>Ga0209563_100572_pt1 | contig 12254 bp, 10 predicted proteins | sample AraplaCvi_mMF_r2_FD_184271 | JGI IMG/M metagenome (GOLD analysis project Ga0209563, IMG submission 184271) | Arabidopsis root microbial communities from North Carolina, USA - plate scrape CL_Cvi_mMF_r2 (SPAdes) (version 2) | ecosystem: Host-associated > Plants > Roots > Endosphere | place: USA... | reverse complement strand
ACCCCGAGCGCCTCGCACGCGTTGGCGAGCCCGGCGGCGAGCTTCGCCGGGTGCACGAGCGCGGCATCCCGGCGGTGCCACACCCCGGCGAGGTAGGTGGGCGACGCGACCTCCGCGCGCACCGCCCGCTCGTCGAGGAACTCCCCGTCGCCCTCGTCCGCCGCCTCCCGCGCCCAGGCCACCTGGTGCGGCTCGACGGCGACGTCGAGGACGCCGGTGCGCTCGAACTCCGCATCGATCCCGAGGTCGGAGAGCGTGCGCTCGATCGCGTCGAGGTTCTCCCTGCCGAGCTCCTGGAGGCGGTCGAACTCCTTCGGGAAGCGCCCGCGACCGTTGACCTCGCCGTGGGTGAGGCTGGCCTCGCAGAACCCGCCGTTGCGTCCGGAGGCCGCCCATCCGATCCGCTCCCCCTCCAGCAGCACCACCCGCGCGGCCGGGTCCTTCTGCTTGGCCAGCAGCGCCGTCCACAGGCCGAGGTAGCCGCCGCCGACGACCACCAGATCGGCGCGGAGGTCTCCGTCGACGGCGGGACGGCGCGTGCCCGGCGCATCGGCGAGCCAGAACGAGCCGTGCTCGCTGCCGGCGAGGAGGTGGGAGATCGCGGCCGAAGAGGGCGCGTGCCGTTCGAAGACGGTCGTGTGGGGCATGGTTTTCCTTCGGAGGGTGGGTCGGAGCGGCAGGCTCAGGCGACCCGGTCGGGCTCGGCCCGCGGCACCGAGTCGAGCAGCAGGCGGGTGTACGGATGGTGCGGGTCGGTGAGGAGGTCCACGGTGCGTCCGCTCTCGACGATCTCGCCGGAGCGCATCACCACGGTCCGCTCGCAGACCGTGCGCACCACGCCCAGGTTGTGGCTGATGAACAGCACCGTCAGGCCGCGGTCGCGGCGGATGGCGGAGACGACGTCGAGCACCTGCGCCTGCACCGAGACGTCGAGCGCACTCGTCGCCTCGTCCATCACGAGCACGGCCGGCTCGATCGCCAGCGCCCGAGCGATGGCGACCCGCTGCCGCTGACCGCCGGAGAGCGTGCGCGGGAGGGCCTGCGCGTGCGCGTCGACGAGTCCCACCTGGCCCAGCAGGCCGAGCACCTGTGAGCGCGCCTCGGTGGTTCCGAGGCCGGGATGGTGGAGCCGGAGCGCATCCTCCACGGCACGGCCGACGCTGATCCGCGGGTCGAGCGAGAGGTACGGGTCCTGGAACACCAACTGGATCAGGCGGGCGTGCGTCAGGCGTTCCGCGCGCGTGCGCGGCGTCCCCGTCTGGGCGACGCCGGCGATCGACACCGAGCCGGAGTCGGGCTGTTCGAGGCCGACGATCATGCGCGCGAGGGTCGACTTGCCGGACCCGGACTCCCCGACCACCCCGAGCGCCTCGCCGGCGGGCACCGCGATCGTCGCGCCGGCGACGGCTCGGACCGGCCCGCGTCCGCGGACCTGATACGTCTTGGCGAGGTCGTGCACCTCCAGCACGGGAGCCGGCGCGCCGGAGCCGCGCTCGCCGGAGCCGCGCTCGCCGGAGCCACGCTCGCCGGAGCCATCCGATCCCGGTTCGTCGCCGTTCACCTCGATCGTCGGCGTCGCCGCGACCAGCCACTGCGTGTACGGATGCTCCGGTCGCCGGAGGACGCGAGAGGCTGTCCCCTGTTCGACGACCGCGCCCTCCTTCATCACATAGACGCGGTCGCAGAAGGCGGACGCCAGCGTCAGGTCGTGGGTGATGAAGAGCATCCCCATCCCGCGCCGGTCGCGCTGCTCGGCCAGGACGTCGAGGATCTGCGCCTGCGTCGTCACATCGAGCGCGGTGGTCGGCTCGTCGCAGACCAGCAGCCGGGGCGACCCGGCGAGCGCGCCGGCGATCATCACACGTTGCAGCATCCCACCCGAGAACTCGTGCGGGTACTGGCGCAGGTGGTGCTCCCCGTCGGGGAGGCGCACGGCCTCCAGCAGTTCGAGCGCGCGTGCCCGGGCCTCCGCCCTCGGCCGCCCTTCGCCCAGGCGCAGCGATTCGGTGAGGTGGTCGCCGATCGTGCGCATCGGGTTGATGCCCGCGCGCGGGTCCTGGAAGATCATCGCGGCGGCGGAGAGGCGCAGCCGCTTCAGCTGCGCTCGTCCGGCGGTCAGCACATCGGTCCGGTCGAGCCTCACGGTGCCGGACACGTCGGCGCGCGGGGGCAGGAGTCCGAGCACACTGCGGGCGGTGAGCGACTTGCCGGAGCCCGACTCCCCCACGAGTCCCACGGTCTCGCCCTCCGCGACCGTGAGGTCGACGCCGTGCAAAAGTTCGCGTCCCTTCCCGTGCTTCGGCGCGGGCAGGCGCAGGGTCAGCGCCGCGATGTCGAGCAAGGGACTCTGGTCGGGGCGTGCGGGAGCGTTCATGCGGGCGTCCTTCCACCGATGCGATCGGAGAGCTCCTCGCCGATGACGTTGACGGCGACCACGGCGATCACGACCGCGACGGCCGGGACGATCGCCGGCAGGAAGTAGCCGCCGGCGATGCCCGCCTGCGCCTCGTTGATCATGGCGCCCCAGTCCGCCAGCGGCGCCTGCACGCCGAGGCCGAGGAACGACAGGGCGGCGAGCTCCGCGAGCACGTAGCCGAAGTTCAGCGTGGACTGCGCGCCGACGGTCGGCGCGACGTTGGGGAGGACCCGGCGGACCGCGATCCACGCGCCCGAGAAGCCCTGCACCCGGTAGGCGGAGACATACGGCCGGGAGCGCTCGGTCGCCACGAGCTGGCGGGTGAGCCGGGCGACGAAGGGCGAGTACGCGATGCTCATCGCGATCACCGGTGCCACCAGCCCCTTGCCGAACAGCGCCACGGCCATGATGGCGATCAGCAGCGACGGGAACGCGAACAGCACGTCGAAGATGCGGGCGAGGGTCGCGTCGAGCCAGCCTCCGCGCCATCCTGCGACGAGCCCGAGCACGATGCCCAGGAGGGTCGACGCGATCACCACGAGCAGCGGCCCGAGCAGCGCCGTCCGTGCGCCGTAGATCATCCTGCTCAGGGTGTCCCGGCCGAGGGCGTCGGCACCCAGCCAGTGCGCGGGGCTCGGGCTCGCGTACACCGCCGAGAAGTCGACCTGGTCGGGATCGTAGGGCGCGATGAACGGCGCGAACACGGCGGCGAGCGCCATCACGGCGAGCACGACGACGGCGATCGTGAAACCCACGCGCGCCGGCCTCCGCACGGTCGAGCGCATCACCTTCAGCGCGAGGGTCGGGGTGGGGGCGCTCATCGTCCGGCCTCCCCCGCCGCGGCACGTGGGTCGACGATCGGTCCGAGCAGGTCGACCACGGCGTTCACCACGATGAAGGCCGTCACCACCAGGAGGACGATCGCCTGCACCACCGGGAAGTCGAGCCGGTCGACCGATTGCACGAGCAGCGAGCCGATGCCGGCGATGCCGAAGGCGGACTCCACGATCGAGGTCGCCACCAGGAGGCCCGCGACGAGCATGCCGCTGACCGTCAGGATCGGGCCGATCGCGTTGCGGAACACGTGCCGCCGCACGACCGTCGCGCGGCCGAGGCCGCGGCTGGTCGCGACCTCCACGTGCTCGCGGCCGAGCTGCTCGACCATGGACATGCGGGTCACCTTTCCGATCAGGACGACGAAGACGATGGCCAGCGCGATGGAGGGCAGCACCAGGTGGTACACCGTGTCGGGCAGCCCGGTGCCCGACCCGAAGGCGGGGAACCATCCCAGCTGCACGGCGAACACCGAGATCAGGACGATCGACCCGACGAAGGAGGGGATGGCGCCGAGCACGGTCAGGAACGTCAGCGTCGCGCGGTCGGCGATGCGGCCGTGGTTGAGCGCGGCGACCGTCCCGGCGATCAGCCCGACGACGGTGATCATCAGTCCGGCCATCACCACCAGGCCGAGCGTCACCGGCAGCCGATCCCCGATCACGGTTGCGACGGACTGCCGGTACTGCAGCGACCGGCCGAAGTCGCCGTGCAGCATGCCGACGATCCAGTTGAGGTACTGCTGCCAGGGAGGCAGGTCGAGGCCGAACTCCGAGGTGACCTGGGCCACCGCCTCCGGGGAGGGCTTGCGGCCGCGGAGCAGGAAGCTGACCGGGTCGCCGGGGACGAGGAAGCGGGAGAAGAACACGAGGAGCGAGGCGAGGAACAGCGTCAGCAGGAGCGAGCCCAGCTTGCCCGCGACCTGCCGCGCCGCCGCCCTACCGCGCGCCAATCGTGGCCGCCCACGGGTAGTAGAGGAACGCGACGGACGGCGCCACCCCGGTGATCTTCTTGCCGACGAACACCGTCATCGGTCCCTGGAAGAGCGGCAGCCACGGCAGCTGCTGGTTCGCGATCTTCTGCAGCTCCGCGGACTTCTCGGCGCGGGCTTCCGGGTCGGCGATCCCGACCGCCTCGTCGGCGATCGCGTCGAAGCTCGGGTCCGACCAGTCGCCGTAGTTGCTGAACTGGCCGGTGCGGAGCACCCCGTACATCTCCAGCGGGTCCGGCGTCGAGAGGTACCAGGAGGTGTAGAAGAGGTCGACGCCCTTGCGTGCGCTCGGGTCGGAGAACAGGGTCGTGTACGAGTCGGGCGTCATCGTCTGGATGGTCGCCTTCAGGCCGATCGATTGCGCGGCTGCCGCTGTCGCCTGCGCGACGACGCTGAAGTCCGCTCCGATGGGCGCCGTGCGGATGGTGATGGTCTTACCCGTCGCGCCGGCCTGCTCGATCAGCTTCTTGGCGGCGGCGACGTCGTACGGGTACTGCTCCAGCCCGCTGAATGCCGCCTTCGTGGTCGCGGCGGACGCCTGCCCCCACACCGACTCGGTGGTGAGCGCATCGGTGACCGAGCCGTAGCCCTTGACGGCCGCGTCGACGATCCCCTTCCTGTCCATCGCCATCAGCAGCGCCTTGCGCACGTTGACGTCGCCGAGGACGCCCTTGAGGTTGCCGACGATCAGGCTCCCCACGGCGGTGTTGAGGCCGAAGTAGAGCGTGCCCGCGCTGGAGGAGCGCAGCTTCGGGATGGCCTCGGAGGGCACCATCCAGCCGCCGTCGACCTGGCCGGAGGTGAGGGCGTTCACCCGGGCGTTCGGGTCGGTCATGAACAGGATCTTCACCGAGCCGGCTTTGGCGCGGAGCTTCGGGTCCCAGTACTTGTCGTAGCGCGTGAGCGTCACCGACTCCCCCGACTTCCACGAGGTCAGCGCGAACGGTCCCGTGCAGTTGACCAGGCCGGTCGAGTTGCCGTAGTTCTTGCCCTTCGCGGCGAGCGTCGCGGCCGACTCCACGACGCCGGCGGCGCCGCTGAGCCCCAGCGTGAACTGCGAGTCGGGCTTCGTGAGGGTGACGGTGACCTCCATCGGTCCGGTCTGATCGATGGATGCGACGTTCTGATAGACGGAGAACCAGGACGAGCCCACCGCCGGGTCGAGGTGGCGGCGCATCGAGGCGACGGCATCCGCCGCGGTCATCGGGGTCCCGTCGTGGAACGTCACCCCTGGCCGCATCTCGTACACCCACGTGGTCGGGGTCGGGTTGGTGTACGACTCCGCGAGCCCGGGCGAGATCGTGTAGTCGGGGTTCAGGCGCAGCATCGACTCGCACACGTTCGACAGGACCTGGTTGTCGGGGTAGTCGAACGCGTAGGCGTAGTCGAGCGAGTACGGCTCGGCGTACGAGACCCACGTGAACGCGTCGATGTCGCCGGAGGGTGCCGGGGTCTGGGCGGTCAGCGCGTACGACGGGCGGTCCCCCGTCGAGCCGGAGCCGGAGCCCGCCGGCGAGCACGCGGCGAGCGCGAGGCCGGTGGCGAGGATGGCCGAGGTCGTCACGACGAGACGGCGGGCACGGTGTCGGATCATGAGGGGGTTTCCTCCTGTCGGTGACGCGGTGAGGGGGTGGAGGGTCAGGCGGTCGCCGGAACGGCGCCCTGCGGGCGGTTGTCCCGGTCGCGGGAGTACACCGGCACTCCCCCGATCCAGGTGGAGACGACGGTGCTCTCGTGGATGCGCTCCGCCGGCACTGAGAACGGGTCCGGGTCGATCACCACCAGGTCGGCGCGGTAGCCGGCCGCGATGGTGCCGGTGTCGTGGTCGCGGTGGTTCACGTACGCGGAGCCGGAGGTGTACGCGGCGAACGCGGTCGCCAGGTCGAGCCGCTGCCCGGCGCCGCCCAGCGGGGCGTCGGCCGACCCGGGCGACACCCGGTTGACGGCGATGTGGATGGCGGCGATCGGATCGGCGCTCGACACCGGCCAGTCGCTGCCTGCGGCCAGGCACGCGCCGGCCCGGTGGAGGTCGCCGAACGGGTACTGCCGGGCGGCCAGCTTCTCGTCGAGGAACGGCAGGGTCAGCTCGTCGAGCTGCGTCTCGTGGCACGCCCAGAGCGCTTGCAGGTTCGCGACGGCATCCAGTGCGGGGAAGCGCTCCGCATCCTCCTCGGAGACGACCTGGAGGTGGGCCAGATGGTGGCGCCCGGTACTCTCGCCGTTCGCCTCGCGGGCGGCCTGGACGGCGTCGAGGGCCTCCTGCACCGCACGGTCGCCGAGCGCGTGGAAGTGCACCTGGAACCCCAACCGGTCGAGCTCGGTGACGTACGCCTTGAGGCGCTCGGGGTCGATGAAGGAGAGGCCGGCGTTGCCGGTCTCGTGACCGTGGGCGTCGAGGTAGGGCGACGTCATGGCCGCGGTGAAGTTCTCGGCGACGCCGTCGACCATGATCTTCACCGTGCCGAGGTCGAACCGGTCGTCGCCGCGCGCCCGGAACTCGTCCCGGCGCTCGACCATCCCGGCGATCTGCTCCGCACCGGCGTCGCGCACCCACCACTGGGCGCCGCGCACGTGCACGAGGAGGGTGTCCTCCTCCAGCGCCCGCCGGTACGCGGGGAGGTTGGGAGGCAGCGTCGCGACGGTCCCGATCATCGCGTCCTGCCATCCGGTCACCCCGAGCGCGAGCAGTTCGGACTGCGCGCGGAGCAGGCCCGCGTAGGCGAGGTCGTCGTCGATCCCGGGCTTGACCGCGTCGAAGAGGTCGCCTGCGCCCTCGTGGAAGGTGCCGGCCGGGAAGCCGTCCGCCTCGCGCTCGATCCGGCCGTCGACGGGGTCCGGCGTCGTCGCGTCCAGGCCCGCCAGGCGGATCGCCGCGGTGCTCGCCCAGACGCTGTGGTGGTCGCGGCTGGCGACGAGCACCGGCCGGTCGCCGACGACCGCGTCGAGCGCGCCGCGAGTCGGGGCGCCGCCCGGGAAGTGGTCCATCGACCAGCCGCCGCCCAGGATCCAGCCCTCGGGATTGCGGGCCGCGTACTCGGCCACCCGCTCCAGCGTCTCCGCCGCGTCGGCGGAGTCGGCGAGCGAGCACTGCAGCAGCTCGACACCGCCTCCGACCGGGTGGATGTGCGCGTCCTGGAATCCCGGGCTCAGGAGGGCCCCGCGCAGGTCGACGATCTCGGTGCCCGGCCCGCGGTGGTCGTCCACCGCGTCCTCCGGCACGAGCCCCACGATCCGGCCGCCGGCGACGAGGACGGCGTGGCCGGTCACCGGCCGGCCGGCTCCCGTGAAGATCGGGCCTCCCGTCAGGATGACATCCGCCGGAACGCCTGCCCGGTCTGCCGCTGCGTCGGTCATACGCCGATTCCCTCCGTCGTCGAGTGGATTGAGCAGATGCTAGGCGAGGTCCGACACGAATGTCAACGGTGCTGACATCGGCGTTGGCCACGAGTATCGTGGAGGTGTGACGCAAGCGACGACGCACGACCACGGCAAGCGGCTCGACCGCGCGACCATCGTGGCGACCGGGCTCGAGATCGCCTCCCGGCCGCGCACCTCCGCGATCTCCATCCGCACCCTCGGGACCGCGCTCGGCGCGGACCCGACGGCCGTCTACCGCCACTTCCGCGGCAAGGACGACCTCATGCGCGCCCTCCTCGACGAGGTGCAGGCCATCGCGCTCTCCACCGTGTCCGGCAGCGAGGGCGACTGGCGCGAACGCCTGCGCCGACTGTCGCGCGCGACGCTGGAGACGTTCGTGCAGTATCCCGCCATCGCCGTCGAGGCCACGGTGCTGACCACCAACGGCCCGGCGGAGCTCGCGACGATGGAGCTCATCCTCGCCGCCTTCGCGGAGGCCGGCCTCAGCGGGTCCGACCTCGTGCGTCACTACGCGCTGTTCGCGTCCTTCGTGCTGTCGGAGGCCGCCGGGATCGCCCGCGGGCGCACCGGCTCCGGCACGGCGACCGACGACGGGCTCACCTCCGCCGCCTGGTTCGAGGGCCCCCTCCTGGTCGACCCGGTCACGCATTCGCAGATCGCCGCGGTCGCCGCCGAGCTCCGCGCCCTGCGCGACGAGGACATCTTCGGGATGGGTGTCGACACCATCCTGGATTCGGCCGAACGCGCGGCGCGCTCCTGACGCCCCTCCGCCTCTCCTTGACGCCGCGATGATTTTGTGACAAAACTATCTCGCCGGACAAAGGAGTCGGAATGAGAATCGTCATCGCAGGCGCCGGGATCGGGGGCCTCACGGCCGCGCTGAGCCTGCACGCCGCCGGGATCACCGAGGTCGTCGTCGCCGACCGGGTCACGCAGCTGAAGCCCCTCGGCGTGGGCATCAACCTGCTGCCGCACGCCGTGCGGGAGCTCACCGAGCTCGGCCTCGGCGAGCGCGTGGCCGCGCTCGGGTCCGCGCCGGCCACGCTGACCTACACGAACCGGTTCGGCCAGGTGATCTGGAGCGAGCCCCGGGGGCGTGCCGCCGGATACCGGTGGCCGCAGCTCTCGGTCCACCGCGGCGAGTTCCAGCTGGAGCTGGCCGCGGCGGTGCGGGAGCGGCTGGGGGCCGACGCCCTCCGGCTCGGCCACCGGCTCGTCGCCGTCGAGCACGGGCGGGATGAGGACACGGCGGTCTTCGAGACGGCGGACGGCCCCGTCCGCCTCGCGGCCGACGTCGTGATCGGCGCCGACGGCATCCACTCCGCGCTGCGGGCGCAGCTGCACCCCGCGGCGCCCGGACCGGTGTGGAGCGGCCTGACCATCTGGCGCGGCACGGCGCTCACCGGGGCGTTCCTCGACGGGCGCACCATGATCATGTCCGGGGACGACGAGCAGAAGTTCGTCGCCTACCCGATCGGCCGACCCGAGGCGGACGGGCGCGTGCGCGTCAACTTCATCGCGGAGCAGCGCGCCTCCGGGCCGCTCGAGGCCGTCGACTGGAACCGGGAGGTTCCCATCGCGCCGGTCGCCGAGCGGTTCGCCGACTGGCGCTTCGACTGGCTCGACGTGCCCGCGCTGATCGCGTCGGCGGAGCGCCTGCTCGAGTACCCGATGGTCGACCTCGATCCCGTCGACAGCTGGACGGAGGGCCGCAGCACCCTCCTCGGCGACGCGGCGCACGCGATGTACCCGAACGGCTCCAACGGCTCGTCGCAGGCCATCCTCGACGCGCGCACGCTCGCCTTCCACCTGGCCGGCGCCTCCACGCCCGGGTCCGTCGCGCAGGCCCTGGAGGCGTACGAGGCCGACCGCCGGCCCGCGACGACGGCGCTCCTCGCCAGCACGCGGCAGACCGGCCCCGAGCGGGTGATGCTGCTGGCGAAGGAACGCGCGCCCCGAGGCTTCGACGACATCGCGGACGTCTTCGCCGAGGGCGAGCTGGCCGGGATCGCGGCCGCGTACAAGCGCGCCGCGGGGTTCGATCCGTCGACACTGAATCAGCGGCCGTCGCTCCAGCCGCCGGTGCGGCCGCCCGCCCAGCCGTCCGGGGCGTCCCGGTGAACCCGGCGGACGCCCGGCGACTGGCCGCCCTCATCTCGCCGCTGCGCCGCAACCTGCTCCGTGCGGCACGCGGCACAGCGAACCTCCCGGACCTGCCCGACGCGCAGGTCGAGATCATCCGCGCGCTTCCCCGCGGCACGGTGCGCGGCCCCGGCGAGCTCGCCGCGCTGCTCGGACTGAGCCGGTCGACCGTGAGCAACCTGCTCTCCGGCATGGAGGCGCGGGACCTGATCGTACGTCGGACCGTGGACGGCGATCGACGGCACACCGACGTGGAGGCCACCCCGGAGGCGGTGCGGCTGTTCTCCACCTTCGATGCCGCGAGCGCCGCCCTCGTCGACCGCGCCCTGGCCGCGCTCGACGCGGACGACCGCGACAGCATCCACGCAGCGCTTCCCGCGCTCGAACGCCTCACCGAGGCGCTGGCGCAGATCCGCAACGCGACCGGGGAACCGCCCGCCGACGAAGGAGCCGCATGAGCCTCGCACTGCCCGAGCCCACCCTCGAACCCGTCCTGGACGCCGACGTCGAGCTCGGCGAGCTGGTGGACCACGGCACGACCCGGTCGGGTCACCGCCGCGTCATCCCCATCGTCGGCGGCCGGCTGCGCGGCCTCGGCCGCTTCGCCGCGACGCTGCCGTCCGCCGCCATCGAGAGCGGAGGGGCCGACTGGCAGATCGTCCGGGCGGACGGCGCGATCGAGGTCGACACCCGCTACACCGCGCGGGCGGCGGACGGCTCGCTGATCTACCTGCAGACGAGCGGAGTGCGCACCGGCTCCCCCGACGTGCTCGCCGCGCTCGGCCGCGGAGAGCAGGTGGACCCCGCGGCCTACTACTTCCGCATCCTCGTCCGCTTCGAGACCTCGGCCGACGCGCTGCGGGAGCTGGAGCACGGGCTCTTCGTCGCGTCCGCCGGCAGGGAGAGCGGGAGGGTCCGCTACCGGCGGTACCGCGTGGGGTGAGTGCGCGGTCGGAATAGCCGGGCTATGTACACTGTTCGGCTCCACGGCGGCACCCGGAGCGCACTGCGCGTACCGGCCCGCCGTCCCCCGACCGCAACCGAAAGGCACCCCCTCGATGGACCTGTTCTCCCCCGTCTCGCTCGGCGACCTCCACCTCCCCAACCGCGTCGTGATGGCGCCGCTCACCCGCACCCGGTCGGGCGACGCCGGAATCCCGGGAGCGCTGGTCGCCGAACACTACGCGCAGCGCGCGAGCGTGGGGCTGATCATCTCCGAGGGCACCTACCCGAGCCACGAGTCCCGCGCGTACCCCGGGCAGCCCGGCATCGTCACCGACGAGCAGGTCGCCGGATGGCGCGCGGTCGCCGACGCGGTGCACGCCGAGGGCGGCCGCATCGTCATGCAGCTCATGCACGGCGGCCGGGTGTCGCATCCACTCATCAACGGCGTCGACCGCGTCGTCGCCCCGAGCGCCGTCGCGATCAACGGCGAGGCGCGCACCCCCACGGGCAAGGTGCCCTTCCCGGTGCCGCACGCGCTCACCGCCGAGGAGCTGGCGACCGTGCGCGACGAGTTCGTCACCGCCGCGAAGAACGCGATCGCGGCCGGCTTCGACGGGGTGGAGGTGCACGGCGCCAACGGCTACCTGCTGCACCAGTTCCTCTCCCCCGTGTCGAACGTGCGCGACGACCGGTACGGCGGCAGCCCGGAGGCGCGCGCCCGCTTCGTCGTCGAGGTCACCACGGCGATCGCCGACGCCATCGGTGCCGGCCGGGTGGGCATCCGCCTGTCGCCGATGCACAACATCCAGGATGTCGTCGAAACCGACCTCGCCGACGTGACCGCCACGTACGAGGCCGTGGTCGACGGGCTCGCCCCGCTCGGACTCGCCTACGTGAGCGTGCTGCACAGCGACCCGACCGGTCCCCTCGTGCAGGACCTGCGCCGGCGCTTCGGCGGCCCCTTCATCGTGAACAGCGGCTTCGGCTCCGTCACGACGCGCGACGAGGCGATCGCGTTGGTCGAGAGCGCGCACGCCGACGCCGTGGCCGTCGGCCGGCTCGCGATCGCGAACCCGGACCTCGTCGAGCGCTGGAAGGGCGAGCACCCCGAGAACGAGCCGAACCCGGCGACCTTCTACGGGACCGGCGCCGAGGGGTACACCGACTACCCGCGGCTGAGCGCGTAGCCCTCCCGCTGCGGAGGTCGCTTGCCCCCGTCGGAGATTCGGCCGCCACCGGCCCGGATCTCCGACGGGCGGCGGCCCAGACGGAGATTCGACGTTCGACCACTCCGGGTTCGGCGGCACGTCGGGAAACGACGAAACCCCCGGTCTCCCGAGGGTTTCTGTGTGGTGGGCGATACTGGGATCGAACCAGTGACCTCTTCCGTGTCAGGGAAGCGCGCTACCGCTGCGCCAATCGCCCGAGTCTGAGCGCGAAACTCAGATTCGAGGTGGATACGGGATTCGAACCCGTGTATACGGCTTTGCAGGCCGCTGCCTCGCCTCTCGGCCAATCCACCGAACGCCACAACACGGAAAAACCGTA
>Ga0209563_100571_pt1 | contig 12281 bp, 12 predicted proteins | sample AraplaCvi_mMF_r2_FD_184271 | JGI IMG/M metagenome (GOLD analysis project Ga0209563, IMG submission 184271) | Arabidopsis root microbial communities from North Carolina, USA - plate scrape CL_Cvi_mMF_r2 (SPAdes) (version 2) | ecosystem: Host-associated > Plants > Roots > Endosphere | place: USA... | reverse complement strand
CGCGAACGCAACCGTGTTTCCCTGGGCCTGAAGCAGCTGGGCGAAGATCCATGGGTTGCTATCAAAGCCCGTTACCCAGAAAGCACTCGCGTTACCGCTCGTGTAACCAACCTGACCGACTACGGCTGCTTCGCTGAGCTGGAAGAGGGCGTTGAAGGTCTGGTACACGTTTCGGAAATGGACTGGACCAACAAGAACATCCACCCTTCGAAAGTCGTACAAGTCGGCGACGAAGTGGAAGTCATGGTTTTGGACATCGACGAAGAGCGTCGTCGCATCTCCCTGGGCATCAAGCAGTGCAAGTCGAACCCATGGGAAGACTTCTCTGGCCAGTTCAACAAGGGCGACAAGATCTCCGGTACCATCAAGTCGATCACCGATTTCGGTATCTTCATTGGTCTGGACGGCGGCATCGACGGTCTGGTTCACCTGTCCGACATCTCCTGGAACGAAGTGGGCGAAGAAGCCGTACGCCGTTTCAAGAAGGGCGACGAGCTGGACACCGTCATCCTGTCGGTTGACCCAGAGCGCGAGCGCATCTCCCTGGGCATCAAGCAACTGGAAAGCGATCCGTTCTCCGAGTACGTCTCGGTTAACGACAAAGGCGCTATCGTTAAAGGCACCGTGAAAGAAGTTGACGCCAAAGGCGCCATCATCGTTCTGGCTGACGACATCGAAGCGACCCTGAAAGCCTCCGAAATCAGCCGTGACCGCGTTGAAGACGCGCGCAACGTTCTGAAAGAAGGCCAGGAAGTTGAAGCCAAGATCATCAGCGTTGACCGCAAGAGCCGCGTAATCCAGCTCTCGATCAAGTCGAAAGATGACGCTGAAGAGAAAGAAGCTATCCAGAGCCTGAACTCCGTTCAGGAAGCTCCAGCCGATACCACCATGGCTGCTCTGTTGAAGCAAGCAATGGCCAAACAGAACTAAGTTCTGCTTGATCATGAAAAAGGGCGACTTCGGTCGCCCTTTTTTGTGCCTGCGATTTGGGGGGGCTGAGACTACGGTGAAACCAATCCCTTCAGCGGGTTGTCTGTTTCTTTAATCGGATCAATCGCCTATTCGCGACTAAGCTGTGGGTAGTAGTCGTGCAGTAGTCGGGCGTTGCCTGGCATAAGGAAGTGGATGAACAGATTTATTGTGTTGATTGCGGTGTTGGTTTTGGCTGGCTGTACCACCAGTGCCAAGACGCATGCGGTGCGTGGTGTCAGCGGTATCGAGATCGACTGCTCCGGTTTGGGGTCGGGGTGGGAGAAGTGCCAAAAGCGCGCGGCGAAGGAGTGCAAGGGGGCGGGTTACAGGGTGATCACCCGGTCCGATGATGCTAAAGACGAAGATGAGTTTCCATTTGGCTTCAATCCCGCAGGCTATGTCACTCGAACCATGTTGGTGATGTGCCGTTGAATGTGCGCTGCCTTGGTTTGGTGCTTTTGTGTACTGAAAACGGGCGTTTCGGCGCCAAGGAAGATATGTCAATCCCTGGGCTGTTCAAAATCTTCCGGGCGTGCTAAAACCTTTCAAGCGCTGATCTAGCTGCTTGAAAAAGAAGGGAAAAATATGACGAAGTCGGAGTTGATCGAACGAATTGTCACCCATCAAGGGCTACTCTCATCCAAGGATGTGGAGCTGGCCATCAAGACCATGCTTGAACAAATGTCCCAGTGCCTCGCTACCGGTGATCGCATCGAGATCCGTGGGTTTGGCAGCTTTTCCCTGCATTATCGTGCGCCGCGCGTCGGTCGCAATCCAAAGACCGGTCAGTCTGTCAGCCTTGACGGCAAGTTTGTTCCGCACTTCAAGCCGGGCAAGGAATTGCGTGATCGTGTGAACGAGGAAGAGGAGGAGGGCGCTTGATTTGCGTTATTCAAATTCAAGGGGGTCTGAATGCGTAATCTGAAACGCATACTGCTTGGCGCATTTCTCCTTTTGATGGTGCTGGCGGTGTTGGCTTTTGTTCTTGAGAACCAGCAGTCAGTTTCGCTTTTGTTTCTGGGTTTTTCCGGGCCGCAACTGCCGGTGTCGGTGCTTGTAGTGTTGGCGCTACTGATCGGTATGTTGATCGGCCCTATGCTGGGCTGGCTACTGGGACGATCGTCCAGAGCTGCGGGTAAGAGACTGGTATAAAAGTGATAGGCGCGACGCGTCTGTCGAAATTGCGCCTCAGTCTGTCTTTATCCATTAGTAAATCCATGATTAAGCTGTAAAATGCTTCCCTTGTTCGATCGTGCCGTAACGCATGTCGATTCAGACTGACTCTGACGGATGCCAACTGCGAGTGGCATCTGCATTCATGGATTAGACAGTGCTCAATGGCAGCGCTGTCTGCAGCTCAAGGGTATCGTTTCGCGTGAAAATTCTAGTTACCGGCGGCGCAGGCTTTATTGGCTCGGCAGTTATCCGTCATATCATCTCCAATACTTCTGACTCTGTCGTCAATGTCGATAAGCTGACCTACGCCGGCAATCTGGAGTCCTTGGCAGAAGTCAGCCAGAACACGCGTTACGCTTTCGAACGCGTCGATATTTGCGATCGTGATCAGGTTGACCGTGTGCTGCGTGAGCACCAACCGGATGCAATCATGCACCTGGCCGCAGAATCCCATGTTGATCGTTCGATCTCCGGTCCGTCGGAGTTTATTCAAACCAATATCATTGGCACTTACACGCTGCTTGAAGCTGCGCGGCACTATTGGGCTGCTCTGGATGATGCACGTAAAGCCAACTTCCGTTTTCACCATATCTCGACTGATGAAGTATATGGCGACCTGGAAGGCCCGGAAGATCTGTTCACTGAAACCACACCTTATCAGCCTAGTTCGCCTTATTCGGCCAGCAAAGCCAGTTCTGATCACCTGGTTCGTGCTTGGGCGCGTACCTACGGTTTGCCGACACTGGTCACCAATTGCTCGAATAACTACGGCCCGTGCCACTTTCCCGAGAAGTTGATTCCATTGATCATTCTCAATGCGCTGGAAGGCAAGCCGCTTCCGGTTTACGGAAAAGGCAATCAGGTTCGTGATTGGCTGTATGTAGAAGATCACGCTCGTGCGTTGTACAAGGTCGTGACCGAAGGTGTGATTGGTGAGACTTACAACATCGGTGGTCACAATGAGAAGCAAAACATCGAAGTCGTGAACACCTTGTGCGCACTGCTTGACGAGTTGCGTCCCGACTCTGTACACCGACCGCATGCCAGCCTGATCACATACGTTCAGGATCGCCCGGGGCACGACCAGCGCTACGCAATTGATGCGAGCAAGATTCAGCGCGAGTTGGGCTGGACTCCGGAAGAAACCTTTGAGACGGGGATCCGCAAGACCGTCGAATGGTATCTGAACAACACTGAATGGGTCGCTCACGTCAAGAGTGGTGCCTATCAGCAGTGGATCAACCAGAACTACGCGGACCGCTCGAACAAGGCATGAAGATTCTGCTGCTAGGCAAGAACGGTCAAGTCGGCTGGGAGCTGCAACGCTCCCTTGCTCCGCTTGGCGAGTTGATTGCGCTGGATCGGCAGACCGTTGATGGTTTGTGTGGTGACCTGACTGATCTGTCGGCATTGCGCGACACCATTATGCGGGTCAAACCCGATGTGATCGTCAACGCCGCTGCCTACAACGCGGTCGACAAGGCTGAGTCGGAATCCGAGCTGGCACTGCAAGTCAATGGTCTGGCCACTCAGGTGATGGCCGAGCAGGCTGCGCGACTGGGTGCCTGGCTGGTTCATTATTCGACTGATTACGTGTTCGATGGCCGAGGTGAGACTCCTTGGCTGGAAACCGATGCAGCTGCGCCACTGAATCGCTACGGTGAAAGCAAACTGGCTGGAGAGCTGGCGATCCAGGTCTCGGGCTGCAAATACTTGATATTTCGTACCAGTTGGGTTTTTGCGGTTCGTGGGCAAAACTTTGCCAAGACTATGTTGCGTCTGGCTAAGGAACGTCAGGAACTAAGTGTCATTGCCGACCAGATAGGAGCGCCGACGGGGGCTGATCTGATCGCCGATGTCACGGCGCTTGCTTTGCAGCAGGCGCAGTCTCGGCCGGAACTGGCAGGCTTGTACCACCTTGCCGCCAGCGGTGAAGTGTCCTGGTATGGTTACGCCAGTCATGTGCTTGGTTTTGCTCGGGATAATGGCGAAGAACTCGCCTTCAAAACCATCAAGCCGATCGACGCTGTTGCATACCCCACCGCCGCTCGTCGCCCGCTGAATTCGCGTTTGAATACTCAGAAACTACGCGACAATTTTTCTTTACACTTGCCGGATTGGCAAAGTGGTGTAACTCGAATGCTTAGGGAAGTTCTTGAAAAATGACCACCATAAATCGTAAAGGCATCATCCTCGCTGGCGGCTCAGGCACGCGTCTTCATCCGCTGACACTCGGTGTGTCCAAGCAGATGCTGCCGATTTACGACAAGCCGATGATCTTCTATCCGTTGTCGGTACTGATGCTCGCTGGTATGCGCGAAATCCTGATCATTTCTACTCCGGAAGATCTACCTTGCTTCAAGAAGTTGTTGGGTGATGGCAGTGTCTACGGCATCAAACTGACCTACGCCGAGCAGCCTAGCCCGGACGGTCTCGCTCAAGCGTTCATTATCGGTGAGGAGTTCATCGGTGAAGACCCTTGCTGTCTGATCCTGGGTGACAACATTTTCTACGGTCAGCATTTCTCCGACAATCTGCGCTCCGCCAGTTCGCAAGAGCATGGTGCTACCGTATTTGGTTATCACGTGTCTGATCCGGAGCGTTTCGGGGTGGTCGAGTTCGACGCTACCGGCCGAGCCTTGAGTATCGAAGAAAAGCCGCTGAAGCCGAAATCCAACTACGCGGTGACCGGGCTGTATTTCTACGACAATCAGGTCGTTGAGATTGCCAAGAACATCAAGCCTTCCGAGCGTGGCGAGCTTGAAATCACCGATGTGAACAGCGCCTATCTCAATCAGAAGTCGCTGAATGTGGAAATGCTCGGTCGTGGTTTCGCCTGGCTGGATACCGGTACCCATGATTCGCTGTTGGAAGCCAGTCATTTTGTGCACACCATCGAACAGCGCCAAGGGTTGAAGGTGGCTTGCCTGGAAGAAATCGCCTACAACAATGGCTGGATCACCGCTGAGCAACTCGCTGCTCAGGCCCAGGCTCTCAAGAAGACCGGGTATGGTCAGTATCTGCAAAAACTGCTTGATTCGCCGTCACGCTGATTCGTAAGCAAAGCGCTTCCCAGTCGGTGCGTTCAACCGCTGCAAGCAGGAATGGCATGCCAGTAAATCATCCCAAGATCGCGGTTTTGCTGGCTGCCTACAATGGTATGCAGTGGATCGAGGAGCAAGTAGCCTCGATCCTGAATCAGCAGTCTGTCGATGTCACAATTCATATCAGTGTCGACCCGTCTGATGACGGTACCGAGGCCTGGTGCGAAGCGCTTGCCGCTGTCGATAATCGTGTGATTCTGTTGCCACCTGCCGGTCGTTTTGGCGGTGCAGCGCGCAATTTTTTTCGTCTGATTCGTGATGTTGATACGCAAGGCTTCGATGCTGTGGCATTTGCGGATCAGGATGATATCTGGCAGTCCGACAAGCTGTTGCGTGCTACGCAAATTATTGCTGCACGAGGTGTCCACGCCTATTCGAGTAACGTCACTGCGTTCTGGCCAAACGGGAAAACCATTCTGCTCGACAAGAGTCAGCCGCAAGTCTCTTGGGATTATTTATTCGAGGCAGCGGGGCCTGGTTGTACTTACGTGCTGAAGCCAGTTCTTGCGCAGTCACTTCGTCAGCAGGTTCTTGATGATTGGGAGTCAATGCAGCAAGTCAGCCTGCATGACTGGTATTGCTATGCATTTGCTCGTAGTCATGGTTTTGAATGGTTTATCGATCCTTGCTCCAGCATGCTCTACCGCCAGCACGAAAATAATCAGGTGGGCGCTAATACGGGGCTGTCATCTCTGCTTCAGCGTTATGCCACCATTCATGAAGGATGGTGGTTCAAGCAGGTCAGGACTATTGCGCTGCTCGTCGGTGTAGGCAACGAACCATTTGTCCGCAGTTGGTTGAATTTGGGGCGGGGCGATCTACTGGCGCTTTCAGTGCGAGGCTGGCAGTGTCGTCGTCGTCTTCGGGATAAACTTCTGTTCTTTTTCGTGTGCTGCTTGACGGCTGTTGTCGGCAAGAAGACTTGATCGGGCAGGTAGCGGGCGTCGCGATCCGTCGCGCTTGGCTCGAAGCTTAACAACCGGTAATGAAAGTTCTCTATAATCCTCCGCCTTGTAGCCGAGGCGGATGGAGCCGGACGATCGAGGCGCTTTGAATGATTCTTCAGGCCCTCGGTCGGCGTTTAATTGCAGTGGAGCTTACAGTGTCAAGCCCTTTATCAGCGGATTCCGCTAACTCCCGCCTGGATTTAGACACTGTCGAAGTGCTGGAGAGGGGAAAGACCGTCGCGATTTTGATGTGCTCCTTCAACGGGGAACGGTTCCTTCCCGAGCAATTGGCGTCTATTGAGCAACAGGATCATGCGCAGTGGCGTCTTTTCGTTTCGGATGACGGTTCGACTGACTCTACACTCAATATTGTTGGCGCCTTTCAAGAGCGGCTCGGGCACGAAAAGGTTACGTTGCTTTCCGGTCCTCGATCCGGTTTTGCCAACAATTTCATGTCGCTGACCTGTCGAGAAGAGATTAACGCTGATTTTTATGCTTGGTCGGATCAGGACGATATCTGGGCAGGTGACAAGCTGACGGCAGCATTGATGTGGCTAGGTCAGGTTCCCGTCGACGTTCCCGCACTCTATGCCACTCGCACCACCCTGATTGACGAGGAGGGTGTCACCGTTGGAACTACACCGCTTTATTCGCGCGCTTTCGGATTCTCCAACGCTTTGGTTCAGAACATCGCGGCCGGTAATACGATGGTCTTTAATCGTGCTGCACGTGAAGTGTTAAGGTCCGGCGCGAATTTGAACGTAGTTGCTCATGACTGGTGGGCGTATCTGCTGGTAACGGGGGCCGGTGGAGCATTTTATTTCGATGAGGTCCCACACCTTTTCTATCGTCAGCATGAGGCGAATTCGATTGGTGCCAGTGTTGGGCTCAAATCGACCATCGTACGAATCCAAAAGCTGTTTCAGGGTCGGTTGAGCCGCTGGATCGATCAGAATATCAACAATCTGGAGGCCGTAGAGTTTCTTCTCGCAGAGCAGAATCGAGAGGTGCTGCAGCAATTCAAGGTTGCCCGCAAGCGAAGCCTGCTCGGCCGTCTATTCGGGATTTGGCGCTGCGGCGTCTACCGCCAGACGCTAATGGGTAATCTGGGACTGCTGGTCGCCGTTATATTCAAAGGGGTTTGATCAAGAATGTATCAAGGGATTTTTTTTATGAATAGTTTTGAGGTTGCTGGCTGATGCAGATATTTTCAGCTTCGCCAAGCGTCATGTTTACCAGTGTCTGGCGCAATCGTGCGCTCATCGCTGCGTTGATCAAGAGGGAGGTCATCGGTCGTTATCGGGGCTCCTTCATGGGAATCCTCTGGTCGTTCTTTAACCCTATCGTGATGCTCTCGATCTACACGTTTGTATTCAGTTTCATTTTTAACTCTCGTTGGGCAGGTGCAGGAGATTCAAAATCGGAGTTCGCGTTAATCCTGTTCGCGGGATTGATGGTCTTTAACTTGTTTTCCGAGTGCGTAACTCGCGCCCCCAACTTGATTATTTCCAATGCCAATTACGTAAAAAAAGTGGTTTTTCCTTTGGAAATACTGCCTTGCGTGATCGTCGGCGCATCCCTGTTTCATGCTCTGGTGAGCCTGATAGTCTGGACCTCTGCCTACGGTATTGTGTTCGGTTTGCCGCCGATAACAATGCTCTATCTACCAGTGGTCATCGCACCCTTGTTGTTGATCATTCTCGGTTTGTCCTGGGGGTTGGCTTCTCTCGGTGTTTATATGCGTGACGTTGCCCATTTTATTGGCTTGGTCACAAGTGGGCTTATGTTCCTCGCGCCTATTTTCTATCCCGCCACTGCGGTGCCGGAAGAGTACAGGGGGTTGTTGCAGTTGAATCCTCTGACTGCTGCTGTAGAAAACGTCAGAAGCGTTCTGTTTTTCGGCCAGCAACCGGATTGGCAAGTACTGGGAATTTATTCGGTGGTCGGAATAATAATCGCATGCCTGGGTTTTGCATTTTTCCAGAAGACTAGAAAGGGGTTTGCTGATGTCCTCTGAAATTGCAATCAAGCTGCAGGATGTCAGCAAGTGCTATCACATCTACGACAAGCCACGGGATCGACTGGCGCAAATGTTTGCTGGCCAGCGCAAGCAGTACTATCACGAGTTCTGGGCGCTGCGGAATGTTTCGTTCGATATCAAGCGAGGCGAGACAGTCGGTATTGTCGGGCGCAACGGTAGTGGCAAGTCCACATTGCTGCAGGTTATTTGCGGCACTCTGAACCAGAGTGCCGGTCACGTCCAGACCGTGGGGCGTATTGGTGCTTTGCTTGAGTTGGGATCCGGATTTAACCCCGAGTTCACCGGGCACGAAAACGTTTACATGAACGCCGCGATCCTCGGCTTGAGCCGGTCGGAAGTTGATGAGCGTTATGACGACATTGCAGCCTTTGCCGATATTGGTGAGTTCATTCATCAACCCGTCAAGACTTACTCAAGCGGCATGATCGTTCGCCTGGCGTTTGCCGTCCAGGCCATGGTGGATCCCGATATTCTCATCGTCGACGAAGCCTTGGCAGTGGGGGATGAGCGATTCCAACGCAAATGCTTCGCTCGTCTTGATGAGTTGAAGGCCAAAGGGACTTCGATCCTGTTCGTGTCTCACTCAGGGCCACAAGTTGTCGAGCTATGTGACCGGGCGATATTGATGGAGCGCGGCGAGCGAATCTGTACAGGGTCGCCAATGAGTGTGGTGCGTGCGTATCAAAAATTGATCTATGCCCCTGCGGATGAACAACCTCGATTAATTGAGGAGTTTCGTCAGATCGGCAACGAAACGCTTGCGATTGAGAGCGGAGAGGCCGGAAAAACCGAGGTTGGCGCAGATAAGGCTCCGGAGGATCAATATTTCGATCCCGGGATGGTTCCTGAGTCCACAACGATTTATCCAGAGCAGGGAGCGCGAATCGACGCCTTCGAGATCTTTGACAAGCAAGGTCGACGCTGCAACGTCCTGAAGGCTGGTGGTGACTACAATATTGTCATGACTGGCGAGTTGAAGGAGTCCGTATCCCGAGTCTTCTTTGCAACTCATATTCGAACCGTGTCGGGTGTCGTGATTACCGGTCAGCGCTTTCCTGACGAAGGCAAGTATTTTGAATGCAACGGTACGGATCGGGCGTTCAAGGTCACTTTCAGCTTCAAGATGGTCATGCTGCCGGGCGTATACTTCGTCGGTGGAGGCGTGTGGTCGGAAAGCGAGCCGACCCTGTGCCACAGAATTCTGGATGCACTTATGTTCCGTCTCGTTTCGGATCAAGGTGCAAGATCTTTCGGTTATATGGATGCCTCTAATAATGAGCCAGCACTTGAACTACTCTGACAGCATTCCTGCGGATCAACTCCGGGATATTCACACCTTCCATAAGCTCACTGACGGTATGATCAGCCTGGAAGAGGGATTGGTTCTTTATGCGTTGGCAGGTCAGGTCCAGTCAGGATGCATTGTGGAAGTAGGGTCTTACCGTGGCCGTTCTACTGTCTTCCTCGGCCGAGGCTCCCTTGCGGGGCACAATGCTCCCGTCTATGCCGTCGATCCACACAAGCCTTTCATTGGTGTGCTCGGTGGCGTCTTCGGACCCAAGGATCGTACCGAATTTTACAAAACAATGTTGATCACCGAGTGCAGCGAGATTGTCTCGTTGATCAATATGAGTAGTGAAATGATTGTGCCAAAGTGGAACGAGCCTGTTGGGTTGCTGTGGATTGACGGCGATCATAGTTATGAAGGTGTGAAGCGCGATTTCGAGTGCTGGTTGCCACATGTCGCAGAAGGCGCATGCATTGCTTTTGATGATGCCTCTGACCCAGAGTTGGGGCCACGTATTCTAATCAACGAGCTACTCGCAACGCAGATGTACGAAGAGTGCATCAACGTTGGCAAGGTTTCCGTTCTTAAGAAAAAACAATAAGCCTGAGAGGACGGTAATGACGAGCAATGACGACCAGCGTTTATTGGATTTTTTTACATGGAACAGCTGTGTTTCACAGGAACGGAAATTATTCTACGTAGCAACCCCGAAGGTGGCGTGTACATCTCTGAAATGGTGGTTCGCTGAGCTGGAAGGTGTTGCCGAGGCCATTCGGAACCTTAAAACCAGTTCCGAGACTGATCCTGAGCTTGTCATTCATGACTCGATGCGCATCGCTGCCCCGCAACTTTGCCTGCAGTCACCGGAGCAATTGCAGGAAATCAAAAATGGCGATTTTTTTAGCTTTGCTTTGGTACGGAACCCGTACAAGCGGCTTTTTTCTGCTTGGCAGTCAAAGATATTATTGCGTGAGCCGTATCAGATTGAGCCGTATCTAGGGCAGGCATTTGTTGAGTACCCAGTCGAAACAATGACTGATGTGGCAGCAGCGTTTGAGTGCTTTCTGGAGTATTTGAATACCTTTGAAGCCGATGATTTCAAGGATTGGCACTGGGCGCCACAATACGACCTGCTCAAACCTCAATTGTTTCCCTATACCGTTGTGTCGAAAATTGAAGACACCTCCGAGTTAAATGACGCATTACGGGCTCATTTAGGGGGGGCGTATGTCAATCCCTTCACCACTTCAAGAGCTAACGAGAGTCTGATCCCTTATTTGCCGGAATTTATCAGCGCCAGGTCAAAAGCGCTGATTGAGCGGCTTTATGCGAAAGACTTTGAGGTGTATGGCTACTCGCTTGATTTGCCACCAGCCAAAGAACAGTTCTCTCAAGAGCACCTGACTTTGGCGCTCAAAGGTATAGAACTCCTGCGAGGGCGGCATTTACGCATCAGCGAAATGCGGCAGCATTTCAGTGCCAGATTTTCTACGCTGTTGAAGGACAAGGACTGGCTGGCTGAACAGCGTGAGGTCTGGATGTCCCTATGCAAGGAAAAGGAAGCAGAGCTGGTAGATCTTCAGGGCTACTGCGCCGCGGGAGCCCAGACTCTCGATGCGACTCGCGCCGAACTTGAGCAGTTGAAGTCCGAGCTCACGCAATCCAATGCTGCTCTAGCACATTCGAACGCCGAACTTCAGCGATCGAATGCGGAACTGGCAAGACTAAATGCCGAAGGGGTGCGGTTGGAGACCGAGCTCGCCAGACATAGTGCTGAGGGGGCTCAACTGGGTGCTGAGCTTGCACGGGTTACTGATAAAACGTCACGGTTGGAGGCCGACCTCGCGGAGTCCGAGTGGAAGGTAGGACAGCTGAAGGTCGAACTAGTGCAAACAACTTCCGATCTGGTTCAACTGAAGTCGAGCTTGGCACAGGCCAATTCGGGGTTGGCACAATCGAATTCGGAGCTTGCACAATTGAAGGCCGAGCTTGCGCATTCGACTAACGAACTCGCTCAATCCGGCAGCGAACTGGCGCAGTCCAATTCAGAACTGGCTAAGTCTAATTCCGAGCTTTCACGTTCAAATAGCGATTTGGCTCTAGCTAATAATCAGCTGGAGTGGTCAAGAGCCGAGCTGGAAAAGATAAAGCAGAATGTTGCGTCACTGATTTCTGAGCGTGACGCGTTTGCCCTTAAGCATAAGCGATACCTTGCGGTGCATCATTTTGTCGAAGCTGGTCTTGTTAACCGGTTGCGCAAAGCCGGACGGCTGGTTAAACGGCGCAAAGGAGAATAAAGGTGGCAAAGGTTTCGGTTGTACTCACCTCGTATAATCACGAAAAATTTATTGGCCAGGCGATCGAGTCTGTTCTCAATCAGACGTTCACCGATTGGGAACTGATTATTGTTGATGATGTTTCGCCAGATGGCTCTTGGGGTGTTATCGAAAGTTATAATGATCCCCGAATCATAAAGATTCAAAACGACAGGACTCGTCGATATATTTACAATATTAACCGGGCTGTCGAGTCGCAGAGTACAGGTGAATATATCGCTATTCATCACTCGGACGACGCTTGGGAAGTCGATAAGCTGGAAAAGCAAGTAGCCGTTCTGGATGCGAATCCGGTCGTAGGCGCAGTGTTCTCTCACGTTCAATGTATTGATGAGAATAACCGTCCGCTCGTCGTTGAATGGTTCAATCAGCCGAACAAACCGCGTACGGCGTGGTTACGCTCTTTGTTCTTCAACG
>Ga0209563_100566_pt1 | contig 12325 bp, 12 predicted proteins | sample AraplaCvi_mMF_r2_FD_184271 | JGI IMG/M metagenome (GOLD analysis project Ga0209563, IMG submission 184271) | Arabidopsis root microbial communities from North Carolina, USA - plate scrape CL_Cvi_mMF_r2 (SPAdes) (version 2) | ecosystem: Host-associated > Plants > Roots > Endosphere | place: USA... | reverse complement strand
CTGAGGGCAGTCCAGATATCAGCATCCGCGCACGCCTGATCGGCCCGGGTAATTCCAGCGAGTTGCGCCAGGAGCTGCTGGCCGGTGACGCGCCAGGGCATGAATGGGTGCAGTGCGCCGGAATGCTGCTGGTCGGCACCAAGGAAGGGCTGAGTTTTGTACAGGAGCTGGTGGGCCTATGACGCTGTTACTCGACGGGCAAAAAGTGCAGGGGAAGAGTCTCAAGGTCACGGCCAGTCTGCGTATCGAAAGCGGCGACATGTCCGGGCAGACCAGCAATACCGACAAGGCGCACAAGGGCTTCAAGCCCAAGACGCTGGCCGTGTCGCTGTTGATCCCCTTCGTCGATCGGGTGCAGTTGACTGACTTGATGCGCATGGCCGAAGCCACGGCAAGCGGTGGCCAGCTCCATCTGTACCGCGTGGTGAATGACACCGCCGAGGCCTTCGGCGTGCGTCAGGTTGAGTTCTCCGAAGGTGTCAGCGCCCGGGAGGCGGACACCCTGAAAGCCTGGCTGGTGCAATTCACCCTCAGCGAGCGCGAATCGAACCCGGAAAAGGTCGAGGGACGACGTGCCGGCAACAAGGTCGACGCCCAAGGCGCCCCCGGTAGCGCGGTCGGAGAGGGCGGCGGTTCCGGTACCGGGGACAATCCGGAGTTGAGCGGATTTGAAAAGGTGCTAGGCCGTGTAGACAAGTGGCTGGGGAGTGAGCAGAAATGAAGCTCCACAAGGTTCTGGCCATCAACGGTGTGTCGGTTCCCCTGGTCAAGGAAGATGTTCGCCTGGATGCCACCAGTCCAGGGCGGGCGAACTTCACCGTTCAGTCTTCCGAGCCGCTGAAAGGATTGGCGACGCTGGATATCGGCTACAACGATCGGACGCTGCAGCGCCATTTCATCGGCTACATTGAGCGTTGCACCGCTGCCAACGCGGTGGAGCAGGTGTTGTTCTGCCGCGAGCTGGCCGCTGTGCTGGCCAATCCCTTGCCGCTGAACCTGCGTCACGTTGACCTGCGTGCCGTGCTGGGCGCTATCAGTGAGCAGACCGGCCTGCGTTTTCGTGTTCCGGATCAACCCTATGCCGGTGTGAAAGCACCGTATTTCTACAGCCTCGCTGCCGGCTACCAGGCGATGGACAGTCTGGCCCGCGTGTTCAGTATTCCGGACTTCACCTGGCACCAGCTGGGCAACGGCGAAGTGTTCGCCGGCAGTTGGGCCGACAGTTTTTTTGGCGCCCGGGCACCGCTGCAAATCCCCTCGGAGCTGTTCGACGGCTACCAGGGCAACCAGAGCGCAATGGTCGCGGCCCTTCCGGGGCTGCGACCAGGTGCAACGATCAACGCCGGCGAGCGCGTCACCAGTGTGGCGCTCGCCAATGACCAGATGGCCATCCGATGGAAGACGCAATCCGCCGCGCTGTAGAGCGCCAATTCCCCGAACTCACCGGCGGTTATCACCTGCCGCGATTCGCCCAGGTCACTGCGGTGGCCGATGCGCCGGCGGACGCTGGCCTGTGCGACGACTTCCGCCCGCGCTATGCCGTGGACATTGTCGTTCTCGGCCCCGACGACGCGCCAGATCCAGCCATGCCGCCATTGACTGGCGTGCCGCTGCCACTGCCTACGGGTGGCGAGGAAATGGGCATTTACGCCTTTCCGGAGGAAGGCACGCGGGTGGTGGTGTGCTTCGCCTACGGCCTGCCGAACAAGCCCTACATCCAGTCGATCCTGCCGCACGGCCTGAGCATGCCCAAGGTGCCGAAGGGTGACCAGGTGTGGCAGCACAGCGGCACCGCCCAGCAGCGCGTCGACGCGGACGGCAATTGGCTGCGACAGACCGATGGCAAGATCCAGGATCAAGCGATCGAGCGCGAGGTTGAAGCCCTGGACAACCGCGAGCAGTTCCAAAGCCACACGCAGACGATCGACGACCACTCAACCGAGTCAGTAGGTGGTGTGAAAAAGATCGAAGCGCTGGGTGCGCTCAAGCTGATGTCGGGCGGATCTGCGAGCCTGGCGGCGGTGGACGACCTGCACCAAGCGACCGGGCGGGATCTGAATGTGGTTGTGGGGCAGAAGCACAACGCCACGGTTGGCGGTGATATGCAGGAACGGATTGAGGGCTTGCGAAAGAGCGTGGCCGGGTCGAGTCAGCAGATGCAAGCGCCGAAAAACTGGATCGGTTCGGAAAGTGTGAATCTGTTCAAGGTGGTGTGTGAAATGCTCGATCTGCTGCAAGAGATGAACACGCAATTGGCTGCACATACGCACTTGCTTGGTCCAACGCCGTCGCCTGCTGATGCGTCAGCTTTTGCCGCCAAATCTGCAAAAGCGTTGGCACTAGCGACGAAACTGAAGCCAATCACACTTTAATAAAACGTTTTATATTTTCCGCTAACTTCCGCTGGGTTTCGCTGGCTTCCGCACAAGCCCTTAGTTGCTGTAGCTTGCATTCACTTGAATCTGCTTGTGCCTTACTGTTTACAGTGTTTACGTCCGGAAAGACGGGCGCTACCGTTCGTCGGATCGCATCGCAACATATCGTGATACTTTATGAGGTAAGCAGTTCTGTTAAACGGAACTCGGTTTTTATTGAGACCCAGAGAATACGGTGCTTGGCGGCGCATGACGTGGGTACGCAAAGGGCTGGCCGGGCGCCAGATACAACAAAGCCCGCGCAGGCGCAGGCTTTGGTTGTGCTACAGGCTGTTCGCTATCTGGTTAGAAAGCTGTGTTAGGATTCTTCCTAACCACCCATAGCTGTATATCTTTGATACCGGAATCTCAAAGGGTATGGCCCTGTGATAGGCCAGTCAAGCTCAAATGCTTGTCAAAAGATCGTTAGTTATGAACTCTGTAGTACTAACAGATAAACATAATTAACGATTTATTTTCATAAGTTATGATTTTTGGCAGGCTGAGTTGATAGGTAGGGTGGGATACTCCGTTACGTTTCACTACTAGGTATCGGGTCCTACTAACGATTAGAGTTTTCTCAAATGAAGCTACTAATAAATCGTTTTTTACCTGAAGAGCTTATCCGGGCGCTTCAAGCTGCTTACTGGACGATTCGTTTGGTCATTCTCGCTCGGGAAATGTAGCGCAACATCAGCAGGGGCCATTGGCCCCTGTGTCTTTTTACACGGTGGTGATTAGCGCTTGGTTCTTGAATCGCTTCAACCCTTGACCAGGCGGAGATGAGGGCTGGATTTCCCGCTTGTATCCGACCGGTTAGCGTATTGTCCCTTCAATACGTTCAACATCAAGCCAAACGTCAGCTCATTGATCTCATCGGGGCTGATTCCCAATTCTCCTGCAACGTTAGCTTTACCAAGTCCATCGGCCCGTAACGCAGCGAAAATTTTCTCCAAAACAACTGATCGTTCATGAGTAACAGATTCTGGCTCCTCGGTGCGGTAGCCCTCTTGAGCAATCTGAATGCACAGTGTCCGATACGCCCACTCCGTCGAAAGTCCAAGACTGTGCAGCCGGTAATTTAACGCAGCCACGGATACAGCCCAGAGCTTCTTGTACTTAATGAGGCTTTTGATAGTGATTGAGCGAGGAGCCATCGCTAGCACGCTTGCGCGTGGCATCAGAAAAGCGGATGCAAAGGCATTCGCCTCGCGCTCCAAATCGGGTCCTTGTGGGTGGGCATGCTGGTGCATAACCAGATGTCCCAATTCATGTGCAGCGTCAAAGCGACAACGCTCGGCCGACTTGAAAGTGTTCAAGAACATGAACGGTCTGCCGCCACTCCACAGCGAGAAAGCATCAACCTCCTTCGCATCTATCGCCAACGAGTAGACACGAACGCCTTTCGACTCAAGAAGGGCAATCATGTTCTTTACCGGATGCTCATCTAAGCCCCAGTGTGCCCTTAACATTTCTGCCGCCGCCTCTGGTGCTTGCACATTGTTAGAGAGGTTTAGGTTATCGAGACCATCAAAATTTGTGAGCGCACCACGTTCGGATCCGAGGTCAGGGAGATCCGGTTCTGGCAAATCGAACCGTTGCTCGATCCAGCCATTCAACATGAGCGCGATTGCGCCTGCACCGAGGGCTGAATCTCTAAGGCCGGCAGTCATTTTTGAGAGCGATCTGAAGCTAGCAACATCTGGTGTGGGCACTTCAGGGTCATCGCCAAAGAAAAACGCTTCTGGAAACCGAAGCGCCTTAGCGATATTTGCAAGAGTTCCTGGCTCAGGCTCCTGTGTGCCACTTTCGTAGCCGGAAACTGATCGCTCCGTTACTCCTATGTGAGTCGCAAGCTCACGCTTTTTCATACCGCGCCGGCGACGAGCGAGCGCAAATCGTTGTGGGTTAAACATGGTCTATCACGAGACTTTACGCCGAATTTCAATGTCGATGTCTGGACCGCTAGGAGGGGTAACCTCAAAGAAATCATCATCAAGGGAGATGCTGCCAAGCATGATACGTTCAGACCATGAAATGATCTTGTTACCTTTACCCATTCCCGACGGGCGTGAGAGTTCGATGCGAATTTCTTTTTTCACTATGTCGGTGTGGTGAAGCAAGACCCACGTCTCATGAGCGCCTATGTCAGGCAATTCTTCTGGTTCCGGCAACAAGTCAGCAAACATGTCGAACTGACAATTCTGCTCCACTGCATGCACAGTATTCTTGCCCTTTCTGGACCGGCTGCTCGGCTTCCCAAAAGGGTTACCGACATGGCTATCTCCCGATGCGATCGCAATTGCGAGATTGTGCACCGGGTGAAAGGTAAGAGGGTAATTCGACGTTTCATGCGCAACCCAGCCCAAGGGGCGCAGCTGATCGCGTACTGCTTTTACCATCCAGCCCCACATTTCAAGGCCGGAGAATATTTTGGGATGGTTAGGCGTTAAACGAGCGCGTTGAAGGTGAGCTTGATTGACGGCCTCGCGTAGCGCGTTGCGCTCTAGGCTCAACAGTTCAAGGCGGGTGGTAACTGCGTCCTGATCGCTGAATACTTGGCAAGCTTGCATCTGCTAACTCCTAGTGCGCATTGGCTTCCGGTTATTCTTCCTCAAATGAGGTCGAAAAACAAGAAGCGCTATTGGCTCTAGCTGTCTTACCCAGACTGTCTTATTCGCATAATCGCTTCTGTGATCGCTTTTGCATTTGTATCCAAGGTTTCCATTGCGGCAATAACATCAACGGCAACCCTCTTCACTCCATTATCTGAGAGCCATTTGGTGATCTCTTCTATCGCCGCACCTAGCGCGTGCTGGTTGTGCAAAAGCAATGTCAGGACATCTGCGGTGGCAATTTTGCAGTCAGGGCTATCTGGCATGGTGGTCGTCCTTGTGGAGTAGTTCGGGATCGTAGTCATCTCGCAGCAGGCTAAGGCGAGATAAAGAAAAGATTTTAGTCGTCGCCCTCTTTTCAATGGATAGCAGTTAATCGACCCGACTACACAAAAAAGCTCCTGAAAAAGCACTTATCCCCCTCCCGCCGGCGGGGTTTTTATTCCCCTTTTTTGCAAAACAGCGTGGCGTGGCAAACCCTAGCCCCGCCCACGGCCACAGCGGGGGCTGTGGGACGTTTGGCGGTTTCATTGTTTGTAAGGAATTGCAACGAATTACTACGAGCTTGCACGATGTGCGGTTGCTGGCAGGAGAGGGCAGTGAATCTGAACGGCCCGGTTTATAAGGGCGTCGCATTGAAAAACTGAAGAGAATGTTAGTTTTCGGTTTTAGCGCAGATCGGCAAAAGGGAAACCGTCAATCTGCGTTGTACGGCAAGGGAAGCGCTACAAGCCCCGTTGTGCCTGGCTTGAGCCATAATCAATCGACTGCAGGCTCTTTCACCCCCGCGCCTGCAATGAGTTCACTGACTTCGGCGGCATTTAACAGCCGACGATGCTCTGCTTTGACGTGCGAGTGCAGAAGGTCTGTAAGCAGCTTCGCCAGTTTTTGAGCGGTTTCCTCACTCAGCTTTTTGACTGTGCCGGTACGGGCAGACGGTAGAGCGAATTCGCCTGCGGAGGCTCCGAATGAGTCAAGGAGGCCGCTTACATACCCGTTCAAAAACTCTTTTCTGTCGGTCAAGACTTTGCTTTCAGGCGCTTCCTGGTAATCCCAATCCACCCGCCAATGACGACCTTCCTTCGAAACCTCGATTATCGGGAGGGCTGGGTTTTTGGTCAGTTGTCGCATGGCTTCTCCTGGTAGTTTGAGGAAAAGCAGCCAGTCTAAACCGGGCGCGGCGATACGTCATGCAGATGAGATTCGATCTCAGGTACAGGGTGGGCTTTTCAAAAAGAGTAATAAAGGTAATACGGCGAGAAACCAGCTCTGAAGGCCCCGGTTTTATTGGGGTTTCAATATCACACGGAAAAGTAATATGAAGTGATATGAAAAGTAATATTTCCGCCAAACCCCCGGTTTCATTGGGTTTCGTGGTTTTGGGATATCACCTTATAAAAGAGTAATACGATTACTTCTATATCACTCAAATATCACCTTTCCAGGAAATCGCTCAAAGCCTTGCAGGACGTGGCTTTCAACGAGTTTTCGACAGGCATATCACCTTTATTACTCTTTTTTCTTGGGGTGGCAGATTTTAGATTGGCGACGTCAGAGCGTCCCATCGCTCTAAAGCTGCGCGCCAGCTGCCTTCAACCTTTGCACGGTCCATTCGCACATTTCGCTCATCGATATGGCTTCGTCGAAAGTAATCTCGCCTAGATGAACGGCTTCGTTACGAATGCGGCTTAAATTCCGCAAAACATCAAAGGTCTTATTGTCGATCGCGCGCACACTGTGCAACCGTTTGATCAAGATCTGAAGCGGAACGCCGACTTCGTATGCGCCATGCTTCAAACCTAAATCTTTCAGTCCCAGTTCGACATGCGCCCAAGCGCTCAAGGCCGCAGCGCGAGGATCGATTTGAGCCAATTGCACGACGGCTGGAGTCGGTTCTTCCGCAACATCCGAAGCTGCTTCGCCGGATTCCGCTACCTTTTCTCTCGCAGCCTCTAGTTCCTGGCCGACATCGATTTGCCAGTCCTTGTACTTAAGGGTGCGGATCAACGGGATTAGCTTTGCCAGTGGCTCACGAAGGAGGTAACCCAAGCCGATTACAGCCAACGGCCAAGCCAGTGAACCTATAACTGATGCGAAGAACTGCAACCAATCCATGGAGCACCTCGGGCGCTTGTTACGTGAGTTGTTACGTGCGGGACAAAAAACAAAGGCCTGCATCGCTGCAAGCCTTTGATTTATATGGTGCCGGCACCAGGAATCGAACCCGGGACCTACTGATTACAAGTCAGTTGCTCTACCAACTGAGCTATACCGGCGTGTGGGCGACGATTATAGCGATTGGGTGGGTTCTGTAAACCCCTGAATTCAGACTATTTTTACGCACGCGCTGTATCAGGCGCGGCATGGGCTATGTCGCTGGGTTTTAAGCCGCAAAATCGGGCTGTTCGACGTCAATCCAGCGGGCGAGTGTTGGCAGGATTTCTGCGCTGTTCAAGCACCCATTTCCCCCGTTTATGTCCTTTTGATTGGAAGCTTATGCACAACGGGTCGGCGCGACCTTGGCGTTGCAGGGGATTTTGTGGACACATTCTCATTTTGTGTGCAAAGCCCTGTTTTACAGGTTTTTTATCAATATGAACAAAAAATGACCAATGCTGTTTTGGTCATGCAATGGCCGTGGATATTGGATCCACGGGAAAACCATCAACAGAGTTATCCACAGGCTGTAAAAGTTTCAGGCGCGTTCGGCCAGCAGCAGAAAATTACGCGGCGTCAGCGAGCTGTCGCAGAAGGTGCCGAGTCGTACGACGTACCCCTGTTCGGCGAGGAAAATGGCTCGATCAAGAATCAGCCAAAGCTCCAGTGGTCGTCGGAATAGTCCGCGCAGTAATTCCAGGTTGCGAACTTCGGCCAATCGCTGCCAACCGGCGGCTTCCAGTGCCTGCCAATCTGGCGTGCCGACTGTGGATAACTCTTTCAGTGCTGCCAAATCGCGGCAGTAATCGGCGAAGGTTTTGTCCAGCCAGGCGCTGGGCAGGGACGGGGTGGGCAAGTATTCGTCTACTCCGCGCACTTGTCGTTGCAGCAGATCAAAGGCCAAACGTCGGGCCATGGAGGTGTCGCGCTGACGTCGGACCCGTGCACCGGCGGTGACGGTTTCGCTCATGGGCAGCGCCAGATCTTCGAGCGAGAGCTGTAGGGCGGATCGCAAACCCGCTGAGGACAATGCGTGGTACTCGCCGCGATTGATCCGGTTGTAGCAGCACGGGGCGATGGCCATCTGCTGACATCCGGCAGCGCTCGCCAGTTGCATCAGGCGCACATGCAGGTCGCCGCAGGCGTGCAGGGCGACCGGGGTGTGTTGAGCGCTCAAAGCAGTTGTGGCGTCTGCTGCCAGCACATCCTGCTCGACATGCAAGGCGTGCAAATGATGGCGCTGACTCAATGCCTGACCGCTGGCGACCAGCGTCGGATCGTATTCAACACAGGTCAGCTGTTGCCCGGCGCCCAGCAGGCGCCGGCCCAAATGCCCCTTGCCGGAACACCAGTCCAGCCAATGCGTTGGCGGCGAGGCGAAAGACAAACGGCTGCCGAACGCTTCAATCTGCTGCCACTTGCGTCCCGGCACGTCGACATTCAATCGATGGCCTGCAGTTTCCAGCGCATGTCCCGGCAACTCACCCACTGCGCTCAGCTCAGCCGACAACGCCGCCAAAGAGGCGAACGGCTCCGGGGCATCGACGAGATCGGCAGGATGGTTGTGCGCCCGCTCTGCATCTTCCAGTGACCGTCCGCGTAGCCACGAAGCCAATTCGGGGTAGGCGGTTTCCCATGGAAGCGAAAGATGAGTGAACGGACGAGGTTTCCACAGCGCCTGATGCGCCGTAAGAAAATCATCCAGCGCGGTGAAGCGGGCGAGTAACTCCTCGCCCGTCAGCACGTGGGAAGTTTCAACGCCCTTGGCAGGCATCGACGCGCAACCAGCGCTCCAGCAGCTTGAAGCCGCGCACCAGCACGTAGGACATCAGCAGATAGAACACGCCGGCGGCGAAGAAGATTTCCACCGGCAGGTAGGTGCGGGCGATGATCGTGCGGGCCATGCCGGTCAGTTCAAGCAGAGTCACGGTGCTCGCCAGTGCGCTGGCCTTGAGCATCAGGATCACTTCGTTGCTGTAGGCCGGCAGGCCGATGCGCGCTGCACGCGGCAGCATGATGTAGAACATCGCCTTGGGCTTGGACATGCCCAGTGCTCGCGCCGCTTCGATTTCGCCCGGCGGAATCGCCTGGATCGCGCCACGCAGGATCTCCGCGATGTACGCCGCCGTGTGCAGGGTCATGGTCGCGGTGGTACACCAGAACGGATCGCGCAGGTACGGCCACAGCGCGCTGCTGCGCACCGCATCGAACTGCGCCAGGCCGTAATAGACGAGGAACAGTTGCACCAGCAGCGGTGTGCCACGGAAAAAGAAGATGTAGGCGTAGGGCAAGGCGCGCACGTACCACAGCTTCGACGAGCGGGCGATGCCCAGCGGAATCGCCAGCAGCAGGCCGGCAATCACGGCAATCGCCACCAGCTCCAAGGTCAGGGTCGCGCCCTGCGCCAGTTTCGGCAGCCACTTGATGATCACTTCCCAGTTCATGAAGCGCTCCTCGCAAAGCCGCGAGCGGCGCGTTTTTCCAGGAAGTGCATGCCGGTCATCGCCAGCACCGTCAGGCCGAGGTACATGACTGCGGCCACCAGATAGAAGGTGAACGGTTGTTTCGACACGGTCACGCCGATCTGCGCGTGACGCATGATTTCTTCCAGACCGATGACTGACACCAGCGCGGTGTCTTTCATCAGGATCATGAACAGGTTGCCCAGGCCGGGCAGGGCGATGCGCCACATCTGCGGCATGATCAGTTTGGTGAAGATCCGCCATTTCGACAGGCCCAGCGCCACACCGGCTTCACGGTGGCCTTTGGGAATGGCGAGGATCGCGCCGCGGAACACTTCCGTGGCGTAGGCGCCGAAGCACAGACCCAGCGCGATTACGCCAGCGGCAAAGGCGCTGAGTTGCAGGTCGGGGTTACCGAAAAACTCACCGAGGCTACGCATAAGGTTGACCGTACCGAAGTAGATCAACAGCACCCAGAGCAATTCCGGGACGCCACGCACCAGGGTCGAATAAGTGCCGCCAAGCCACTGCAGCGGCTTGTACGGGGAAGTCTTGGCCAAGGCGCCGAGCAGACCGAGTACCAGTCCCAGGCACAGGGCCGTCAGCGCCAGTTTGACGGTCATCAGCGCACCGGCGGCGAGGGCCGGGCCGAATCCGTAGAGGTCGATAATCATGGATTTCTTTTCAAATCGCGGCAGGCAAGGCCGGGAGCCGGCGCCGTCGGTGGATGGCGCCGGTCCCGCAGGTCAGATCAATAGATGCTGAACGGGAAATACTTGTCGTTGATCTTCTTGTAGGTACCGTCGGCGACGATTTCCTTCAGTGCGGCGTTCAGCTTCTCGCGCAGCGGGTCTCCTTTGCGCACGGCGATGCCGATTTTGTCGCTTTCCACGACCGGGTCGCCTTTGAACTCGTAGGCCTTGCCTGCATCGGTTTTCAGCCAGTCGTAGTTGGCGTACTTGTCGGCGAGGATGGCGTCGACGCGACCGGAGGTCAGGTCCAGGTAGGCGTTTTCCTGGGTGTCGTAGAGTTTGACTTCGATATCGCTGCCGTAAGTGTCCTCAAGCCAGGTGCCCGCGAGGGTGGCGCGCTGGGTGCCGATGATCTTGCCTTTGAGCGAATCCTTATCGGTTTTGAACTCTTTATCTTTCGGCGCGATGAACTGCAGCTTGTTCGAGTAGTACGGGTCGGTGAAGTCCACCGCGCCCTTGCGCTCTTCGGTGATCGACAGCGAGGACACCAGGAAGTCGAACTTCTTGGCGTTCAGCGCAGGGATGATGCCGTCCCAGTCAGAGGTGACAACCGAGCACTCGACTTTCATCTTGGCGCACAGGGCGTCGCCGATGTCTTTGTCGAAGCCGACCACGTTGCCGCTGGCGTCTTTGTTGTTGAACGGCGGGTAAGCCGCTTCGATGCCCATCTTCAGGGTCTCGGCCATGGCCCCGGCGCTGAATGCGAGAGTGACGGCGGCGGCCAGGAAGACCTTTTTAAAATTCTGCATGCATGTTGCTCCGTTAGCGGTTGCTGGACATGAATTGTTTGCAGCGCGCCGAAAGCGGGTTTTCGAACACCTGCTGAGGCGATCCTTGCTCTTCCACCAGCCCTTGGTGGAGGAACACCACTTCGCTGGAGACCTGACGGGCAAAGCCCATTTCGTGGGTCACCAACAGCATGGTGCGGCCTTCTTCGGCCAGTGCGCGGATGACACTAAGTACTTCCTGAACCATTTCCGGGTCAAGGGCAGAGGTGGGCTCGTCAAACAGAATCACCTTCGGCTGCATCGCCAGCGTGCGGGCAATCGCGGCGCGTTGTTGCTGACCACCGGACAATTGCGACGGGTAGGCGTGGCGCTTGTCGGCGATGCCGACCTTGGCCAGCAGCGCTTCGGCGACCTCGATCGCCTCGGCCTTGCTCTGGCCGAGCACGCGGCGCGGGGCTTCGATGATGTTGTCGAGCACGCTCATGTGCGGCCACAGATTAAAGTTTTGAAATACAAAACCAATCTCGGAACGCAGGCGGTTGATCTGTTTGCCATCCGCAGCAACCAGTTCGCCATTCTTGGCGGGCTTGAGCTTGAGTTCTTCACCGGCCACCAGAATCTGACCCTGGTGCGGGTTTTCCAACAGGTTGATGCAACGCAGGAACGTGGACTTGCCGGAACCGGAGGAACCGAGGATCGAGATCACATCGCCGTCGCGGGCGGTCAGCGAGATGCCTTTGAGCACCTCAAGCTGTCCGTAGCGTTTGTGCAAGTTGCGGATTTCAAGCGCGGGCGTGGCCTCAGCCATGTGCGTTCCTCATATATGTTGCGCTCCTGCTGTTGGCGGGCCTTCCTGGCGAGGCGGCCAAGCTAGCATAGCGTTTCAATGGCAGCCAACAGCGCTACGGGCGGTAAGCGGATGGCGTGTGGCGGGTTGTCGCATCGGCACAGCAGACTGTCGCCCCATCAACAACCGAACGGGTGTTTGAACGTGCAGGCCCGTGGGTGTTGCGTAAAAAAAGGCGCGATGTTGCCAGCTTTGGCGGGGTGTTGGAAGCGCTATCCGGCCGAACGTTCCTGATTCGCCCTTTTATTGTGCATCTCACACTTTTTCAGTGTGTTTCTGGTGCGCCTGTTCGCTTGAAAAGTGAGTCGCAGGGTAACGCTCTGGCGAATTGCCATTAATTTTAAGGACTT
>Ga0209563_100564_pt1 | contig 12366 bp, 10 predicted proteins | sample AraplaCvi_mMF_r2_FD_184271 | JGI IMG/M metagenome (GOLD analysis project Ga0209563, IMG submission 184271) | Arabidopsis root microbial communities from North Carolina, USA - plate scrape CL_Cvi_mMF_r2 (SPAdes) (version 2) | ecosystem: Host-associated > Plants > Roots > Endosphere | place: USA... | reverse complement strand
ATGAATGCAGCGCCCCAGCCGATCCGTCGCTTGAAAGCGAACCCCGTCATTTCACTCTGTTCCCCATGGCAGGACTACCATAGCGAGAGACCGAGTCAAACGTACGCAAGGACGCACTTGGTCGACCGCCTGCCAGTGTTGCCCGGCTACCATTCCAAACCACGCAGTCGCGTCGTGATTGCCCGAAACATCTCTTGAGCGAAGATGAAAGCTGCAAGGCCGGTTGAAGGGCAACCGCCTCACGGAGGATGGTGTCCGGTAAGCGCTATCTGCGCACTTACTCCTGTACCGCACCGATTGCAGGCAAGGGCCATCAGCGGCCATTGATCGTCCATCGTCGCAGGACTCAGTTTCCTGAATCCTTCAACCAGGAGGATATCGTCTGGTTGAGATAGTCGGGCACTTCATGCTGAATGAAGTGGCCAACGCCAGGAACGATCTTGATCGTGAGATCGCGCGGACTTCTCATCCAGGATTTTTCCAGATCGAGCGTGCTCAGCAAAGCATGGCTCTCCTCGATTCCGTGCAGATGCAGGACGGGGCAGTTGATCGTGGCGCCGTAGATCGTCTTCATCGTGGGATCGAAGAGATTGAGCGCAAACTGGGAGAGAGTGTAGTTGGCCTTGTAGTAATTCATCATGGCCGGGATGGACGATTTCGAGAAGGCCTCGATGTAACGGCTTTTGACCTCGGGGTTGACGACCCAGTAGGCCAAATCTTCCGCAGTCAAATTGTCGCCTTTGCCTGGACTGCGCGACGGGATGGTTCCAGGGAAGCAGTTCCTTCGTGATGGCGCCGGGATGAGGAACGCTGAGGACGACAAGTCTTTCGATCAGATCCGGATTTTGTCCGGTGAAGAGCCAGGACAAAGCGGCGCCCCAGTCGTGCCCGATCAGGATGACCTTCCGGCCCTTTCTCTCCGCATCGATCACGGCGCGGATGTCATTGAGGAGAGCCGGCGTCTTGTAGTTCTCGACACCATCAGGCCGATCGCTCAGATCGTATCCGCGCAGATCGAGAGCGACCACCTGATAGTCTGCCGAAAAGACCTGCATCTGGTTCCGCCAGGAGTACCAGAAGTCCGGAAATCCATGCACGAACACCATGAGCGGATTCTTGTCGGAGCCCACAGTGACGTAGTGGATCTTCGTCCCGGCATTGTCCGCATACTTGTGCAAGAGGTTCGGATTCTTGTCGATATCGGCGGCGGGCTCGCTCAGAGCGGCCGGGATTTTATTGTGCCAGACGGCATCGGCTGTCGTCTCCCCGCGGGCAATTGGGGTGAACATCGCACTGAACATGACGGCTCCTGAAAGCACCATCGAGCAGGTTCTGAGGGCCATCTCACTTGCCCCCTTCGTCAGAACATTTGACGAAATCGCAATCGCTCGAATTCATTTGAGTTTTCCTGCAACAATCTGGACGAGAGCGACCTGCTCTGAGCAACTTAGGGGCCGGCTGACCCGGCGGGGGCAGGCGTTCTATGGCGATCACCATACTATGGCGGTCACCATAGAACTGTCAAGCGAACCGTGCTAGGTTTGCAGGATGCCCCGTAAGACCGACGCCCGCGCCCGCGCGATTGCCGCTGCCGAACGATTGTTTCGCATCCAAGGCTACACAGCGACCGGATTGACTGAGATCATCGAAGAGAGCGGTGCCCCGAAAGGGTCGTTCTATTTTCACTTTCCGCGCGGCAAGGCGCAGCTCGCCGAAGAAGCCATCGATCACTACGTCGCGAGCAGAATCTCTCTGTTGCGGACGATCTCGGCGAACACGGCGGGTGATGCGCTCAATTTCGTTCGTCAGATCTTTGCGGCATTCGCGGCCGAAATGGTCGCCTCCGATTTCCAGTATGGATGCTTGATGCAAAATCTGGCGAATGAGCTGCCCGCGCTCGACGCCGAGCTGACCAAGCGGGTCGCGCGCGGATTTGTCGATTCGACCGAGATCGTTGCAGAGCATTTCAGAGGCTGCGGTTTCGCATCCGCGCGCGCATCCTCGAGCGCAGCCGCGTTGGTCGCCGCCGTCGAAGGCGCGCGAACCATCGCCCGCCTGGAACGCACGCCGGCGGTCTTTCAGGCGCTCGCGGATGTCAGTGTCAGGGGCTGGGCCGAGCCCAAGGGGTGATCCAGATTCAGTGCTGCGGGAATGATAGCAATCCGGTGATTGGGACAACTGTTGGTCCGCCATCAAAAAACCCGCAGCGGATTTCTCCGCGCGGGTCTGACGAACTTTCGATGATGCCATTCTGCCAGTGTTTTGCCCGACGTGTCAAAGCCGAACGACGCGTCGGGCAGGGCGGCCTTGGCCCGGCAAATGCCTGCCTGGCGCGACCTCAAGAAAACGCGAATGATCTCAACGCCCCCGCTACTGTGCATGGGGTTGTTTTCGCGGTCTTGTCTTGAGCAGGCGAAAACGCCCGCGCGTCAGCGCCGGCCGCGTGGCGCTTCTGCCTTGGCCGGCACTTCGGTCTGCGGCGCGCAGGTCGCAGCCTGAAGCGAGGCCTGTGCCTGCGGCATCAGGCCGGGCTCGGCGGCGAGCGCCTTCATCACGATCAGGCCCGTCGCGGTCGGGGAATCGATGATCAGGCGGTCGGCCGCGGTGACCTCTTCGTCCTCGGGCAGCTCGCTGTGCTGCGCTTCCGTCATCAAATCGAGCTCGATCACCTTGCGGCCCGCCGAGCGGTCGTTGATGGCGTAGTAGGCGATCTCGTTGCGGGTGTAGAACGACACCGAGGTGTAGGACTGGCTCACCGGCACCATCAGCTTGATCGGCCCGTTCGACAGGTCGTAGCGGCAGATCGCCAGCGCAAAGGCCGGGTCCATGAACGGCATCGGCGAAGTATTGGGATCGGCGAGGGGAAGCTGGGTGACGCCGTTAAGCTTCGTCATCGGCGTCAACCGCGAATAGGCGTCCTGCGTCGCGATCCGCGGCAGCGCCAGCACGCTGACGAGATGGACCACGAGGCCCAGCACCACGCCCGCGACGATGGTGAACAGCAGCCGGATCATGAGCAGCCCACCGTCGAGATCGTCGGCATCGGTGCATCGCGCTGGGTGCGGGTCGCAACCCCGACCGGCGTGTCGTAGAGGCGCAGCATCAGCGAGTAGCGCTCGATGCCGCCGGTCGGCAGCCAGTTGCCGGCGCGCGAGCGCGAGGCGATGCGGATCTCGAACGAGCCGTCGGACTGCCGCACGATCTCCTGGCTGGTGAAGCCGTAGCGCTGCAGCGAGTTGGCGACGAGGTGGCCCTTGCGGTCGTACAGCGTCAGCGTCCAGAACCGTGCCGGCGGCGTCACGCCCGAGACGACGACGTCGCAGCGGCCGTCGAGCGCCTTCTTCTTGTCATCAGCGGTCGCGGTGAAGGCGACGCCGTCGCCGGTGCCGATCGGCAGCTCGCCGTTGCGCACGATGGTGGCGCGCGAATAGGGATCGACGTCGGCGGTGCCGGTGCGCGGGCGCGCGGTCCAGGGGCCGATGGTCAGCGCGCCGATCTCGGTGCCGCGCGTCGTCGTCATCCAGGTCGCGCCGACGCCGACCGCGGTCGCGAGCAGGAGGGCCGTCAATGTGGTCAGGATCAGCCGCACTTGTTTCGATCAGTTCTTGCGCGGGGCGGACGCGTTCGCATTCTCTTCCGCATAGTTCTGCGGGAAGGCGAGCGCGCTGGTCGATGAAGCCGGCTTGGGCTGTTTGCCGTCGTCGGCGGTGGATTTGTTCGCGGTCCTGGCGGCGTCATCGAGCAGCTTCTCGACGCGTACCAGGATGTCGGCGCCGCGCTTGGTCAGCACGGGCGGCGGACCGGGCTTGGTCTCCAGCACCTTCGGCGCCGCATTGGCCTGCGCGTTGGCGACGCGTTCCGGCGGCAGCTTCTGGCCCATGCCGACGCCAGGAATTTCCCGGACCTCGACGCCCTGATGCGCCGCGAGCATGATGTCGTGCCAGGTCTGCGCCGGCAGCGAGCCGCCGGTCATGCGGTTGGTCGGCGAGTAGTCGTCGTTGCCGTACCAGACCGCGCAGCTGAAATTGCCGGTGTAGCCGACGAACCAGGCGTCGCGATACGCGTTGGTCGTGCCGGTCTTGCCCGCGGTCGGAATGCCGTCGAGCGCGGCGCGGCGCGCGGTGCCTTCGCTGACGACGTGGCTCATCATGCCCGCCATGTCGGCGGCGATGTTCGGCGGAATGGCCTGCCGCGGCTTCGGACCGTCGCGGTCCCAGCGCCAGACCAGATCGCCGGCGCCGGTGCGCACTTCCAGCACGGAATGCGGCGTCACCGACTTGCCGCGGTTCGGGAAGGTGGCATAGGCAACCGCGTGCTCGAGCACGGTGACTTCGTCCGAGCCGATCGGCATCGACGGCGTGTCGGGCAGCGGCGCCTTCAGGCCGAAGCGGCGCGCCACCTCGACGATCTTGGCGCGGCCGACCTTGGCCGGGTTCGGCGCCTTGGGCTCGTTCTTCTGGCCGATCGCGATCGACAGCTTGACCGGCACCACGTTGATCGAGCGCGTGATCGCCTGCGTCAGCGTCACCGCGCCGGAATAGGAATGGCCATAATTCTGCGGACACCAATTGCCGATGCAGACCGGGCCGTCGACCACGATCGAGTTTGGCGTGAAGCCGTTCAGCAGCGCCGTGGTGTAGACGTAAGGCTTGAACGACGAGCCGGGCTGGCGATAGGCGTCGACGGCGCGGTTGAACTGGCTGGCGCCATAGTCGCGGCCGCCGACCATGGCGCGGATGCCGCCGTCGAGATCGGAGACGACGGTTGCCGCCTGCGTCGCGTGATAGTCGCGGCCGAACTGGCGCAGCTGGTTCTCGATCGCGTCCTCCGCCGCCTTCTGCACGTTGGTGTCGATCGCGAGGCGCACCACGAAGACGCGCTCGGTGTAGGATTTCGGGAAGGTGTCGACCAGCTTGCGCATCTCGTCGAAGGCGTAGTCGAGATAGTAGTTCGGCGAAGCCTCGTCGCGGCGGTCGACGGCGAAGGCCGGGTTGCGGCGGGCGCCGAACACCTGGCCCTCGGTCATGAAGCCGGCATCCACGAGGTTGTCGAGCACGACGTTGGCGCGGGCACGCGCCGCGGGCAGGTTGATGTGGGGCGCGTACTTGGTCGGCGCCTTGAACAGGCCGGCGAGCATCGCGGCTTCCGACAACGTCACGTCGCGCGCCGACTTGTTGAAGTAGAAATGCGCCGCGCCGTCGACCCCGAAGGTGCCGCCGCCCATATAGGCGCGGTCGAGGTACAGCTTGAGGATCTCGTTCTTGGTCAGGCGCCATTCCAGCCAGACCGCGAGGAAGGCCTCGTTGACTTTACGCTCGATGGTGCGCTCGTTGCTCAGGAACAGGTTCTTGGCGAGCTGCTGGGTGATCGAGGAGCCGCCCTGGCGGACGCCGCCGGCCTGGGCGTTGGTGACGAGCGCGCGCGCGGTGCCGGCGATGTCGATGCCGAAATGCTCGTAGAAGCGGCGGTCTTCGGTCGCCAGCGTCGCCTTGATCAGGACGTCCGGGAAATCTTCCAGCGGGATCGAATCATTGTGCTTGATGCCGCGGCTGCCGATCGGGTTGCCGTAGCGGTCGAGGAAGCTCACGGCGAGATCGGACTTCTTCAGCCAGTCCTCGTCCGCGGTCTCGCGGAAGGCGGGGATGGCGAGCGTGAGCATCAGGACCAGGCCGCCGAGCCCGAGGGTCGCGGCCTCCGACAGCGGCTCGATGAACACCCAGCGCTTCCACCGCCCGACATAGAACCGGTCCATGAAGGTCGAGTAGCGCTCGTAGAGCTCGCGGATGCCCTTGGCCGAGGAGAACAGTGAGGAGTCGATGCGCGCGTCCAGATCCAGAAAGAAATTCCGGATGCGGCTCTTCCAATTGGATGGTGTGTTCTGGACCACCTGGAACCCTTGAGGCTCGCTGCGTCAGCGTTCAAGCACCCGGCCGGGGCGGCAGCGAGACGTCTTGCGGGAATGTTGCGGCAAACCCAAGGCGCCCGGTTCGCGTCCGAGGGGACTTGCCGTTCCTTCTAGCCGAGCAGGGTCCATAAACCAATGGTCAGGCTCGCGATTTTGAACAACAGACCTAATTGAACCCCGGTTCATTACGGGCTTCACGGCGGCGTTGCTTGCAGCATCGCGGCCGCTCGCCCTAGATAGCGCCAGCCGTAGCTCTTTCGAATTTGTTGAGGCGCATGACCGCAGCTCCCAAACGACCTTCAGGCCAGGAAGGATTCTTCTGGAAAACCAAGACGTTGGAAGAGATGTCGGGGCCCGAATGGGAAAGCCTGTGCGACGGCTGCGGTCGCTGCTGCCTGAACAAACTCGAAGAAGAGGATACCGGGGAGATCTATTACACCCATGTCGGCTGCAAGCTGCTCGACGCCGGGACCTGCGGCTGCAAGGACTATCCGAATCGGTCCGACAAGGTTCCCGACTGTGTCCGCCTGACCCCTGCCAACGTCCGCACCTTGAATTGGCTGCCGCCGAGTTGCGGCTACAAGCTCGTCGCCGAGGGCCGCGACCTCTATTGGTGGCACCCGCTGGTCTCGGGCGATCCCGATACCGTGCATGAGGCCGGCGTCTCCGTCCGCGGGCGGGTCGAGGGCAGCGAGGAGGAGATCCCGGATGCGGATCTCGAGGACCACATCGTGCAATGGCCGGCGCAGCTGCCGAAACGGGCACGCCTGAAGCGACGCCCGAAGGACTGATCCGTCGCGCCGCCTGGATCACTTGTGCGGGATGGCCCGGGGGTGGGATGCTCCCATGCGCCGCGGTGCCTGCCTGAGAAGAACTTTGCTGTCTACATTGTCTCGATAGAACGAATCCTTCGCGGCGTTGCGCCGCCTCATGGCTTCCGATCGAGATGAACAAGTTCGACCGGCAGAGCAGTTCTGCCGACCTCCAGACGTTGCCCGACGAGATCGCCGAAGAGCTGTCCCGCCTTCCGGGCGAGGTGCTGAGCATCGACGACGCTCCCTCGCTCGCGCCGCCGGCGCCGCTGTCACAGGACGAGGTCCGCACCATCGTGATCAGCCTGATGCTGACGATGTTCCTGGCAGCCCTCGACCAGACCATCGTCGCCACCGCGCTTCCGACCATCGGCCGCCAGTTCAACGACGTCTCCAATCTCTCCTGGGTCATCACCGCCTATCTGCTCGCCTCGACCGCGGTCGCGCCGGTGTTCGGGACGCTCAGCGACATCTACGGCCGCAAGGCCATGATCATCATCTCGCTCAGCCTGTTCGTGGCGGGCTCGGTGCTGTGCGCGATCGCGCCGAATATGCCGATGCTGATCCTGGCGCGCGGCCTTCAGGGTCTTGGCGGTGGCGGCATCATGCCGGTGGTGCAGACGGTGATCTCCGACGTCGTGAGCCCGCGCGAGCGCGGCCAGTACCAGGCCTATTTCTCCAGCGTCTGGATGGTCGGCGGCATCCTCGGTCCGGTCATCGGCGGGGTGTTCGCCGAGCATCTGCACTGGTCGATGATCTTCTGGATCAACCTGCCGCTCGCGGCCGCAGCGATCGTGATGTTGCTGCCGAAGATGAAGAAGATCCCGGTGTTCCACCGCAAGCGCAAGGTCGACTGGGTCGGCGGCGTGCTGCTGATGGCCTCCGCCGTCGTCTTCATGCTGGTGCTGACCTGGGGCGGCACGCGCTATCCCTGGCTCTCGCCGACGGTGCTTGCGATGGTCGGCGGCGCCGTCGTGCTCGCGGTCAGCTTCGTCTGGCACGCGCGCCGCGCCGACGAGCCGTTCCTGCCGTTGAAGCTGCTGACCGGAAAGGTGGCGCCGTTCGCGCTGACGGCCGGCGGCTGCGGCCTGGGTGCGATCACCGGCCTCACCGTGCAGCTGCCGCTTTATTACGAGTCGGTCTACCATCTGAGCGCCAGCGAGGCGGGCCTTGCGCTGATCCCGCTCGCGGCGGTCTCGACCATCGGCGCGGCCGTCGCCGGCCGCACCATGGCCCGTGCCAAACACTACAAGCGCGTCGCCATCATCGGCACGTCGTGGGCCGCGATTTGCGCGCTGGGCCTCACGCTCACCACCTTGCCGCTGTGGGGCCTGCTGACGCTGATGGCCGCGTTTGCGCTCGGCCTCGGCACGACCTTCCCGGTCTGCGTGGTCTCGCTGCAGAACTCCGTCGCGCGTCCGCAGGTCGGCACCATCACCGGCGCGATGAACTTCTTCCGCTCGCTGATGTCCTCGTTCACGGTGGCGGCCTTCGCGGCGATCCTGCTGATCGCGCTCGGCACCGACATTCCGCTCGCCGGCGAGCATCACGCCGCGGGCGGCCTGCCTGCGATCCCCGCCGACGACATGCGGCACGCCTTCCGCTACGTCTTCGGCGCCGCCACCGCGCTGATGACCACCGCCTCGCTCTGCCTCATCATGATGGAGGAGCGGCCGCTGGCCGGTCCCGCCACCGCGACCGCTCAGGTGGAGATGGCGGAATAGGGGCTATCCGCCTCACGTTCCCGGACGGGATACCTCGGTCTCCTTGCTGGTGATGAACTCCAGCAGCACCGGCACGCCTTCCCTGGTCTTCTGGATGCCGCGCCTGATCGCGGGGATGATGTCTTCCGGCTTGGTCACACGCTCGCCGTAACCGCCGAAGGCACGCGCCATCGCGGCATAGTCGCCGGAAATGTCGGTCGAGCGATATTTCTCGGTCGAGATCGGCATCACCTTCAATTCGATCGCCATCGAGAAATTGTTGAGCAGGATCGACATGATCGGGATGCGCTCGCGCACCGCCGTCTCGAAATCCATGCCCGTGAAGCCGATCGCCGCGTCGCCCCAGACATTGATGCAGAGCTTGTCGGGTCTGGCGAGCTTTGCGCCCATCGCGAGGCCGAGGCCGTAGCCGAGCTGCGTGGTCTTGCCCCAGCCGAGATAGGAGAGCGGTGTGACCGCCTTCCAGAACGGCGAGAGCTGGTCGCGCGGGCTGCCGGCATCATGGGTGATGATGGTGTTGTTGATATCGACGGTGTGCTGCAGGTCCCACAGCACGCGATAGGGGCTCAGCGGCGCATCGTTACTGGTCAGCTTCGGCATCCATTTCGCCAGCCACTCCTCGTGCGAGGCCGCGATCTCCGCCGCGACGGCCGATGCATCGCGGTTCGCGGTGACGGTCTTGCCGATCTCCTCCAGCAGCGCATCGAGCACGAGGCCGGCATCGCCGACGAGGCCGATCTTCGCCTCGACGTCCTTGTTGAGATGGTTGGGATCGAGCGTGGAATGGATGATCGTCTTGCCCTTCGGCATCGCGATGCCAAAGCTTGTCTCGGTGAAGGAGCAGCCGATGCCGAAGATGACGTCGGCCTCGGCGAGGAATTTCGGCACCGCGCGCGGCACCGCGAGGCCGCCGGAGCCGAGCGAGAGCGGATGCGTCTCAGGGAACGACGATTTGCCGCCGAGGCTGGTGGTGACCGGGATCGCCAGCCGCTCCGCAAGCCGTTTCAATTGCGGCCAGGCCTGCGCGTAATGCACGCCCTGTCCGGCATAGATCACCGGCCGCCTGGCGTTGACCAGCAGGTTGGCTGCCTCCTTCACATGAACAGGGTCGGCACCGTAGCGGGTGCGCAGCACCGGTGTGTAGTCCAGCGGCTCCGGCACTTCCTCGTTCCACATGTCGGCGGGGATCTCGACGATGACAGGACCGCCGCGGCCGTTCTTCAATTTGGTGAAGGCGCGGCGGAAGATGTTGGCGACCTCGGCCGCGAGGATGATCGGCTCGGACGATTTCGAGAATGGCTTCATCGCCTCGCTGGAATTGAAGTTCGGCTCGATATGCGCCAGCCTGCGCTGATAGCCCATCGGCAGCACCAGCACAGGCACGGATTCGCCGAAGCACTGCGCGACGCCGCCCATCGCATTCTCCGCGCCGGGCCCGTGCTGCATGCAGAAAGCGCCGATCGTGCGCCCCGACGTCACCCGCGAGATCGCGTCCGCCATGTGCACGCCGACGCGCTCCTGCCGCACCATGATGGGCCGGATCTCGGCCTTGGCAGCGTGCTCGATCAGATGGTTGACGGGATAGCCGCAGAGGATCTCGATCCCCTCGCGCTTCATGATTTCCGCAATGGCGGTGCCGAGCTTCATGGCGTCTCTCTCCCTGGCGAGGCCGGTTGATCCGGCTGGTTGGGGAGAGAGGATCAGGAAATTGGAGGGGCGTAAAGCGCGGGCATGTGAGGGCGGCCGTTGGTCAGCTATGCACTGCGAACGTTTAGCCGCTACTTGCAGCTCTTGCAGATCGTCAGCTTGCGCTTCAGCGCCTCATCCTCTTGATCGATCGATTGCCGCGCCGCCGGACCACTTGTGCCCAGACCGGATCTCCTGGGGCGGGTCGACTGACTGGGCGTGTCGTTGTCTTCGGCGTTGTCGAAGCTCAAGCCATCGTAGTCGACGGCTGGATTCGGCGCCGCTGGAAGCCCGCTGGTCGCCGGTGTCGACGACACCCGGTCGGACGCAGCAGGGGAATTCCTGGCGCCCGCTTGTGGCGATGCTTTGGGCGGAGCAAGCGAAACCGGCGGCGCGGCTGAAGTCTGTCCTCTCGCGCTATGCTGCGACCAGACGCCGACAACCACGAAGCCAAAAGCCAACAGCGTCGTGCGTCTCATCGGCGTCCTTCAATTAGCCTGGTTGATCGATTGACAGCTTGGCTCGTCGCACCATGCGATGTTGAAGACTATCAGGACTCACATGGCCGTCAAAGGCCGTAGCCCCCATGGACCGAAGCGTAATCCGTGCGCGCGATGACAGCTTCGTTCGTCCGCAATCAAAGTCGCCAAGAAAGAGGAACGATGTTCCATGTGGGATGTTGAGTTGGTGATCCCCGAAATCGCCGGGATCGCCAAGTGCTCTCGCCGAGGGAGATCGACCCGAGGCGTATTCCTCCCTCGTTGAGTTGTTCGCAACAGGTCTGGCCTGATGTGGCCCTGCCCTGTTGAAGGGAAGTGACCTGGCATCGCTCTTCAGTCGGCACGTTCGCTGACGCTGCTCCGCTAGCTGCGATTTATCGGTTCAGTTTCCCTTAATCAAGATTTTGGCAGGCAGCGCGCTATGAAGATGTTCAAGACCTTGCTCATAGCTGCCGTGATAGGCACCATCGGAGCCACTCAAGCGGCGGCTGAATGCGAGATCGCCGATGCCAGGCTTGAAGAGGCAATTCAGCAGAATCCACGGTTTCGCGGCCCGGCGAATAGTCAGTCCGTGCGCGATCTTCGCAGCCTGAGGGATGCCGCTTTGACGCTTCGGTCTTATGGACGTCATGAGGATTGCGAGCGGCTTCTCGCCAACATACGGGAATTGATCGCTGGACCGCCCATGGGGTCTTTGGGCGACAACGATGAAGAAGAGGCCGACAAGCAGATTGCTGCAACTGAACCAAAAATCAGGCGCGGAGCATCCTCGGGCAACCGGAGCAAGAAAGATGCGAAACCGTTGATCAGGATCGACGAGCTGACACCCGGTTTGAGGACCGATGAAATGATTGGGGCGGAAGTCCGCAGTTCCGACGACAAGATTGTCGGCGAGGTCCGGAACATTGTTTTTGGCACTAAGGACGGGCGCGACTACGCCATTATCGCATCGGGTGGCTTCTTCACCACCGGAAAAGACAGCATCGTGGTGCCGATCCGATCTCTGAAGGTCACTCAGGATCGATCGAGTTTCTTTCTTCCGATCGTGAAGGACGTCATGAAGACGGTTCCGGTCATGCCGGATCAGGACTACAAATGGCTCGCGGATCCAGCTTGGCGCGCCCGCAACGACGCCTTGTTTGACAAGCGCTAGGTTTTACTTGGTAGGTATGACTTGGCGTGACCTCCGGGTATTGCCGTGTTGACCAGTCCGTTGGACGCGGCGCAAGCTGGGCTACAATTCGTTGCGTTGCCTCGGGCGAAACACGCCAGCTCTGGGTCAATATCGCCTTCATAAAATATTCGCATTTACAGAAATTCGGTTTTATCGTATGTATCGCGCCATCCCGCCCGCCACAAGGGCGTTTCGCGATCGTCACGAGACGCGGGCAGGGATGCGGTGGCCGCGACGGCGTCGGCGCGCGAGGTTGGTTGCAGGGCGGACATCCCGTGAGCAGCCGCCTGCGCGGTACGACACGGCGCTGACAGCGTTCTTGTTCGGCCTCGACGGCGAGCGCACGCCAGCCGTCGGGGATTGCGGGCGGGAATGTGCGCGGACGGAGAAGTCGTGTGGTCCTGACGCCCGGGGTCTGTGCGTCAAGTCCTGCGGTGATGTGGCGGCCAACCGGCGCGCGCATCAGTCATCCGTAGGGGCGACGGGGGCAATAGTGCATCGCTCCCCGAGGAGAGCACGAAGGACACCGTTCAAACCATCGCGCAGGGAAGGCCGGGCGACCGGC
>Ga0209563_100561_pt1 | contig 12390 bp, 9 predicted proteins | sample AraplaCvi_mMF_r2_FD_184271 | JGI IMG/M metagenome (GOLD analysis project Ga0209563, IMG submission 184271) | Arabidopsis root microbial communities from North Carolina, USA - plate scrape CL_Cvi_mMF_r2 (SPAdes) (version 2) | ecosystem: Host-associated > Plants > Roots > Endosphere | place: USA... | reverse complement strand
TGGTGGTAACCTGTGCCGAGAACAAGGCGCTGGGTTATGTGCGACGCCGCGACCTGCATCGCCAGACCGGCACCTGCGCGCAGTATCTGCGCGAGTTCAACGCCACTGCAGCGTATGACGAGCACCTGCGCATCCTGCTGTCGCGCATGTACGAGTTCAACCGCTCGTGGCTGCCGGTGATGGATGCCGAGCGGGTGTTCCTCGGCGAGGTGACGCAGGAGTCGATTGCGGCGTACCTGAGCTCGGGACGTTCGCGGGGCATGAAGACCAATATCGTTTCGCCGGCTGAGGCCGTGGTCGCCTGATCGATTAAAAGGTCGAACATCTACCCTGTGGCGAGGGAGCTTGCTCCCGCTGGGTCGCGAAGCGGCCCTGCCTTTAAAAAAGCGGGGGCTGCTTCGCAGTCCAGCGGGAGCAAGCTCCCTCGCCACAGTTTTTTTGTGTTTTCAAAGACTGGAAAAGAATATCAACACCGAGGGGAGCTCTGGCACTGCTAAAGCACCCGCCATATTTATCAAAATCCCCCTCACGCCCACCTCTCGCCGTCTACGTCGCCGATGTTGCGCCTAACGTACTTACCTTCGACTTCGCCGACAAAAGCGGCGAACGTGCAGGTATTTTTAACACATGAAAATTCTTGGGGAACATCTGTCCGTCATCTCGGTCGGCTACAAAGAGTGATATCCGCGACGTACGTCAGAAGCGTGCAAAAACGCGACATTTTTAGTTGATCTCAGGCCCCTCACGCCCTAAAGTTCGCGCCGAACGTCCATGCTGGAAACGATCCATCCGGCTCAAGTACTGACGACGAGACAGCAAGGCCAAGGGCAGTTACGCCCGTGGCCTTTTTGCTTTCGGCGACATGCCTTGGGAAGTAGGCGAACCAAAGTGGGGATACGGAGGACGTTCATTTACACCCATGTTTTTACCCGTTTGCCCATAGGAGCACTCCAGCATGTCGATCCAGGTCGAAGACTATTTCGCGCGCGAAACCTTTCAGAAAATGAAGGCGTTCGCCGACAAACAGGAAACCCCGTTCGTGGTGATCGACACCGCGATGATCGCCCAGGCCTACGATGACCTGCGCGCCGGTTTCGAATTCGCCAAGGTCTACTACGCGGTCAAGGCCAACCCGGCTGTCGAGATCATCGACCTGCTCAAAGAGAAAGGCTCGAGCTTTGATATCGCCTCCATCTATGAGCTGGACAAAGTCCTGAGCCGTGGCGTCAGCCCGGATCAGATCAGCTACGGCAACACCATCAAGAAGTCCAAGGACATCCGCTACTTCTTCGAGAAGGGCGTGCGTCTGTACGCCACCGACTCCGAAGCCGACCTGCGCAACATCGCCAAAGCCGCGCCGGGTTCGAAAGTCTATGTGCGCATCCTCACCGAAGGCTCGACCACTGCCGACTGGCCGCTGTCGCGCAAATTCGGCTGCCAGACCGACATGGCCATGGACCTGCTGATCCTCGCCCGCGACCTCGGTCTGGTGCCTTACGGCATCTCGTTCCACGTCGGTTCGCAGCAGCGCGACATCAGCGTCTGGGACGCAGCGATCGCCAAGGTCAAAGTGATCTTCGAGCGCCTGAAGGAAGAAGACGGTATCCACCTGAAGCTGATCAACATGGGCGGTGGCTTCCCGGCCAACTACATCACCCGCACCAACAGCCTGGAAACCTACGCCGAAGAGATCATCCGTTTCCTGAAAGAAGACTTCGGTGATGAGCTGCCGGAAATCATTCTGGAACCGGGCCGTTCGCTGATCGCCAACGCCGGCATTCTGGTCAGCGAAGTGGTCCTGGTCGCACGCAAATCGCGCACCGCCGTCGAGCGTTGGGTCTACACCGATGTGGGCAAGTTCTCCGGGCTGATCGAAACCATGGACGAAGCGATCAAGTTCCCGATCTGGACTGAGAAGAAAGGCGAGATGGAAGAAGTGGTGATCGCCGGTCCAACGTGCGACAGCGCCGACATCATGTACGAGAACTACAAGTACGGCCTGCCACTGAATCTGGCGATCGGTGATCGTCTGTACTGGCTGTCGACCGGTGCCTACACCACCAGTTACAGCGCCGTCGAATTCAATGGCTTCCCGCCGCTGAAATCGTTCTACGTGTAACGCACGTCGATTGGCAAAAGGCCCATGTTTTCATGGGCCTTTGTTTATTTGCGCAACCATGACTCGATACGGGTCAACTGCGCATGGATCTTTTTGGCAATAGCCGACAATTCAGCCTCCCTGTCTTCACGAACGTCGTCAGCGTCTGCAGGGTCGTCAACCTCCTCCTTTAGCATTCGCAAATTTCTCTGTGAGCGCTCCCTATTGATAATAAGCGTCTGACCTTTAATACGCAGATCAGCCGTTGCCCGGTTGGCGGATAGCGCCAGCCCATTCGTTGTCTGCACGAGTCCTTCGGACTGTATATTGGCTATTCACTTACAACGCTGAACCACTCACCCAGGGCGAAGTTAAACAACGCCGACACTCAACTTAGCGCACGAAAACAAACACCCACAATCCATTAAATATTAAAAGAAAATACACACATCCCGAACAACCCAAACCCGCCCACTACTTATGCAAGAGATGTCAAAAAACGACAAATAATAAACAATAAGAAGTCACACTCAATGCATATACTCACAAGCAAAAGCAATATTAACCTTGAGGCTCTGACAACCACTCAAGGAATTAGAAGTGCAGCCCAGCTCAAACCCGCTCGTCACCAAAGACGACATCCGAAAAATAAAAAACTACATCTCTGCCGCCAAAGCTTTGCCGCGCAATATCGAAGATGTAGAGCGCCAATTGAAAACCAGCACCACCGGCATCATCGGTCTGGAGCTGATCGATATTGTTCAGCTCAATCATATGATCATCAACAATGCCAATTCGTGGAACGACATCGAGTATTCGATGAAGCGTGTGGCCGGAAGTCTCTCGACCTTTTCGGAGGACCTGGAAAGTTTTGGTCAGGAAATTATCGACGCCATCGTGACGATGCCGGGTTACATAAACTACCTGGGTACTATCGACTCGCTGAGCGAAGAAGAAATAACCCGGCTCCCACCACTGGAGATCGGCAAAGCAGAAAAGAACCGTTTCGGCTCCATTCAGGAGTCTCTCGCGTTCATCGAAAGATCGATCGGCGAGAAGAAGCTCAGCAGTGTGGATGTCAGCGAGCGATTGAAGTACTTCAAGATCGATCTTAACGACAAGGTTGCCGTCAGTATTGGTGAAAAACTACGCCTGGCCGGCGATGCGCAACTCAACCGACAGCTGACTGAACTGAATGTTGAGATTGATCGGGCGAATAAACTCATAGAGGAAAAAACCCGCGAGACGGCACCGGATTTTTTTGATCACATTCTTGGTTTTGTCGCCGCTTACAAGGGCGGCCCTCTCAGCTCGAGCGTTTATTACAAAACGCTCGAACTTCAGCAGAGTACCCATTTACGCCCATTGATCGCCCAGCGAGATCAACTCGCGGAGCAGATCAAACAAACCAACATCCTGGCCGGCACGCTCATGGAGTTCCAGTCGGGTCTGGACAGCATGTCGCTGTACGTCGAAGGCGCGATACAGAGTACCTCGCAACTGGAGACGCTATGGATCTCCGTTACCGACTACATCAACGCTTCGCAAAATAAAGTCATGGGCATGCACGAGTTTCTGACCCTCAGAAGCTTTGTCTCCAGTTTCAAGATTGTCATTAAAAACTGGAAAACCGTTCAAGCCAACGCGAATCAACTTATCCACGCATTCGACTGACGCCACCCAATCACTCAGGAAATATTCATCATGACAAACCTCAGTTATGCCCAGCCTGACCTCGGCCGTATTCAAGAAAGCCGCGAGGCAATTCGTTATCAAGCGCTCGTTGGCTCTGCCAACCTCTACATCAAAGCCTTGAGCGATGAGTTGATCGCTTTGAATGCCGCCGTCAGCGACCTTGATCTTACGGCCGCGAATATCTTCACTTCGGCAATCACAGCGCTGGAGACCGACGACCTGAACGAAAACCTGCAGGCACTGGCCAGCCTCAACGCCAGTGAACCGAGTGCTCAGGTTGAAAAAGCACGCCAGCAGTATTCGCAGATCGTCACCCAACTGATCAAGCTGTGCACTGAACAAATGACCAGACTCCACACTTCGCTGCACAACAGTGTGTTCGGGGTGCAGAGCATCGGCATCAGCAACAACCGTTTCAGACTTGAAGAGCTGGCCGCGAGCAAAATCAATCTGACCCGGGAGTACGACGCCGAGCAAATCCCGCTGGCTGAATTGAAAGACGATGAAACCGTTCTGAATCTGGCCATTGCCGAGTTCGAAAAGCTGACATTCATTGATCGAATCAAGCCATTGCTTGAACAACTGAAGGCGATCATCGGCAACAAACCGACCACCCCTGAGGCGGCGGCGCTGGAGGCCGGACTGATTATCGCCAACAAGTTTCTCGACGAAGCCAACGAGCTGATCAAATACAAGGATCTGATCAAGGCGCGCCAGATCATCCAGACGCGCCTTGCACAACGCGAGGAGCGCGTGGCGTCGCTGGCCAGGCAACTGCGCGACAATGACGACAAGACCCGCCAGTTGAAAGATACGCAGAAGGTTGTGCCACACCAGCAAACCTATGTCAGTGAGACCGGCAAACTGACGGCTGCGTTGTCCGCGTTTCTCGGTGCGGTCACGGCTGCGCCGAATGAAGACGTTCTGCGGCGTGGCGAACGAGTGCTGGAACACAGCCAGTCCCTGCGCAATTACCTGATCCCGCTGCAGGGACGCTGGTTACGCGGGTGATCGAAGGCGCCTGCCCTCGATTACTGATGGAGAGCAGGCGCCTCGGCGTCAAGGGCCGCCAGACGCTGACGGTACTCGGCGCCCATGGCGCGTATCTGCGGATGCTTGGATGCCAGCAACGATTCGCCGCTGACGCGCAAGAACTTCACATTGCCGAGCAGCAAAGCCTTGCGCAGCCATTGCAGCGCCTCTTCGATTCGCCCCGCTTGCGCCAGGATCGCGGCGTGACTGAACTGCCCGCGAAAATCCCCACCCTCGGCGGAGCGTCGATACCAATCGTGCGCCGCTGGCAGATCCATCGGGCCTGCCCGCCCTTCCTCCAGATACCGTCCCAGCAGGTTCATCGACTTCGCATGGCCCGCTTCAGCGGCGCGCCGATACAACGCCAATGCCTGACGCTGATCGACCATGACACCGCGCCCGGTCGCCAGCAGATTGGCGAGGTTGTACATCGCCCAATCCAGCCCCGCGTCAGCGGCGATTCGATAATGCTGCGCGGCAATCGCGGCATTCGCGACGCATCCCCAGCCATGCTCATGACAACGGCCCAGCATGTTGCGCGCCATCAGGTGCCCTTGCCCGGCGGCGATGGCGAACCAGCGCAGTGCCAACGTTTGATCCTGAGCAATGCCACGGCCATCGAGCAGGATCTGCCCGAGCAACGCCTGCGCTTCAACAATGCCCTGGCCGGCGGCGAGCAGAATCGCCTGCGCCGCACGCGCCGGACTTTCTTCGAGCATGGCGCTGAGCTGCGCAACGTCGAGCACCTCCTCGCGCCGCAGTTGAAAACTCATACCTCGACCCAGCGCCGCAGCAGGTTGTGATAGGTGCCGGTCAGGCGAATCAGCGACGGGTGATCAGGCATGTCCTGAGTGAGCTGCTGGATCGCCCCGTCCATCTCGAACAGCAAGGCGCGCTGGCTGTCTTCGCGCACCAGACTCTGCGTCCAGAAGAACGACGCATAACGCGCACCACGGGTGACGGCATTGACCTTGTGCAGGCTGGTGCCGGGGTACAGCACCATGTCGCCGGCGGGCAGTTTCACCCGTTGCGTGCCGAAGGTGTCCTGGATTTCCAGTTCGCCGCCGTCGTAATCCTCGGGTTCACTGAAAAACAGCGTGGCCGACAGATCGGTGCGCACCCGCTCGATGCTGCCTTTGGGCTGACGTACGGCGTTGTCGATGTGAAAGTCGAAACTGCCGCCCGCCGTGTAGCAGTTGAGTAACGGCGGGAATACTTTGTGCGGCAGCGCGGCCGACATGAACAGCGGGTTTTTCCACAAGCGTTCGAGCATCGCTGCGCCGATTTCTTTGGCCAGTGGGTGGCCTTCCGGCAGTTGCAGATTGTGCTTGGCCTTGGCCGACTGATAGCCGGCGGTGATCTTGCCATCGGCCCAATCCGCCTGCTCCAGCGCCTCGCGGATGCGCTGCACTTCTTCTTTGCCGAACAGGCCGGGGATGTGCAGCAGCATGGCGATCGTACCTGATGGTAAAGGGGTGCCAATGGTATTGATTCTTATTGGTTGTGTAAAACCCGCATGACGGATGAATCGGCAAAAACCGTAAGGTTAAATTGTAAAGAATGTAAATTCGTCGCGAATAACAATGTTTCGCAATTGATACGAATACCCGTTTACCCTATATTCCGCGACCTCAAATCCTTGGGGAGGGGAATAAAAATGTCACGTCAACACGCACAATTGCCGGTCAGTTCACCACGCTTGCTTGCTTCGGCCATTGGTGTCGCCATCACCGCCGGTTCCGCCGGCCACATGGTCTTCGCCGCAGAAAAGACCGACAGCAAAGCCTCCGGCAATGCCATCGCCCTGGACGCTACCGCCATCACCGGCGAAGCGCAGGACTCGACGTCCTACCAGGTCGAAAAAGCCTCCTCGCCCAAGTACACCGCGCCGCTGGTCGATACCCCGCGCTCGGTCACCGTCATCCCGCAACAAGTCCTGAAAGACACCGGCGCCCTGAACATGCAGGACGCGCTGCGCACCGTGCCGGGCATCACCTTCGGTGCCGGTGAAGGTGGCAACCCGCAGGGCGATCGCCCGTTCATTCGTGGCTTCGACGCCCAGGGCGACACCTACCTCGACGGCGTGCGCGACACCGGTTCGCAGAGCCGCGAAATCTTCGCTGTGGAAAACATTGAAGTCAGCAAAGGCCCGAATTCGGCCATCGGCGGTCGCGGCGCGGCCGGTGGCAGCATCAACCTGGTGAGCAAAAAAGCACACTTGGGCAACTCGTTCGACGGTGGTTTCACCTGGGGTTCCGACCAGACCCAGCGTTACACGCTGGATGGCAACTACCAGTTCAGTGACACCGCTGCCGGCCGCCTGAACCTGATGAGCCACGAGAGCAATGTCGCCGGTCGCGACAAGGTCGACTACGACCGTTGGGGCATCGCGCCGTCCCTGGCGTTTGGCCTGGGCACCGACACCCGGGTCAACCTGGACTACTACCATCTGGAAAGCAACGACACCCCGGACTCGGGCATTCCTTACACCATTCCGGCCGGTGGTTCGGCGGCACGTACCAAGTCCAACCCGGACAAGCCGTATGCCGGTGGCGATCACAGCAACTTCTACGGTCTGGATCGCGACTTCCGCAAGGGCCGCACCGACACCGCGACTTTCGCCATCGAGCATGACCTGAGCGATTCGCTGACCATCAAGAACACCCTGCGCCACGGCACCAGCATGCAGGATTACATCCTGACTCAGCCGGACGACAGCAAGGGCAACGTCAACAATGGCAGCGTCTGGCGCCGTGCCAACACGCGGGTCAGCAACACCGAGACCACCACCAACCAGACTGATCTGTTCGGCAATTTCTACGTCGCCGGTTTCAAGAACAGCTTCTCCACCGGTGTCGAATACACCCGCGAGGAAGGCCAGAAGTCCTCGTACAACGTCAACACCGACACCACGCCGCGCACCAGCGCCGCGACCACCAATTGCACCCCGTCGATGATTGGCGCATCGAGCGGCTACAACTGCACCTCGCTGTCGAATCCGAACCCGAACGATCCGTGGAACGGCGCGATCTCGCGCAACTACGCTGGTACCGACACCAAGGCCAACACCTACGCGCTGTATGCGTTCGACACCCTGGAGTTGTCCGAGCAGTGGCTGGTGAACATGGGCCTGCGTTACGACCACTTCGACACCGACTACAAGACCTACAACAACGCCGGCACCACCACCGCCAAGGGTGATGACACCAGCGAATTCGTCACCGGTCAGTTCGGCGTGGTCTACAAACCGGCGCCAAACGGCAGCATCTACGCTTCTTACGCGACCTCCGCGACGCCACCGGGTAACACCCTCGGTGAAGGTCAGGAAGGTAACCCGCTAGGCGGCACCCCGGATCGCAACGGCAACCTGCTCAAGAGCGACATGGAGCCGGAAACCACCAAGAACTACGAAATCGGCACCAAGTGGGATCTGTTGAACGATCGCCTGTCGCTGACCGCTGACGTGTTCCGCACCGAGAAAGAAAACGCTCGCGTACAAGTCGACACCACCTCCTACGAGAACGCCGGCAAGACCCGCGTGCAAGGTATCGAGCTGTCGGCCAGCGGCAAGATCACCGACAAGTGGCAAGTGTTCGCCGGTTACGCCTACATGGACAGCGAACAGGTGGACGGTGGTGACCTGCCAGCCAACAAAATCAACAACGGTAACGAGTTGCCCAACACGCCGAAAAACAGCGCCAGCCTGTGGACCACTTATCAGGTCACGCCGAAGCTGACCCTCGGTGGCGGCGCGTTCTACGTCGACGACGTCTACGGCAGCGTGGCCAACACCACGATGGTCGATTCCTATGTCCGTTACGACGCGATGGCCGCCTACAAGCTGAGCAAGAACGTCGACCTGCAACTCAACGTGCAGAACCTGACCAACGAGGTCTACTACGACAAAGCCTTCTCGACCCACTTCGCCAACCAGGCGGCGGGCCGTACGGCGCTGTTGAGCACCAACTTCCACTTCTGACCGATGTGGAAACCTGTGGGAGCGAGCCTGCTCGCGAAAGCGGTGGGTCAGTCAAGTAGAGGCTGACTGACACGACGTCTTCGCGAGCAGGCTCGCTCCCACAAGGTCTGCGCCGCAAGGCTTGGCCCCGTTCATCCATTGAACGGGGCCTTTGTGCGTAATCAAAGAAGCTCTCGACAACCCACGGCATAATGCGCGCCGTGATGACAATTTTCGAACGGACAAGGCGAGCGACGTGTTGAAGAAAACCCTGTTCCAGTTGCACTGGTTTTTCGGCATCACTGCCGGGCTGGTGCTGGCCCTGATGGGCATTACCGGTGCCGCCTATTCGTTCCAGGACGAAATCCTGCGGGCGCTGAACCCGTCGGTGTTGCAGGTGGAAAAACAGGTCGCTGGCGTCCTGCCCCCGGTCGAGCTGGTGGAACACATCGAAGCAAGCTCCGGCAAGAAAGTCGGCATGCTCTGGGTCGAAACCGACAGCGGCAACGCCGCGCGCGTCTACTTCACCCCGCCCAAAGGCGAACGTCGCGGCGAGATGCGCTACTTCGATCCGTACACCGGCGAGTTCATGGGCGACGCGGTGGGCCAGGACTTTTTCGGTCTGATGCTGCAACTGCACCGCTTCCTCGCCATGGGCGATACCGGGCGCAACATCACCGGCGCCTGCACCCTGATCCTGCTGTTCTTCTGCCTCTCCGGGCTGTACCTGCGCTGGCCGCGCCAGTGGAACAGCTGGCGCGTGTGGCTGACCCTCGACTGGCAGAAAAAGGGCCGCAGCTTCAACTGGGATCTGCACTCGGTGGCCGGCACCTGGTGTCTGCTGGTGTATCTGCTGCTGGCGTTGACCGGGTTGTCCTGGTCGTACGAGTGGTACAACAAAGGTCTGACCAGACTGCTTTCCGATGCGCCGCAAAACGAGCGCATGCGCGGCGGTCGTGGCCCGGCGCCGGAAGGCCCGGCACCGACGGCCGACTACGCGGCGATGTGGAGCAGCATCTACAGCGCTGCCGGCCCGGGCCTGTCCGCCTACAACATCCGCATGCCGCCAGTGGCGGGGCAACCGGCGACCGTGTTCTACCTGCTCGACAGCTCGCCGCATGATCGCGCGCTGAACCAGATCACCCTCGACCCGGCCACCGGCATCGTCAAACGTGTCGACCGCTACGCCGACAAGAGCTTCAAGGCACAGCTGTTGACCAGCATTTACGCACTGCACGTCGGCAGTTATTTCGGTCTGGCCGGAAGGATCATCGTCACCCTCGCGGCGGTGTGCATGCCGCTGTTTTTCATCACCGGATGGCTGCTGTATCTGGACCGCCGGCGCAAGAAAAAACAGATTCAGGACGCGCGCAAAGGTCTTCAGGCTCCGGCCGGCGATGCACCGGCATGGCTGGTGGGTTTCGCCACTCAGAGTGGTTTTGCCGAACAACTGGCATGGCAGACCGCCGGGCAATTACAGGCCGCCGGGTTGCCGGTGAAGGTGCAGCCGCTGGCGGACGTCAGCGCCGAGGATCTGCGTGAATCGAGCAATGCGTTGTTCGTGGTCAGCACGTTCGGCGACGGCGAAGCACCGGACAGCGCACGCGGTTTCGAACGCAAAGTGCTGCGCACCGCTGCCAGCTTCGACGGCTTGAACTATGCGGTGCTGGGCCTCGGCGATCGCCAGTACCCACACTTCTGCGGCTTCGCCCGACGCCTGCATCAGTGGCTCGGCGATCACGGCGGCAAGACCCTGTTCGCTCCGGTCGAAGTCGACAGCGGCGACCCGTACGCCCTGCGTCACTGGCAGACGCAGCTCGGCCTGATCACCGGGCAAGCGCCGGTCGACACCTGGCAAGCGCCGAGCTACGACAACTGGACGCTGGTCAGCCGCGAACTGATGAATCCCGACAGCAGCGGCGCGCCGGTTTACCTGTTGGGCCTGAAGGCGCCGAGTACCAGCAGCTGGCTGGCCGGGGATCTGGTAGAGGTGCTGCCACGCAATTGCGCATGGGCGGTCGAACATTTCCTCGACGGCCTCGGCATTCGCGGCGAAACCCGCGTGACGATCAACGGCCTGGAAGAGCCGCTGGAAGTCGCCCTCGCCTCGCGCCAACTGCCCGAGCATCGCGCGCATCTGGTCGGCCTGCATGCGCAAGCGCTGGTGGACGCAATGGTGCCGCTGGCCATGCGCGAATACTCGATCGCCTCGATTGCCGCTGACGGTGTGCTGGAGTTGATCGTGCGCCAGGAGCAACACAGCGATGGCAGCCTGGGCATCGGTTCCGGCTGGCTGACCGAGCATGCGCTCGTGGGCGGCAGCATCAGCCTGCGCGTGCGGCGCAACAGCGGTTTCCACTTGCCGAACCAACCGGTGCCGATGATTCTGCTGGGCAACGGCACCGGCCTCGCCGGGCTGCGCAGCCTGCTCAAGGCACGCATCGCCGACGGTCAGCAGCGTCACTGGCTGCTGTTCGGCGAGCGCAATCGCGAGCATGATTTCCTCTGCCGCGCGGAGCTGGAAGAGTGGTTGATCAATGGCGATCTGGCGCGACTCGATCTGGCGTTTTCACGGGATCAGGCGCAGAAGATTTACGTCCAGGATCGCCTGCGCGAATCCGCTGAAGAGCTGAAAAAGTGGCTGGCCGACGGTGCGGTGATCTACATCTGCGGCAGCCTTCAGGGCATGGCCGCTGGCGTCGATCAGGCACTCAACGACATCCTCGGCAGCGTCGAAGTCGAACGCCTTATCGAACAGGGCCGCTACCGCCGCGACGTGTACTGACTCAGCCAAAGAGCCCCTCACCCTAACCCTCTCCCGGAGGGAGAGGGGACTGATTGGGGGATGCCGGATAAATACGCCGACCTGAAGGTGATGTACCGAATCCGTAATCGACTCGGTCTTTCAGGTCGATGTACAACTCGATACAACTCCGTAGGCTCCCTCTCCCTCCGGGAGAGGGCTGGGGTGAAGGTCCTCGTCTACAGTGAGATTTCCAGCCACTTCACAAGGATCGTGAAGCATGCAAAATCGCCTCACTCTCGCTCAGTTTGCCCGCCAGTTACGCAGCAGCCAAACCGATTGCGAACAATTACTCTGGCAAAAACTTCGTTCACGCCAAGTCGCGAATCTGAAATTCCGCAGGCAGTTTCCATGTCCGCCCTATGTCCTGGATTTTTACTCCGTAGAGCTGAAACTGGCGATCGAGCTGGATGGGGGTCAACACTATGAAATAGCGGGCTTGATCCACGATCAACGTCGGACGCTTTTCCTGGAACGTCAGGGCATTGAAGTTGTGCGATTCAGTAATCTCGAAGTAATGCAGCAGATGGATGATGTACTGGAGCAAATCACAAGAATTGCCGCGAATCGAAAAACACCCTCACCCTCCAAGCGGTCCGACATTTTGGGAGGGCCGGGGTGAGGGTTGTTTTTGATCTTCAAACTGGCTGCAACTTCTGCTCAAACACCGCCACCCCATTCAAATCCCGCAACACCACACTCATCTCCCCGCTCTGCCCTTCGATATTCACCTCGCCAAAAAACTGAAACCCGGCAAACGGCGAAGCGTTCTGCGTGGGTGGGGCCTTCTGGAACACCACTTCC
>Ga0209563_100560_pt1 | contig 12393 bp, 6 predicted proteins | sample AraplaCvi_mMF_r2_FD_184271 | JGI IMG/M metagenome (GOLD analysis project Ga0209563, IMG submission 184271) | Arabidopsis root microbial communities from North Carolina, USA - plate scrape CL_Cvi_mMF_r2 (SPAdes) (version 2) | ecosystem: Host-associated > Plants > Roots > Endosphere | place: USA... | reverse complement strand
CGACCTGCAGCACCACGCGCCGGGATGCTACTCCGCGCACTCCGGCATCAAGGCGTGGCAGCGCCGTGCCCAGTTCGCCGTGCTGAACGCAGAGCGCTGGGCGGCCGTCGTCGCCGCGTCCGACGGGGTCGAGTACCCGCGCGAGCAGCTGGAGACCGCGTGGAAGCAGGTGCTGTTCAACCAGTTCCACGACATCCTGCCCGGCTCGGCGATCGAGCCGTCGTACGACGACGCCCGCGATCAGCTCGGCGAGGCCGTGTCGATCTCCAAGCGCATCGTCACCCGGGCGCACAACGTCATCGCCCGTCAGGTGCAGGTCGACCGCGAGGACGGCACGCAGCCCGTGCTCGTCCTCAACCCGCACCCGTGGCCGGTGTCGGTGGATGTGGACTTCCAGTACGGCGCGCAGCGCGGCGGCGTGCACGTGGTCGACGAGGCGGGCGAGCCCGTCGTGTTCCAGAACTCGCAGTCGACGGCGACGACCGACGACGTCTCGCGCGGCGCCGTGGTCTTCCGCGCCGACGTGCCCGCGCTCGGCTACCGCCTCTACCGGCTGCGGCCGGGCGCGGGGCCGGGGGCGACTTCCGGGACTCTCACCGTCACGCAGGACACGCTCGAGAACGACCACGTCCGCATCCGCATCGACCAGCGGACCGGCTGGATCTCGTCGTACCTGGTCAAGGCGACCGGCGTGGATGTGATGGCCGGCGTCGACGGAGCCCAGCACACCCAGATCAACGACGACCCCACCGACACGTGGGGCCACCGCGTCATCTCCTACGCCTGGCCGGGCGCGACGATGGAGCTGAAGCGGATCGTCGTCCGCGAGACCGGGCCGCTGCGGTCGCGGGTGCGCGTCGAGCGGGCGTGGGGCGCCTCCACGCTGGTGGAGGAGCTCGTCCTCGACCACGACTCGCCCGTGCTGCGGGTGAACGTGACCCTCGACTGGCGCGAGCAGGCGCACCTGCTGAAGCTGCGCTTCCCGACCGTGCTGGAGGACCCGAAGGCGACCTACGAGATCCCGTTCGGGCATCTGGAGCGGCCGGTCGACGGCGCGGAGGAGCCGGCCCAGTCGTGGGTCGACCTCACCGGGACCGTCGACGGCGCCGCCGCGGGCCTGACCGTCATCACGACGAACAAGCACGCCTACGACGTGTCGCCCGGCAGCGAGCCCAGCATCGGCGTGACCGCGGTCCGCAGCCCCGTCTACTCGTGGCACGACCCGCGGCTGCTCGACCCGGAGGGTATCTACTCCTTCCAGGATCAGGGCGTGCAGCGCTTCAGCTACGAGCTCGTCCCGCACGCCGGCGACTGGCACGCGGCCGACCCGGTGCGTCGGGCGCTCGTGCTGGGCAACCCGGTGCGGGCGATGCAGGAGTCGTTCCACGACGGCGACCTCCCGCCCGTCCACTCGTTCGCGGGGGACGGCGGCGGCTCCGTCATGGTGACGGCGCTGAAGGGCACCGAGGATGCGACCGACGCGCCGGGCGGCGCCGACATCGTCGTGCGCGCGGTCGAGACACGCGGGGAGGCCGGGCGCTCGCGCATCGAGCTCCCGCTGCTCGGACGCACGATCGAGGAGGACTTCGGCCCGTCGCAGCTTCGCACCTTCGTGGTGCCCGCCGACCCGGCGGAGCCCGTGCGCGAGGTCGACCTGATCGAGCGCCCGCTGCCGTGAGCGCGCGGCCCGAGGTGCGGGTGAGCGTCGTCGGTGCGGCGGCGGAGTCGGTCGAACTGCGGGAGGAGTGGGCCGACGCCGAACCGGGGTGGCGGCTTCGCATCCACGCCACCTGCACCGCTGACGCTCCGGTTCACGGCGCGGTGATGGTCGCGGCGCCGGTGCACGGCGCCGACGACCCGTGGTGGCTGATCCCCGGCGCCTTCTACGGCGAGAACCGTCCGGCCGAGAACACCCGGGCCTTCCCGCGGTTCAAGATCGGCGCGAACACGGCGCAGCAGCATCAGGCGCTCGTGAGCGACGCGTGGGAGTTCCGGGCCGACCGCGCCGCGACCCCCGCGGTGTTCGCGTGGGCGGGCCCCGGCCGCGGCGGTGTCGCGCTCGCCGCGGCCGAGACCACCGCGCTCGGCCTCACCGGGCTCGGCCTCGCCCACGACGCCGAGTGGGGCGACGCGACCGTGAGCCTGCGCTTCCCCTACCGGGAGTACCCGGTCACGTACTACGGCGACGCCGAGCCGCGGCCGGCCGACGTCTCCTCGTACCGGTTCGTGCCGGGCCAGACGGTCACCCTGGAGGTGCGCGTCTTCGCCCTGGACGCCTCCCGCCACGCCTACGCCCCCATCCTGCGCGCCCTGCACGCCGAGTCGGCCCCCGCCTCCCCGCTCGACCCGTGGGTGGATGTCGCGACCGCCGCCGACCTGAGCGCCGACGGCCTCCTCACCTGGCACTACGACCCCGACCCCGGCGTGCTGCTGGAGACGGTCGGGTTCGACCGCGAGGTCAGCGGACGCGACGGCAAGACCGTCGACCGGCAGGCCATGCACGTCGGCTGGGTCAGCGGCATCCCGTGGGCGTACGCGCTGCTCGCGCACGGTCTGCGCACGTCCCGGCGGGAGGAGGTGGACGCGGCGAGGCGCGTGATCGACTTCATCACCGCCTCCCTCTCGCCCTCCGGCACGTTCTGGGGCGTCTGGTACCGCGACAGCGGCTGGACGCAGAGCTGGACCGAGCTGAAGCGCGGCCTGCACTCCCGCACCCTCGCCGAGGCGACCCTGTTCCTGCTGCGGGCGCAGGCGCTCACGCCGCACGAGCAGTGGGAGCACGCCATCCGCTCCAACCTCGACGTCGTCGCCGGCCGGCAGCGCGCCGACGGCAACCTCGGGTCGGTGCACCACGCCGAGACGGGTGAGGTGCTGTCGTGGTCGGGCGCCTCCGGCCTGACCTGGATCGCGGCCCTCGTGGAGGCCGCCGACCGGGATGAGCACTACCTCCCGGCCGCGCTCGCCGCCGGCCGCTACTACGAGCAGTTCGTGGACCGCGAGTTCCTCCACGGCGCCCCGGAGGACGTCGACCTCGCGCCCACCTCCGAAGACGGTTACGCCGCCGTGATGGCGTACGTCGCGCTGCACCGCGCGACCGGGGACGCGCACTGGCTCGACGTGGCCCGCCGCGCGGCCGACTGGATGCTGACCTTCCGCTACAGCTACGACGTCGCCTTCCCCGAGCACACGCTCCTCGGGGCGTACGGCTTCCGGACGCGCGGCGCCGACAACGCCTCCCCGTCGAACCAGCACCTGCACGCCTACGGTCTGGTCTGCACCGCCGAGCTGCGGGAGCTCTCCGCCGCCCTCGGCGACCCGCACTACGCCGAGCTGGCCGACGAGACGCTCGCCTGCTTCCGGCAGTTCATCGCGCGCGAGGACGGCGACTTCAACGCCTACCGCGGCATGGTGAGCGAGCGGTACTACCAGACCGCGTGCTTCCAGCCCAAAGGGATGCTGCTGACGCTCTCCCACGCCTGGAGCGTCGGCGTCACCCTCCTCGCCTGCGAGCAGACCCTCGCCCCCTGACCCGAGTTGCACGACCTGGCGGCTATCCGCGCCGAATAGCCGCCACAACGTGCACCTCGCCGCCTCCGGCGAGGCGTCGGACCCGCTGAGGTGCTCGCCGTTGTCGTCGTGTGCGGCGTGTCGCCCGCAACGGCGAGCACCTCACGAAAGCGTGAGGTCGGATTTCGGTGAGGTGCTCGCCGTTGTCGTGGTGCGCGGCGTGTCGCCCGCAACAGCGAGCACCTCACGGGAGGGGCGCGCGGGTGTAGGCGGAGCCGGTTGGGGTGCGGGTGAGGAGGGCGGCGTCCACGAGGTACCGGCGCAGGGTGACCGGGTCGTCGGCGAAGGCGGCCAGGCGCTCGGTGAGCTCACGCTCGCCGAGGGTCTCGTCGGGCGCGAGCGCCGCGTGCGCGACGTGCGCGAGCAGCGCATCGCGGTCGGCGGAGCCGGACGGGAAGCGGTCGATCCGGCCGTCCGGACGCAGGAACCTCTCGACGCCCTGCGGCCGTGGCCGGGCCGCGGCCGAGGAGGCGAGCAGCCGTCGCAGGACTCCATCCTCCGGCCGAAAGCGGCCATCCTCGTCGCGGGAGGCCAGCCCGGCCGCCGCAAGCAGCGCGAGCGCCCGGCGCTCCCGCGTGTTGCCCGGGAGGCCGTCCTCGCCGAGCACGAGCCGCGCCCAGGCCGCACGGGCCTCGCGGTTCGCCAGCGCGGCGATCACCGGCCGCCAGTCGGGTTCGTCGTCCATCCGCCCAGTCTTGCCAGCGCCATCCGTGGGACGCAACACGCCGTTCCGCGCGGCGTGTTGCGCCCCACAGACGCGGCGTCAGGCGTCCTTGCGCAGCTGCTGCAGCAGCTCGGGGGCGCGGGCGTCGAGCACCCGGCCGCCGACGCGCACGCCGACGACGAGCAGCACCGCACCCAGGATGATGCCCGCGGCCAGCCCCAGCCAGCTCCAGACGGCCTCCCGCGTCACCAGCGCGATCGTGAGCAGCGCGATCTCGGGCAGGCACAGCACCGCCATCACGCCCCAGGCGGCGAAGGTCGGCCCGATCAGGGAGATGTTGGCGCCCGGGCGCGAGCGGAACGGGTTGTCCCCGGGCTCCGGAACCGGGAAGACGAAGCGCGCCGACGTCACCGAGCAGACCGCGGCGCCGCTGAGCAGCATCCCGAGCGAGAGGCCGAGCAGGCCGGGCGCGGGCAGCCAGTCGCCCTCCACCGCCGCCGCGCCGAGCGAGAAGATCGCCACGGCCGGCACCCCGAAGGTGAGCATGGCGGAGGCGCGGCCCCAGCGGTCCGCGCGACCGGGCACCGCCTTCGACACGTGCAGCGCGAAGGCCGTGGAGTCGTAGGAGACGTCGGCGATCATCCCGATGCCGAGCGCGAACGCGACGACCGGGCCCGCGGCGAACAGGTAGCCGTTCGAGTGGTTGATGCTCGAGTAGAACCACATGATGGCCGGAAGCAGCGGGATGACGAGCAGCTGCCGCAGGTACCGCGGGTCGCGGAACCAGTAGGTCAGGCAGCGCGCGGCGATCGCTCCGGCCTGGGTCCCGGGCAGGATGCCGAACAGTCCGGACTTGCCCGGAGCCCGCGTGCGCGCCGACGCCCGCGTCGGGGTGACGAGCGACCGGGACAGGCCCCACCGCCACACGGCCCACAGCACGGCGAAGGTCGCGACCGCGATCAGCAGCCGCAGCAGCGCGCCGAGCGGGTCGCCCGCGGCGACGGCGCCCGGGACGGCCCACACCGCGCCGAGCGGCGACCAGCCGAGGCCCGCGGCGACCGAGGGCAGCGCATCCGCCGACGACCGCAGTCCGCTCGTGATGCCGATGATGATCGGCCCGGCCAGGATGAGGGGGATCAGCACGAGCAGCCCGCTCGCCTCGCGGAACCGCCGCCCCGACGCGAGTCCGCTCGCGATCGACGTCACCGCGCGCGAGACGACGATGCAGGTGGCCGCCCCCAGCACGCCGGTGACGAGCGCGATCAGCGCGACGCCGGGCGAGCGCAGCCACGGAAGGGCCGTGCCGAGGGAGGCGATGGTCGTCGCGGCGCCCGCGACACCGACGGCGCCGCTCAGCAACATCCCCACCATCAGCGGGCGCAGGGCGATCGGGTAGACCGCGAGGTGCCCGGGGTCGAGGGTCTGCTCCACGCCCGAGAGCAGCAGCGGGAACACGGCCCAGCCGAGCACCGCGGCCGACCCGGCCAGCACCACGGCCGTCGTCGCCACCTCCGCCGGCGCGAACGAGAGCCCGACGAGAGCGCCAAGCACGACCAGCAGGCCGACCGCGCCGTACAGCGCACCGATGATCACGGCGACCAGCTGGCTGGTGCTCCGCCGGAAGGAGTTGCGGAGGACGAGCAGCCGCAGCCTTACGAGTGTCGCAACCACTCCGGCCCCTCCCCGACGCGGCGGCCGCCGACCAGCTCGACGAAGCGGTCCTCCAGCGTGGAGCCGGCGCGGACGTCGTCCACCGACCCCGCGGCGACCACACGGCCGGCGGTGATGACGGCGACGTGGTCGCACATCCGCTCCACCAGGTCCATGACGTGCGACGAGACGACGACCGTGCCGCCGCCGTCCACATAGGTGCGCAGGATGTCGCGGATGTTCGCCGCCGACACCGGGTCGACCGACTCGAACGGCTCATCCAGCACCAGCACCCGCGGCGCGTGCACCATCGCGGCGGCGAGGGCGATCTTCTTGGTCATGCCCGCGGAGTAGTCGACGACGAGCGTGCCGCCGGCGGACTCCAGGTCGAGCAGGCGCAGCAGGTCGGCGGTGCGCTGCTGGGCCGTCGGCCGGTCCATCCCGCTCAGGAGGCCCGCGTACTCGACCATCTGCTGCCCGGTGAGCCGGTCGAACAGGCGCACGCCGTCGGACAGCACGCCCACCATCGCCTTCGCGACGAGCGGCTGCCGCCACATGTCGACGCCGTGGATGAGCACCTCGCCCGCGTCCGGACGCAGCAGGCCGGTCGCCATGCTCAGCGTCGTGGTCTTGCCGGCGCCGTTGGGGCCCACGAGTCCGTAGAAGCTCCCGGACGGCACGTCCAGATCGATCCCATCGACCGCGATCTTCTCGCCGAATCGCTTGTGCAGCCCTCGGATCCTGATCGCGAGGCCGTCGTCTCCCGCCACGCGCACCCCCTCACGTCAACGTCTGTCCGCACCACCCTACCCGTGGGAGGGGTGCGGCACGTCGCGCGCCCCCTGGTCGCATCCGGCGTGCCGCATCCCGTTCGGCGGGGGAGGGAACGCCCGCCTCCCGGTCATCCGGATCGCCGGCCGCGACCGGATCGGTGGATGCGGCGCTTGGGAGGGGTCTCCCAGGTTGGCGGATGCGGTCAGCGGCCGAGCGGGCCGGCGTAGGCGCGTGCTTGCAGCGGGAGCGCGAGGGCGGCACCGTACGCGGCGACCGCCTCGCGCAGGCCCTCGGGTGGGGCCGGGCGGAAGCGGTAGTGCAGCGTCCCCGTGAACTCCTGCCGCGCCTGGAAGTTGGTGAAGTGCAGGTTGTTCATCACCCAGCTGTCGATGTGACCGCCGACGGGATCCAGCGTGCGCGACCACTCGCCCGTGCGGATGCCGCCGAGCTGCACGAGCGGCGCATCCACTGTGCCCCACAGCACCGCCCCTCCGTCTCCGCGGACGCCCACGGCGTGCTGGATGGAGTACCAGTCCTTCGAGGTGTCGGGCAGCTGCTCGGTCTCGGCCGCGAACACGGCGCCGGCGGTCTCGACCAGGAACTCCGGCCGTCCCACGGCGAACGGGAACGTCACGAAGACGCTCTCCGGCCCGAACCGCTCGGGCTTCGCGATGTGGACCGCCAGGTCGATGTCGTCCAGCTCGCGGAACACCGTCAGCGTGTGGGTCGCCGTCAGCTCGGGCAGCTCGCTCGTCCAGCGGATGCGGGCGTACGCGTCCGTCTCGACGACCACCGGCTCGGCGGCGGACGACGCGTGGATGCGGTCGAACGCCGGACCCGGAAAGTCCGGGTTGAAGTTCTTGGGGTTGTCGAAGAGCGGATGCGACAGCCCGGCCTCGGCGACCCGCTCCACCACGACCGCGCCCAGCGCGTGCGGTGCGGTCGCATCCACGAGCTCCCGGCCGTCGGCGAGGTCGACCAGCGAGACGACACCGCCGCGCGCCGGGTCGACCGTCGCGCGGTAACGGCCCGCCTGGATGGTCGCGCCGGTCACACCCGCAGGCTCCCGCCCGGGTGCGGGCAGCACGACCGCGGACTCCGGCGGCACGTCGGCCACCAGGGTGACGCGGCGGGTGCCGTCGACCTCCGCCTCCACCGCCTCCCGTCGCGGCTCGGCGGTCGGGTTCGCCACCAGCACGCCCTCCGCGGCCACGGGGTCGGCGCCGGATGCGGCGAGCCGGTACAGCGCCTCGACGTTCAGGTCGCGTGCGAGGTCCCACGCGGCGTAGGCGAAGCCGGCCTTCGCGTTCGCGTGCGAGTGGCTGAAGTGCGAGTGCGGCTTCGAGTACGTCTCCCACGAGCCCCAGGTGTGCTCGCCGTACAGGAGCAGCTGCTCGTCGACGCGATCGAAGTCGGCCGCCCGTTCGGCGTCGTCGCGCAGGCGGACGGGGCCGCGGCGATAGCCGAGCACGGTCGCGAGCGCCGGGGTGTGCGCGGTGGGTGCGGTGTGCGCGCCGTGCTCGCCCCGCTCCGCCGCGACGCGGAACGCCTCCCGCGCCGACCGCGCGAACCGCCGCGCCTCCCTGTACACCGCCACCTCCCGGGCGGTCGACCCGTGCCCGTGCGACCACCAGTCCGCCCACTCGCCGCGGAGCACCGGGAGGTCGGCCGGCGCCTGCGCGGCCAGCGCATCCATCGCCGTGTCGATCGTCGCCGTCTCCATCGGGCGGTCGGGATGGCGCTCGTTCCAGTGCCGCACCACGCCGGTGAACAGCGCGGTCGGCCAGCGGTTGTCGTTTCCCGCGTGGACGACGGCGGTGTCGAACGGGTAGTCGTCGCGCTCGTCCAGCCGCTCCACGAAGGCGAGGATGCGCCGCTCGGCGAGCTCCGCATCCCCGTCGACGATGCCCCACTCCTCGCCGAAGCCGTAGTGCGTCGAGAGCAGGGTGAGCACCCGGCGGCCGGAGGGCGCCTCCCAGTGGAAGACGCTCGGCTGCTCCAGCGGCGCGCGGCCGTGGTCGGGGTTGAGCGCCATAACCAGGCGCTCCAGGCCGGCGTCGAGCATCGCGTCGGCGGCGCCCCACGCGATCCCGTTCACGTCGCCGTGCTGCTCGGTGCGCACCGGGATGCCGGCGTCGCGGATGCGGCCGAGCGCGCGGTAGGCCGCCTCGAACTCGGGCAAGTCGGGCAGCTGCGTCATGTTGAGGTAGCCGCCGGTGACCGAGATCGTGCCGTCGGCGGCGAGGGCGCGGAGGTGCTCGACCTCCGCGGGCGCCGCGTCGCGAAGGAACGTCAGCACGGGCCGTGCCGCCTCGAAGGTCCAGCGGAAGCGGTCGGGGGCGTCGGGCGCGGACGGGTCCGCCGCGGCCAGGCGGAGGACCTCGCGGACGATCTCCGCGTGCCTCCGGTCGATGATCCGCGGGCTGTTGGTGTAGCCGACGTCGTGGTGGGTGTGTCCGAGCAGCAGGATGCGGCGGGTGCGGGACATGAGGGCCTTCCTGGAGGCGGATATGGCATCGTTGCCACAAAACCCTAGGGCTTGAGAAGCATCCGGTTCAAGCGTAAGAAACGATCACGTAACGAAAACCGGCTCGTTGTGCCCGGTCCCCTTGTGAAGAGGCTCGCCGCTGCATTAGCGTGCGATGTGGGAAGGTTTCCATACTGCCGCCCCCCGAACCCCGGCAGCAGGGGATCCCGTACCTCTTCGCACGGGCGAGGACGCCCGCAGCGACACCACTGAAGGGAAATCAGATGAACAAGAGGCACACCGCCCTCGCCGCGCTGGCAATCACCGCGTCGGTGGCGCTCCTCGCCGGGTGCAGCTCCAGCGGCGGCAGCTCGTCCGGCGGCGACTTCTCCAAAGACGCCAAGGGCCAGCTGAACGCCTGGGGCTTCGACAACGCCGACGACGTCGGCACCTCCCGACTCGACTACGCCAAGAGCCAGCTGAAGAACGTCCAGATCAAGATCGACCAGACGCCGTTCGACGCGCAGAAGTTCACCACCCGCGTCGCCGGCGGCAACGTGCCGGACGTGGTGCAGATGGACCGCCAGTTCGTGGCGACCTACGCGGCTCAGGGCCTCATCCAGCCGCTCGACCAGTGCTACTCGGTGAACAACGTCGACCCGAAGAAGCAGTACTACAGCTCGGTCGTCGACGACATCACCTACAAGAGCAAGATCTACGCGGTGCCGCAGTTCTACCAGCCGCCGGCGATCATCACCAACGAGCGCGTGATGAAGGCCGCCGGTGTCACCGACGCCGACATCGACACGTCGAAGCCCGACACCCTCGTCGCGGCCGTCAAGAAGATGTACAAGGCGTCCGGCGGCAACCCGAGCGTGCTCGGCTTCGACCCGCAGGCCAGCGGGCAGTCGGGTCTGTGGCTGCTCGCCTACGGCGGCCAGATCATCGGCTCCGACGGCAAGCCCACGCTCGACGACCCCAAGAACGAGAAGGGCCTGGAGGTCCTGAAGCAGATCACGGACGCCCAGGGCGGCTACGCCAAGGTGAAGAGCTTCACCGACTCGTTCGACACCTTCGGCGAGAACAACCAGTACGTCAAGGACCAGGTCGGCGCGCAGGTCAACGCCCAGTGGTACGTGAACGTGCTGACCCCGTTCGTCGACAAGGTCGAGATCGGCGGCGTGCCGTTCCGGGACAGCTCCGGCCAGCCCTTCACGGTCGCGTCGGGCACCTCGTTCGTCATCCCCACCGGGGCGAAGAACAAGGATGCCGCGTGCGCCTGGGCGCTCAACCTGACCAGCGAGCAGGCCTGGGAGGCTGCGGGTGCCGCCCGCGCCAAGACGCTCAGCAAGACGCCGGGCGCGATCAACACCGGCCTCTTCACCGGCTCCCCGGAGGCGGACAAGACGCTGCGTGAGAAGTACGTGAAGCCGTCCGGCAACGCGGGCTTCGACCAGGCGATCTCGACCTACTACGACGTCGTCGGCAACGGCAAGTCGTTCGGTGCGTCGCCGGCCGGCCAGCAGATCCAGACGGAGCTGCAGAACGCCATCCAGTCGTACCTCCTCGGAAACAAGTCGGCCAGCCAGGCCCTCAAGGACGCGCAGACCGCGGCCATGAAGGCCTACGAGCAGTCGACCAAGAGCAGCAAGTAACCCCGCCGAGGGCGGCCTCCCCCGGGAGGCCGCCCTTTCGCGCGCCCGGGCGCCCGCGCCCCCGCCCGCCCACCCCGAGCCCCTGAGGTGCTCGCCGTTGTCGCGCAACGCCCCCGGATCCCGCATCTGCGAGCACCTCACCGCTCGCACCCACCCCGACCCCCTCTCCCTCGCGTCCGCCACGGAGCGCGGCCGCCGGCCGCAGCCGGCCGCCGCCGACGCCCTCGGCACCCCCGCCCCTCCCGCACCGGCCCGCGAGGTGCTCGCTGTTGCGGCGTGACGGCTCCGAATCGCGCATCTGCGAGCACCTCACCGCCCCGCGCCCCGCATCCCCCGCGGTGCGTCGCGAGGTGCTCGCCGTTGTCGCCTGACGGCCGCGGATGCCGCATTTGCGAGCACCTCACCGGCCGCGGCCACGCGTGTCACCGCGCGGCCGCGGCCTCCGGGAGGTCGGAGACGTCGCGCACGCCGCGCAGCGCCCGCCACAGCACCACGGGGCACGCCAGCAGCAGCACGCCTGCCACGATGAGCGTCCATCGCGCGCCGACCGCGTTCCCGAGCAGACCGCCGACGATGGCGCCGACCGGGAACAGCCCCATGACGACCACCTGCATCGTCGCGTTCACGCGGCCCAGGACGCGGTCCGGGCAGATCTGCTGCCGCACGCTCACCTGCGTGATCGCGTACACGATCTGCCCGAACTCGCCCGCGGCGATCCCGAGCACGATCAGCAGCGTCCACCATCCCGGCTGGGCGAAGGCGCCGAGCAGCGACAGGGGCGCGGTCACCGCCAGCGACAGCCATACGATCCGCACCGACCCCACCGCCCGCGCGAGTCGGGTGGTGAAGGCCGCGCCGACCATCACCGTCACCGACCCGGCCGCGATGACGACGCCGATCAGGGCGGCGGGCAGGCCGAGCGTCCGCGACAGGAACACCATGTTCACCGCCGAGGCGATCGCGAACGAGAAGTTCGCCAGCGCGCTGGCGACCGCGGTCGCGCGCAGCACGCGCGACCGGAAGACGACGCCCAGCCCCTCGGCGATCTCCTCGCGCATCCGGCGGCGGTGCCGGGAGGCGGCGGGAGCCTCCTCAGCGGCCCGGATGCCGAGCAGGCACAGCGCGGAGACGGCGAATGTCCCCGCCTGCACCAGAACCACGGATGCGGCCCCGATCAGCGACACCAGCACCCCGCCGAGCGCCGGACCCGCCACCTGCCCGGACGCCCGCACGAACTCCAGGGACGAGTTGCCCGCGAGCACCCGATCCCGACCGATCACCGCGGGCAGGTAACTGCGGTACCCGACATCGAAGAACACGCGGGCGACCCCGGCCGCCAGCGACACGAGCAGCAGCTGCGCCATGGTCAGGAGGCCGAACACCGCTGCGAGCGGGATGCTCGCCAGCTGCACCGCACGCGCGATGTCGCTGGCGACGAGCAGCGGCCGGCGCCGCATCCGGTCCACCCACGCGCCGGCCGGCAGCCCGAGCACGGCGAACGCGACAGTGGATGCGGCCCCGAGCAGTCCCACCTCCAGCGGCGACGCATCGAGGGACACCACCGCGAGCAGGGGCAGGGCGACGCCGGAGACCTGCGCGCCCAGCTGGCTTGTGGT
>Ga0209563_100559_pt1 | contig 12415 bp, 11 predicted proteins | sample AraplaCvi_mMF_r2_FD_184271 | JGI IMG/M metagenome (GOLD analysis project Ga0209563, IMG submission 184271) | Arabidopsis root microbial communities from North Carolina, USA - plate scrape CL_Cvi_mMF_r2 (SPAdes) (version 2) | ecosystem: Host-associated > Plants > Roots > Endosphere | place: USA... | reverse complement strand
ACCAGCGCGCGCAACTCGGCCGTGACCTCCGGCCTCCGGCCGAACCACAGTTCGAACCCGCGCACCGCCTGGTGCAGCAGCATGCCGAGCCCGTCGGCGGTTTTCAGGCCGCGCGCCTGTGCGGCCGCCAGCAGCGGCGTGACCAGGGGAACGTAAACGAGATCGGCGACGACGGAATCCTGCGGCAGACGGGCCACATCAACATCGAGTGAAGGCTGGCCGTGCATGCCGAGTGAGGTCGTGTTCACGAGAAGTTTTGCACGCGGCAGGACATCGCTCAGGCCGTCCCACGTCACCGGACGCACGTTCGGCCCGAACTGGTTTGCAAGTGTCTCGGCCCGCGCGATGGTGCGATTGGCGAGATGGATGTGCTTGATCCCGCGCTCGCGCAGGCCGAATACGACGGCACGCGAAGAACCACCGGCGCCGAGCACCAGCGCCTCGTCCGCCTTGTCCCAGCCGGGTGCGCTGGCGTCGAGATTGCCGATAAAGCCCTCGACGTCCGTGTTGGTCGAACGCAGCTCGCCGTCTGCAAACCACAATGTGTTGGCCGCGCCGACCGCCTTGGCGCGCGCATCGGGCGTCGACAGCGCCAGCACAGCTTCCTTGTGCGGGATGGTGACGTTGGCGCCGACGAAGCCGCGCAGCGGCAGCCGCAGCACGAAGTCGCGGAGATCCTCAGGCGGCACCGCCTCGATGACATAGCCGCCCTCGATTCCGAGCGTGCGCAGCCAGTAATGATGGATCAGCGGCGAGCGCGAATGCGCGGCCGGCCATCCGATCAAGCAGGCTGCGGGAGCTTTGGGCGCGGTCATCTTCCCTCGGGGCGTTGGTCGAGGGCGATCCATTTCGCGTCCCGCAGACTCTGTCAAGCGCGGTGGCGCCGCATCGGCACGGCCACGATTGCGCCCAGCGCCAGCGCCGCGCCTGCAGCGAACCAGATCGCGGCGAGGTTGATCCAGGCATAGGCAAGCGCGCCGGCTGCCGCGCCGGCAACCAGCGCCACCCACAGGAACAAATTCGGGGCCCAGCTCCAGCGCGGCCCCCCGGTGAGGCTCACCGCGAGGAGCTGGCCGACCTTGACCAGCGCGCCGGTGACATAGGTGAGGCCGAGGCCCGCGCCGCCGTCGATCTGGAACACGGCGTTCTCCAGTCCCATCGCGAGCACGATTCCCGCGATCGCGAGATTCGGCATTCCGTAAGCATGGCAGAGTCCAGCCCCCGCCAGCAGCACTGCTTCGATGAGAAGCAGCCATGGCTGCCGCTCAGTGCCGCCGCCGAGCACGACGAGGCTTCCGGCCGCCGCGCCGGCGACGAACAGCGCGATGAGGCCCAGGGCGCCGGCAGCCTGCCACCACTGGGCCTCCGCGAGGCTGACGCCGAGTCGCGTCGAGTTTCCGCTCATGAAGGAGACGAACAGGCCGCCAAGCTGCAGGAAGCCGATGCCGTCGACAAAGCCCGCGAGCAGGCTGAGCGCGCAGGCCAGCGCAACGTTGCGAGTCGAATTGAGCATTCCGATCCACCACCGCCGTGACGCGGCAGTGTCGGTCAATTCGGCCGGCTTGAGAAGGGAGCGCCGCTAATTCGCGGCAGCATCCTCGGCGGCGGGGGCAGTCGTGCCCGCGGCCTGCTTGATGTCGGCGACGGCGCGCTCGATCGTGGTGCGATAGCGCGCGCGCCGCGGCGTCACGCCATGAGTCAGCAACGCGCGTCGAACCGCGGGTGATGCCCCGGTGATGAACAGCTTTATCCCTTGGCGGTGCGCCTTGGCGGCGACGCGGCCGAGCACGTTGGCGGCCGTCGAATCCAGGAAGGGGACCGCGGCGAAATCGACCACGAAGGCCTTGCGCCCGTCGGCGACGCCGTCGAGCACGCTGCCGATCGCCGATGCGGCACCGAAGAAGAACGCGCCGGTGATGCGATAGACCAGCACATCGCGATCGACCGCGAGCGCGGGATCGTAAGGAACGCGCGTCCCATTGCCGTCATCGGGACGATCGTCGGCCACCAGCGGGGTGCGCTCCTCGATCCCGGTCATTTCCGACATGCGGTGAATGAACAGCACCGCGCCGAGCGCGAAGCCGACCAGAATGCCTTCGGTCAGATCACGGAAAACGGTGAGCAGGAAGGTCGCCAGCAGCACGACGGCATCGCCCCAGGAGGATCGCAGCAGCGTGGCGAACTCGTGCTTCTCCGCCATGGTCCAGGCCACCACGACCAGCACGGAGGCAAGCGCGGCCAGCGGAATGTAGCTCGCCAGCGGCGCCGCGATCAGCATGAACAGCAGCAGGAAGACCGAATGCAGCATGCCCGCAAGCGGGCCGCGCGCGCCGGCGCGGATGTTGGTGGCGGTTCGCGCGATCAGACCGGTGACACAAATGCCGCCGAACAGCGCCGAGCCGATATTGGCGGCGCCTTGCGCCACCAATTCGCAATTGGAGCGGTGACGGCGCCCGGTCATGCCGTCCGCCACCACGGCGGACAGCAGCGATTCAATCGCGGCCAGCAGCGCGAACGAAATCGCATCCGGCAGCACCGCCGTCGCCTTCGCAAGCGAGAATGCCGGCAAGGCCGGCGACGGCAATTCGCGCGGAATGCCGCCGAAGCGCGAGCCGATGGTCTCGACCGGCAGCGACAGCACGGCACTCGCGACCGCCGCGAGCACGACCGCGATCAGGATGCCGGGCCAGGACGGCCGCCAGCGCCGCAGGCCGGCAATGACGGCGATGCTGACGACCGCAACGGCCACGGCGGACGGATTGATGGTGGGCAGGCCCGCTGCGAGCGCGACGAGTTTCGGAACAAACTCGCTCGGCTCTTTCCCCGCGAGCGTGATTCCTCCGAGATCGCGAAGCTGGCTGGCGAAGATGATCACGGCGATGCCGGCGGTGAAGCCAACCGTTACCGGATAGGGAATGAACTTGATGTAGGTGCCGATCCGCAGGAAGCCGGCAGCAACCAGAAAAATTCCTGCCATCAGGGTGGCGAGGATCACGCCATCGACGCCGTGACGGTCGGCGGTCGCAGCGACGAGCACGATGAAGGCGCCGGCGGGGCCGCCGATCTGAAACCGGCTGCCGCCGAGCAGCGATGCGATGAAGCCGCCGACGACGGCGGTGTAGAGGCCGCGGTCCGGCGTCACGCCCGAGGCGATCGCGATCGCCATCGACAGCGGCAGCGCGACGATCGCGACCGTGAGGCCCGCGAACACATCGGCGCGGAGATCGGCAAGGCCATAGCCCTCGCGCCATACGGTCACGAGCTTTGGCAGATAGAGTTCGGTAAAGGTTGGCCGACGAAGCTGGTCCAGCTTGCCTGCGTGTTCGCCCGTGATGCTCATTTCAGCAAATTGCTCCGCTGCCCACAATGCTCCGATGCATCGTGCGGCCGCGTGCTTCGGCGCGCCCGGTGCGTTAGTCCAATTGGCTCCCGAGCATGATCATCGCGGGATCACGCCCCCACCCGGCGTGGCGGCCCCGGCTCTTTCAGCCGAACGCCGCGTCCGCCGCCTTCGCTACGGGCCTGTTCGCCGATCAGCTCGACGCCCGCCCGCTCGAACGCATCGACCACCCTCATCAAGGTCTCGACCACGCCACGAACGTTGCCGGTGCTCGCCTCCATCCGCTGGATGGTCGGCAGCGACACGCCTGCGAGTTCTGCCAAGGTCTTCTGGTCGATGCCGAGCAGCGCGCGGGCTGCCCGCATCTGGAATGACGTGATCACCTTGGCCTCACGTATCAAATCTTATAATTGATATCTGACGCATGTACAATGATGTAAAATACATCATTTCGAGCCAAACGCAAGTGTCTCCCCGTCATTGCGAGCGCAGCGAAGCAATCCAGAATCCCTCCGCGGAAACAGTCTGGATTGCTTCGTCGCTTCGATCCTCGCAATGACGGTGGGGAGGAGACTGCGTGAGTTCAACTTCCATCGTGCTTGCGGCGACAGCCCTTCACCCGACCCTCGCCCCGCGAGAGCGGGGCGAGGGAGTGAGAGAGCTGTGCGTCCCTAACAGCTCACGCCGCGTGCTGATGCGCGGCGATGATCTGGTCGGCGGCGCGACCCGTGACCTCGGCCATGTGGTCGAACTGGCGGGTGAAGCTGCCGGCGCCGGCGGTGGCCGAACGCAGCTCGACGATCAGCTCGCCGATCTCCGCCTCCGGCATCATAGCGCGCACGCAGTCCCAGCCGCTCCAGCCATCGCGGGTGTCGAAGCCGAGGATCTGTCCGCGCCGCGCCGACAGGATCGCGTTGATCCTGGCGGTAGCGTCGGTCGGGCAGACGATCTCGACGACGTGGATCGGCTCCAGCAGCACCGGCTGGCACAGCGGCAGGCCCTCGTTCAATCCGATCCGCGCCGCCGTGCGGAAAGCGAGGTCGGAGGAATCGACGCTGTGATAGGAGCCGTCGGTCAGCGTCACCTGCACATCGGTGACGGGGAAGCCGAGCGGACCGCGCATCAATCCGTCGACGACGCCCTCCTCCACCGCGCCGATGTAATTGCGCGGCACCGCGCCGCCGACCACCTTCTCGGTGAACTTGAAGCCGTCGCCGCGCGGCATCGGCCTGATGTCGAGCACGACGTCGCCGAACTGGCCGTGGCCGCCGGACTGCTTCTTGTGGCGGCCGCGCTGGGTGATCGGCTTGCGGATGGTCTCCTGATAGCCGATCGCGGGCGGATGCGAGGTGAGCTTGATACCGAAGCGGTCGCGGAGCCGCTCGCTCGCGACGCGCAGATGCATCTCACCCTGCCCCCACAGCACGGTGTCGTGGGTCTGGGCGTTCTGCACGACGACGAGCGAGGGATCCTCCTCGTGCAGCCGCGCCAACGCCTGGCCGAGCTTGACGTCGTCCTTGCGGTCGGTGGCGGCGATCGAGATCGCCAGCACCGGCGGCGTCGGCTCCGCGGCGGCCAGCGCGTCCGGCGGGGTCTTGCCGGTCGAGACCGTGTCGCCGGTCTTGACGGGATCGAGCTTTGCGAGCGCCACGGTGTCGCCGGCCTCCGCCGCGGCACGCTTGGTGTCGTAAGCGCCGTTGACCGCGAGGATGCCGGAGATGCGGCTGAGCCCGCCCGAGGATGATTGCAGGGTGGCGCCGTCGTCGAGATGGCCGGCGAGCAGCCGCGTCAGCGACAGCTTGCCGCCATGCTGCGAATGCAGCGTCTTGAAGACGAAGCCGAGCGCGTCCTTGCTGGCGGGCACACCGAGACGCTTCGCGGTCTCCTCGACGCCAGGCGCCTCGTGGCGCAGCGCCTTCATCAGGCGCAACACGCCGTTTTCGCGTGCGGCGGCGCCCAGCAGCACGGGACAGATCTGCCCCTCACGCAATTCGCGGGCGAGGTCGTCGAACACGGCATCGCGCGGCGGCTGGATATCCTCGAGCAGCTGCTCCATCAGCGCGTCGTCGTGATCGGCGAGCTTCTCCAGCATCGAGAAGCGGGCCTCCTTCTCGCGATCGAGATCGCCGCCTTCGAGCGCGACCACTTCGGAGGCCTTGTGCTCGCGATAGATGAAGGCGCGCTCCAGCGCGAGATCGACGAAGCCCTCGATCAGCTCGTCCTTCCAGATCGGGATCTGGCGCAGCACCAGCGGCACGCGCGAGGCGGGTTGGAGCGTCGCGAGCGTCTCGCGGATGCGCTTGTTGGCTCGGTCGATCTTGTTGAGAAACAGGAAACGCGGGATCTTCAGCTCCTCCAGTTCGCGCAGGATGATCTGAAGCTGCGGCAGCTTCTTCTCGTCCGCCTCGCAGACCACGATGGCGGCGTCGACCGCGGGCAGCGCGGCGCGCATGTCGTGGGCGAATTCGACGGAACCGGGACAATCGAGGAAGGTGTAGCTGTCGCCCATGAAACTCGTGGTGGCGGCAGTGAGGCCGACGGTCATCTTGTGATGACGGGCCTCGGGCGTTGCGTCGCCGACGGAGGTTCCGGCGTCGACGCTGCCGGCGCGGGGGATTGCGCCCGTTCGCGCCAGGATCGCTTCGAGAAGTGTGGTTTTACCGCTTTGGAAAGGGCCCACCAGCGCGATGCACCGTGGACCTCGGGGACTTCTGACGTCTTGTCCCATTTCGCCGCCTCCTTGGTGTGGAGCTCGGCCCATGATTGGGTCGGCAAACGCAGATGCTCTGCCCGTCCCCAAGATTTGGCAAGCGTCAAAAATCGCTGCGGTGCGTCGTCAGTTGTTTGTTACCGCTATCACACGTGTCTCACCTCTCCCCGACGGGGAGAGGTGAAGCAACACCTCCGCTGGCGCGCGCTTAACGGCCCGGACGGAGTTCCAGGCTTTCGAGGCCGGCAGCGACGTTGAGGCCGACCTGGCCCTGCAGGCTGAGCGGCTGGAGCGAGATCGAATTGTTGGAGCCGCCGACCAGCACATTGCCGCCGCCGCCCACGCCGACCGAGGCGCTGCCCTGCGCGCCGGCGTAGTTGCCGGCGAGGTCGCCGGGGCCGAGCCGGTCGACCGGCGCAAACACGCCCCACGCCAGCGCCGTCTCCTGGGTGATGCCGATGTCGAGACCGACCTTGCGAATGGTTGCGACGTAGCGGTCCTCGGGCAGGCCGTCAGCGCGCAGCACGCAACCGAGATGGGTCACGGAGCCCACGATGAAGCCGACGCTGGCGCCGCCGCGGCATTCGAGCACACCGACCCGCACCATCCGCTGCTGCTGTGCGCCGCTGCCGGCGACAGAGGCAAAGAGGCTGGCTGCGACGAGCCCGGCGAGGATGAACGAACGGCGCATGAATATCTCCGGCGATGAATGTGATGCGAGCAGAGAGAGCGCCCCACCCGCGTTGCGCGATGGTCTATGCCACAAGAGTGATGACGGTGCCAGATCCTCCGTCATTGCGAGCGCAGCGAAGCAATCCAGAGTCTTTCCGCGGAGGGATTCTGGATTGCTTCGCTGCGCTCGCAATGACGGGGATAGAGCGGTGCGCCTCTTGCCGTGAGTAGATCTTCACCTGCAAAAACAAAAAAGGCCCGCTCGAAGCGGGCCCTTTCGGAGTCTATCGCTACAAGCCTACCGCAGATTACCGCAGAAGCGCTGGATGCGCTTGCAGGCGTCTTCGAGGTCCGAGGTCTTGGTCGCGTAGGAGATGCGGAATGCAGGTCCAAGGCCGAAGGCCGAACCCTGCACGACCGCAACGCCCTCGGTCTCGAGCAGCTCGGTGACGAAGTCCTCGTCATTGCTGATCACCTTGCCCGACGGCGCGGTCTTGCCGATCGTGCCGGCGCAGGACGGATAGACGTAGAAGGCGCCTTCGGGACGCGGGCACTCGATGCCCTTGGCCTGGTTGAGCATCGAGACCACGAGGTCGCGGCGCTCCTTGAACACCTTGTTGTTGGCGGGGATGAAGTCCTGCGGACCGTTCAGCGCTTCCACCGCGGCCCATTGCGCAATCGACGACGGGTTCGAGGTCGACTGCGACTGGATCGTCGCCATCGCCTTGATCAGCTGCGCCGGGCCACCGGCATAGCCGATGCGCCAGCCGGTCATGCAATAGGCCTTCGACACGCCGTTCACGGTGAGGGTGCGGTCGTAGAGTTTCGGCTCGACCTGCGCGACGGTGGTGAACTGGAAGTCGTCGTAGACGAGATGCTCGTACATGTCGTCGGTCATCACCCACACATGCGGATGCCTGACCAGCACGTCGGTGAGCGCCTTCAGCTCGGCCCTGGTGTAGGCAGCTCCCGTCGGGTTCGACGGCGAGCACAGGATGACCCATTTGGTCTTCGGCGTGATCGCGCGCTCGAGCGCATCGGCCTGCAGCTTGAAGCCGGTCGCGGCGGTGCAGACCACCGGCACCGGCTCGCCACCGGCGAGCGCCACCATCTCGGGATAGCTGACCCAGTACGGCGCCGGAATGATCACCTCGTCGCCCGGATTAATGGTCGCCATCAGCGCGTTGTAGAGCACCTGCTTGCCGCCGGTGCCGACGATGATCTGGTTCGGCTTGTAGGTGAGACCGTTCTCGCGTTGAAACTTGCCGATGATGGCTTCCTTCAGCTCGGGAATGCCGTCAACCGCGGTGTACTTGGTCTTGCCGGCTTCGATGGCGTGGATCGCCGCCAGCTTGATGTTGGCCGGCGTGTCGAAGTCGGGCTCGCCGGCACCCAGGCCGATGACGTTGCGGCCCGCCGCTTTCAGCGCGCGTGCTTTATCCGTGACCGCGATGGTCGCGGACGGCTTCACACGGTCGAGCGCAGCGGCAAGGAAGGACATCGTCATCTCCTGACAAGCGTCGTGAACCCTTTGGCCTCACGACTCCGATTGTGGGAATGCAGACACCCTAAAACGTGTGCCGCTGCACCGCAAGAAACTTCGGCCCGATCTCGCAAAAGTTTGCGGATCTGGAGCGTTTCAAGGTGCGATTTGCCGCAATTTTCCGAAACTTTGCCGCCGGAATCGCTCATATCCCGCAAGGCCTGTCCTCGGAGCAATTTTAACGCGCTGCGTGAGCAACAAATCGGACTGTCGTCATGCCCGGGCTTGACCCGGCCATGACGATGCCGAGGCAGTCGCGCTTCAGCGTTGATCGCTCCGCCTGTTCACCAATGCACGGCGCGATGCGTCCGCCCGTTGACGCAAGCGTGAACTGAGTTGCATGTCCGCACGGAAATGATCTTCCGCCGCATTGCAATGCGGTAGGGTTTTCGAGTTTTTCTATGGGCTGGCCCTTGCAGCGGATTCGCATCGGCATCATTGTTTAGCCGCGTTGCGGGGCAACAAGCGCCGCGTCTTCCCGTGCCCGGAATCATCTTCAGAATGTACAAGCTCTATTCGATGCAGCGCTCCGGCAACAGCTACAAGGTCCGCCTTGCGCTGGCGCTGTTGAACGTGCCTTACGAAGCGGTCGAGGTGGACATTCTGCGGGGCGAGAGCCGCACGCCGGACTTTCTGACCAAGAACCCGTCGGGCCAGGTGCCGCTGCTCGAGGTCGGCGACGACCGCTATCTCGCCGAGTCCAACGCCATCCTCTGGTACGTCGCCGTCGGCACGCCGCTGGCGCCGGAGAACCGCATCGACCGTGCCGAGGCGCTGCAGTGGATGTTCTTCGAGCAGCACGCGCTCGAACCGAACATCGGGGCTGCCTATTTCTGGCTGTCGCTGGTCAAGGGCGGCCGCGACCTGCAGACCCACGCGCTGGAGGACTGGATGGAGCGCGGTTATGGCGCGCTCCAGGTGATGGAGAACCATCTCAAGACCAACGCCTATTTCGCGGCCCGCCAGCTCACGGTCGCCGACATCGCGCTGTACGGCTACACCCACCTTGCCGACCGCTGCGACTTCGACCTCGTGGCGTTCCCGGCGATCCGGGACTGGCTGAAGCGCGTCGAAGCCGCTCCCGGCTTCGTGGCGATGGACTGGCGGCCGGCCGACATCGATAACCCCGCCAGCATCGCGGCGGGCGCCTGAAAGGCTCCGTCGTTAGGGAATAGCGGGCATATCGCCAATCTTTGCCGCAATCCCGCCATTTTCATCACATGAGCCGCCGCAATATTGCCGGTTGAAATTGTGAAGTTGTTCGGCGTCGCGGGTGATTCGCCCGCACGTTGAAGGATTTAGACCATGATTCGGGCGTCCGGCACGGCCGGCTTTCAAGGCCGTCCCGATACCGTCGCATCTACCCGGTTAACCAACGCGGTCGCGGCCTCGCTCGCCATCGCCGCGCTGTCGCTGTGTCTGATCGTCGCCCTGACGGTGCTGTCGACCAAGGCGACCATGGCGATGGGTCTGCCGGTCTGATCCCCGTTTCATTCTGGATCATGCTTCACGGCGCCAAGACACCTTCGATCTGGCCCGCGCCGACCGGTATCGCGACAGGATTTCGATGAAATCACCTGTGGTCGTCGTTGCAATCACCCTGACTGCGGCCATCCTGGTCGCGGCATCGCTGCTGATTTTCACCGGCATGCGCAAAAGCTCGGGGACCTCGACGCTGAATGCGCCTGCGCAGCAGCAGCGCCTCAGACACACGCATTTGGTCTAAAATCTTCCGAAAGCTTTGCGCGCCCTCACAGCCGCTTCTTAAGCGTTCCGCGCGATTTCGCACTGCAACCGCGCAACGATCAGTCAGTGTCGCGGCCTTATCTCGTTCAGGAAGGAACGAGTCAGGCCCATGCGATTCGGATGGCGTGCGATCTCCGGTCCTGTGCTGACGGCAGCGGTCGCGCTGCTGGCGATCCTGCTCGATCGTCATGTCCCCGTCCCCTCACCCGCCCCGCTGCTCGTCGGCATCGTCGCGCTGGCGGGAACGCTGTCGGGCTTCGCCTCGGCCATGACCAGCGCGGCGCTCGCCGTGATCGGCGCTGGGCTGTTCTTCCTCAGCCATCACGGCGTATCCTTCGGCGCAGCAGCGGATCTGGTCCGGCTTGGCCTGCTCGCCATGACAGCCTTCGGCACCGCAGGCATCACCGGCCTGATGCGTGAGCGGCTGCTCGACATCTTCGCTGCCGAGCGAAAGAGCCACGCCACCGCCACGCGGCTGTCGGCCGCGCTCGACGAGGTCGACATCGGCATAGTGCTGCTCGATGCGGAGACGCGAGCCGAATTCATCAACCGCGCCTTTCGCGACTATTTCGCGCTGCCGGACGAAATCGCCGACGCAAAGCCGCCGTTCGTCGCGCTGATGTATCACGGCCGCGACACCGGCGCGTTCGAGCTCCCGGAAGACGAACTCGGCACCTTCATCGCGCAGCGCATGGAAACGGTGCGGATCGGCGATGCCACGCCGATCAACGTCAATCTGCGCAGTGGCGAGGTGCTGCGCTTCGTCTGCGCCGTGCTGCCCGACGGCGGCCGCATGCTGAACTACACGCCGGTGACCGACCTCGTGCGCCACACCGACGCGCCCTCGCGCGCCGACTACTACCGCTCGCTGCGCGATCCCACCGGCCGCAGGCTGATCCGGTATCTGCGCGTCGCGGAGTGATGCGAGAGCACGATTGATCGGCGCGCCCATCATCACGTATGAAGGGCCTCCATCGGCCGCGGGAATTTTCAGATGTCGCTCAGCATTCGCTCCGTCACCAAGCAGGACTACGATCAATGGCTGCCGCTGTGGGACGGCTACAACGCCTTTTACGGCCGCTCGGGCCCGACCGCGCTCGCGCACGAGATCACGAGGATGACGTGGCAGCGCTTCTTCGATGCCTATGAGCCGGTGCATGCGCTGGTCGCCGAGAGCGACGGCAAGCTGCTCGGGCTGACGCACTATCTGTTTCATCGCAGCACCACCGCGATCGAGCCGTCGTGCTATTTGCAGGACCTGTTCACGACCGAGGCCGCGCGCGGCAAGGGCGTCGGCTCGGCGTTGATCCATGGCGTCTATGAGCGCGCCAAACTCGCGGGATCGCCGCGGGTCTACTGGCAGACGCACGAGACCAACGTCACGGCACAGCGCCTCTACGACCAGGTTGCCGAGCGCTCGGGCTTCATCGTCTATCGCAAGGTGTTCTGATCTTCGCCAGCCGGAGGCCCTGTGGATAACTTTACCTGTCACCGGCGCGTAACACTCCAGGACTAGGTTGCAGTTGCGTCTGATCAGGCCCCCCGTCACCGATCAAGCGCCCCAAAGCGGTCCCCGTCAGTCGCCGCGTCTGACAGGGGCCGCATTTTTTTGCCCGCGATTGCCAAGCATGGCAGCAGCGCGGCCGGCGCCTTGCTGCTGCGGCGCACCGCGGTCACAATGGACGCTGCTTTCTCCTGACAGGACCTCCCATGGAAATTCGTAATCTCGGCGCCTCCGGCCTGCGCGTGTCCGCCGTCGGGCTCGGCTGCAACAATTTCGGCCAGCGCATCGACCTCGAGGCCTCGCGCAAGGTGATCCATCGCGCGCTCGACAGCGGCATCACGCTGTTCGACACCGCCGACATCTATTCGAACATGGGCGGCTCGGAAAACGTGCTCGGCGCCGTGCTCGGCGATCGCCGCAAGGACATCGTGCTGGCGACGAAATATTCCAAGCCGATGGCCGAGGACGGCACCAAGCAGGGGGCCTCGCGCCGCTACATCATGGCCGCCGTGGAAGCGAGCCTGAAGCGGCTGAAGACCGATTACATCGATCTCTACCAGCAGCACGATTACGATCCGCTGACGCCGATCGAGGAGAGCCTGCGCGCGCTCGACGATCTCGTCCGTCAGGGCAAGGTCCGCTATATCGGCAATTCGAACTTTCCGGCGTGGCGCATCGCGGAGGCGGAGTACGTCGCTCGCGCGATGAACATCAGCCGCTTCGTTTCGTGCCAGGACGAATATTCGCTGGTCGTGCGCGACATCGAGAAGGACCTGTTGCCTGCTGCGCAGGAATACAAGCTCGGCCTGTTGCCGTTCTTCCCGCTCGCCAGCGGACTGCTGACCGGCAAGTACAAGAAGGGCGAGGCCGCACCCGGCGACACCCGCTTCGGCCAGACGC
>Ga0209563_100556_pt1 | contig 12442 bp, 10 predicted proteins | sample AraplaCvi_mMF_r2_FD_184271 | JGI IMG/M metagenome (GOLD analysis project Ga0209563, IMG submission 184271) | Arabidopsis root microbial communities from North Carolina, USA - plate scrape CL_Cvi_mMF_r2 (SPAdes) (version 2) | ecosystem: Host-associated > Plants > Roots > Endosphere | place: USA... | reverse complement strand
GTCAAAAGAGCCAAACATCACCGCTCTTTCAACTCCTTCCAGGGCTCGATGAACTGAAGCGACCCACTGTCGAAAACCGCGCAACTCATTGAATCTCAAGGAGTTTTCCGTTTCGACTGCGCCGGAAGTGGGGCGAATTATAGACCTCCAGAATCTGCCGTCAACCGTTAATTTCAGTTTTATTGCAAAACCTGCTTTTTAGTCAGCAAGCGCGGAATTCGACGCGCAACGGCAGGCACCCGCAGCAGCAAAAGCGCTGCCCCCACAAAGGCATAGATCACCCACTCCTTAAGATCAGCCCGCACAATCCATAACATGTGCAGCAATCCCAGCCCCAGAATCACGTACACCACCCGATGCAGTTTCTTCCAGCGCACACCCAAACGACGCTGACTATAACGATTGGAGGTTACTGCCAGTGCCAACAATCCAAGAAAACCCAGCGTACCCACAATGATGTAGGGCCGCTTACGCAACTCCACGCCCAACTGTGACCAGTCGAAACCAAGGATAAACGCCATATAGCTGAACAGATGCAGCACCACATAAGCAACACACCAGAGCCCCAACTGACGGCGCACAGCAATCCAGCCCGCCCACCCCGTCAATTTCTGCAACGGCGTCATGCTCAATGTGATCAGCAGCAATACCAGCGTCCCCAGCCCCAGTCGATCAACCAGCACCTTGCCGGGATCCGGACCGAGCAAATCGGCGAACGCCTGATAAAACCAAAGCAGTGGCCAGATTGCCGCCGCAATGAAAACGCCTACACGCCAAAACGGATATCGCATCAGTAGTTCTTCCGCAGATCGAGCCCTGTATATAAAGAAGCGACTTCATCCGAGTAGCCGTTGAACATCTGGGTATCACGTACATTCGGCTTGAACAAACTGTTCGGCAGACGCCGTTCTCTTGCCTGAGTCCAGCGCGGATGATCGACCGTCGGATTCACGTTGGCATAAAAACCGTATTCATCTGCCGCGATGCTCTGCCAGGTAGTCTTGGGCTGCTCGCTGACGAGACTGATCCGCACAATGGACTTCACACTCTTGAAGCCATACTTCCACGGCACCACCAGACGCAGCGGCGCGCCATTCTGATTGGGCAATTCGCGGCCATACATGCCAACCGCCAGAATCGCCAAGGGATTCATCGCCTCATCCAGACGCAAGCCCTCTACATACGGCCAGTCGATCAACGCGAAACCCGAGCGCTGCCCAGGCATGCTCTTGGGATCCTGCAAGGTTTCAAAGCGAATGTACTTGGCGTTAGAGGTCGGCTCGACCTGCTTGAGCAGTGCGGAAATCGGAAAACCAATCCAGGGGATGACCATCGACCACGCTTCAACACAGCGAAGACGATAGATACGCTCCTCCAACTGGTACGGTTTCATGAAGTCTTCGAGTGCGTAACGCCCAGGCTTACCCACCTCCCCATCGACGACCACACTCCACGGCTCGGTTTTCAGCGAGCCGGCATTGGCTGCGGGATCGCCCTTGTCGGTGCCGAACTCATAGAAGTTGTTGTAATGGGTCGCGTCTTTATAAGGCGTGATCGCCTCATCCTTGACGTTGACTGCTCCCCACTTGGTAGAAGAGAGCTTCTCGGCAAACCAGGCAGGCGTCTTGCCTGGCTCGACATCAGCATAGCGCGCCGCGTCCTCGGCACTGGCCCAACGCGGCAGGCTGCTCACGGCGATACCGGCCGCGGTAGCTCCGAGCAGTTGGCGACGGGAGAGATAAATGGACTCAGGCGTGACATCCGACTCATGGCAGTCGGACGCTTTGGGGATTTTGATCAGCATGACAACTCCGCAGCTTTGGAGGACAGATGCACCCATAGACTGCGGAGTATGCGGGAAATTACATCACTCGGCGTTTTTGTGCCGACGAAGGTGCAACAGGTATTGCACCGGCCCGGAGGCCGCGTAGGCGAGAAACACCAGCAGCAAAATACGCGGTGGATCGCTGAACACCACAGCGAACACCAGCACCACGGCGAGGATCGCCACGAACGGCACGCGCCCCTTCAGATCCAGCTCCTTGAAGCTGTTGTACTTGATGTTGCTGACCATCAGCATGCCGGCAGCCGCCACCATCAAAGCGACCAGGAACGACATCTTCGAACCCTGAATACCGTAATCGCTGAACGCCCAGACAATCCCCGCCACCACGCCTGCCGCCGCCGGGCTGGCCAGTCCGATGAAGTAGCGCTTGTCGGCCGTACCGACCTGAGTATTGAAACGCGCCAGACGCAGCGCTGCACCGGCTACATAGATGAAGGCCACCATCCAGCCAACCTTGCCCATGTCGCCCAGCGCCCAGCCGAACGCCAGCAGCGCCGGTGCCACACCGAAAGCGACCATGTCGGACAGCGAGTCATACTCGGCACCGAAGGCACTTTGCGTATTGGTCATCCGCGCTACGCGGCCATCAAGACCATCGAGCACCATGGCCACGAAAATCGCGATCGCGGCAAAGGCAAAATACTTGCTCGCATTCGCAGAATCCCCGGCGCTCAAGGCAGCCTGGGCACTCATTGAGTTGATGATGGAATAAAACCCTGCAAACAGGTTCGCAGTGGTGAACAGGTTCGGCAGCAGATAGATACCACGATGCCGGACTTTACGACCTTCTGCGTCGTGCCCTTCCTCGACATGTTCATCGATGGGCAGCAGGCTTTCGGCGTCAGAAGCCTGGTTCGGCTCTTCGGGACGTTCGCTCATGGACATTACCTTGCAACGGTTTGGAAAGTTTCGACAGGTGCCTGTGACGACGGTTCGGCCACAAACGATGCAGCTTTATACCAGAACCATCGGTTTCAAACGAAAAAACGCGGCCGAGGCCGCGTTTTTTCGTACAAGGATGACGACTTAGTTTTTGGCTTTGTCGACGATCTTGTTGGCACCGATCCACGGCATCATGGAGCGCAGTTGCTCGCCGATGATTTCGATACCGTGAGCGGCGTTGTTACGACGCTTGGCGGTCATCGAAGGGTAGCCGGTTGCGCCTTCGCTGATGAACATTTTGGCGTATTCGCCGTCCTGAATACGTTTCAGGGCGTTGCGCATGGCCTGACGGGATTCGGCGTTGATCACTTCCGGGCCGGTCACGTACTCGCCGTATTCAGCGTTGTTGGAGATCGAGTAGTTCATGTTGGCGATACCGCCTTCGTACATGAGGTCAACGATCAGCTTCAGTTCGTGCAGGCACTCGAAGTAGGCCATTTCCGGCGCGTAGCCAGCTTCAACCAGCGTTTCGAAACCGGCTTTCACCAACTCAACGGTACCGCCGCACAGTACGGCTTGTTCGCCGAACAGGTCGGTTTCGGTCTCGTCCTTGAAGGTGGTTTCGATGATGCCGGTACGACCGCCACCCACGCCAGTTGCGTAGGACAGTGCAACGTTTTTGGCGTTGCCCGAAGCGTCCTGGTAGATCGCGATCAGGTCAGGGATACCGCCGCCCTTCACGAACTCGGAACGTACGGTGTGGCCCGGCGCTTTCGGCGCGATCATGATCACGTCGAGGTCGGCACGTGGAACAACCTGGTTGTAGTGGATCGCGAAGCCATGGGAGAAGGCCAGGGTGGCGCCTTTCTTGATGTTCGGCTCGATTTCGTTCTTGTACAGCTGAGACTGGAATTCGTCCGGGGTCAGGATCATGACCAGGTCGGCGCCGGCAACAGCAGCAGCCACGTCGGTCACTTTCAGGCCATGGGCTTCGGCTTTGGCAACAGTGGCCGAACCTTTACGCAGACCGACGGTAACGTCGACACCGGAGTCTTTCAGGTTGCACGCTTGGGCGTGGCCTTGGGAACCGTAACCGATGATGGCAACTTTCTTGCCCTGGATGATCGACAGGTCGCAGTCTTTATCGTAGAAAACTTTCATGAATTTCCCCTATATATCCAGGCCGTTCAGGCCATTCGCTAATTTGGTTTAGATGCTGAGTACTTTGTCGCCGCGGGCAATGCCGGTCACGCCGCTACGGACGGTTTCCAGAATTGATGCGGTGCCAATGGACTGAATGAAGCTGTCGAGCTTGTCGCTGGTACCGGTCAATTGAACGGTATACACGCTGGCACTGACGTCGACGATCTGTCCACGGTAAATATCGGTGGTGCGTTTGATCTCGGCGCGCTGGGCGCCAGTGGCCTTGACCTTGACCAGCATCAGCTCGCGCTCGATGTGAGCGCTTTCCGACAGGTCCACCAGCTTGACCACTTCGATCAGCTTGTTCAGGTTTTTGGTGATCTGCTCGATGATTTCATCGTGGCCAACAGTGGTCAGCGTCAGACGCGACAGCGTCGGGTCTTCGGTTGGCGCCACCGTCAGGCTTTCAATGTTGTAGTTGCGCTGCGAGAACAGGCCGACTACGCGAGACAAAGCGCCGGGTTCGTTTTCCAGAAGCAGGGAAATAATGTGCCGCATGATTAAGTACGCTCCGTCTTGCTCAGCCACATATCGCGCATGGAGCCGTCTTTGATCTGCATCGGATAGACGTGCTCGCTGGTATCGACCGAAATATCGATCACCACCAGACGATCTTTCATGGCGAACGCCTCTTCCATCTTCGACTTCAAATCCTTCGAATCGGTGATGCGCACGCCGACGTGACCGTAGGCTTCAGCCAGTTTGACGAAGTCAGGCAGCGACTCCATATAAGAGTGCGAGTGACGGCTGCCATAGCTCATGTCCTGCCACTGACGAACCATCCCCAGAACACCGTTGTTCAGGATGACGATTTTCACCGGCAAGCCATATTGCAGGCAGGTCGACAGTTCCTGGATGTTCATCTGGATGCTGCCTTCGCCGGTGACGCAGGCAACGTCGTCATCCGGGAAGCTCAACTTGATGCCCATGGCCGCCGGGAAACCGAAGCCCATGGTGCCCAGGCCACCGGAGTTGATCCAGCGGTTAGGCTTGTTGAACTTGTAGTACTGCGCCGCGAACATCTGGTGCTGGCCCACGTCGGACGTGATGAAGGCATCGCCCTTGGTCACTTCGCACAGGGTCTCGATCACGGTCTGCGGCTTGATCAGGCTGCCGTCGCCCTTTTCATAAGGGAACAGGCCGCGATCACCGCGCCACTCATCGACTTGCTTCCACCAACTGGCCACGGACTCCTTGTTCGGGGTCTCGCCGATTTCCTTGAGGATCGCGACCATTTCGGTCAGGACACTCTCCACCGGACCAACGATTGGCACGTCGGCCTTGATGGTCTTGGAGATCGAAGCCGGGTCGATATCGATGTGGATGATCTTGGCGTTCGGGCAGAACTTCGCCGCGCCGTTGATCACACGGTCATCGAAACGTGCGCCAACAGCCAGGATCACGTCGGCATGGTGCATCGCCAGGTTGGCGGTGTAGCTGCCGTGCATGCCGAGCATGCCGATGAACTGACGATCGGTACCCGGGAAACCGCCCAGGCCCATCAAGGTGTTGGTCACTGGCAGGTTGAGCATTTTCGCCAGTTCGGTCAGCGGTGCGGAACCGTTGCCCAGAATCACGCCGCCACCGGAATAGAGCACAGGACGCTTGGCCGCCAGGAGCATTTCTGCCGCCTTGCGGATTTGCCCGGAGTGACCGCGAACGGCCGGGCTGTAGGAGCGCAGCTTGGCTTTTTTCGGGAAAACGTATTCGAACTTCTCGGCCGGGTTGGTCATGTCTTTCGGGATATCGACCACGACCGGGCCCGGACGACCGGATTGCGCCAGGTAGAACGCCTTCTTCATGACTTCCGGGATTTCCGAGGCGTGCTTGATCATGAAGCTGTGCTTCACGATCGGCCGGGAGATACCGATCATGTCGGTTTCCTGGAACGCGTCGGTGCCGACCATGGTGCTTGGCACCTGACCGGAAATGATCACCATTGGAATCGAATCCATATAGGCGGTGGCAATACCGGTGATGGCGTTTGTGGCGCCTGGACCGGAAGTCACCAATACCACGCCGGCTTTACCGGTGGCACGGGCGTAGCCGTCAGCCATATGGGTCGCCGCTTGTTCGTGACGAACCAGAATGTGGGTCACTTCCGGTTCTTTGAACAGGGCATCGTAAACATGCAGGAGAGCACCACCCGGGTACCCGTAGATATATTTGACGCCTTCGTCACGCAAGAAGCGGACGAGCATCTCACCGCCAGATAAAAGCTCCACGTTGTTCACCTCTAAAACGCCAGAATACCGTCCACAAAAAGGGGCGGGTCTTAATAGGTTTACTTCTCGGCAGAGCATGAGCGACGGTGGTCGCCGACTACGTCAGCACTGACTGAGCAAGTATTGGGATCGTCCCAAGTGTTGCGGGCCTTTCCCACCCAGCGCGAGGTAACGCGTTGCGGGTGTAACAGGTCGACGCGGATATGCGCCTCATGATCTGCCGAGTGGGTCTGCTTCTGGCAGTCCCTCTACAGCGGACTTTGGATTCTTCTGTTTCGCCCTCTCCAAGTCAAGCCGTCAATGTGCTTAATTGTGGGTAAGCACATGAGAACGCAAGAAAAAACCTGAAAACAGCTACTCTGTTAGCGTCAATTGCGCAATTTTGCCAAGGAATCAGCATGCGAACGCTTCTGTTAACTCTGCTGATCGGCCTCAGCCCCTGGTGCTCGGCCGCTCAGATCTACAAATGGATCGACGCACAAGGCGTCACGCACTTCGATGCGCAACCGCCGCAAGGGCAACCGGCCAGCACCGTGCAAACGCCTTCCTCGCCCCCGCCGAAACCTGCAGCAATGCCTGGCAGCGGCGCGCTGGGCGATCAGAAAGCCATTGATGACAAGGTGAAGAAACAAGTGGCGGAGCAACAGACTCAGCTCAAGGCCTTTTGCGAGCAGGCACGGACAAACCTGGCGCAATTGCAGAACAATCCGCGATTGAGGGAGGAAGTGGAGGGGCAGTTGCGGCGGCTGGACGAAAGCCAGCGCCAGGAGCGCATTGTCGAAGCGCAGAAGCAGATTGCGCAGAACTGCGAATAAGCACCTGTAGGAGCTGCCGCAGGCTGCGATCTTTTGATCTTTGAAAGCAAAATCAAAAGATCGCAGCCTGCGGCAGCTCCTACAGAGGCTTAGCGGGAGGCGGTGATCAGCAGATCGAATTCTTTGAGCAGCACCTGCAACTGGCGATCCTTGCCCTGCAGATTGCGCTGGGCAAAGACCATCTCCGCCATCTCCTGAATGCCCGACGCGTTGGGCAACGCCAGGTCCTGCTCGAGGATCATCTTCATTCGTGGCAGGAAGATCCATTGCAGCCATTGTTCAAAATCCAGCGTATCGACCGAAAACGGCTCGACACTACTAAGGGCTTCGGCTGATGGCTGCACTTCATCCCACCAACCTTGCGCGCGCAGCTCACGCTCGATCAGCAGCAACTGGTCGGCGATTTTCGGGAAACGAGTGTCCATCAGAGCGAAACCTTGGCCTTTTGACGAGCCAGTACAGCGCCGGCGGAGTCGCCCTGCTTCTCACGGGACTGCGCGATGATTTCCCACAGGTTGGCTTGCAGATCCGGACGGCCGTTGGCCATGGTCAGCGCGCGACGGGCGAACTGTTCCGCCTGCGGCGCATCACCTTGGGCCATGCGCACCTGCGCCAGACGGTAGAGCACTTGCGGCTCACGCGGGGCTACGCGCTGGGCGCGCTCCAGACTGGAGGACGCGCCATTGAGGTCGCCACCGGCCTGTTGCTGTTGCGCGGTGGTCAGCAAGGCGAGCACCGGGCCATCCAGTTGCTCATCCGCCGACAGACCTCCGCCACTGCTGGCCGAAGGAATGCCGCTCGGCGTCGAAGGCATGCTGTAGCTGCCGGTGTTGATCGGTGCCGACTCGACCGGCGAAGGATTGTACGGACCCGCCGTAATCCCACCGGACGCCGGACCAGGAACGATCGGCGAGGAGCTGATCGGCGCCGATGTCACAGCACCGCCACCCGGCACCATCACCACCACACCAGTATCGCCTTGCGGGATGGCCTGGGATTGCGCCTGGCCCTGCACTGGACGTTTGACTGTCGTCTTGCGGAAACCGCCATTGGCCGACAGCCGTTCGCTGTTGGACACGGCTGTGCCGGAATCCACCACCGGGATCGAACCACGCTGTACGGTAGAGCAGCCGCTGAGCAAAGCCACGGCGGTCACCGCTGGAATCAACCACTTGTTCACTTGAAACCCTCTTTGCTTAATTCATCCAGCCCTTGACCCAATCCATCACCGACTCCGGCGAAGCAGGCGTTTCGCTTGCACACGCGGCACCGGGTGGCGGTTCGCTGCCGCGAATATACGGCATCTGCACGGCTCCAGGACAGTTGGCATCCGAGCCTTGTCCGGTACGCGAATCGACCCAGGCCTGAACGATGTTGTCCGGCTGCGGCATGTCCAGCGGCAGCGGATCGGCCTTGCGCATGAAACTGGTCCAGACCTGCAGCGCACCGGTCGCACCGGTGAACGGGGTCTTGCCGTTGTCGTCACGACCGAGCCAGACCACCGCCAGCAGATCCTGACTGAAACCGGCGAACCAACTGTCGCGCGAATCGTTACTGGTACCGGTCTTGCCGGCCAGCGTCAGGGTCTTGGGCAGCACGTTGTAAACCGAGCTGCCGGTACCTTCACGCATCACCCGCTGCATGGCGTTCTGGATCAGATAGATGGACGCCGGATCGAAACGCTGCTCGATCTGGAACGGATAACGCTTGAGCGGTTCGCCCTCAGCAGTCAGCACACTGCGAATGCCGCGCATCGGCGTATTGAAACCACCGTTGGCGAGGGTCTGATACATGGTCGCCACTTCGATCGGGGTCATGCCGCCAGCCCCGAGCAGCATCGACGGGAACGCCGGGAATTCCCGGGTTACACCCAGGCGCGCGAGGGTCTTGAGCACATTCGGCACACCGACTTCCAGGCCCAGACGCGAGGTCGACAGGTTGTAGGAATGCGCCAGCCCTTGATAGAGAAACACCGTACCGTGGGAGCGACGGTCATAGTTCTGCGGTTTCCACACCTGGCCGTCCGCGCCTTTGATCGACAGCGGATCATCCGACAGCCAACTGGTCAGCGTGTAGTGGCTCGGTTTCTCCAGCGCAGTCAGATAGACCGCCGGTTTTACCAGAGAACCGATCGGCCGCACGGCATCCAGCGCCCGGTTGAAACCGGCATAACTGGCCTGACGGCTACCGATCATCGCCTGCACTTCGCCGGTCTCCGGGTTGGTCACGACCATCGCCGCTTCCACATCATCGGAGCCCTTGCGTCCGGCCAGACGTTTAAAGGTGTCATTGACCGACGCTTCGGCTTTCATCTGCAGAATCGGGTCGAAACTGGTGAAGATCCGCAGGCCTTCTTCGGTCAAGTCTTCGTCACGATAATCTTCACGCAACTGGCGTTTGACCAGATCGATAAAGCCCGGGAACGAGCTGTCGGCGAGCTTGCCGCGGGTGGTCACGCCCAAGGGCATTTTCTTCGCCGCTTCGACCTGTTCGGCAGTCGCCACGCCTTGCTGCTCAAGCACGTCGAGCACCAGGTTACGCCGCTCCAGCGCACGCTCGGGGTTGCGGCGCGGGTTGTAGTAGGACGGACCTTTGACCATGCCGACCAGCAACGCGACCTGATGCAGCTTCAGCTCGGACAATGGCTGACCGAAGAAGAACTGACTGGCCAGACCAAAGCCATGCACCGCACGCTGACCGTCCTGCCCGACGAAGACTTCGTTGAGGTAGGCCTCAAGAATTTCCTTCTTGTCGTAGTGCAGCTCCAGCAGCATCGCCATCATCGCTTCGGTGAGCTTGCGGCTCAGGCTGCGCTCGTTGGTGAGGTAGAAGTTCTTCACCAGTTGCTGGGTCAGCGTACTGCCACCCTGGGTCATCTTGCCGCCAGAGGTGTTGACCCAGATCGCCCGGGCAATCGACTTCGGCGACACGCCCCAGTGGCTGTAGTAGTCGCGGTCTTCAACGGCGACCAAAGTATCGAGCAAATACGGCGGCACCTGATCGAGCTTGATCAGAATGCGGTCTTCAAGGTTTTTCGGGTAAATGCCGCCGATCATCAGTGGTTCGAGCCGCACCACAGACAATTTTCCGCCATTGAGCCCCGAGAGTTCGGCCACATAGTCGCCGGAGAAGCGCACGCGTACTGGCTGAGGTTTCTCCAGGCCTTCATAGAACTGGAAGCCGCGGGTATTCAGATCGACGGTATTGCCACTGACGGCAGCAGCGCCGGGGCCATTGCTCACGGCTTCGCGGCGATAGCCCAAGGCGTCGAGTTCGGTGAGGAAATCGTCCTTGCTCAGTTTTTGTCCGACGAACAGCTCGAGCGGACGCGCGTACACCTTGGCCGGGATGGTCCAGCGCTTGCCGGAGAATTTCTCCTGCACCACGGCATCGAGGTAAACGGCGAAGCCGGCCAGCACCACAAGGCCGACCAGACTGAGTTTAATGGCCCACCCCAGCCACGGCCGCAGGCCCTTGGCAGGTGGTTTTTTCTTGGTACGGGGGGATCGAGTTCGAGTCATGGCGGCGGATTATACGCACTTTATTCATCCTCAACAGGAGCGCTCCGAGGTTTGCGTCAGGCTGGCGAGCGGCCATAATGGCGACCTCGAATTTCCCAGTCTCTGAAGGATCGCCCGTGAGCCAGTCACTGATCGCTGCCCTGCAAAACCCGGCCCTCTACCCGCACCCCGTCGACGGGTTCCAGGTCATCGAAACCCATATCTCGTGGGTGATCCTCACCGGGTCGTTTGCTTATAAAGTGAAGAAGCCGGTGAATTTCGGCTTTCTCGACTTCACCAGCCTCGAAGCGCGCAAGCACTTCTGCGCTGAAGAACTGCGTTTGAATCAGCGCCTGACCGAAGATTTGTATCTGGACGTGTTGCCGGTGACCGGCAGCGTCCAAGCGCCGCAACTGGGCGGCGACGGCCCGGTGATCGAATATGTGTTGAAGATGCGTCAATTCCCGCAGACCGGCCTGCTCAGCACCCTGCAAGCCAACGGTGAACTGACCACTCAGCACATCGACGAAATGGCCGAGCAGATCGCCAGATTCCACCTCAGCGCGCCAAAAGTCCCGGCCGAACACGACGCTGGTACGCCAGAAAGCGTAATGGCCCCGGTGCGCCAGAACTTCGAACAGATCCTGCCATTCCTCAGCGACAAAAACGATCTGCTGCAACTCGAGGCCCTGCAAGCCTGGGCCGAGAGCAGCTTCGACCGTCTCAAGGCATTGTTCAGCCAGCGCAAGGCCGAGGGTTTCACTCGCGAATGCCACGGCGACATTCACTTGGGCAACGCCACTGTGATCAATGGCAAAGTGGTGATCTTCGACTGCATCGAGTTCAACGAACCGTTCCGCTTCACCGACGTCTGGGCCGACACCGGTTTCCTGGCGATGGACCTCGAAGACCGTGGTCTGAAATCCCTGGCCCGCCGCTTCATCAGCCAATACCTGGAATTGACCGGCGACTATCAAGGCCTGGAAGTGCTGAACTTCTACAAAGCCTATCGCGCGCTGGTCCGCGCCAAAGTCGCGCTGTTCAGCATGCCGGCAGACGCCACTCCGGTGCAGCGCGCCACTACCCTGCGCCAGTACCGCAACTACGCCAATCTGGCGGAAAGCTACAGCACCATCCCTTCGCGCTTCATGGCGATCACCCACGGCGTATCGGCCGTCGGCAAGAGCCACGTGGCGATGCGCCTGGTTGAAGCACTGGGCGCGATCCGCCTGCGTTCCGATGTCGAGCGCAAGCGCCTGTTCGGCGAGCAAACCGTGGCCAACGACGTGCAGGCCGGGATTTACAGCGCCGACGCCAGCGCTGCCACCTACGCCCGCTTGCATGAGATTGCCGGAGTCATTCTGCACGCCGGTTTCCCGGTCGTCATCGATGCGACCTACCTCAAGCGCGAGCAACGTGACAGCGCGGCGAAAGTCGCCGAGGCGACCGGCACGCCGTTCCTGATTCTCGACTGCAACGCTCCGCAAGCCGTGATCGAAAGCTGGCTGGCGATTCGCCAGGCCGACAAGAAGGATCCTTCCGACGCCACGCTGGCGGTCATCGAGGCCCAACAGGCCAGCCGCGAAGCACTGACGCCAGAAGAAATTCTGCGCAGCAAACGCGTACAGACCAATGAAAGCGGGACCCTCGACACCGTCGTGGCGCAGATCCGCCAGCGTCTGCCAGGCCTGTAAGAAACTATTTCGACCGTGGAGCCCTCGCTGGCTTCACGGTCGTCAAATAGTGGCACTATACTGGCGTCATAAAACCAACAGGTGATGTGACATGAGCCAGCCGAAACTTCTCGACACCCCGCTTTATGCCCTGCTGCACAAAGACGACATCGCAGGCTTCAACAAGGAACGCCCGAACGACGGCCCGATCGACATGGTCGGTGGCGACTTCCGTGGTCTCGATCTGCGTGAACTGAACGCCGACGGCGTTGATTTCCGCGACGCCTACTTCCGCTCC
>Ga0209563_100555_pt1 | contig 12463 bp, 16 predicted proteins | sample AraplaCvi_mMF_r2_FD_184271 | JGI IMG/M metagenome (GOLD analysis project Ga0209563, IMG submission 184271) | Arabidopsis root microbial communities from North Carolina, USA - plate scrape CL_Cvi_mMF_r2 (SPAdes) (version 2) | ecosystem: Host-associated > Plants > Roots > Endosphere | place: USA... | reverse complement strand
CGTCGTACTCCTCCTCTGCCTCCTGTGCTCTTCGCTTCGCGGCGCCCAACGCGTCATGCGCATCCTCCACGCTGCGGCGGGCCCTGCCCAGCGCGACAGGATCGACGGCCGCCGCGGCGAGGAGTGCTTCAGCTGCCGCGATGTCCCGCCGTGCCTTCTTCGCGTCCTCGAGCGCCTGGTCCGCCTTCGTCTGCGACATTGAGAGCGATCCGGCCCAGGCGCGTGCCGCGGCCGCGCACTCGTCATGACGAGCGGCCGCGGCGAGCGCCGCCGCCGTGACGGCTCGCAGCCGCGCTCTGAAGGCCTCTGCCGCCAGCCCGGACCAGGACGATGCGCTCAGCGGCCCCTCCAGTGCCTGATCGGCGGCGTGAGCCTGACCCTGCAATCGCCACGATGCGTCGCCAGCTTCGATCGCGAGACCCTCCACCGTTTCCGACTCGCCGGGCGTGGGATCGGCGTCGAGGCCGACGGGTGACCAGTCCTCGGCCCTAGAAGCCATAGAACTGGCCCGTGCCGCTGCGCAACGCCTTCGCATCGTCGGCGTCACGTCGCTCGCATGCGTTCGCCGCGGTCTCCAGACCCTCCGCCAACGTGACCAGAGTTCGTGTCACCGCTGTCTGGCCTGCCAGCCAGTACGACTCGAAACGATCGAAAGCGCCGCGTGCCGTGCTCCCGCCCAGCTCGCGGGGGTCGATCCCGGACACTCTGCTGTCACAACACGCCGCTTTGAGCGCGCGTTCTGCCGCACGCAGGTGTGCGGCATCGACCTTGACCTCTCTGGCCACGATCACCTCCGGATGTAACATTGGCACGCAGTATTCGTACGTTAGCAGACTGGTAGAACGTCTGGTTCACGCGTGTTTGCTTCTGCTGCGGTGTGCCCGGGATCGCCCGCCGGCCATCTCCCTCAGATGCGCCCGCGCGCCGGGGGGACTAGCCTGTGCGCCATGCCGATCGAAGCCGCGTTCCCGCAGGGCACGCCCATCTGGGCCGACCTCCAGAGCGCCGACCAGCCCGCCGCCTGCGCCTACTACCGCGCCCTGTTCGGATGGGAGCTGCCGCCGGGCGACCCGGCCACGGGCGGCTACTCGCTCGCACGGCTCCGCGGCGTCGCCGTCGGGGCGATCGGTCCGCTGCCGGGGCCGGGCGCCCCGACGACCTGGACGGTCTACTTCGCGGTCGACGATCTGGAGGGCGCGGCGGCGGCCGTGACCGCGAACGGCGGCGCCGTGCTCCTGGCCCCGGGCGAAGCGGTTCCGGGCGTGCGCCTCGCCATCGTCGCCGACCCGGTGGGGGCGGTGTTCGGCCTCTGGCAGTCCACCGAGCGCAACACCCCGTGGCTGCGCGACGAGCCGGGCGCCGTGGACTGGATGGAGCTGGTCGCGCTGGATCCGGCCGTCACGTTCCCGTTCTACGAGCGCGTCCTGGGGGTCGGCGTCAGCGAGATGCGGGTCGGCGACGAGCCGTACGGGCTGTTCGACGTCGGCTCCACCAGCGTCGCGGGGGCGTACCGGTCCGACGGCGCCGAACCGGCGCACTGGCTGCTGTACTTCAACGTGGCCGACCTCGACGCCGGCATCGTGCGCGCGACCGAGCTCGGAGGCACGCTGCGGACCGAGCCGCTCCAGGCTCCGGGGGTCGGCCGCTGGGCCGAGATCGTCGACCCGCAGGGCGCCGTCTTCGGGATGCTGGAGCCCGAGCCGGAGCCCGTCTGACCGGGCGGGCGCCCGCTTCGCTTCTGGTAGACTCTTCCAGTTGCCGTCGAACGGCCGCGGATCAAGAGAGCCCAGGCATACGGCCCCGGGCACCGCGCAACGAGCAGAAAGGGGATCCCTCTATGGCGCTGGATGCAGACACCAAGAAGGCGATCATCGAAGAGTACGCTACCCACCCCGGTGACACCGGATCCCCCGAGGTCCAGGTCGCGATCCTGACCAAGCGGATCAAGGATCTCACCGAGCACCTCAAGGAGCACAAGCACGACCACCACTCGCGTCGTGGCCTGCTTCTGCTGGTCGGTCAGCGTCGCCGTCTGCTGGGTTACCTGGCCGACATCGACATCAACCGTTACCGCTCGCTGATCGAGCGTCTCGGTCTCCGTCGCTAGTCTTCGATCGACTCCGCGAACTTCTTTCGGAACGGGCCGTCGCCTTCGGGCGGCGGCCCGTTTTGATGTGTTCGTGCCCTTGGCAAGCCGGTTTACAGCGCTGTAGCGTGAAGGAGTACCAACCGACTCATAGGGGAGCTAACACATGCGCCATCGGTCACGGCCGGTCCTGTCCGCCATTGCGGCGCTGGCACTCGCCGTCGCGGGCCTCGTCCCGGCGCTGAGCGCGCCGGCCGCCCAGGCGGCGCCCGCGACCTACAGCAACCCGCTCCCGCTCGACCTCGGCGGCGGGCACCTGGCCGAGCAGTGCGCAGACCCGGATGTGATCCGCTCGCACGATCCGGCCGACCCCGCCTGGTACCTCTACTGCACGCGCGATGTCATCGACTCCTCGCTCCGCAACCCGGACGGGTCGCTGGTGTTCTCCAGCATCCCCACCTACCGCTCCACCGACCTCGTGCACTGGTCGTTCGTGGGCGAGGCGCTGCCCACGAGACCCGCGTGGATCGGCGACGGCGACATGTGGGCGCCCGATGTCGCTTACGTCGGCGGCCGCTACCTGCTCTACTACACCGCCACGAACACGGTGACGCCCGGCGGCGGGTCGGCGATCGGCGTCGCCACCAGCGACAGCCCGGCCGGCCCGTGGACCGACTCCGGCGGTCCGGTCGTCGAGCCGATGCCGTCGCCCGGCAGCGCCGACCCGAACGACCGCCGCTGGGTGTTCGACCCGGAGCTGCTGACGGTCGGCGGCGAGAACTACCTCTACTTCGGCAGCTACTACGGCGGGCTCTCGGTGCGGCGGCTGAGCGCCGACGGCCTCCACTCCGACCCGGCCAGCCAGGTCGAGGTCGCCATCTCGAACCGCTACGAGGGCACCCACGTCATCGAGCACGACGGCTGGTACTACCTGCTCGGTTCCGCGACGAACTGCTGCGCGGGTCCGCTCACCGGGTACGGCGTGTTCGCCGGCCGCTCGACCTCGCCGACCGGGCCGTTCGTTGACCGCACCGGCGCCTCCCTGCTGGACGGCCGGGTGGGCGGCACCCCGGTGCTGCACCAGAACGGCAACCGGTGGATCGGCACGGGTCACGTCACGAGCACGGTGGACGCAGCCGGCCAGCGCTGGATGCTGTACCACGCCGTCGACCGCACCGACCCGTACGTGGCGGGTGCGGGGACTTACGCCAAGCGCCCGGTGCTGATGGACCGCCTCGACTGGAAGGACGGCTGGCCGGTCGTCCGCGGCGGGGCCGGTCCCTCCGACAGCCCGCAGCCGGCGCCGGTCGTCACCGCCGGCGGCGCGTCGACGCCGCCGGAGTTCGTCGGGATGCCGGAGCGCGGGTCGCTGCTGCCGCAGTACTCCGACGACTTCCACGGCCACGCGATGGATCCGGCGTGGACCTGGACGCGGGATCCCGGAGCCGACACGCGCTCGGTCGCCGGCGACGCCCTGTACTGGCAGACGCAGGCGGCCGATCTGGGGCCGGACCCGGGCGCGGCGGGCCTGCCGCTGCGTGCCCTGCCGAGCGGCGACTACACGGTCGAGGCGCGCGTGTCGAGCACGGTCCCGGCCGGCGGCTGCTGCCAGAACTACGCGCAGGGAGGCCTGGTCGTCTACCAGGACGACGCGAACTTCGTGAAGCTGACCGTCACCTCCATCTGGGAGACCCGGCAGACCGAGTTCGGCAAGCGGGAGACGGCGGAGGGCCCCGGATACCCGACGTACGGCAACGCCGTCGGCGGCCCGGTCGGCCAGTGGACCGTCCTCCGGCTGGCCCGCACGCACACCGCGACCGAGAACGTCTACACCGCGTGGACGAGCAACGACGAGGGGCGGAGCTGGGACGAGGCGGGCGTCTGGACGACGCCGATGTCGGCCGAGCCGCCGCGGTTGGGGCTCGTGTCGATGGCCGCGGCCGGGTTCACCAGCATCTTCGACTACGTGCACGTGTACGCCCAGCAGCCGCGTGGTGGCGGCGGCGGGGCCGGGGGAGCCGGCGTCGCCGGCGGTGATGCGGCCCTCCTGCCGACCGTCGAGCTGGCCGCGACCGGCGCAGCATGGTGGACCGCCTGGCTGACGGCCCTCGCCGTCACCGCTGCGGGGGCCGCCGCGGCCCTCCTCGCCCGCGGTCTGCGCTCGCGGCGCGCGGACCGCGCAGGAGGCTGAGGCTGCCGGGAGCGGGCCGGGGCGGTTCCTGGGTATCCTGGTGCCATGCTCAGGCAGCGATTTCGGAACCCCCGGCCGGGTGAAGGCCGCGGGGTCGTCGACGCGCGCTCGTAGCGCACGGGTCTCCGCAGGTACGGCCGGGGGAATCTCCTCCACCCTGACCGACCTGCACACCCTTCGGAGACCCTCCCATGTCGCACGCCGACTATCTGACCCCTGACCAGCTCCTTCGCGCCCTGACCCTGCGCGACCTCACCGATCCCGCCCAGGGCGACCACGCCATCCAGGCCCTTCTCGATGCCGTCGTGACGCGCCTGCGCTCCGAGTGGGACTGCACCGTGCGCCGGGTGCGCAGCTCGCCCATCGTGCCCGTGCGCGAGAACTACGACCGGCTCGGCTACGACCCCGGCGACGTCACCCGGGCGCGCCGGTACACGAGGTACCTCAGCCCGACGGTGATGCTCCGCAGCCACACGAGCGCCGAGCTGCCGAGCATCCTCGACGGCTACCCCGGGCGGGACGGGGTGGATGAGCTGATCGTCGCCCCCGGCCTCGTGTACCGCCGCGACGCCGTCGACCGGAGCCACGTGGGCGAGCCCCACCAGGTCGACCTCTGGCGCATCCGCAGCACCGCGGACACCGGCGACGGCGACATGCTCGCCATGATCCGCTGCCTGGTGGAGGCGGTGCTCCCGGGCGCCGACTGGCGGACGACCGATGTCACCCACCCGTACACGGTGGGCGGTCGGCAGATCGACGTGCTCCACGAGGGCGAGTGGCTGGAGCTCGCCGAGTGCGGGCGCATCCACCCGGAGGTGCTGCGCGGCTCCGGACTCGACCCGGACCGGTGGTCGGGCCTGGCGCTCGGCATGGGGCTGGAGCGGGCGCTGATGCTGCGCAAGGGGATCCCCGACATCCGCTACCTCCGGGCGACGGACCCGCGGATCGCCGCGCAGCTGCTCACCCTGGAACCGTGGCAGCACGTCTCACCGCTCCCGGCGGCACGCCGCGACATCTCCGTGGTCGTGGCGGCGGACGAGGACGAGGAGACGCTCGGGGACCGCATCCGCACCGCCCTCGGCGACGACGCCGACGTCGTGGAGTCGCTCGACGTGCTCGGACGGACGACGCACGAGGACCTGCCGGAGTCCGCACGCTCCCGGCTCGGCACGCGGAACGGCCAGGTCAACCTCCTGCTGCGGATCGTGCTGCGACCCCTCGACCGCACGCTCACCTCGCACGAGGCGAACGCCATCCGTAACACCGTGTACCGGGCCGTGCACGAGGGGCCGGTGCTCGAACTGATCTGACGCGCGCGGCGTCCGCTCCGCAGAGGTGGTGCCGTCAGCTGCCGGCGGGCTCCCGCGCCTCCACCGACGGGTCCCGCACCTCGATCACGACGGGACCGTCCGCGTGCTCTCCGCGGATGCGCCACACCCGGGCGCGCGCTCCGACGCCGGGCACCTGCGTCTGGAGGAGCAGGGGCGAGCGTGCCGTCCGGCGCTCCCACGCCGCGCGGAGCGGACCGGCGCCGGTGTCGACGCGGAGCTCGAAGCTGTCCACCGTGCCGTCTTCGATGGTCGAGACCACGCGGGAGGCGACCGTCCCGTCCAGCTGCTCGATGCTTCCCGCGGCCTCGGCCCAGCGGGCGCGGGCGCGGACGCGGTCGGCGCTCTGGGCGACGGCCCCGGCGAAACCCAGCCAGAGCACGCCGATGAGGACGACGGCGACCACGGTGAAGAGCAGCGAGAACCACCAGCCCGGGGTCGTCATCGTCCACAGCGGGACGATGCTGCCTGCGCCGATGAGGGTGGCGAGCACGAGCAGCGCCGCGAGCACGACGCGGGTGGCCGGGCGGAGCGCACGGCGGACCGGGAGCTCGGCGGGCGGCGCCGGCGGCGACCAGTGCTCCACGAGCACGACGACCTGTCCGGCGGGCACGGTGGTCGGGACGGCCATAGCCGGAGCCTAGCCTGCCCGTCCGGCGAACGTCGAGGTGGCCGGGCGCCGGGCGCCGGGCCTAGCGGTGCTCCGGGTCCGCCCCCGGGCGCACCGGGGCGTCGTTGCGCACGTCGATGCGGCGGCGGCCGTCGTCGCCTTCGGTGACGTCGATCCGCGGCGCCGCGTCGCTCTCGTCGGCGGCGGGTGCGGTGGTGAGCTGGTCGGCGCGATCGTCGGCGTGGGCGGTCATGCACCGACTCTCCCGCGGGGACGGCGCGAGGGCAAGGGGCTCAGGGCCGGGAGGCGGCGGGCGCCCCTTCGCCCTTCCTGGCCGCGAGGGCCCGGTCCACGAGCGTGGCGGCGACGAGGGCCGATGCGACGAGCGCGATCCCGACGGTCACGCCGACCAGGCCGATCAGCGGGGAGGCGAGCGGGAGGAGCAGGATCAGCGCCAGCGCCATGCCGGTCTTGAGCGGGCGGATGACGACCTCGGGCACGAGCGGGGCGTGCAGGACGTAGAGCATCAGCAGGAACACCGCGACCGGGACGGCGATCGCGTACTCGGCCGCGGTGCCGGCGTGCTCCGAGTGCGCCGCGGCCTGCTGCACCGCCACCTCCAGGCCCGCGCCGAGCGCCGCGAGCGAGCCGAACACGAAGTAGTGCCCGTACCCCCAGTAGAACGACCGCCCGCGCTTCGACTCCAGGCCCTCGGCGGCCGGCTCGAGGAAGTACAGCCACCAGAGGGCGAACAGGAGCACGAGGCCCGCCGCGGCGATCCAGACGAGCGCGGCGGAGAAACCGGACCGGGCGAGCGCGTTCTGCACCCCCACGGCGGAGGCGGACACCGACTCGCCGAGGACGATGATCGTGAACAAGCCGTAGCGTTCCGCGATGTGGTGCGGATGCCAGCTCGTCATCCCCGGTCGCTCCGCCCACAGCGGCACCGCCAGTTCGAGCGCGGCGCCGAGCACGAACGTCCACACCGCGATCTGCGGCGGCAGGAAGCCCCACGCCACCCACAGCACCTGCACGGCGGCCACGCCTCCCGCGTAGCGCAGCGCGGTCTTCCGGCCGGAGGGATGCTCGGCCGCGGCGCGCAACCACTGGCCGACCAGCGCGAACCTCATGATGAGGTACCCCACGATGATGGCGGTGAAGTCGTCGTCCGAGAAGGCCGCGGGCACGCCCGCCGCCAGCACCAGGACGCCGCCCATCTGGACGAGGGTCATCAGCCGGTAGGGCACGTCGTCGGTGTCGTACGCCGAGGCGAACCAGGTGAAGTTCATCCACGCCCACCAGATGGCGAAGAACACCATGGCGTAGAAGGGCAGCCGGGCGGTCAGGTGCCCGTCCTCGGCCGCGTGCGCCAGCTGGCCGGCGACCTGGGCGATGGCGACGACGAACGTGAGGTCGAACAGCAGTTCGAGCGGGCTCGACACCCTGTGCCGTTCGTCGGTGGAGCGCCCGGTCATCGGGATGCGGAACGCAGTGGTCATGTGCGCCAGCATAGGAGGATGCGCCGCCGAGCCGTGCTTCCCGTCCTGACCGCCCTGTACCTGGCGGCGGTGGCGGCGATCACGCTCGACCCCGTGCCGGGGAACCCCGCGGGGAACCCGCTGCTGCGTTCGCTGCTGCGCGCGGTGTCCGCGCTGCCCGGACTCGGCTGGGTGGACTACGGCGTCGCCGAGTTCGGCGCGAACGTGCTGCTGTTCGTGCCGATGGGCCTGCTGTTCACGCTGCTGCTCGGTCGCTGGCGGTGGTGGCTCGCGCTCGCGATCGGGGTCTGCGCGACCCTCGGCATCGAGTTCGTGCAGCTCTTCCTCCCCGCGCGCTTCACCGACGCCCGCGACCTGCTCGCGAACACGCTCGGCACAGCGATCGGGATCGGGATCGCGTTCGTCGTCACGTCGGGATCACGGCGTGACGGCCGCTCGGCTAGGCGACGGCGTACCGCCGGGGGTAGACGGCGCCGAACACGCGCCGCCGGAGGGTGAGCGCGACCGCCCCCGGCTCCAGCACGGACGACTCGGCGGCATCCAGCCGGTACAGGGCGGGGATGGCGCCGTTCTCGAACAGGCGCTTGCCCTGGCCGACGACGACGGGCACCTGCACGAGCCGGTAGGCGTCGACGAGCCCCGCGTCGTGCAGGGTGCGCGCCAGCCTCCAGCTGCCGTGCACCTGGAGCTCGCGGCCCGGCTGCTTCCGCAGGGCGCGGACCGCTTCGACCGGGTCGCCGCGGAGGACCGTCGTCGTCCCGTCCGCCGTGTCGTCGGGCATCGTCGAGCTGACGACGAACACGTGGCCCGAGGTCAGGATGCTGACCTCCGCGCCGTCCGGGTCGGCCAGGTCGAACCAGTGCTCGGACATCCGCTGGAAGGTGCGCCTCCCCACGAGCAGTGCGTCGGCCTTGGCCATCCACCCGCGGACCACCGCGTCGAGGGCCGGGGACGCGTGCGGAACAAGCCAGCCGCCGCGCGTGAACCCGCCGCTGCGGTCCTCGTCGCTCGCGGCCGGTCCCTGCATGACGCCGTCGAGGCTGACGAAGGCGATGACACTGAGCAGCATGATGGGCTCCCCCCTGTTGGACGCACGTTAGCGCGCCGGCAGGCCGCCGCGCGGGACAGCAGTTCGGCGGGCGGTCGTAGGGTGGGGCGCGTGGACACGGTGGTGAAGGAGCGGGCGGACGCGCCGGAGCGGTTCTTCGAGGCGGAGGCCGCCGGGCTGCGCTGGCTGGGGCAGGCGGAGCCGGACGGGGCAGCGCGCGTGGTGCGCGTCGCGGGCGTGCAGCCCGGGCGGATCGAGCTGCAGCGCATCCGCGAGGCCCGTCCGACGCCGGAGGCGGCGCGCGCGTTCGGGGCGGCGCTCGCCGTGACGCATGCCGCGGGTGCGACCGCCTTCGGCGCGCCGCCGGACGGCTGGGACGGCCCGCTCTACATCGGCCGGCGCGCGCTGCCGGTCGCGCACGAGAGCACCTGGGGCCGCTTCTACGCGCGCGACCGGGTGCTGCCGTACCTGTCCATCGCGGTGGACGCGGGCGGCGTGACGGCGTCGCAGCTTCCGGTGATCCGCGAGGCGGTCGACCGGGTCGCGGCGGGGGAGTTCGACGACGAGGAGCCGCCCGCGCGCCTCCACGGCGACCTGTGGAACGGCAACCTGCTGTGGGACGCCCGGGGCGGCATCCTCATCGACCCGGCGGCGCATGGCGGTCACCGGGAGACGGACCTGGCGATGCTCGCGCTCTTCGGGGCGCCGTACCTGGAGGAGATCGTCGCCGGCTACGACGCCGCCCGCCCGCTGCGCGCGGGCTGGCGCGAGCGCATCCCGGTGCACCAGCTGCACCCGCTCGCGGTGCACGCGGCGGGGCACGGGCCGGCGTACGGGCGGGAGCTGGTGGAGGCGGCGCGCGCGACGCTCGCGCTCTGACCGCTCGCCGGGCCGCCGCATCCCTCCACCGAAGCCCCGGTCTAGGATCGCCGCATGGTTCTCCCTGCCGACAGCCACGTTCACAGCGAGTGGTCGTGGGATACCGGCGGCCCGGGCTCCGACGCCGTCGGACGAATGCGAGCAACCTGCGAGCAGGCGCTCCGGATCGGGCTTCCTGCCCTCTTCTTCACCGAGCACCTGGACATCCCCGGCACCTGGCGAGCAGAGCCGGAGGACCTGCTTCCGCATCAACGGCACTACGTGCAGGCCGACGGCCTGGTGGTCTTCGAACCTCTCGACATCGACGGCTACTTCGACAGCATCGACCGGATGCGGCAGGAGTTCGCAGACCTGCAGATCCTCACCGGCGTGGAATTCGGTCAGCCGCATCTGTTCGAGGCGGAGGCCCGCGCTCTGGTCGACCTGGGCCGATTCGATCGCGTGAACGGGTCGCTGCACACCCTCGACATGGGTGGAGGGCGTGCCGAACCCAGCCGGCTGTTCCGCGAGCACCCGGCTGCGGACGTGATGACGGCGTATCTCGAGGAGATCCCCGTCATGGTCTCCGGCTCCTCCGCCTTCGACGTGTTCACCCACATCGACTACGCGCTTCGCCACTGGCCCGCCGACGAGGCGGGGCCGTTCGATCCTCGCCGGTTCGAGGACGGTATCCGCACGGGCATGCGGGCCATCGCAGAGAGTGGACGTGCTTTGGAGCTGAACACGCGGCGTCTCTGGTCCTGGGTGGTTCAGTGGTGGGCGGAGGAAGGCGGCCGGACGATCAGCTTCGCCAGCGACGCCCACACGCCGGATGCCATCGCGAGCAGCTTTCCTGAGGCGGTGATCCTGGCGGAGGCGTTCGGGTTCCGCCAGGGGGCCGGCGCGGCTGACCTGTGGACGCGCAGCCGTTCCTAAAAAAGCCGAGTTCGCGTTGCGGCAATCGCTTTGACGAAGGCCACGTCACCGGGTTCTTCTGCCCAGAAGATGTAGTAGCGGTCGTCGGTGCTGCGTCCTCGGACATCCACCTCTACCGCGTACGCGCCGGGTGGGCGGAGGTAGTGGCTTCGCAGGAAGGACTCCCGAGAGCCAGCCCCGATGAGGTCGAAGATTTCGTAGAGGGCGTCGTAGAGCTGGCGGTCTTCTCTTTCGTAGAAGTCCAGTTTGTCGGCGGCGTCTTCTGAGTATTCGACCAGCATAGACACACTTTACACCCAAATACCCCAATGGGGCCATACCCCACTGCCCCATGAGGGAGTTTTGGTGGTACGCTAACTCATTAGTGATTGGCGGTTGAACTGCCGATCGAGTGTCCGCTGGTACGGACAAGGGGAAGGACCCGCATGAATGGAACACTGGTCCAAGTCGACACGCGCAAGCGAGTCAGCCTTGGCAACATGGCACACCACAATCAATATCTCGTCCGTGAAGAGCCTGACGGCACGATCATTTTCGAGCCGGCTGTCGTGCTCACTCAGGCGGAACGCGCTTTTTTGTCTGATCCTTCGCTTGTCGAAGCTTTGGAGAAGGTCAACGTGCACCCGGAGCGGCGCCGGACCCGCGAACGAACGAAAGAGCCCGAGATCCGCGGCTAGCGCGAATGGAAAGATGCCTCAGCGTTGCTGGGGCATCTTTTTGTGCCCGGAGGCATTCTCCGCACCCCTTCACAGACGGTTGCGAAAGCGGGACAATTGCGCTATCGCAACTGAAGGAGGCGAGGAGCATGACAGAACGCGGCGAACGCGACCTCGTCGAAGGCCGGTACACCCAAGCGCAGCCGGAGACGGCCGAGCCGCGGCGCGTGCACGGCCGCTACACGGGCACCGACGGAGACCCGGTGGAGCAGGAGACGCTCGGCGCCTATGTCGGCGCCCAGCACGACGGCGAGCCGCCGCTCGTCCGGAGCACCCGGCAGCGCGTGGGCGATTACCCGCGCGCCGAGCGCCACGCACGCTGAGTGGTGGCGGGAGGACGCCGGTCGCGCCCGATGCGACGCCCTCCCGCAGCTGACACCCGTCAGATCAGGCCGAACGCGGTCAGCTCGGCGTCGGAGAGCATCCGGGAGCGCAGCAGGAACCGCTTGCCCTCCGGCGCCTCCGCCGAGAAGCCGCTTCCGCGGCCGTCGACCAGGTCGATGGTCAGGTGGGTGAACTTCCAGTACTCGAACTGCGCCGCCGACATGTAGACGGGGACCGGATCGATCCCATCGACCGGGAGGCGGCCCAGCAGCACATCGGAGCCGCCGGTGCGGAACATCCCGACGGGGAAGCACATCGGCGCCGACCCGTCGCAGCATCCGCCCGACTGGTGGAACAGCAGCGGTCCGTGGACGGCTGCCAGCCGCCGCAGCATGTCCGCGGCGGCCGGCGTGACGTCCACGCGCGTGGTGGGCGTGTCCGTCACGGCGCCTCCTAGAAGAAGCCCATCGCGCCGTCGGCGTACGACACCAGCAGGTTCTTGGTCTGCTGGTAGTGGTCGAGCATCATCCGGTGGTTCTCCCGTCCGATGCCCGACTGCTTGTAGCCGCCGAAGGCCGCGTGCGCCGGGTACTGGTGGTACGTGTTGCACCAGACGCGGCCGGCCTCGATCGCCCGGCCCGCCCGGTACAGCTGGGAGCCGTCGCGGCTCCACACGCCCGCGCCCAGGCCGTACAGCGTGTCGTTGGCGATGCCGATCGCGTCGTCGAAGCCGTCGAACCGGGTGAGGGCGAGGACGGGGCCGAAGATCTCCTCCTGGAAGATGCGCATCGAGTTGTCGCCCTCGAATACGGTGGGCTGCACGTAGTAGCCGCCGGAGAGCTCCCCGCCGAGGTCGGCGCGCTCGCC
>Ga0209563_100547_pt1 | contig 12569 bp, 14 predicted proteins | sample AraplaCvi_mMF_r2_FD_184271 | JGI IMG/M metagenome (GOLD analysis project Ga0209563, IMG submission 184271) | Arabidopsis root microbial communities from North Carolina, USA - plate scrape CL_Cvi_mMF_r2 (SPAdes) (version 2) | ecosystem: Host-associated > Plants > Roots > Endosphere | place: USA... | reverse complement strand
CTGGAGGACCTGCGCCGCCGCCGCGACATCGGCTACCTCTTCATCACGCACGACCTCCCCGTCGTCAAGAAGGTCGCGGCCGAGACCTACGTGATGCGCTCCGGCCGCGTGGTGGAGCACGCGCCCACGAAGCAGCTCTTCGCCGACCCGGCCACCGCCTACACCGCGGAACTGCTCGGCGCGGCGCCGGTGCTCGACCCCGCGGAGGCGCGCCGCTGGCTGTCCAGCGCCCCGGTGTGACTCTCGGGTGACGCCGTCAGGAGCGCTCGACCGGGAGCCACAGCTCGCAGGTGGCGGTGCTGAAATCCTCGGAGCGGTCGAGCACAGCGACAATGGACGGCCCCACCCGGAGACGCCACGGGTTCGACGGGAACCAGTCGGTCGCGGTGGCCGCCCACGCCGCCTGCAGTGCGGCCGGGTAGTCGCCCTCCGTGCGGAACACCGCCCAGGTCCCGGCGGGAACGTCGATCGAGTCGAGATCCTCCGGGGCCGGTGTGGTGCCGGAGGTGGCGACGCCGTGCAGGTACGTCAGTTCGGTGCCTTCGGTGTAGTCCGGGTCGACGTCAGCGCTCACCTGGAGCAGTCCGGCCGGCTCGGTGTCGCTCAGAGCTTTCAGGCGCTCGTGCTCGCTGCTGGGCAACGAGGCGATGTGGGCGTGGATGTGGGGGTTCGTGCCCTCGTGGATGAGGGGCACGCGGGCGGCGTGGCCGACGAGCCGGAACGCCGGGCGGGTGGTGATGCGGGTGTCCATGGTGATGTTCCCTTCTACGGTCAGGCGGAACCTGAGCTGCGGTTGCGTACGAAGGGGGCCGCCGGCTCGCTTGACCTCGCCCGGACTCACGCCGTGCACCGCCCGGAACGCCCGACCGAAGGCCTCGGTCGAGCCGTAACCGTAACGCACGGCGATGGTCAGCAGGTTCCCGTCGCCGAGCACCTCAGCCGCCGCGACCGACATCCGACGGCGGCGGATGTACTCGGACAGCGGCATGCCCGCCAGTGACGAGAAAATGCGACGCAGGTGGTACTCGGTCGTGCCGAGTCCGGTCGCCAGCGAGGCCACGTCGAGGTCATCCGTCAGCCGTTCTTCGATCAGCTCGACCAGCCGGTTCAGCTCCGCGATCATGGCCCTCCTTCGACCCCAACACTTCCGGGTCGTCGCGATCGGCACCCTACTATCGCGGTCCGATCCGATCGGCTTCGGTAGCGGCGTTCGATCCCGGCTGTTGCCCTGCCCAGGTGCTGCTCGTGCGCAAGACCCCCGCCAGGCCGCTAGCGCACGGCGTTGTAGCGGGGGTCTCGGGCGTAGTCCTGTCGGCGCAGGCTGAGCGCTGCGTGCACCTGTTCCGGTGCGTCGTCACCGACCAGTACGCGCAGGCGGTCGTCGTCCCGGTCGCTGACGTGGGCGAAGATCGCGTCGGCCGCGGCGTCGGGGGCGGTTCCCCCGGCGGGTTCGCCCGTGGCGGGCCAGGGAACTTCGGCGGTGCCGAAGAGTTGCGTGCGGAGCGAGTCGTAGGCCGGGAGGGGGCTGGTGAATCGCATGCTTCCGCCGGCCCAGTCGGTGTCGAGTGCCCCGGGTTCGATGAGTGAGACGCGGATGCCGAACTGCTGCACCTCGCCGGCCATCGCCTCGCTGAATGCCTCCAGCCCCCACTTGGAGGTGTTGTAGAGCCCGAGCATCGGCATCGTGCCCACGGCGCCGACGGTCGAGATCTGCACGATGTGTCCCGCCCCTTGAGCGCGCATGATCGGAATCGCCGCCTGGCTGAGCCAGAGGGGTCCGAGCAGGTTGGTGTCGAGGATCGCGCGCGCGTCATCCTCCGAGGCCTCTTCGGTGGCCCCGATCAGTCCATAGCCGGCATTGTTCACCAGCACGTCGAGCGATCCCATGCGCGCGGCCGCGGCATCGACGGCCCGGAACGCGGCTGCTCGGTCTCGCACGTCCAAGGGGAGGACGGTCAGTCGGTCGTGGTCGGGGAGGCTGTGGTCGCCGCGCGCCGTTGCGACCACAGCGTGCCCCGCCGCGAGGGCTCGCATGGTCAGCGCCCGTCCGAGCCCTCGGTTGCCTCCGGTGATCATCCAGGTCGTCGGTGAAGTCATGGGGCCACCATAACCCGAAACTGGACGCAGCGTCTCGTTTTGTCGCGTAGGCTCACTTCGTGGCCCGCTCATCGACTCGAACCAAAGTCCACGCCGCCGTGCTCGCGCTCGCCCGTGAGAACCGCGTCGGGTCGCTGACGATGGAGGGCATCGCCGCCCGCGCGGGGATCAGCAAACAGACGCTCTACCGGTCCTGGCCCACGACGGGTGCGGTCCTCTTCGATGCGTTGCTGGCGCGCAGCGAAGGTCCCGACGGCGCGGTGGCGATACCCGACACCGGTGACCTCGCCGCCGACCTGCGGACCCTCGGGATGGGGATGGTGGCAGAGCTCACGGAGCCCATGCTCGAGCCTCTGCTGCGCGCCGTGACCGCCGAGATCCAGGCCGACGAGGCTCTCGCGTCGCAGTACCGCGAGGCCCTCCTGTCCGTGCAGATGTCGGCGATCGCTCGTCGCCTGCGGGACGGCGGAGTGACGGCTCCAGCCGAGGTCGCCGAGCTCTTCGTCGGACCGATCATGCACCGATGGCTGTTGCGTTCTCACCCGCTCGGCCCCGACTGGGTCTCCCGCCACGTCGACCGGACCATACGAGCCGCAGCGAGTTGAACCGCCACGGCCGGCAGGGGTCCGCTACCGCTCGGGAGCAACCCCGGGCGAGGCGGCAGGTGCGTGACCCGGGCGTTCGATGACGAACAGTTCGCACTCGGTGTCGTAGTACCTCGCCGTGCGCCCGGCGTCGCTCATGCCGAGTCGCAGGCAGACGCCGTGAGAGGCCGTGTTGTCGGGGTGGGCGACGGCGATGATGCGCGTGAGGCCGGAATCGAAGGCATGCGTGAGCACGAGCCGGGCCGCCTCCGTCGCGTAGCCGTGACCCCACGCATCCGGGTGGAAGTGCCACCCGATCTCGATCTCGTCAGAAGGTCCCGGCGTCCCCGAGATCCGAATGCCCTGGAGCATGACGGTCCCGACCAGATTCCCCGTCGGAAGCGACCGGACAGCCCAGTACCCCAGAACGCCGTCTTCCCTGCTGCGAAGGCGCTCGATGAGCGCACGCGCCTGCCGGGGCTCTGTCATGACCTGGGGTTCCCGCCCGATGAACCTCTGGACCTCCCACCGCGAGTAGAGGTCGTAGACGAACGCGGCATCGTCCACCGTCCAGGGGCGCAGCGACACGGGTTCCCCACTCCGTTCGGTCACGGTCGAAACCTACGCATGTTGATAGGTTCCGCGTATGGAAGCAGACCCGTTCGAGCGGGCGTCGTCGTTGCTGGTGGCCGCTCGCGAGTGCCTGGGTGAGCGCGTGCCGGGCGGCTGGTCTCGGCGCGAGGGCGACCAGGTCGCTTCGGTGACCGGCATCCCCGCGCCGACGATGAACGGGGTGTGGTCGGCGCATCCCGAGCCGGCGGGGCTCTCGGCGCTGCTGTCGGCGGTCGCCGATGCGGGGCTGCCGTACTGCGCGCAGTTCGCCTCGGGGTCGGCCGCCGGGCGCAGTGCCGCGGCCGGGGCAGGACTCATCCGAGCGGAGGATGCGCCCCTGATGTACACGGACGCGCCGCCCGGCCCGGTCGTCGTGCCGGGCCTGCGCGTGCGGAGGCTGGACGCCGGCGAGCTCGACCTGCACGCCGAGATCGCGGCCGCGGGCTTCGGCGCGCCGGCGGCCCTCTTCTCCTCGATCGCCCGGCTCGGTTCGACGGAGCAGGCGGCGTTGCGGTTCTACGCGGCCGAGCGGGACGGCGTGCCGGTCGCCACGGGACTCGGGCTGATCCTTCGGGGCCACGTCGCCATCTTCAACGTCGCGACGCCTCCCCAGCACCGTCGGAACGGGTACGGCGCGGCGGTCACCGCCCGGATCGTGGAGGACGCGTTCGCGGGAGGTGCGCGGGGCGCGTGGCTGCAGTCCAGCCCGGAGGGTCATGCGGTGTACGAGCGGCTCGGGTTCTCCGATGTGGGGGAGTGGGAGTGCTGGGTGAGCGCATGATGGTGCGGGCCGAACCGGATTCGGGGGAGCTACAGCCGCCGGACCGTGCTCAGGTCGCTGCCGCGTCCCTGAGTCGTGTCGCCGCCTCCTGGACGCGGGAGGCCAGTGGGGCATCGTGAGGAGCCTCCGTCCATCGCTCGAAGCCCCTGCGGAAGATCGCGACCCCGACGTCGGCGAACAGCTCGGCTGTCGATGAGTCCGCGCCGCGTTCACGCAGGCCGGCTGCGATGGCCTCGGAGACGGCGGCGAACTTCGCGTGTCCGCGTTCCTGCAGTTCGGGGCTGGCGTCGATGATCCGGCGGCGCTGCGAGGCATGCTCGGCGACGCGCTCGCCGAGCACCTCGCTGACATCGAGGAGGGCCTGAACCATGGCGTCGAACGGGGTCACCTCGGGTTCGACGCGCCGCACGGCGTCCGTGACGGCGCGCGGCAGCTGGTCCGACCCGGCGAAGAGCACGTCGCGCTTGTCGGCGAAGTAGCGGGAGAACGTGCGCCGGGTGAGTCCGGCCCGCTCGGCGATCTCCGCGACGGTGACGTTGTCGTAACCGCGTTCGAGGAAGAGCTCCATGGCGGCCGCGCGCAGGCGCTCCTCCGCGTCCGGCTCCCACCTCGTCATGCGTCCACTGTATCAGCGATGTCGCAATGAGACATGACTGTGCTAGCGTGATGACGCAATGAGACATCAGATGGATCGAGGATGAGAATGAACATGAACGGACAGAACGTCGTCATCGTCGGCGGCAGCTCGGGCATGGGGCTGGCCACGGCGCGCGCAGCAGCTCGCGAGGGCGCACACGTCACGATCGCGTCGAGCGACAGCGCGCGGATCGACGCGGCGCTGCGTGAGCTGCCCGACACGTGCGAGGGAGCCGTGGTCGATGTGCGCGACGAGGAGCAGGTCGCGGCCGTCTTCGAGCGGTTCCCGGAGCTGGATCATCTCGTCTTCACTGCGGGGGACGACTTCACGCCCCGGCCGCTGGCCGACCTCGATCTGCAGGATGCGCGCTCCCTGCTCGACGTCCGCTTCTGGGGTGCCGTCACCGTCATCAAGCACGCGATCGGCCGGATGCGCGCGTCCGGCTCCATCTCGCTCACGACCGGCACGGTCGGGCAGCGTCCCATGCCCGGCGGCGTGCTCGCGGCGGCGGGGGCGGGAGCGACCGAGGCGCTCGTGCGCGGGCTGGCCGTGGAACTCGCCCCGGTCCGCGTCAATGCCGTCCGGGCCGGCGCCATCCGAACCCCGATGTGGGACCGCGTCCCCGCCGCTCAGCGCGACGCCGTCTTCGACCGCCTCGCGCAGCGCACCCTCGTCGGGGCCGTCGGCGAGCCGGAGCAGATCGCCGGCGCGCACCTCTTCCTGATGCAGAACGGCTACGTCACGGGGACGACCCTCGCCGTCGATGGAGGCTCGCTGCTGGCCGCGAGCTGACGCACCCGCGGCCGTGAGGATGAGGGGCCCCACGGTCGCGGGCGGCGGGTGCTACGCCGTCCGGTCGTTCCACGACCAGATGTCGTCGCCGCGCAGCGTCGCGTCCGCCCCGCCGTCGTCGTAGATGACCTGGCCCGCCATGTGGGTGTTCTCCGTGCTCGTCAGCCAGATCAGCAGAGCCGCGATCGACTCCGGAGGCTGGTGATAGTTGAGCGGCATCGGGACGCTCGCGTCGACCATCGCCGCGCCCTCCGGCGTCGCGAGGAGGTCGGCGGTCATCGGCGTCACCACGGTGCCCGGTGCGACCGCGTTGAGCGGGATGCCCGCTCCCGCCCACGCGGGCGTGATCGACTCGCGGCGCACCCAGCGGGCGAGCGCGCGCTTCGACGACGGGTAGACGAGGTAGCCGGCCTCCGGACCCTGGGCGGTGAGACCTTCGGCGATGGCGAGCGCTCCGGCCTCGTCGCCGGCGAGGGCGGCCTCCACCATGTCGGCCGAGTTGACCTGGAGCGACGCCATCGACGAGACCACCGCGGCGCGCGGCGCCTCCGAGCGGGCCAGCGCGGGAAGGAGCGCGGTCAGCAGCTCGGTCACCCCGAAGTAGTTGACCGAGATGGTCTTCGGGATGGGAGCAGCGATGCCGGCGCAGGCGATCACGGCGTCGATGGTCCCGCCGGCGAGCTCGATCGCGCGGGCCGCGGCGTCGGCGCGGCCCTCCGGGACGGACAGGTCGGCCTCGATGTCGGCGTTCCTCAGGTCGATGCCGATCACACGCTCGCCGCGCTCGGTGAGCAGGCGGGCGGTGGTGGCGCCGATTCCCGACGCCGATCCGGTGACCACGTAGGTGCGGGTCATTGTTACCTCTTCTTCTCGGGCACGGCGGGTCCCGTGCGGGGCTGCTCCCCGGCTCTGCCGTCGGCGGTGAGGGCGGAGACGAACCGGGACAGATCGTGGGCGAAGGCGTTCGCGCCGGCGGCATCCCACTCGGACAGGGCGGCGCGCACGATGACGATGCCCTCGCGCAGCAGCCGGTCGTACGCCTCGGCTCCCTTCGCGGAGAGCGAGACGGTGGAGGCGCGGGCATCCGCAGGGTCGGGGGCGCGCTCGACGAGGCCGGCGTCGGTCAGCCGGCGGAGCTGCTTGCTCATGGTCGGGCGGCTGAGCCGGAGGCTGCGGGCGAGGTCGCTCGCCCGCTGCGGGCCAAGGTGCCCCAGCGCGTAGAGCGGCTGCACGTCCAGAGGGTCGACGTCCACTCCGGCGCGCCGGGCGATGGCCTCCTGCGTGGCGACGGATGCCCAGTCGGCGACGAGCAGGGTGAGGGCGGCGAGCAGCTGGCGCTCGGCGCCGTCGGATAGGGGGTCCACTCCCACAGGATAGGCGAATTGCTTGCCTGAGGCAACCAACTGGTGTTTGACTTCCCGTCAGCGAACCCCTATTTTCCCTGTGCCCCCGAACGGCCGTTTTTGGAAACGTTTCCAAAAATGGATGCGTTTCCACCGCTTTTCGATGAGGAGAAGAACCCGTGACACGCAGCGCTCCGACCAAACCGACGCTTCATCAGGTCGCCGAGATGGCGGGCGTCTCGCTCGCCTCCGCGTCGCGGGCGCTCACCGGCAACTCGGCGAGCCTGGAGATGGTGCGCAAGGTCAAGAGGGCGGCGAAGAGCCTCGGCTACCTGCCCGACGCCACCGCGCGGTCGCTGCGGCTCGGGGGCACCCGCCAGGTGGTCTTCGCCGTCGACGACATCGGCAACCCGAACTACGTGCAGATGCTGCGCTCGATCGAGCACGAGTTCGGCAGCGACGGACCCCGGCTGAGCATCGTCGCCACGGGGCGCGATCCCGAGCAGACCACCGAGCTCGTGCGCAGCCTCAACATGGGCGTCGGCGACGGCCTGATCATCTCCCCGATCCGCGTGACACCGAACCTGCGGCGCGCGATCGTGGATGCGATCGTGCCCGTGGTGGTCATCGGCTCGCTGCACAGGAAGGTCGACATCGACAGCGTGCGGATCGACTCGGCGACCGCCGTCGGGTACGCCGTCGAGCACCTGGTGGCCATCGGCCGTCGGCGCATCGCCTTCATCAACGGTCCTCTCGACACGAACCCCGGTGCCGCCCGGCGCCGCGGGTTCGAGGAGGCCATGGCCCGGCTGGGGGCGCCGGTCCACCCCGAGCTGCAAGTCGCTGCCGATGACTTCACCGTCTCGGCCGGACGCGCGGCCGCCATCGACCTGTTCGATCGGCTGGATGCAGCTGGGACTCCGATCGACGCCGTCGTCGCGGGCAACGACCTGATCGGGGTGGGCACCATCAGCGCGGCCATCGGCCGCGGCCTCCGCGTTCCGGAGGACATCGCCATCACCGGCATCGACGACACCGAGATCGCTTCGGTCTACAACCCGCCGCTGACCAGCGTCTCGCTGCGGTCGGCGGAGCGCGGCCGGCTGGCGGCCCGGCTGCTGATGGACCGGTTCGAGAACCCGGCCTGCGAGCCGCGGACGATCGAGGTGGTCCCCGAGCTGATCGTCCGCGAGTCCACCCTCGCGACCGGGGCGAAGGAGGTGCGGTCGTGAGCGCCACCCGGGAGCTTCCGGCCCGGGAGCGGAGCGCGGTGCGCCCGGCCGCGACGGGTGGCCGTAAGACGTCGGCGCTGGCCCGGCGGCAGCGGAACGAAGCGGTCGCTCTGGCGTTCCCCGCGCTCATCCCGGTCATCGTGCTCAGCGTCGTCCCGCTCCTCATCGGCGTCTCGCTGGCGTTCACCGACTCCCAGCTGATCAGCACGGAGCTGCCGAACTTCGTCGGTGCCGACAACTTCGTCCGCCTGCTCCGCAACGGCGCGTTCTGGAACGCCTTCGGCATCGGAGCCGTCTGGTCGATCGCGGTGACCGCGCTCCAGTTCGTGCTGGGGCTGGCGCTCGCGCTGCTGCTCAACACCGACCTGAAGTTCCGTGGCGTCGCCCGGTTCCTCGCGATCATCCCGTGGGCGATGCCGCCCGTGGTCGTGGCGATCATGTGGCAGATGATCTACTCGCCCACGAACGGACCGCTGGACTGGCTCATCCGGAGCCTCGGCGGCCCGAACGTCAACTGGCTGGGCAGCTTCTCCCTCGCGCTGCCTGCCGTGATCCTGGTCGGCGTCTGGGCCGGGATGCCGCAGAACACGATCAGCTACCTGGCCGGACTGCAGCAGGTGCCGGCCGAGCTCATGGAGGCCGCACGGGTCGACGGGGCCGGCGCCTGGTCGCGCTTCATCCACGTGACGCTGCCGGCGCTCCGGCCGATCGTCATCTCGATCGTCTCGCTGAGCTTCATCTGGAACTTCAACTCCTTCGGGATCGTCTACGTGATGACGGAGGGCGGCCCCGGCGGGAAGACGCTGCTGCCGATGCTCTTCGTCTACATCGAGGCGTTCCGCAACGGCAACACGGGGATGGCGGCGGCGATGACCGATGTGATCGTGATCTTCCTGCTGCTGATGCTCTCGCTGTTCCTGTTGCGCCGGTTCCGGAAGGGGGCGGAAGCGTGAGAACCCGACGGATCGTCATCCGCACCCTTCAGTACCTCGCTCTCGCGGCGTTCCTGCTCTTCCTCGGCTTCCCGTTCCTCTGGCTGATCTCGACCGCGTTCAAGTCGTCGAGCGAGCTCAACTCGCTCGCCGTGAACCTCATCCCGTCGCGCCCGACCCTGACCAACTTCACGGATGCGTTCGAAGCGCAGGGGCTCGTCCGTGCGGCGGTCAACAGCATCGGCGTCTCGCTCGCGACCACGGTGATCGTCGTCGTGATCTCGGTGCCGGGGGCGTACGTCCTCGCCCGGTACCGCGGGAGGATCCGGGCGCTCGGGTCCGGCTGGATCCTGGTCAGCCAGATCGTGCCGGTGGCGCTGTTCATCCTGCCGCTGTTCTTCATCCTGCGCACGATCGGCCTCGTCGACTCGCCGGCCGGCCTGGTGCTCGTCTACGTCGTCTACACGCTCCCGTTCTCCCTCTGGATGTTGCAGGGCTTCGTCGCGGCGATCCCCGTCGACGTGGAGGAGGCCGGCGCGACGGACGGCGCGACGAAGCTGCAGGTGCTCGCCCGCATCGTGTTCCCTCTGCTGCGGCCGGGTCTCGTCGCGACGGCGATCTTCACGTTCGTCGCCGCGTACAACGAGTTCTTCTTCGCCCTCGTGCTGCTCCAGTCGCCCGACAACTTCACGCTCTCGGTCGCGCTGAGCACCTTCTCCCACGGCGAAGGACTGTCCCGCATCGGGCCGCTCGCCGCGGGCGCGCTCATCGCGAGCATCCCGAGCATCGTCGTCTTCGCCATCCTGCAGCGACGCCTGACGGGAGGACTTCTCTCCGGCGCCGTCAAGGGCTGACGGACCACCCCCTTCACCACCCCCACTGCACCACCCGAAACCGAAAGGACCGAAGTGATGAAGCTTCGCCACACCATCGCCGCGCTCGCCGCAGCCGCGACGCTGTTCTCCCTGAGCGCCTGCGCGAGCCCCTCCGGCTCATCCAGCGCGGGAGGCACGACCACGCTGACGTACCAGTACTTCAACAACCAGCCGGCGGCCATCGCCGCGACCAAGGCCATCGTGGCCGACTGGAACAAGGCCAACCCCAAGGTCCACGTCAACCTCGTCCAGGCGCCGGCCGACAACCTCCAGGACAAGCTGACCACCCAGTTCTCCGGCGGCGTCGCACCCGACATCATCCAGAACGACGCGCCCAGCGACATCCTGCCGTTCGCCGGCTACCTGGCCGACCTGAACAAGCTGCTCCCGTCGAAGACGATCGACGACATCGACCCCGCGGCGAAGAAGTCGCTGACCACGGGCGGCAAGCTGATCGCCGCGCCGACCGAGGTGCAGACCTACCTGGTGTTCGCCAACAAGAAGCTCCTGGAGCAGAGCGGCGCGACCATCCCCACCGGCGACACGATGACGTGGGACACCTTCGAGGAGCTCGCCAAGCAGACCACCACGGACGGCGTCCGGGGCCTGACCTGGGGACTCAAGAGCCCGACCTCGGTGTTCGCCTACCTGGGCACCGGCTTCGGCGCCACCTACTTCACCGGCGAGGGGAAGGATGCCAAGGCCGTGTTCGGCAAGGCCGAGCGTCAGGTGCCCGAGCGCGTCGCGTCGATGATCAAGGACGGCTACATCGACCCGACCGGGGTGACCCAGTCGAGCTCGGATGTGCTCGCCACCTTCTACGGCGGAAAGGCGGCGATGACCGTCGCCGGCTCGTACCAGATCGCCAACATCGAGTCGGAGGCGCCGGCCGGCTTCGACTGGGTGGTCCTCCCGGCCCTCGAAGGCAGCAAGAGCGCCTCCCAGCTCGCGGCGCCGATCACCCTCTCGGTGAACGCGAAGTCGAAGAACGTCCAGGCCGCCGCCGACTTCGTCGACTTCTACATGAAGGGCGAGAACCTCGCCAAGATCAACCTCGCCGACGGCCAGGTGCCTCCCACCACCTCCGGTCTCGCCGCGCTCGCGAAGCTGACCGACGGCAAGAACGGCTGGGCGCAGGTCCTCGCGTCGGGGAAGAACCTGGTGACCCCGGCCTTCAACACCCTCACGAAGTACAACAACTGGAAGACGACCGTGGCGACCCCCGGCTACCAGCAGTTCCTGGCCGGGCAGATCTCGTCCGACCAGCTGAGCAAGCAGCTCGTCGACGGCTGGGCACAGCTCAATCAGTAGCGGCAGAGCGTCGACGGAACAACGAAAGCGAGAGAGATGAACTGGCTGCGGGAACGCACAGCGGCGGTACTGGCCGGCTCGGCCATCGGCGACGCCCTCGGGGGCGCGGCGGAGGGCTTCAGCGCCGAGGCGATCGTGGAGCGGTACGGGGGCCCGATCACCGGCATCGTGCCGCCGTACCACCCGGACTGGCAGACCGCACGGCTGGTCAGCCCGTACCACAAGGGCGACGGGCACATCACGGACGACACCCTGATGATCCAGGCGCTCATCCAGGTCTACGCCGAGCGCCGCGAGCACCTGGACGCGTTCGCCATCGCCGAGACCCTCGTTCCGCTCCTGCAGACCGAGGTGCGCTGGATCCCGGAGCTGGAGCGCGAGACGATCCTGCTGCACCGCGTCTTCCTGGCCGAGAAGTGGCTGGTGACGCGCCTGCAGTACGGTCACGTCGATCCGCGGGAGGCCGGCGTCGGCAACGCGATCAACTGCGGCGCCGCGATGTACATGGCGCCGGTCGGCATCGTCAACGCCGGCAACCCGCGGCGTGCGTACGCGGAGGCGATCGACGTCGCCGGCGCCCACCAGGCGAGCTACGGCAGGGAGGCGGCGGGCATCTTCGCCGCGGCGGTCGCCGCCGCGGTCGCACCCGGCGCCACCGTGTCCTCGGTGATCGCCGCCTCCCTGCGGTACGCCCACGACGGGTCGAAGGCGGCCATCGAGGCGGTCACCGCCGCGGCGATGGCGCTGCCCGAGAGCGCAGGCGACGACGAGATCAGGACGGCGCTGCGGGACGCGATCCGGCCGTACGACACCGTCGGGGAGGCGTACCGCGATCCGAACCTGGACGCGCGGCTCCCCTCCCGCACGAAGTCGATCGAGGAGCTCCCCATCGCGCTCGGGCTGCTGATCGCGTACGACGGCGACTTCCGCCGGTCGATCCTCGCCGCGGTGAACTACGGCCGCGACTCCGACTCGATCGCCAGCATGGTCGGCTCCCTGGCCGGGGGCCTGGGCGGCTGGGATGCCGTCGCGACCGACTGGCTCGACGCCATCGCCGAGGCGAGCCGCGTGGACTTCGCCGCATACGCCGACCGCCTGGCGGAGGTCGCCGAGGAGATCCAGCGGGCCGACATCGAGCAGGCGCGGGCCGACATCGCCGTCATCGAGCAGCTCGGGGAGACGACGGGGGCGCTCCAGTGAGGCTGACGTGGGCGCAGCCGGAGGACCTCGTCCCGCACGAGCTCGTGCAGTCCCGCGCCGAGGGCCGCGACGTTTCCGCGATCGCGGCCGAGTGGAGCGCCGCGGGAGGGGCGACCTCCCCGCCGCGCGGCGGCGCGTCGCCCGAGCGCGCACCGGAGAGCCTGCGTGCTCTC
>Ga0209563_100546_pt1 | contig 12578 bp, 10 predicted proteins | sample AraplaCvi_mMF_r2_FD_184271 | JGI IMG/M metagenome (GOLD analysis project Ga0209563, IMG submission 184271) | Arabidopsis root microbial communities from North Carolina, USA - plate scrape CL_Cvi_mMF_r2 (SPAdes) (version 2) | ecosystem: Host-associated > Plants > Roots > Endosphere | place: USA... | reverse complement strand
CGCTTCCAGCTGGTCGCGCTTGACCGTCGCGAGGACGCTCGCCGCCTGCTGGCCGCCCATGACCGAGATGCGCGCGGCCGGCCACATCCACAGGAAGCGCGGCGAGTAGGCGCGGCCGCACATGGAGTAGTTGCCCGCCCCGAAGGAGCCGCCGATGACGACGGTGAGCTTCGGCACGCGCGCGGTGGCGACGGCCGTGACCATCTTGGCGCCGTTCTTCGCGATGCCGCCGGCCTCGTAGTCGCGGCCGACCATGAAGCCGGAGATGTTCTGCAGGAACAGCAGCGGGATCCCGCGCTGATCGCACAGCTCGATGAAGTGCGCGCCCTTGAGCGCCGACTCGCTGAACAGCACGCCGTTGTTGGCAACGATGCCGACCGGATGGCCGTGGATGCGCGCGAAGCCGGTGACGAGGGTCGTGCCGTACTCGGGCTTGAACTCCTCGAACCCGCTCCCGTCGACGAGCCGCGCGATGACCTCGTGCACGTCGTAGGGCGCCTGCACGTCGACCGGGACGACGCCGTACAGCTCCGCCGGATCGGCGGCGGGCGCGACAGCGTCGGCGACCGGCCAGGCGGGCGCCGCGGGCGGCGGAAGCGTGGCGACGATGTCGCGGACGATCGCGAGGGCGTGCTCGTCGTCCTCCGCCAGGTGGTCGACGACGCCCGACGTGCGCGCGTGCAGGTCGCCTCCGCCGAGCTCCTCCGCGGTCACGACCTCGCCGATCGCGGCCTTCACCAGCGGCGGCCCGCCGAGGAAGATCGTGCCCTGCTCGCGCACGATGACCGTCTCGTCGCTCATCGCCGGAACGTAGGCGCCGCCCGCGGTGCACGACCCCAGGACCGCCGCGATCTGCGGGATCTTCGCGGCCGAGAGGCGCGCCTGGTTGTAGAAGATCCGGCCGAAGTGGTCGCGGTCGGGGAACACGTCGTCCTGCATCGGCAGGAACGCCCCGCCGGAGTCGACCAGGTAGATGCAGGGCAGCCGGTTCTCGAGCGCCACCTCCTGCGCGCGCAGGTGCTTCTTGACCGTCATCGGGTAGTACGTGCCGCCCTTGACCGTCGCGTCGTTGCACACGATCATCACGTGCCGGCCGGCCACCAGGCCGATGCCGGCGATCACCCCGGCTGCCGGGCTCTCGTCGCCGTACATCCCGGTGGCGGCGAGCGGCGCCAGCTCCAGGAACGGGCTGCCCTCGTCGAGGAGGGCGTCGATGCGGTCGCGCGGGAGGAGCTTGCCGCGCGCCACATGGCGCTCCCGCGCCCGCTCGGGGCCGCCCTGCGCGGCGGTGGCGAGCCGCCGCCGCAGGTCGGCGACGAGCTCCCGCTGGGCGGCGTCGTTCTGCTCGAACCGGGCGTCCGTCGCGGACGCCTCGCTGGTCAGGGTCGGCATGCTGCTCCGTGTGTCGTCGTCGACATTCGGTTAGTGGTCACTAACTCGATTTTAGGTTAGTGTTCATTAACCGAAAAGTCCAGCACCGGCCGGTGAACCGGCCCCGACCCTTCGAGGACGATGAGCCAGCCCGGACCCGCCGCACCGCTGGAGCGCCCGACCCAGCGCAGCCAGGCCAAGGCCGACCGCCGGGCCGCACTGCTCGACGCGGCCGCCGGGATGTTCGCGGAGCGCGGCTTCAACGGGGTCTCGATCGAAGACCTGGGCGCGGCCGTCGGCGTGAGCGGCCCCGCCGTGTACCGGCACTTCTCCTCCAAGCAGGCGGTGCTCGACGCGCTCCTCGTCGGCGTCAGCGAGCGGCTGCTCGCGGGCGGCGAGGCGGTGGAGGCGACCGGAGCGGACGCGGCGGACGCCCTGCACGCGCTCATTGCCTTCCACGTCGACTTCGCCCTCGGGGAGCCCGACACCATCCGCGTGCAGGACCGCGACCTCGACGCCCTCAGCGACCCCGCCCGGCGTCAGGTGCGCCGGCTGCAGCGACGGTACGTCGAGGTGTGGATGCGCGTGCTCGCCGGTCTGCACCCCGCGCTTCCCGACGACGAGCTCCGGGTGCGCGTGCAGGGCACGTTCGGGCTGCTCAACTCCACCCCGCACACCGCGCGGATCGGCGCGGCCCAGGTGGCGCCGGAGGCCGTGCGGCCGGTCCTCGAAGGGATGGCCTGGGCGGCGCTCACTTCGGCCTGACGCTCCGTCCTCAGGAGGCCGGGCGGAGGGTCAGCGTCTGCGTCGCCGCCTTCTTCACCGCGGCGGCGCTGAACGGCCACGGTCGCGTGCGGCCCGTCGCCCACAGGTCGGTCTGGTCGGTGTAGTGCGCGTCGAAGGCGTGACCGGAGGCGCCGGTCAGGTTGATCCACGTGCTGCGGTCGAAGTCGGAGAGGTCGACGACCATCCGCATCGACGGCACCCGGTTCACCTCGAAGCCTTGGGAGGCGTCCCAGCCGGTGGCGTCGACCACGCTCGATCCGCCGCCGACGTGCCACGGTCCGCGGTTGAGGAGCCACTCGACCGGGGCGACGCCCGACTCCCCCAGGCTGGCGTTCTTCAGCGTGAGCGTGTGGAGGCGGTCCCACCGCCACGAGGCCGGGTCGCCGCCGAGCAGGTCGCGGGTCTTCGCCCAGGCCTGACCGGCCGCGTACGCGATCATCCCGTCCCGGTCGGCGATGTCGCGCTTCTTGTCGGCCCACCAGGGCGAGTCCGGCTGGTCGAGCAGCGAGCGCACGACGGAGAACCAGCGGTCTCCGCCGGTCGGTTCGGTGCCCGCGGGCAGCTTCGCGGCGAACGTGTCGTTCAGGAGCTCCCGCCAGAACACCGCGAAGTAGGCCGCTGCCGCGCTGCCTCCGCTGTCGCGGTAGTCCCAGCCGTCGAGCAGTCCGGCCGCTCGGCGCAGGTCGGTGTCCGCGTCCGGCTTCGCCGCGACCTCGCGCAGCACGGGCACGAGGGCGGCGGCGTTGGCGTCGTAGGTGTCCGCCTGGATCGCCGACATGTCCGCGCCCGTGACCTTCCTGCCCTCGCCGAACAGCTGCGCGAGCCGCACCTCGATCTGGTTCGCCCGGTAGCCCTGATCCCAGTCGGCCGTGATGAGGTCGGGGAACGACGGCCCGACCGCCGCGTTGTTCGCGGTCACGATGTAGCCGCTCGGCGGGTCGAAGATCGAGGGCAGCCGGTCGAACGGGATGGTCCCGGTCCAGGCATACTGGCTCGTCCACCCCGGAACCGGCTTCGTGCCGTCGCCGGCCGCCCGGACCGGGATGAGGCCGGGCGCCTGGTAGCCGATGTGGCCGTCCACGTCGGCGTAGACGAGGTTCTGCGAGGGCACCTGGAACTGCTGGGCAGCCGCCCGGAAGCCCGCCCAGTCCCGGGCGGTGTCGAAGGCGAAGATGGCGTTGGCGGTGTGGCCTGGGGTCAGCGCCGTCCACGCCAGCGAGAGCTGGAACTGCTGCGCCGGGACGCCGAGCTTCCCCGCCTGGTCCTTGGCGATGACGGCATACGCGTCGCCGATGTCGGTCACGATCGGCCCGTGCCCGGTGGAGCGGACGGTGATCGTCACGTCCTTCCCCCCGGCGACGCGGATGCGCTCGGTGCGCTTCTGCAGCGGGACCTGGGCTCCGTCGTACTCGTACGTGTCGCCCGTGACCTTCTCCACGAACAGGTCGGCGACATCCGGTCCCAGGTTCGTGAAGCCCCAGGCGATGCGGTCGTTGTGGCCGATGATGATGCCCGGGAACCCGGAGAAGCTGAAACCGGCCACGTCGAACGGGCACTCGGGTCCGACCGTGGTGCAGTGCAGGCCCATCTGGTACCAGACCGAGGGCAGCGCGGCCCCTAGGTGCGGGTCGTTGGCCAGCAGCGGCGTGCCGCTCGCCGTGTGCGCGCCGCCGACCACCCACGAGTTGGAGCCGATGTCGTCGCCCGCCGGACCCATGAGCCGCGGGAGGCTGTCGACGCTCGCCGCGACCTGGCGCAGCCGGTCGGCGTAGGCGGCCGGGTCGGCCACGGCCGACCCGTCGCCCGCTCCGGCCGCGGAGGAGGAGGCGGAGGCCGACGCGACCGCCCCGGGCTTCGCATCCGGGGTCGCCGCCCGCGGGCTGCCGCCGCCCTCCTCCGTGATCGTCGGATGGCCGGTGTACGGGTAGCCGGGGTGCAGCTCCGCCACCTGCTCCGGCGTCAGCTTCGTGGCCAGCAGGGCGCGGTCGATCTCATCCTCCAGGTTGGAGCGGAGGTCCCACGCCATCGCCTTCAGCCAGGCGACCGAGTCGGCCGGCGTCCACGGCTCGGGCGCGTACGACGGGTTCTGCAGGCCGAGCACCGCGTACTCCAGCGACAGCGCCGCCCCGGAGCGCTGCTTCAGGTACGCGTTCACCCCGTCCGCGTAGTCCTGGTAGTAGCGCAGCGAGGTGGGGTCGAGCAGCTTCACCTCCTGCTCGGCGACCCGCCGCCAGCCGAGCGTCCGGATGAACGTGTCGGTCGGCACCTGGCTCGCGCCGAACATCTCCGACAGGCGCCCGGCGGTCACGTGCCGCCGGAAGTCCATCTCCCAGAACCGGTCCTGCGCGTGCACGTAGCCCTGCGCACGGAACAGGTCGTCGGCCGTGGACGCGGTGAGCTGCGGGATGGCGGCATCGTCGCGCGACACCGTCACCGGCTTCGACAGCCCCGGCACGTCCACGGTCCCGGAGGTCTGCGGGAACGACCGCGTGACCGTCCAGACGCCGACACCGCCCGCGATGATCACGAGCACCAGCAGCACGGCGAGCACCCCGCCGAGGATCCGGAGCACCCGATGGTGCAGCCTCAGCCGAGGAGTGTCGTCGCCCACGTCGCTCCTTCGTCCGGCCGGGGGTCAGCGTCCCTTGGACTGTATCCCATGCCGGTGACGGCAGCGCCGGAGCCGACGGCAGTGCGAGCCGTCAGCGGCCGAGGTCGCGCTCCGGCGAGCCCACGTACAGCTGCTGCGGGCGGCCGATCTTGGTCTGCGGGTCGAGGTTCATCTCGCGCCAGTGGGCGATCCAGCCGGGCAGGCGGCCGATCGCGAACAGGACGGTGAACATCCGGGTCGGAAAGCCCATCGCCTTGTAGATGACGCCCGTGTAGAAGTCGACGTTCGGGTACAGCTTGCGGTCGATGAAGTACTGGTCGGCCAGGGCGACCTCCTCCAGCTCCTTCGCGATGTCGAGCAGCGGGTCGTGCACGCCGAGGGCCTCCAGCACCTCGTCGGCGGACTGCTTGACGAGCTTCGCGCGCGGGTCGAAGTTCTTGTAGACGCGGTGGCCGAAGCCCATGAGCTTCACCCCCGCCTCCTTGTTCTTCACGCGCTCGACGAACGTCGCGACGCTCTCGCCCGAGTCGCGGATGCGCGCGAGCATCTGCAGCACCGCCTCGTTGGCGCCGCCGTGCAGCGGGCCGTAGAGCGCGTTGATGCCGGCGGAGACCGAGGCGAACAGGTTCGCCTGCGTCGAGCCGACCAGCCGCACCGTCGAGGTGGAGGCGTTCTGCTCGTGGTCCTCGTGCAGGATGAGCAGGCGCTCCAGCGCGCGCGAGAGCACCGGGTTGACCTCGTACGGCTCCGCGAGGGTGCCGAAGTTGAGGCGCAGGAAGTTGTCCACGAAGCTCAGCGAGTTGTCCGGGTACAGGAACGCCTGGCCGAGGCTCTTCTTGTGCGCGTACGCGGCGATCACCGGCAGCTTGGCGAGCAGCCGGATGGTGGACAGCTCCACCTGCTCCGGGTCGGAGACGCTCAGCGAGTCCTGGTAGAAGGTCGACAGCGCCGAGACCGCGCTCGAGAGCACCGACATGGGGTGCGCGTCGTGCGGCAGGGCGTCGAAGAAGCGGCGCAGGTCCTCGTGCAGCAGGGTGTGACGGCGGATGCTCTCGTCGAACTCGGACAGCTCGTCGGCCGTCGGCAGCTCGCCGTGGATGAGCAGCCACGCCACCTCGAGGAACGTCGAGTTGCCGGCCAGCTGCTCGATCGGGTAGCCGCGGTAGCGCAGGATGCCCTGCTCGCCGTCGATGTAGGTGATCGACGAGCGCGTGGCCGCCGTGTTCACGAAGCCGTAGTCGAGGCTGGTGAGCCCGGTCTGCTTCGTCAGCGACGAGAAGTCGATGCTCGAGGCGCCGTCGACGCTCGGCCGGATGGGGAACTCGGCCGTGCCGCCCGGGTACCGCAGTTCGGCGGTCGCGAGTTCCGCCTCTGCCGGGGCCTTCTCGGTTCCGGTGCTCTCGGTGCCGAGTCCGCTCACAACGCCTCCTGGTGGGATAGTCCTGCTGGTGATCAGGATGCAGCGGCGCTCGTGGCGACGCTGCGGAAGAATCCGTGCCGCTACAGCCTAACGAACCCGAGCGGCAACTGTCGCATCGCGCAAAGGCTGCGCGAACCGGTTAGAGGGAGTCTCCAAACGCGCGCAGTCGCTCGGCGGCCGCCGCGACCCGCTCGTCGGTGGCCGTCAGCGAGAGGCGGACGTGCTCCGGGTAGTGGACGCCGTAGAAGTGGCCGGGACCGGCGAGGATGCCGAGATCGGCGAGGCGCCCGATGCTCTCCCAGGCGTCCCTCCCCTCGGTCGCCCACAGGTAGAGGCCGCCCTCGCTGCGGTCGATGCGGAACCCCGCCGCCGCAAGCGCAGGCTTCAGAAGCGCACGGCGCGCCCGGTAGCGCTCCTTCTGCTCCTCGACGTGCCCCTCGTCGCCGAGCGCCGTCACCATCGCCGCCTGCAGCGGGCCGGGCAGCATCAGTCCCGCGTGCTTGCGCACATTGACCAGCCGGCCGATCACCGTGCGGCAGCCGGCGACGAACGCGGCGCGGTATCCCGCCAGGTTCGACTGCTTGCTCAGCGAGTACACGGCGAGGATGTTGCGCCGGTCGTCGCCGATCACGCGCGGGTCGAGCACGCTGGGCACGCGCTCCGCATCCCACGGCGCATCCCAGCCGAGCTCGGCGTAGCACTCGTCGCTCGCGAGGTACGCGCCCAGCTCCCGGGCGCGCGCGACCGCGGCCCGAAGCTCGTCGACGGAGAGGATGCGCCCGTCCGGATTGCCCGGCGAGTTCAGCCAGATGAGGCGGGTGTGCTCCGGCCACTCCGCCGGGTCGTCGCTCGCCAGCGCGGTCGCGCCGGCGATGGCGGCGCCGATCGCGTACGTCGGGTAGGCGGCGCGCGGGTGCACCACCACGTCGCCCTCCCCCAGGCCGAGGAAGAACGGAAGCAGCGCGACGAGCTCCTTCGAGCCGATCGTCGGGAGGACGTTGTCCGGCGTCAGGCCGGGCACCCCCCTGCGGCGCGCGAACCAGGAGACGATCGCCTCGCGCAGCGCCGGCGTCCCGATCGTCTGCGGGTAGGCGTGCGCGTCGGTCGCGGCCGCGAGGGCGTCGCGGATCAGGTCGGGCGTCGGGTCGACCGGAGAGCCGATGGACAGGTCGACGACGCCGTCGCGGTGGGCACGCGCGCGCTCGGCGTACGGCGCCATCAGATCCCACGGGTAGTCCGGGAGCTCCTGCAGCGGCATGTCAGACCTCCGCGGAGGACGGGCCGGCCACGGTCAGTGCGCCTGCGGCGGCAGGGCGGCGATGACCGGGTGGTCCTTCTGGATCACGCCGACCTTCGAGGCGCCGCCGGGCGAGCCGATGTCGTCGAAGAACTCCACGTTGGCGCGGTAGTAGTCCTTCCACTCCTCGGGCAGGTCGTCTTCGTAGTAGATCGCCTCGACCGGGCAGACGGGCTCGCAGGCCCCGCAGTCCACGCACTCGTCGGGGTGGATGTACAGGGACCTTTCGCCCTCGTAGATGCAGTCGACAGGGCACTCGTCGATACAGGCCCTGTCCTTCACATCGACACACGGGAGAGCGATGACATACGTCACAGTGGTTCTGATCCCTTCACGAAGGAGCGGTGCTTCTAGCTTAGACGCCGGGCGCGGGCGTCGCCGCCCGGCGGCCGCGCACATCCGGCCACGCGATGACGACCGCCGCGATGAGGATGGGCGCCACCAGCCAGATCTGCCCGAGCAGGTTGTTCGGGATCAGCACAGACCCTCCCGCGCTCTGCTGCGTGAAGAGCAGGATGACGGCGATCGCGCCGAGGGCCGCGAACAGCGCGGGCAGGCGGCTGCTGCCGAGCAGCCGGAGGCCCACGAGCAGCGCCGTGTAGGCGGCGAGCGCGCCGATGAGCCCGAGCGGGAGGGGCACGCCCCAGGTGACGGTGACCTGGTGGGCGACCGTTCCGATCGCCCCGAACACCGCGCCCGCGAGCACGAGCAGGACGGCGCTGACGATCCGGCTGAGCATCCTCGCATCCTATCTGGACAGGTTCCGGGTCGTCGTCTAGTCTCGGATGGGTAAGGTTAGCCTTACCAACATCCCACCCGTTCCCGTCGAAGGTCCCCCGTGCTCGCGAACTACCTGATCGGCCTCCGCGAAGGCCTCGAGATGGCGCTGATCGTCACCATCCTCATCGCCTACGTCGTGAAGGTGGGCCGCACCGATGTGCTCTCCAAGCTGTGGATCGGCGTCGGCATCGCCCTCGTGATCCCGCTCGCCATCGGCGCGGCGCTCACCTGGGGGCCCTACGGGATGAGCTTCCAGGCGCAGGAGATCCTCGGCGGCACCCTCTCGCTGGTCGCGGTCGGGTTCGTCACCTGGATGGTGTTCTGGATGGACAAGACGGCCCGCACCATGAAGTCCACCCTCCACAGCCGCCTCGACTCGGCGCTGGTCGGCGCCGGCTGGGGCGTCGTCGTGCTCGCCATGCTGAGCGTCGGCCGCGAAGGCATCGAGACCTCGCTCTTCGTGTGGGCCACCGTCGCCAGCACCGGCGGCAGCTGGGAGCCGGCCGTCGGAGCGGTTCTGGGCCTCCTCAGCGCTGCCGTGCTCGGGTTCCTGCTCTACCGCGGCATGGTGAAGATCAACCTGGGCACGTTCTTCACCTGGACCGGCGCGTTCCTCATCCTCGTCGCCGCGGGAGTCTTCGCCTACGGGATCGGCGACCTGCAGGAGGCCGGGGTCATCCCCGGCGGCAGCGCCCACGCCTACGACCTCAGCGGGGCCATCCCCTCCTCCAGCTGGTACGGCACCGTCGCCGCGGGCATCCTCAACTTCAACCCGACGCCGACGATCCTGCAGGTCGCCGCCTGGGTCGCCTACCTCGCCGTCGTCGGCTTCTTCTACGTGCGCCAGCACCGCGCCTCCGCGCGACCGGCGAAGCCGGCCGCACCGCGCACCGCCGCCCCGCACGCACCCATCGCCTCCTGACCGCCCCGCGCGCCCGAGCCAGAAAGCACAGCACAGCCATGCCCCGAACCCGCAACGCCGTCCCCCTCCGCCGCCGGGCGCGCCGCCTCGCGACCGTCGCGGGCGCCCTCGCCGGCACCGCCGCCCTCGCCGCCGCCCTCACCGGCTGCGTCCCCAACAAGGCGGCGGCGACCGACGAGGCCATCGCCGTCACCCTGAACGACGCGAAGTGCACGGTGTCGACCTCGACCGCCAAGGCCGGCCCCATCACGTTCCAGGTGACCAACACGGGCACCGACGTGAACGAGTTCGAGCTGCTCGCCACCGACAAGCTGCGCATCGTGGGCGAGAAGGAGAACATCGGCCCGGGCACCACGGTCAACTACGTCGTCCAGCTGGAGAAGGGCGACTACTTCTCGGCCTGCCGCAAGGGGATGGTGGGCCAGCCGACCAACGTCGCGGCGTTCACCGTCACCGCGGGGAGCGGCACGAAGACCTCGCAGAGCGAGAGCAAGCAGGTCGCGCAGGCGGTCGGCAACTACACCGGCTACGTCAAGGACCAGACCGGCGCGCTGCTCACGGCGACGAAGACCTTCGCCGCCGCGTACTCCGCCGGCGACACGGCCGCGGCGCGCGCCCAGTACGCCTCCACCCGCGCCTTCTACGAGCGGATCGAGCCCACCGCCGAGCAGTTCGGCGACCTCGACCCCGCTCTCGACCTGCGCGAGGCCGACCTGGAGCAGGGCCAGGAGTGGACCGGCTGGCACCGCATCGAGAAGGACCTCTGGGCGCCGGCCGGGTACACGCCCGCCGATGCCGCCACCCGCGCGCAGCTCGCCGACAAGCTCGTCGCCGACACGCAGAAGCTGTACGACCTCGTCCACGCGAAGGACTTCCGGCTCACCATCGACCAGATCTCCAACGGAGCCATCGGGCTGATGGAGGAGGTATCCCGGTCGAAGATCACCGGCGAGGAGGAGGCCTTCTCGCACACGGACCTGCAGGACTTCCAGGCGAACCTCGAAGGAGCGCAGGTCGCGTTCGGTGTCGTCCGCGACCTCGCGACCGCCAAGGGCGGCAACGGCAAGAACGTCGTCGCCAAGCTCGACACCGAGTTCGCCACCGTCGCGAAGACCCTGGCGCAGTACAAGAGCGGCGACGGCTTCGTGAGCTACACCGAGCTCAGCACGGAGCAGGTCAAGGAGCTGTCCGACCAGGTCAACGCGCTCAGCGAGCCGCTCAGCATGCTGACCTCGATCATCGTCAAGTGACCGTGGAGGAGACCGGCGAGACCGGCGCACCCGCCGCCCCCGTCGAGCCGCGGCGCGGTCTGTCCCGGCGCGGGATGCTCGGGTTGGCCGGCACCGCCGTCGGCGCCGGCCTCGTCGGCCTCGGCGCGGGCGTGGCGGCCGACCGGGCCGTCGCCGCCGCCACGGCCCCGCCGTCGACCTACCCGTTCTACGGCGCGCATCAGGCCGGCATCACGACGCCCGCGCAGGACCGCCTCCACTTCGCCGCCTTCGACGCGGCGCCGGGGCTCGACCGCGCCGGCCTGATCGAGCTGCTGCAGGACTGGACGGTCGCCGCCGCCCGCATGACACAGGGGCACGCGGCCGGGAAGTACGGCCCCGCCTCGGGGCCCGCCGACGCTCCCCCGGACGACACCGGCGAAGCGCTCGACCTCCCGCCCGGCGGCCTCACCCTCACGTTCGGCTTCGGGCCGACGCTGTTCCGGGCCGCCGACGGCACCGACCGGTTCGGCATCGCCTCCCGGAGGCCGGCCGCGCTGGTCGACCTTCCGCGCTTCCCCGGCGACGCCCTCCTCCCCGGGCTGACCGGCGGCGACCTGTGCGTGCAGGCGTGCAGCGACGACCCGCAGGTGGCCGTGCACGCCATCCGCAACCTGTCGCGCATCGCCTTCGGGCGGGCTGCGATCCGGTGGTCGCAGCTGGGCTTCGGGCGCACCTCCTCCACCTCGCGCGCGCAGAGCACGCCGCGCAACCTGTTCGGCTTCAAGGACGGGACGGCGAACATCAAGTCGGAGGACCAGTCGGTGGTCGAAGACCAGGTGTGGGCCGCGTCCGGGGACGGCGCGGAGTGGATGGCCGGCGGCTCGTATCTCGTCGCGCGCAAGATCCGCATGGTCATCGAGACGTGGGACCGCCAGCAGCTCGGCGAGCAGGAGCGCATCATCGGCCGCGACAAGGGCGAGGGCGCACCGCTCTCCGGCGGCACCGAGTTCACCGAGCCGAACTTCCTCGCCCTCGCGAAAGACGGCGGCACGAAGATCGACCCCGACTCGCACGTCCGCCTCGCGCATCCCAGCACCAACGGCGGCGCCCAGCTGCTGCGCCGCGGCTACAACTTCGTCGACGGCAACGACGAGCTCGGCCGGTTGAACGCGGGCCTGTTCTTCATCGCGTTCCAGCGCGACCCGCGGAAGCAGTTCATCCCCATCCAGCAGCGGCTCGCCGGGAACGACCTGATGAACGAGTACCTCCGGCACGTCGGCTCGGGCGTCTTCGCCGTGCCGCCGGGCGCGAAGGACGGATCGTACGTCGGGGCCGGACTCTTCGCCTGAGCCGTCAGGAGCCGGCGGTCGGCGTCGGGCTCGGCACCGCGCCCTTCGAGACGGAGTAGTTGGCGACCCAGCCGTTGTCCCCGGCGTCCGTCACCACCACGAGCACGCCGTACGTGCCGTTGCTGAAGGTGCCGGTGCCTCCGCCGTTCGGGCCCTGCGCGCCGAACTCGCCGCTGAACCCGGCGTCGGTGAGCTGCTTCTGGATGTCGGCGTACGCGCCGCTGCCGTCCACCTTCACCGTGACGTTCCACACCTTGGAGTCGCCGGAGCCGAGGCCCGCGCCGAACACCACCTGCCCGCTCGCCAGCGGCACCGCGCTCGGGAAGTCGCTGGGGACGGACGTGCCGCCGATGTCGACGTTGCCGCCGGAGACGTCCTTCACGACGCCCTGGAAGCTGCACCCCGCCAGCGCGCCGCCGACGAGCAGCGCCGACACCAGCGGGACGACCAACAAACGACTACGTCCCATGCCACCCATTCTCCCCGACCGGCCTCCCCCGCGGAACACACGAACGATGGGACGCAAAACGCCGCTACGGCGAACCCGTAACGGCGTGTTGCGACCCATGGATGGGACGGATCAGACGGCGGCGTCCTGGCGCTTGAGGCGCGCGGCGGCACGGCCGCGGGCGGTCGCGTCCAGCTCGACCTTGCGGATGCGCACGGCCTCCGGCGTGACCTCGACGCACTCGTCGTCGCGGGCGAACTCGAGCGACTCCTCCAGGGTCAGCTGGCGGCTCGGCGTCATCGACTCGAACGTGTCGGCCGTGGAGGAGCGCATGTTGGTGAGCTTCTTCTCCTTGGTGATGTTCACGTCCATGTCGTCGGCGC
>Ga0209563_100544_pt1 | contig 12678 bp, 15 predicted proteins | sample AraplaCvi_mMF_r2_FD_184271 | JGI IMG/M metagenome (GOLD analysis project Ga0209563, IMG submission 184271) | Arabidopsis root microbial communities from North Carolina, USA - plate scrape CL_Cvi_mMF_r2 (SPAdes) (version 2) | ecosystem: Host-associated > Plants > Roots > Endosphere | place: USA... | reverse complement strand
CTCTCGCTCCGCCCGCCGTCCCCAACCATCAGCTCCTGAGTTCTTCGACTTTCCCGCGGCGTGTCGCTCGAAGAACTCAGGAGCTGATGGCTGGGGAGGCGGGGCGCGGGAATGGGGTGTCCGGGGCGGCGGTTGAGGGGAGGTATGACGCTGATGCCGACTGCCGCCGCTGAGCGGGCCGCCCGTCCGGTGGTGGACGACCTGGAGCGCGTGCTGCTCCGGCTGGAGTGGACGGTGCGCGAGTTCGGGCGCGCCGACATCGTCGCGGGGAGCAGCCGGCCGATCGGCGAAGGGGCGGTGCGCTTCCATTACGTCGTCTCCGGCGCGATCGAGATCTCGGGATGCGCGGCGCCGGTGCGGCTCTCCGCCGGCGACTTCCTGATGCTGCCGCGGGCGGGGGCGCACCGGCTGGGCGCAACGGAGGACGCCGTCGTGGCGTCCGGGCTGCTGGAGGCGCGGAGTCCCTCCGGGCTGCCGTTCGCGTTCGACCTGCCCGACTCGCTCGGGTCCTGCGGCTTCGTGGTGCGCGAGCCGTCGATGGGTCCGCTGGTCGACACGCTCGGACTGGAGTTCGGCGGGATGCGCACCGGCAACTGCCTGATGGCGAGCCGCATCGCGACCGTGATCGCGTCGGCGGCCGTGCGGTCCTGGGTGGAGAGCGGATGCGCGCCCGACCAGTGGCTCGTCAGCGTCCGCGACCCGCACATCGCCCGGGCGGTCGCCGCCATGCGCGAGGCGCCGGGTGAGTCGTGGACGGTCGACCGCCTGGCGCGCGTCGCCCGCGCCTCCCGCACCGTGTTCGCCGAGCGGTTCCGTGAGCTCGTCGGCGACTCGCCCAACCGCTACCTCACGGCGGTCCGGATGGAGCACGCGATGCTCCTGCTGCGCGACCGGCGACTCAGCGTGGCCGACGTGGCCGCGCGCCTCGGGTACAGCTCCGATGCCGCCTTCAGCCGCGCGTTCCGCCGTCACACCGGCGAGAGTCCCGCCGCCTGGCGGCGCGAGGGGGCGGGGCCGAGGCGCTCAGCGCCTGACGGGGACGGCGGTCAGGCGCGCCCGTCCGCCGTGCCCGCGGCCTGACGGCCGGGCCCGCCGCCTGACGGGCGCGCCCGCGCCGCCGCCCGCCGCCCGGCGGCCGCGCCCGCGCCGCCGCCCGACGGCCGCGCCGCCGCCCGACGCAGCGCCCGCGGTCAGGCGCGCCGCCGCCGCGCGGTGCTGAGCAGCACCCCGCCCAGCACCGCGACCACACCGCCCGCCACCAGCGCCTCGCGCACGCCCGCGCCGTCGACCAGCAGACCGCCCGCCGCCGCACCCAGGGCGATCGCCAGCTGGAAGGCGGCGACGACCAGGCCGCCCGCCGCCTCCATCCGCTCCGGCTCGACGCGGGCCGCCCACGTCTGCACGAGCGTCGGGACGCCGCCGAACGCGAATCCCCACAGCACCACCGCCGCGATCGCGAGCGGCACCTGGTCCGGCAGCAGGGCGAACACGGTCACGGCGGCGCCGAGCACCGCGGGCATCACCACGAGTCCCGTGCGCAGCCTCCGGTCGGCGACCACGCCCGCGACGAGGTTGCCCGCGAATCCGCCCAGGCCGTACGCGGCGAGCATCATCGCCAGGCCGCCCGCCGTGAGACCCGGGATGTCGGAGGCGCCCAGCCGGATGTAGGTGAAGCCCATGAAGTGACCGCCGGCGAGCAGCGCGATGCCCAGCAGGCCGACGATCATCACCGGCGACCGCAGGGCGCCGAACAGCGCGCGCACCCCCGAGCCCGCGGCCGGTTCGACCCGCGGGAGGAGCACCCGCTGCACCACCGCGGCCACGACCGACGCGACCGCCACGAGGACGAACACGGCCCGCCAGCCCCAGAGCGCCCCGAGGAACGCGCCGAGCGGGACGGCCACCACCGTCGCCAGCGAGACGCCGGTGTTGACGATCATCATGGCGCGGCCCAGGTGCTCCGCGGGCACCAGCTGCGCCGCCACGGCGACGGCCATGGACCAGAAGCCGGAGATCGCGATCCCGAGCAGCACGCGGGCGAGCAGCAGCACCCCAAAGGCGGGGGCCGTGGCGACCAGGATGTTCGAGAGCGCGGCGAGCAGCGCGAGGCCCACGAGGAGGGTGCGGCGGTCGAGCCGGTGGAACAGCGGTCCGATCGCGGGGCCGGCGACGATCCCGATCAGGGCCGTGGCGGTGACCGCCTGCCCGGCCGTGCCCTCGCTGACGTGCAGCCCGACCGCCACCGGCGTGAGCAGGCTGGCCGGCAGGAACTCCGCCGTGACGAGGGCGAAGACGCCGATCATCAGCGCGACGACCCCGCCCCAGGCCGCCGGCCGGCCCGGCGGGCGGACGACGGGGACGGAGGCGGTGGCGGGGACGGGGGAGGTATCGACGCTCATGTCCCTACTCTCGGCGGCGGCGCCGTCCCGCACCCGACCGATCGTCCGCATCAGCTGATCGTCCGTCCGGGAGCGGACGGTTCCGCCGGGCTCCGCGCCCGCCGCCTCCACCGACCGCGGAAAATACCGTCTAGCCGCGCATCGCCGACCGCACGTACCGTGTGGCCACGCGGAGCGATGGTCGCTCCGGAAGTGAGGGGAATGGCGATGACTTTCTGGGATTTCCTCGTCTGGGCGTTCTGGTTCTACCTGGTGGTCGTGTGCATCACGATCTTCATCCGGATCATCATCGACGTCTTCCGCGACCCGGAGCTGAACGGGTGGGCGAAGGCGCTGTGGGTGATCTTCCTGGTCATCCTGCCGTTCCTGGCGGCGATCATCTACCTGATCGCGCGCGGCGGCCGGATGGCGCAGCGGAACATGGCGGGAGCCGTCCAGGCCCAGCAGGCGAACGATCAGTACATCCGCTCGGTCGCGGGAGCCGGGGCGGCATCCCCGGCGAATGAGATCGAGTCGGCGAAGCGCCTGCTCGACAGCGGCGCGATCACGCCGGCCGAGTTCGAGACCATCAAGTCGAAGGCGCTCGCTTCGGCCGGCTGACCGGGGCAGACGACCGAGGCCGGTCCATGTCGAGCGCAGTGACGGCGCGGACGGTGGCGGGGTGGACGCTGGTCCCCCTCGCCCTCGCCCAGTTCATCTGCTCGTTCGCGGGCTCCAACATGAACGTGATGCTCACGGACATGAGCCGCGACCTGGGCACGACCGTCGCCGGCATCCAGCTGTCGATCACGCTCTTCCTGCTGACGATGGCGGCGCTGATGGTGCCGTTCGGCAAGCTCACCGACCTGCTCGGCCGGAAGACGTGCTTCCTGCTCGGCCTCGGCATCTACGGCCTCGGCGCCGTGATCAGCGCGCTGTCGCCGGGCCTGGGGCCGCTCATCCTCGGCAACTCGATCCTGGAGGGTGCGGGCACGGCGCTGCTCATCCCGCCGGTCTACATCCTGGTCACCCTCTACTGGAAGGACACGCAGAGCCGCGCCCGGTCGTTCGGGCTGGTGAGCGCGGCCGGCGGCATCGGCGCGGCGATGGGGCCGCTGATCGGCGGGTGGATCTGCAGCGCCATCAGCTGGCGGGCGGCGTTCGTCTTCCAGGCGCTCATCATCGTGGTCATCATCCTGTTCGCCCTGGTGCTGAAGGACCCGCTCCCGGCGGACCCGCACCGCCCCTACGACGTGCCGGGCGCCGTGCTCTCGGGCGGCGGTCTTGTCGTCTTCGTCGCGGGCATCCTGCTGATCGACAGCGCCGCGCTGCTCGCGGTCATGCTCCTGGTCGTCGGGGCCGGCATCATCGCCGGATTCTTCGCGTGGATCCGCCGCCGCGAGCGCCGCGGCCAGGAGCCGCTGCTGTCGACCGCCCTGTTCGCGAACCGGACCTCCAACCTGGGACTCGTCACGCAGAACTTCCAGTGGCTGCTGCTGATGGGCATCTCGTTCCTGGTCTCCAGTCATCTGCAGGTGGTGCGGCACTACGACGCCATCCAGACCGGCGTGATCTTCACCGCCGCCACCCTCGGCATCCTGGTGTCGTCGCTGGCCGCGGGCAGGCTGGTGCGCGTGATGGCCCAGCGCACGCTCATCCTCGGCGGCTTCGTGCTGACCGCCATCGGCACGCTGCTGCTCCTCCTGGTCGGCGCCCTCCCGGGCGGTTGGCCGTTCGTCCCCGGTCTGCTGATGATCGGCCTCGGGGTCGGGGTCATGCTGACGCCGAGCGTCAACGTCGTGCAATCCGCCTTCCCGGAGGCGCGGCAGGGCGAGATCTCGGGGCTGTCGCGCAGCGTGTCCAACCTCGGTTCGAGCTTCGGCACGGCGATCGTCGCGACCGTGCTCGGCTTCGGCGTGAACCAGCGGGCGGGAGGCTACGTGCTCGCCATGGCCGTGCTGGTCGTGGTCGCCGTGGCGGGGTCGGTGGTGTCCGGGTTCCTGCCGCGGGCGGCATCCCCGTCGGCCGTGGCCGCCGAGGCGTGAGTCGCCCTACGCGGACTCCGGCGCGCCGGTCTGGTTGAACAGGTAGTACACGCTGAGCGCGGCGAAGCCGACCAGCATCGCCGGGGCGTACAGCACGCCGACGAGGGTCAGCAGCGGGTAGAAGAGCGTGCCGGCCCCGAATCGGAGCAGCGCCGCGCGCCGGGCCGGAGGCTGCATCGCGCCCGCGCGCACAGCGCCGAGCGTGATCCGCCCATAGAGGAACGTGAACGCCACCGCGAACCCGGTCGACACCGCGCCGTACAGCAGCGCGGCGAGGCTGATGTCCGCCGGGTCGCCCTCTACCAGCGCGCCGGAGAGGGTGGAGGTGGTGAACGGGATCGCGGTGACGAACATCAGCAGGATGAGGTTCCAGAACAGCAGCAGCCGGTCCACCGTGGTCGCGAACCGGAAGATCGAGTGGTGGTTGACCCAGATCACGCCGATGACCAGGAAGCTGACCACGTAGGCCGCGAACGACGGCCACGCCGCGAGCAGCTGCGCCAGCAGGCTCCGGTCGCGGCTGGGCTCCAGGTGCAGGTCGAGCACCAGCAGCGTGATCGCGACCGCCATCACACCGTCGCTGAACGCTTCGAGCCTGACCTTCGACACGGGACCCTCCTCGCAGCGCCCGGCGTCCGCGCGTTCGCTGGTGACGATTCTGCCGAGAGGGAGGGCGGCAGGGAACCCGCCGCGGCCGAGCGCCTACCGGGAGGGTCGGCCCCGAAGCCAGTTCAGCGCGGCGCGACGTGCCGCAGGAGTGAACCGCGGGTCCGCGCGTACACGTGGTTCTCGAGGTCGAACGGCGAGAGCTCGCCGATGGCTCCGTCGAGGATGTCCGCGAACGTGCCGCGCTCATCGTCCCTGAAGGGGATCATGTCCGCTTCCGGCGACATCACCGCCCGCCTGGGCAGGTCCCTGTCCGGCAGTGAGGCGAGAATCGCCTGCGATCCGATCACGATCACGGTGTCCTGCTGGATGGCCGTCGCCGCCGCCTCGATGAGGTCGTACAGCTGATCGCGTCTCATGCGCGACGGGCCCGGCGGATCGCCTCCACGCGCTCCTCCTGCGAGAGCACGCCCGCGAACGGCGAGTACTGCCGCATGTTGATCGCGTGACGGTCGGTGCCCAGGAGGATGTCGACCAGAGCGCCGATGCGGCGGTCGGAGACGAGCCGGTCCCACTCGTCGAGCATCGCTGCGGCGACGGAGCCCTGGCTGTTCTCTCGGCGGCGGCGGATGTTCTCCGGTGCCGCCGAGAGCGTGCCCTCGGGGTCGTCGACGAGGTGGCGGGCGACGGAACGGTGGAGCTCCAAGCTCACGCGGTCCTCCCGGCGCTCCAGAACCGGTGCGTGCTCGATCGGCGTCGCGGTGAACGTGATGTGCTCGCCGACGGCCCGGAGTGCGCGATCGATCGTGGCGAGCCGTGCCACGCCCCGCGCGTCGGCGCGCTCCCAGCTCTGGACGGTGGCCGGTGACACGTCCAGCCGACGGGCGAGCTCGCGCACGCCCACCCCCTGACGCATCCGCGCCTCTCTGATCAAACCCGACATCGCGACCTCCTGTATGGCTGCAAGCATACATGCTGCCGATTCCATCCGGTCGCTTCGTCTGCCAGGATCGGGGGAGAACACGCGAGGGGGACGCGATGCCGATGACGAAGACGCCCACGGTCGACCCGGGACTGCTGTCCCGGCTGCCGGCCGGGCCCATCCTGATGCGCGTCCGGCGCACCATCGTGGCGGCGGGGATCGCCGCCTTCGCGTACACGGTGCTCAGCACGGGGAGCGCGGCCGCCTGCTCGGGCGGCGGCACCGGGCCGGACGGAGCGGTCACCCAGGCCAGCTGCGCCAACCTGTCCCTGCACCCCAGCTGGGTGGTCTACGCCGCGCTCGCCGTGATCGTGTTCGTCGCCATCGGCCAGGTGGCGCGGCGGGCCGAGACCCTGGAGGCGGCGTACCGCATCCTGGACCGGGCCGCGAGCGCGGCCGCGATCGTCGCGGTCGTGTCCGGCGTGATCGGTCTCATCTGGATGCTGCTCGTGCCCGTCGCCTCGCTGGCCGAGGGCGCGTCGGTCGTCTTCCCGTTCCCGTTCAGCGCGCCGGAGCTGACGATCACGCACCAGTAGCCGCGTCTGCTGCGGTGCGGAACGTGTGCGCGTGCGCGCGCGGCCGCAGTTGTGACGGGAGGCGGCAGACGCTGCCGGGGCCCGGGCTAGGATCGAGACGAAGAGCTTGCGGCAGCGCAACCGTTCCTCGCCCGCGGAAGGGACACCGATGGATCTGACCAGCCTCCTGGGCATCGACCGCCCGATCGTGCTCGGACCGTTCGGCGGGATGTCGTCCGTGCCGCTGACTGCCGCTGTCAGCGAGGCGGGCGGCCTCGGCTCCTACGGGCTGTACGGTCTCGGCCCGGACCGGATCTCAGCGGTCGCCGCCGAACTGCGCGAGCGCACCTCCCGCCCGTTCGCCCTCAACCTGTGGCTGCCGTTCCGGCGCGCGGGGGAGCCGGAGCCCGGCGCTCCCTTCGACTGGGCCGACTACGACCGCGCCGTCGACGGCCTCCGCCCGCTGTTCGAGGAGACGGGCGCGGCGGAGCCCGCGTGGCCGGTGCCGCCCCTGCCCGACTTCGACGAGCAGCTGGACGCCGTGCTGGAGGCGCGGCCGGCCGTCCTCAGCGTCATCTTCGGCGTCCCCTCGCCCGAGTTGGTGGAGGAGGCGCACCGGCGGGACATCCGCGTCGTCGGGGCGGCGACGACCGTCCCCGAGGCGGTCGCGCTGCAGGAGGGAGGCGTGGATGCCGTGGTCGCGTCCGGCGCGGAGGCGGCCGGGCACCGTCCCTCCTTCCTCGCCGACCCCGAGGACAGCCTGGTCGGCGGCTTCTCGCTCATCCCGCAGGTCGTCGACGCGGTCGATGTCCCCGTGATCGCGGCCGGCGGTATCGCCGACCGGCGCGGTGTCGCCGCCGCGTTCGCGCTCGGTGCGAGCGCCGTGCAGGTCGGTTCGGCGTTCCTCGCCACGCAGGAGTCCGCCGCGCCGTCCGTGCACCGCGACCGCATCCGCTCGGCGCAGGCGCATGAGACCGTGCTGACGCGGGCCATGTCCGGCCGGACCGCCCGCGGCCTGCCGAACCGCGCGGTGCGGACCATCGAGCAGACGGGGACGATCGCGCCCTTCCCGCTTCAGAACATCCTCACCGGCGCCTTCCGGCGGCCCGCGTCCCAGCAGGGCCGGGAGGAGCTGCTGTCGCTGTGGATGGGGCAGAGCGCCGGCCTTGCCCGGCTCGACACGGCGGCGGCTGTGTTCGCCGAGCTGGCGGCCGGGGTGCCGGACGCGCGGGGCTGACGGCGCGCCGGCCAGACGGCCCGAGCCGGCCACGCGGGCGGATACCCGCGGGTTGACGGACCCGGGCGAGCCGGCGGAACGGGGTGCGTGGCTGGAGGCCGCGAGACCGCACGAGCCGTAACCGAGCGGCGTCGCGCCCGACGAACTGAGCAATACAGGTGTCGGTTAGTCCGTCTCCACTGTCTCCTGTCGGAGATTCGGACGCCAGCACGCCGATTCTCCGACGCAACCCGCCGGCGCAACCCGCCGACACGGACCGTGGAGCAGAATGGACGCGTGCAGCAGCGCGTGACGCACGTCACCACGTCCGACGGCACGCAGCTCGCCGTCGCGTCGGTCGGTGACGGCCGTCCCATCCTGTACGTGTCGGGGTGGCTGAGCCATCTCGAACTGGGCTGGGAGCTGGCGCCGGAGCGCGCCTTCCTGGAGGGCCTGGCCGACGGGGCGCGGCTGGTCCGCTACGACCGCGCGGGCTGCGGTCTCTCGCCGTCCACCGGTCGCCCGCCGTCGCTCGCGTACGAGCTGGAGCAGCTGGCCGCCGTCGCGGGCTCCCTCGGCCCTGGTCCTTTCGACCTCGTCGGCGCGTCCCTCGGCGCGCTCACCGCCGTCGCCTGGGCGGCCGCGCATCCGGGGACCGTGCGGCGCCTCGTGCTGTACGGCGGGTGGGTGACCGGCTCGGAGGTGTCGCCTCCCAGCGCGCGGGAGCACGTCCTCGGCCTGGTCGAGTCGCACTGGGGCCTCGGCTCCGACGTGCTGACCGACATCTTCGCGCCCGACGCTCCCGCGTCCATCCGCGCCCGGTTCGGCCGGTACCAGCGTGCAGCCTCCGACGCGGCGACCGCCCGATCGCTGCTCGAACTGAGCTACCGGATGGATGTCGGCGACCTGCTCGCGTCGGTGCGCGTCCCGACCCTGGTCGTCCACCGGGCGGACGACCGGGCGGCCCCGCTCGCCCAGGCGCGGGCGCTCGCCGCCGGCATCCCCGGGGCCCAGCTGGTCGTGCTCCCGGGCCGCTCCCACCTGCCCTGGGCGGGCGACGCGCCCGCGCTGGTGGCGACCATCCGCCGCTTCCTCGGTCTGCGGGCGCTCCGGACCCCGCCCGGCGGCCTCACCCCACGGCAGCGGGAGGTGGCCGCCCTGGTGAGCGAGGGGTGCACGAACCGCGAGATCGCGGCCCGCCTCGGCATCGCCGAGCGTTCGGCCGAGGGGCACGTCGAGCGGATCCTGCTGCGGCTGGGGCTGCAGTCGCGGGCGCAGCTCTCCGCGTGGTTCGTGGCGCAGCGGGAGGCGGGGATCGGCCAGGTGGGGTAGTCCTACGCCTGCGCGGGGTCGGCCTCGCGCGTCAGAGTGGCCGCATGAGCGAGAACCTCACCGACCGTCCACCGGCGACCGCGTTCCCCCAGCACGCCGGACGCGGCCGCTTCAACGCCGCGTTCTTCCGGGCGATGGGACCGTACCTCGACGCGCAGCTGCGCCTCCGGAAGCGGCACGTCTTCGCGGACCTCCCGGGGGAGGTCGTGGAGCTCGGCCCCGGCGTCGGGGCCAACCTGCCCTACCTGCCGCCCGGCGCGACGCTGCTCGCGATCGAACCCAACCGGGCCATGCACGCCGGCCTGCGCGCGGCGGCGCACCGCCGCGGCATCCGCGTGGAGGTGCACGAGAGCACGGCCGAGCACACCGGTCTTCCCGACGGCGCCGCCGCGACCGTGATCTCCTCCCTCGTGCTGTGCACGGTGGGCGACCCGGAGGCCGTGCTCGCCGAGGTGCGCCGCATCCTGCGTCCGGGCGGAACGTTCCGCTTCGTCGAGCACGTCGCCGCGCCGGATGGGACGCCGACCCGCCGCATCCAGCACCTCGTCCGCCGGCCGTGGGCGTGGACCTTCGAGGGGTGCTCGTGCGAGCGCGACCTGGAGCACGCCATCCGCGCGGCCGGTTTCGCGGCGGTCGAGGTGGAGCGGTATCGGCTGCACACCCCGTTCGTCCCGTTCAACACGCACATCGCGGGCGTGGCGCGGGCCTGACGCGCCCGTACGGTGGAGGGGTGACCGCACCCTCCGTCCGCTCCCTCTTCGTCGCGACGCACCTGGTGCGCGGAGGGCAGGCGGCCGACGACGGCGGCCTGGCCTGGTTCCACACCGGCGCCCCGCACGAGGAGCTCGGCGGAGTGCTCCTCGCGCGACCCGACCGCATCGACGAGGCTGTGGATGCGCTGGCCGGCCGCCCGGCGCTGTGGCACTCGTGGCCGGGCAGCGCGGACGCCGACATCGAGGACGACCTGCTCGGGCGCGGCTTCCGCTTCGTCGAGGAGGAGCCGGTCATGGTCCTGGACCTGCACGCGCTCGGTCGAACCCCGGCCGCGCCGTCCGGCCTCGAGTTGCGCGAGGTGGACGACCACGCCGGCCTCGCCAGCTGGGTGAGGGTGTGGAGCGGAACGGAGCCGGACCCCGCGATCGTCACCGCGCTCGCGACCGCCGGGCTGGGCACCGGGCGCAGCGTCCACCACCTCATCGCCACCCTCGACGGTGCGCCGGTGGGATGCTCGGCCGCGGTGGCCGCGGGCGGCGCCGTCGCGGTCGAGCACGTCGTGACGGACGCGCGGCACCGGGGACGCGGCATCGGCACCGCGCTGACGTCCGCGGCCTTGCGGACCGGCCTCGCCGCGGGCGCCCGGCACGCCGTGCTCAGCGCGTCGCCGGACGGCGCGGGGCTGTACCGCCGGCTGGGGTTCGTGCAGCGCGATACCGTTCGGCGGTTCGCGGCGGCCGCCGAGTGACAGTCGACGGGCCACCGGCGCGGCGCCTAGGACGGCGAGCCCGACAGCCCGTCAGCATCGCGCCTCTCCGGCTTCACCCGCGGCGGGTTGTACGCGAACTCGATCCGGATGCCGTTGTCGTCCTCCACGAAGGCCGCGTAGTAGCGCTCGTTGAACCGCGGGTACGGCTTCGGCGCGCGCACCGTCGTCCAGCCCGCATCGACCGCGAGAGCGTGGAGGCGGTCGACCTCCTCCCTGGTCGGGACGTCGAACGCCAGGTGCTGCCAGCCGACGCGCCCGTGGCGGTGAGGCTCACCGCCCTCGCGGGCAGGGAAGAGGATCAGCTCCGTCTCCGTGCCGCACTCCCAGGAGACCGACCCGTCGGCGTCGTGGCGCGTGTAGCCGAGCGCGGTGAGGACCGGGTCGAACTGGGCGACGGCGGCGGCCAGGTCTGCGACGGTGATTCCGAGGTGGTCGACGAGGGCCATGCGCGCGATCCTACCGAGGCCGCTACACCAGCTCCCGCCGCATCACCCAGCGGGTCGCCCCTCCGGAGTGCGCCGTCGTCTCCTGCAGCCGGTGGAAGCCGTGCGCCTCGAACAGCCGCACAGTGCCGACGTAGCCGCTGATGACGTCCACCCGCTCGGGTCCGGTGTCGACCGGGTACCCCTCGACGAGTTCCGCGCCGGAGGCGCGCGCGTGCTCGACCGCTCCGTCGAGGAGATCGTGCATGATGCCGCGTTTGCGGTAGCCGCCACGGACGACGAAGCAGACGATCGACCACGGGTCGCGGTCCTCGTCGAGGTGGGGGATGGTGCGCGAGTTGAGCAGGCGCCGGTACGTGGACTTCGGGGCCACCGAGGTCCAGCCCGCCACCTCGCCGTCGAGGTAGGCGAGGACGCCGGGTCCGGGCTCGCGGGAGCACTCGTCCTCCATGTACGCGATCCGCTCCGGCATCCCGAGGCGCGAGTCGCGGTACGACATGCAGACGCAGCCGCCGCCTCCCGGCTTGCGCGGCACCATGAACTTCGCGAAGTCGTCCCAGCGCCCGGTCGCGGGCAGCACGGTGATCGTCATGCGGCGAGCGTAGCGGAGGCGGTGTCCCGTGGGGCGGCTACCGCCCTCCCGTGCCCTCCGCCAGCGCCGCATCCGCGCCGCGCAGGATCGACGTCATCTTCTTGCCGCGCGCCACCTCGTCCACGAGCTTGTCCATGTAGCGGATGCGCTGCATGAGCGGGTCGTCGATCTGCTCGACGCGCACGCCGCAGATGACGCCGGTGATCATCGACGCATCCGGGTTCATCCGCGGCGCCTGCGCGAAGAACGTCTCCAGGTCGCGGCCGTCGTCGATCGCCGCGCGCAGCCCGTCGCGGTCGTAGCCGGTCAGCCAGCAGATGACCGTGTCCACGTCGTCCGCGCTGCGCCCCTTGCGCTCCACCTTCGCCACGTAGAGGGGATGGATGCTGGCGAAGCTCATCCCGAAGATCCGTTCCCGCGCCATCAGGGCCGCCGTTCCGCCGTGGGCCGGGACCGGCGCAGGTACTGCCGGGAGCGCGCGATCTGCTGGTCGAGCGCATCAACCGTCCGTTCCATGCTGCCGATCGCCTCGTTGCGGTAGGTGTCGATGCTGTCCATGGTGGCGAACACGTCGTCGAAGGCGCGCTGTAGCACCTCCACGTCGACCGCGGAGGAGGTCTGCTCCTTCTGCACCTGCTCGGTCTGCGTGCGGAGCACCTCGCCGGTGCGCCCGATGAGCGCGTTCGTGCTCTGGTGCAGCGCGGAGAGCTGGTCGATGACGAGGCGCTGGTTCTCGAGCGCCTGCGCCACCACGACGGCCGTGCGCAGCGCGGAGACGGTCGTCGTCTTGGCCCGGTCGACGCCCTTGATCAGTTCGACGTTGTTCTTCTTGATGACGTCCAGAGCGAGGTATGCCTGCACCGAGACGGCGATCTGCGTGGTGAGGTCCTGGCGGCGCTGCCGGATCGGGAACAGCGCCTCCTTCTCCAGCAGCGTCGCCCGCTCGGGGTCGGTCATCCGCAGCTCGGCCGCGGCGTCGACGGTCGCGCGGTCGAGGGCGGCGGTCAGGACGACGTACTCGTTGAGCCGCTCGGTCGTCTTCCAGAGCGCCGCGCGCTCCTTCTCGATCTCGACGTTGTCGCGGCG
>Ga0209563_100542_pt1 | contig 12694 bp, 14 predicted proteins | sample AraplaCvi_mMF_r2_FD_184271 | JGI IMG/M metagenome (GOLD analysis project Ga0209563, IMG submission 184271) | Arabidopsis root microbial communities from North Carolina, USA - plate scrape CL_Cvi_mMF_r2 (SPAdes) (version 2) | ecosystem: Host-associated > Plants > Roots > Endosphere | place: USA... | reverse complement strand
CAACCCAACTCGGCCTCACCCGGCCAAAGCTCATCGCTCGCATGCGGGAAAAAGGCCTGCTGAACGAGAGGAACCTACCGGCCTACCCCAACCGCGACCGCGATTACATGCGTATCAAGGACGGCCAGTGGTACCACGACCAACTCGGCATGCAGTACAGCCAGTCGACCAGGGTGAAACAACCCGGCATCCGCTGGCTGGCCAAACAGTTGGGCATCGAACTGCCTGCCATCCCGGCAGACAACCGTGACGTGGCCTAGGGAATACGCCCGCCAGATCATCGCCATGCGGACACGAGAGGAGCGCAGCGCCGCGCTCCTCGAAGTGCCCGAACATCTGCGCGAGCTGACCAAACGGCACTGCCTGAACGCCTGGAACCACCCGGCCAGAAAACAACGCAAGGAGGCCCAACAAAGCCATGAGTAACACAGCCCAAAACCCGCTGCGCCTGCACCCGGCACCGGAGTCAGCCACAGTCGAACTGCTTTACCGCATCTTCGGCGACGTCCTGATCCCGCTGGAGAAAGTGCGCGAGCAGTACTTCCGCAACCTCAACGAGCAATCCTTCGTCGCCGAAATCAGCAGCGGCCGCATCCAGCTCCCCATCACCACACTGGACACCAGCCGCAAGGCACCGAAGTACGCCCACATCCGGCACGTCGCCTCACTGATCGATATCCGCGCCTACAAGGCCGACGAAGACATGCAGCGACAGCAGGAAGAGTCCACCGAGTAACACCCACAAACCGAATGGCTGCCACCACCAGCCAATGACATCACCAGGAGCACACCACATGACTGCAATTCAGATCTGCGCACTCATCGCCCTTATCACCCTGGCTGGACTACTAGTCTGGGCCAGCTACTTCATGGGGCACAGCGACGGCATGTCCGCCGGCATGAAAGAAAGCGACAACATCCTGCGCGCTGAAAGTGCCAAGACCATTCGCGAGTTGAGGGCCTCCCTCGACTTCATCAAGGCTGACCACACCCACTTGGCGCAATTCAGCAAACGCCTTCAGCAAGCATTGAAGCTTGGTGAACTCGAACGCCAGACGTTGCTCGACATCGCCGAAAAGCTCCGGATTGCCGCCGAGACATTTGCAGCCTTCCGTGCAGGAAAAAAACTCGAGCGTGAAACCCTTGTCCTGCGCGATCAAGCGCTCGCCATTGCAGCCCTGCTGGAGCCGGCAAATCAGGAGAGCGCCGCATGAGCCAAATCTGCCCTCAATCGAACACCCACCGCAACATGGCTCACGCCCCTTCCGCGGCTGATGAACCAACGCGCACTCAAACCTCGGAGGAAAGCGGCATGCGAAGGGACCAGCACAACACCCAATTCACGACCGCTTTGCTCCGCAAGAAAACCAGCGTCGACACACTAGAAACAAACAGCCTCTGTTGCGCAGCAGCAGGCATTATTGCTTCTTCCAGCAGCACCACCGAGGCGCTTATACCCCACGAAAAGCTGCGCGAGGCAGCCACACCCAATGCAACGCTAATCGCTCAAAATCGCCCGCCCGCGCAGCCTGCTGTGGGGTACACGCACCCTGACATGAACTCTGAAAGCCCATCACAAAAAGCCGTCGACGAGATCCAGATCGACGAGCGCGTTGAGTTCGAGAGCGAGTTCCCAGTCCCCGAAGGTCTGCAGTACTGCGCCCGGCGAAGCACGTACATCACCGCACCTGGCGCAACGACATCCGACTCGTTCGCCCGTGAGCATTACGCATACCGCGCCGGCTTCGCCGCGTGGAAGCGCAGAGCGTGGAAGCACGCCGCACTCGTTGGCCAGCATGCTGAAGGAGTCAACCCGTGATCGAACATGCATTCCAACACGTCCACATGTGCAGCGGTCACGGAAGTTGTACCAATCCAACTCTGACTACTCAGAAATACTCGTCCGGGCAGCTTGGTGAAAACTATGCCCACATTGAGGATGCTGCTGAGTCCTCGCTGCCCATCTATCACTTGGACAAGATTCCCGAAGACAAGATGGCCGAGTTGGTCGGCACAACCCGCCGGGCGCTGCAGGGAAAGCGCGCCAGAGGTGTCATCCCCAAAGGTGTCTGGAACACCATCGATAGCCGCATTTACTACAGCCTAAGGAGATACGAAGCATGGCTCGAGAGCCAATGGGATTGCCCACCGGAGTTGAATTTGCTGGCCAGTCCGTCCGCATTCGTTTCACCTGGAACGGACAACGCCGTTGCGAAACCCTCCCCTATCCCCAAACGCCGAAGGGGATTAAGGCTGCCGCCGACCTACGCGCTAACGTAACCAGCCTGATCAAGCATGGCGTGCTGGATGATCAGCGATACGCTGAACTGTTCCCCAACTCCACCTATGCCAACTACTCGGCGACTCCCCGTTTCGGGGAGTACGCCCAGGAGTGGCTCAACAGTCGCGAGATCGTGGCCGGCACACGCAAGAACTATCTCGGTTCGCTCAATTTGTATTGGATGCCGTACTTGGCAATGCTGCCCATCGACAGCATCACGTCGGTGATGCTGCGCAAGGTCGTAGCCAACACAGAATGGCCGACGCCGGGCGTGAAGCGCGCGGCGATCCAGCGCCTGACCACAGTGTTCGGTACCGCAGTGAAAGACGGCCTGATCAACCGTAACCCCGTGGAGTCCATCGAACTGCCGGTGAAGGCCAAGAAACCCATCGATCCCTTCACCGTGGGCGAGGCCAACCAGATTATCGATCACCTATATAAGACGCTGACCCACTCGATGCGGATCTACGCGGCCTACTTCGAGTTCGCCTTCTACACCGGCATGCGCCCCAGCGAGATCGCGGCGCTGCGTTGGGAAGAGGTCGACAAGGAAAAGCGACTGATCAACGTGTGTCGGATCGTCGCGGACTACAAGATCGAGGAGCGCACCAAAACCCGGAACGTGCGACAGGTCATGCTCAATAGCCGCGCGCTGCACGCCCTCGAGCAGGCCGAGCTGGAGGCGCAACAACGCGCCCTGCAGAGCCGTCGTAAACGCGCCGAATCGCCCTACGTGTTTCCGCCGACCAAGAACTTCGAGTTCATTCAACAATCGAGTGTGACCGACAAACACTTCCAGGCTGCACTGACCGAATTGGGGATTCGCGCCCGCCGGCAATACAACTGCCGACACACATACGCTACCATGTGCCTCATGGCGGGTATGAACCCTGCGTTTATTGCCACTCAGCTCGGTCATAGCGTTCAGATGTTGCTATCGACTTACGCCCGATGGATCAATTCCAGCACTGACTGGGGTGAACTCGGTAAGCTCGAAAACAGCTTGATTGGTACAAAATTGGTACAGACAGAAACAGTACCCCTCTGAAACCCTTATGGAATCAGCCCCTGTGACACTGGAACAGAACTACACCGCGATTCTCGGCCAACTGGGCGAGGACGTCTCCCGCGAGGGCCTGCTCGACACGCCAAAGCGTGCCGCCAAAGCCATGCAGTACCTCTGCCGCGGTTATGAACAGACGCTCGAAGAGGTCACCAACGGTGCCCTGTTCAGCTCCGACAACAGCGAAATGGTGCTGGTCAAGGACATCGAGCTGTACTCGTTGTGCGAACACCACCTGCTGCCGTTCATCGGCAAGGCCCACGTCGCGTACATTCCGAGCGGCAAAGTGCTGGGCCTGTCGAAGGTCGCGCGGATCGTCGACATGTACGCCCGCCGCCTGCAGATCCAGGAAAACCTCAGCCGTCAGATCGCCGACGCGGTGCAGCAAGTCACCGGTGCGCTGGGCGTGGCCGTGGTGATCGAGGCCAAGCACATGTGCATGATGATGCGCGGTGTCGAGAAACAGAATTCGTCGATGATCACTTCGGTGATGCTCGGTGAGTTCCGCGAAAACGCGGCGACTCGCAGCGAGTTCCTCAGCCTGATCAAGTAATCGGCTGCAGAAAAAACCGGCGTTGATCGCCGGTTTTTTTTCGTCCGTGAAAAATCGGGTAAGCTGCGCGCCCTTCTCTCTTTGCACCGTGAGGCTTTCAACGTGTTCGTAAAAGCGCTTCGTGTCGGCCTTGGCCAACTGATCATCTTCATCGACTTCATCACCCGTCCGGGCAAGAAACAGCGCCCGGCCGAAGTACAGGCACAAGTCAACGCCGCCGCCAAAGGCCTGACCCTGTATCAGTTCCACGCCTGCCCGTTCTGCGTGAAAACCCGCCGCACCCTGCGTCGCCTGAATGTGCCGGTCGCACTGAAGGACGCGAAGAACAACGAACAGGATCGCCAGACCCTGCTGAGTCAGGGCGGCAAGATCAAGGTGCCGTGCCTGCGCATTGAAGAGAATGGGCAGACGACCTGGATGTATGAGTCCAAGGTGATTATTGATTATCTGGATAAGCGGTTTGCTGCAGTCTGATATTGATGTTGTGTTGCTTATGGCCCCATCGCTGGCAAGCCAGCTCCCACAGTGATCTGTAGCGTTCACATAACCTGTGGGAGCTGGCTTGCCAGCGATGAGGCCCGCAAGAACAACACATTACTCAGACAAAAATAAACCGGCCCTCGAGCCGGTTTATTTTTTTCAGGCTGCTTTGTCTAGTTGCGCCTGCCTCACCACCGCCGCCAACCGCTTCAACCCTTCATCCAGTCGCGCCGGGTCGATGTGGCTGAAATTCAAACGCAGGTGCCCGAGGTTTTTATCCGGCTCGGGAAAGAACGGCTCGCCCGGCATGAACGCCACGTCATTGGCCAGCGCCTCGTTGAGCAGCGTTCGCGTATCCAGCGGTTGCTTGAGCGTCAGCCAGAAAAACAGCCCGCCCTGCGGGGCGTTCCAGTCCGCCAGATCGGCAAAGTGCGTTTCCAGCGCCGCTTGAAACGCATCGCGGCGCTGCCGGTAGAAGCCGCGCAACTCACCCAGGTACTGCTGATATTTTTCACTGCCGATCCATTGCAATGCCTGCCACTGGCCGATGCGGTTGGTGTGCAGATCCGCCGATTGCTTGAGTTTGAGCAGGTGCGGAAACAGGTCCGGGCTGGCGATCAGGTAGCCGACGCGCAAACCCGGCAGCAAGGTTTTCGACACGGTGCCGGTGTAGATCCAGCTGGCTTTCTGCAAACGCCCCGCAATCGGTTTGGCGCTGCCGCCATCGAACGTCAGTTCGCGATACGGCTCGTCTTCGATCAGGGTCACGCCGAATTCATCCAGCAGCGCGGCGACGGCAGCGCGCTTGGCTTCGCTGTAACGCACGGCGGACGGATTCTGGAACGTCGGGATCAGGTAGATGAATGCCGGGCGGTGTTGCTCAAGACGACTGCGTAGCTGCGCCAGGTTCGGGCCGTCGGACTCTTGCGGCACGGTCAGGCAATCGGCGCCGAACAGCTGGAAGATCTGCAACGCGGCCAGGTAGGTCGGGGCTTCCAGAAGAATTTCGGTACCCCTGTCGATGTACAACTTGGCGGCCAGATCGAGGGTCTGCTGGGAACCGCTGACCACCAGCACCTGACTCGCCGTGCACGCCAGACCCAACGCTCGCGCCTGCGCCGCCAGCGCTTCACGCAGCGCCGGCTCGCCTTCGCTCATGCCGTACTGACCAAGCGCCAGCGGCATGTCGGCCCATTCGACTTTCGGCAGCATGGCTTCGGCGGGCAGGCCACCGGCAAACGACATCACCTCCGGACGCTGGGCGGCGGCGAGGATTTCACGGATCAGAGAACTTTTAAGGCGCGAAACACGTTCGGAAAAAGCCATGGGAGTCACCGGTAGCGAGGCCTGGGAAAAATGAGTCAAACTGGTTGACTGAAACTACGACAGCTTGAGCGAGTACGTCAACATGCTTGACCTTAAAAACCCCGCCAGCCAGCAGCAGGCGATGGAAGCGTTTTTCTTCGGCTATCAGGCGTTCACCGCCAAGGCCGACGAAATGCTCGAACGTCGCGGCCTGTCCCGGGTGCATCAGCGGATTGTGTTTTTCATCGCGCGTTATCCGAATTTGAGCGTGAAGGAGTTGCTGGGATTGCTCGGCGTGAGCAAGCAGGCGCTGAACATGCCGTTGCGCCAGCTGCAGGAAATGCACTTGGTGGACAGCGTGGCGTCGGAGGCGGACAAGCGTAAGCGCTTGCTGGAGCTGACCGTAGAGGGTGCGAAGTTCGAGCAAGCGTTGCGCCGTGAGCAGGTGAAGTTGCTCGAGCGGGTGTTTGCCGAGGCTGGGGAGGCGGCGGTGAATGGGTGGTTGGCGGTGAATATGGCGCTTGGGGGCACTCAGTCACATCTGGATTGACTGGACCGGCCTCATCGCTGGCAAGCCAGCTCCCACAAGGGCAACGGCGTACACAGATGTGAAGAAACCCACCAACCCTGTGGGAGCTGGCTTGCCAGCGATGGGGCCTCTGAAGGCGATATATCTCTATCGCCTGACCTTTCGTAAACAAAACCAAAAACAATATTTGCTTTATTTGTACACAAAAGCATAATCCACTGCGTGCGAGTTCCTGACCGCATGGTCAACAAATTCGCGTATGCCTCAAAGGGCTGCTGCCACCCCTCATGGGTCCGGCCCTGGAAATAACAATAAAACTCTTGAGGAGTACTCGCTGTGGAAAGCCGCAAATCCGAAGCATCGACGCTGGAACTCTCGCCGCCCTTACGCACAGGCGTGCTGGAGCGCATCTTCAAACTCAGCTTGCATGGCACCACGGTGAAGACCGAGCTGATTGCCGGTCTGACAACCTTCATCACCATGGCTTACATCATCTTCGTCAACCCGAACATCATGGCCGATGCCGGGATCGATCACGGTGCAGCCTTCGTCGCCACCTGCATCGCCGCCGCACTCGGCTGCCTGCTGATGGGCCTGTACGCCAACTGGCCGGTGGGCCTGGCGCCGGGCATGGGCCTCAACGCTTTCTTCACTTACACCGTGGTCGGCACCATGGGCTACAACTGGGAAACCGCGCTCGGTGCGGTGTTCGTTTCCGGTGTGCTGTTCATGATCCTGACCTTCTCGCGGATTCGCGAATGGCTGCTCAACAGCATCCCGGTCAGCCTGCGCTTTGCGATGGGCGCTGGCGTCGGCCTGTTCCTCGGGCTGATTGGTCTGAAAACCGCTGGCATTGTCGTCGACAGCCCGGCCACCCTGATCAAACTCGGCTCCCTGCGTGAACCCGGCCCGCTGCTGGCGGCGATCTGCTTCCTGATGATCGCGATCCTCAGCTACCACAAAGTCTTCGGCGCGATCCTCATCAGCATCATCACCGTGACCCTCGCCGGTTGGGGCCTGGGCATCGTGCACTACTCCGGCATCATGTCGACCCCGCCAAGCCTGGCGCCGACCTTCATGGCGATGAACGTCGCGGGCGTGTTCAACGTCAGCATGATCAGCGTGGTCCTGGCTTTCCTCTTCGTACACATGTTCGACACCGCCGGCACGCTGATGGGCGTCGCCCAGCGGGCCAATCTGGTCAACGCTGACGGGCGTATCGAAAACCTCTCCCGCGCGATGAAAGCCGACAGTGCCTCCAGTGTTTTCGGCGCGGTGGTCGGTGTTCCTCCTGTTACCAGCTATGTGGAAAGTGCCGCTGGCGTAGCCGCTGGTGGTCGGACTGGTCTTACCGCAGTCACCGTGGGTGTGCTATTTATAGCCGCGATGTTTTTCGCACCACTGGCCGGGATGATTCCGGCCTATGCCACCGCCGGTGCACTGATTTACGTCGCGATGCTGATGATGGGCGGCATGGCGCACATCGAATGGGATGAAGCCACTGACGCCATCCCGGCGATCGTCACCGCGATCATGATGCCGCTGACCTTCTCGGTCGCCGACGGCATTGCGCTGGGCTTCATCACCTACGTGGCGTTGAAAGCCGGTACCGGCAAGTACAAGGAAATTTCCGTCAGCCTGTGGGTGCTCTGCGCGATCTTCATCGCCAAGTTCATCTTCTTGTAAGCGTCACGCGGTTCAAGCGTCAAACCAGCCTCACCCTCGCGGGTGGGGCTTTTGCACATTCTTGAGTACAACAAAAAAGGAGCAAAGTGATGAGTCTGGAAACCTGGCTGCTGTTCAGCGGCGCTGCATTGGTGGTGATCCTGATTCCGGGGCCGCTGTCATTGCTGATGATCAGCAACAGTCTGAACTACGGCTTGCGCCGCTCTTATCCGGCGTTTCTCGGCGGCGTGATTGCCTCGATCTGCCTGCTCAGTGCGTCGGCGCTGGGGTTGGGCGCCCTGTTGCTGGCGTCAGAACAGTTGTTCAGCGCCCTGAAAATCGTCGGTGCGCTGTACCTGTTCTACCTCGCCTGGCAGAGCTGGCAGCAATCGCGTCAGCCAGCGGTGGGCGCCGAAGTGCCGCAGGCCGCACCGGTGCCACGTTTCCGCACCCTGTTTGGTCGGGCTTTCGTCTTGGGCGCCAGCAATCCAAAGGACATTCTGTTTTTCGCCGCGTTTCTGCCGCAGTTCCTCAGCGCGCAACAACCGTTCCTGCCGCAACTGCTGATCATGATCGCGACCTGGGTGGTGCTCGACCTGTGCTGCAAACTGGCTTACGGGCTGGGTGCGCATGGTGCGGCGCGCTATCTGCGTAGCGGCAAGGGGCAGAGCTGGTTCAACCGGGTGAGTGCCGGGTTGTTCAGTGGTGCGGGCGCTGCGTCGCTGTTGAGCCGTTAAAGAGCAAAAGATCGCAGCCTGCGGCAGCTCCTACAGGGGATTGCATTCCAAACTGTAGGAGCTGCCGCAGGCTGCGATCTTTTGACTTTAAGGCAGACGAAAAAAAGCCCGCAGTGTGAGCGGGCGAAAGACCAAAGAAGCTATATGCGCAGTCGCTTCCCGGTGGGGGCAGCTGCTTGGGGGTCAGCTGCCCCTGTAGGTGGAATAGCTGTAAGGCGAGATCAGCAGTGGCACGTGGTAGTGATCCTGCTCGGCGGAGATGCCGAAACGCAGCACCACCACGTCGAGGAACGCCGGTTCCGGCAGTTGCACGCCACGGGCGCGGTAGTAATCGCCGGCGTGGAACTGCACCTGATAGACCCCGGTGCGGTAGTCATCGCCCTGCAGCAGCGGCGCATCGACCCGGCCATCGCTGTTGGTAACGGCACTGGCGACCAATTCCAGATGCGAACCTTCAACGCGGTACAGCTCGACCTTGATCGAGCTGCCCGGGCAACCGTGTGCAGCGTCCAAAACGTGTGTTGTCAAACGTCCCATTGATTCTGCGCGCCTGGCCGCAAAGAGCAGTCAGACTTCGCGCCTCCCGAAGTCAGGTAAAAGGAGACCGCACCGATTCGGAGCACGAAAAGTTGCGGCGAGCGACTGATTAAGACATTTTTCAAAAAAATTGTACACAATAAAAACGACATTTTTCGCACCACCCCCGCCATTCGGGTGTTTCACCTTGATCTGCCCCTCAGGCGCCTGAGTATTGAACCTCACAGCCATTAGCTGACTGATCAGGCAGGTTTCTTGCAGGCTTACGCCATTAGCAGCAAAAGATGACAGTCGGTGAAAAATGCGAAAATTCAGGCTTACAAATTGCGAATAAAGTTGTATACAATCAGCCCATCGCTGTGACGCCAGCCTGCGCAGGCCGTTACACAAACCTGTCAACGAATAAGAAGGAAGACTGCAGTGAGCGCTGACTACCCACGCGACCTGATCGGTTACGGCAGTAACCCTCCTCACCCACACTGGCCGGGCAACGCGCGCATCGCGCTGTCCTTCGTACTCAACTACGAAGAAGGCGGCGAGCGCAACATCCTGCACGGCGACAAAGAATCCGAAGCCTTTCTTTCCGAAATGGTTGCTGCCCAGCCGCTGCAAGGCGCGCGCAACATGAGCATGGAATCGCTTTACGAATATGGCAGCCGTGCCGGCGTCTGGCGGATCCTGAAACTGTTCAAGGAATTCGACATTCCGCTGACCATCTTCGCCGTCGCCATGGCTGCCCAGCGCCACCCGGACGTGATCCGCGCGATGGTCGAAGCCGGCCACGAGATCTGCAGCCACGGCTACCGCTGGATCGACTACCAGTACATGGATGAGGCGCAGGAACGCGAGCACATGCTCGAAGCGATCCGCATCCTCACCGAACTTACCGGCGAACGCCCGTTGGGCTGGTACACCGGTCGCACCGGCCCGAACACCCGTCGGCTGGTGATGGAAGAAGGCGGTTTCCTTTACGACTGCGACACCTACGACGACGACCTGCCCTACTGGGAACCGAACAACCCGACCGGCAAGCCGCACCTGGTGATCCCGTACACCCTCGACACCAATGACATGCGCTTCACCCAGGTGCAGGGTTTCAACAAGGGCGACGATTTCTTCGAATACCTCAAAGACGCATTCGACGTGCTCTACGCCGAGGGTGCCGAAGCGCCGAAGATGCTTTCGATCGGTCTGCACTGCCGCCTGATCGGCCGTCCGGCGCGTCTGGCGTCGCTCAAGCGCTTCATCGAATACGCCAAAAGTCATGAACAGGTGTGGTTCAGCCGTCGCGTCGATATTGCGCGCCACTGGCACGAAACCCACCCGTACCAAGGGGCCGCCAAATGAGCCGCTTTCAAACCCTGCAACCGTCGACCCTGAGTCGCGACGCCTTCGTCAAAGCCTTCGCCGACATCTACGAACATTCGCCATGGGTGGCCGAGAAGGCCTACGACCTGGGCGTGGACGCTTCGATCGACGAGATCGAAACCCTGCACCAGCGCATGAGCGACATCCTGTTGAGCGCCGATCACGCCAGCCAGCTTGCGTTGATCAACGCTCACCCGGACCTGGCCGGCAAAGCCGCCGTCCAGGGCCAACTGACCGAAGCCAGCACCCATGAACAGGCTGGCGCCGGTATTCACCAATGCACGGCCGAAGAGTTCCAGCGCTTCACCGAGCTGAACGACGCCTACAAGGCCAAGTTCAAGTTTCCCTTCATCATGGCGGTAAAAGGCAGCAACCGGCATCAGATCCTCGCGGCGTTCGAAACGCGCATTCACAACTCGGTCGACACCGAATTCAAATGCGCGCTGGCGGAGATCAACAAGATCGCCCTGTTCCGTTTACTGACTCTTTAGCAAGCCTGGCCCGAGCATGTCAGACGCGGAGAATGCCCAGGGCCTTGCAAGCATCCCCAGCCAACTTATTAAAGGCAGACAAGAAGAATGAAAGCTTACGCCGTACCTTTCGAGAAGTTCGTCAACCTGGCCGATGCCCGTCTGGGCACCAAAATCATCTCGGTCACCGATGACTGGTTCGCAGACGCCAATCGTCTGTTTCAGCCGACCCCGGCCGTGTGGAAGGAGGGTGTGTTCGACGACAACGGCAAGTGGATGGATGGCTGGGAATCGCGCCGCAAGCGCTTCGAAGGCTACGACAGCGCGGTAATCCGCCTGGGTGTACCAGGTTCGATCAAAGGCGTGGACATCGACACTTCATTCTTCACCGGCAACTTCCCGCCATCGGCCTCGCTGGAAGCATGCTTCCTGGCCTCGGGCGAGCCAGACGAAAACACCCAGTGGACTGAAGTCCTGTCGGCCGTCGAGCTGCAGGGCAACAGCCACCACTACCATGAAATCAGCAGCGACAAAGCGTTCAGTCACCTGCGCTTCAACATCTTCCCGGACGGTGGTGTGGCCCGTCTGCGCGTGTACGGTATTCCGTTCCGCGACTGGTCCGCGGTGGGCGACAACGAGCAAGTCGATCTGGCTGCAGCCCTCAACGGCGGCCGCGCCCTCGCCTGCTCCGACGAACACTTCGGCCGCATGAGCAACATCCTCAACCCAGGCCGTGGCATCAACATGGGCGACGGCTGGGAAACAGCACGTCGTCGCACCCCGGGCAATGACTGGGTGATCGTCGCGTTGGGCCATCCGGGCGAGATCGAAAAAATCATCGTCGACACCCTGCACTTCAAGGGCAACTACCCGGACACCTGCTCGATCCAGGGCGCGTTCGTCAAAGGCGGCACCGACAGCCAGATCGAAACCCAGTCGCTGTTCTGGCGCGAACTGCTGCCGAGCCAGAAGCTGGAAATGCACGCCGAACACACCTTCGTCGAGCAGATCAAGGCACTGGGCCCAATCACCCACATCCGCCTGAACGTGTTCCCGGATGGTGGTGTGAGTCGCCTGCGCGTACTCGGCAAGGTCGCGAAGTAATGCTGAGCCTGTAGGAGCTGCCGCAGGCTGCGATCTCTTGATCTTGATCTTAAAAGCAAAATCAAAAGATCGCAGGCTTCGCCAGCTCCTACAGGGATCGCGCAAGACGCACTTAAAAGTTGAACAACACAGAATTCGGAAAAGAACAGCATGCGCACACTACAGATTGAACCGCTGACCAAAGAAGCCTTCGCCCCCTTCGGTGACGTGATCGAAACCGACGGCAGCGACCACTTCATGATCAACAACGGTTCGACCATGCGCTTCCACAAACTGGCGACGGTCGAAACCGCTACGCCTGAGGACAACGCGATCATCAGCATCTTCCGCGCCGACGCGCAGGACATGCCGCTGACCGTGAGCATGCTGGAACGCCATCCGCTGGGCAGCCAGGCTTTCATCCCGCTGCTCGGCAACCCCTTTCTGATCGTGGTCGCGCCACTTGGCGATGTACCTGTATCAGGCTTGGTCCGCGCCTTCGTCACCAACGGCAGGCAGGGCATCAATTACCATCGCGGCGTCTGGCACCACCCGGTGCTGACGATCGAAAAGCGGGATGACTTCCTGGTGGTTGATCGCAGTGGCACAGGCAATAACTGCGA
>Ga0209563_100539_pt1 | contig 12723 bp, 11 predicted proteins | sample AraplaCvi_mMF_r2_FD_184271 | JGI IMG/M metagenome (GOLD analysis project Ga0209563, IMG submission 184271) | Arabidopsis root microbial communities from North Carolina, USA - plate scrape CL_Cvi_mMF_r2 (SPAdes) (version 2) | ecosystem: Host-associated > Plants > Roots > Endosphere | place: USA... | reverse complement strand
AATATCCCTGCGCCCTGCCCGCGCAAACACCACTCGACAGCCACGCTCTGCCAACCCCCGAACAGCCACCCAAACCCCAGGGCCGCGCCGACGCCAGCGTGCCGTTGGTAAAACTGGCGGTGGCGCGCTCCGGTGACAAGGGCAACCACAGCAACATCGGCGTCCTGCCGCGTCGACCGGAATACCTGCCGTGGATCGCCGAAGCGCTGACGCCAGCGGTCATCGTCGACTGGATGCGCCACGTGCTCGACCCGATTCACGGCCGGGTCGAACGCTGGTACCTGCCCGGCACCCACAGCCTGAACTTCCTGCTGGAAAACGCCCTCGGTGGCGGTGGCGTGGCGAGTCTGCGCATCGATCCCCAGGGCAAGGCCTTCGCCCAGCAGTTGCTGGAAATCCAGATCCCGGTGCCGCAGAGCATCGCCGAACAACTCGACTAGAGGTTGGGCTTCATGGCTTACGCATCGATTTTCAAAGCCGATCTGTTCAGCGGCCAGACCCTCATCGTCACCGGTGGCGGCAGTGGCATCGGCCGTTGCACCGCCCATGAACTGGCAGCGCTCGGAGCCAGAGTGCTGCTGGTCGGGCGCAAGCCGGAAAAACTGCAGAAAGTCGCCGCCGAAATCACCGAAGACGGCGGCCGCGCGCACTGGCAGGCTTGCGACATCCGTGACGAAGACGCGGTAAAACAACTGGTCGCTGAGTTGATCGCCGAGCACGGGGCGATCCACGGTCTGGTCAACAATGCCGGCGGCCAATACCCGTCGCCACTGGCCGCGATCAATCAGAAAGGCTTCGAAACCGTGCTGCGCACCAATCTGGTCGGCGGCTTCCTGATGGCCCGGGAAGTGTTCAACCAGTCGATGAGCAAACACGGCGGCAGCATCGTCAACATGCTCGCCGACATGTGGGGCGGCATGCCCGGCATGGGCCATTCCGGCGCAGCACGTTCAGGGATGGACAACTTCACCAAGACCGCCGCGTTCGAGTGGGGTTACGCCGGGGTGCGGGTCAATGCGGTGGCGCCGGGGTGGATCGCGTCCAGCGGCATGGACACGTATGAAGGCGCGTTCAAAGCGGTGATCCCGACCCTGCGCGAACACGTACCGCTCAAGCGCATTGGTACCGAATCCGAGGTCAGTGCGGCGATCGTTTTCCTGCTCAGTCCGGCGGCGGCGTTCATCAGTGGCAGCACCTTGAAAATCGATGGTGCGGCCAGCCTCGGCAGCCGTGCATGGCCGCTGCACAAGGCGAGCCACAGCGAGTCGTTCAACGGGTTCCATCGGGCGTACCTGCCGGACGTCCTCAAGGACAAGGAGTAAGCCATGCCGCAGATCCAGTCCCAACTCGATCCGCACAGTGATGCTTTCGCCCGCAACCGCGCGGCAATGCTCGCGGCCATCGAGCACGTCCAGCAACTGGAACAGAACCTGCTGAACAAGGCTGCCGAAGCCAAGGGCAAATTCGACAAGCGCGGGCAATTGCTGCCCCGTGAACGCCTGAACCTGCTGCTCGACCCCGGCGCACCGTTCCTCGAACTGGCGAGCCTGGCCGGCTACAAACTGCACGACGACAAGGACGGCAGCGCCGCCGGCGGTGGCCTGATTGCCGGCATCGGTTACGTGTCCGGCATACGCGTAATGGTGGTGGCCAACAACAGCGCGATCAAGGGCGGCACGATCTCCCCCACCGGCCTGAAAAAATCCCTGCGTCTGCAACAGATCGCCCTGGAAAACAAACTACCGGTGATCACTCTGGCAGAGAGCGGCGGCGCCAACCTCAATTATGCGGCGGAGATATTCGTCGAAGGCGCACGCAGTTTTGCCAATCAGGCGCGGATGTCGGCCATGGGTTTGCCGCAAATTACCGTGGTGCACGGCTCGGCGACGGCCGGTGGCGCCTATCAACCGGGGCTGTCGGATTACGTGGTGGTGGTACGGGGCAAGGCCAAGCTGTTTCTTGCCGGGCCGCCGCTGCTCAAAGCCGCGACGGGCGAGGTCGTCACCGATGAAGAACTGGGTGGCGCCGAAATGCACGCACAGGTTGCCGGCACCGCCGAATACCTGGCCGAGAACGATGCCGATGGCGTGCGCCTGGTGCGCGAGATCCTGCGCATGCTGCCGTGGAACGAACAACTGCCGTGGCTGCCGGAACCGCAATTCAAGGATCCGCTGTACCCGATCGACGAGTTGCTCGGGCTGATTCCCGACGACCCGAAGAAGCCCTACGACGTGCGCGAAATCATTGCGCGGATTGCCGATGAATCGGAGTTTCTAGAATTCAAAGGCGAGTTCGATCAGCAGACCATCTGCGGTCAGTTGAAAATCCAGGGCCGTGCCTGCGGCCTGATCGGCAACAACGGCCCGATCACCCCCGCCGGGGCGAGCAAGGCCGCGCAGTTCATTCAGCTGTGCGACCAGAGCCAGACGCCGCTGCTGTTTTTCCATAACACCACCGGCTTCATGGTTGGCACCGAGTCCGAGCAGCAAGGCGTGATCAAACACGGTTCGAAACTGATTCAAGCGGTGGCCAATGCCCGAGTGCCTAAACTGACGATTGTCGTCGGTGGCTCCTACGGCGCTGGCAACTATGCGATGTGCGGGCGCGGTCTCGATCCACGCTTCATCTTCGCCTGGCCCAACAGCCGCACCGCGGTGATGGGCGGCGCGCAGGCCGGCAAGGTGCTGCGCATCGTCACCGAGGCCAAACAGCTCAAGGAAGGCCTGGTGCCGGATCCGAAAATGCTCGACATGCTCGAACAGGTCACCGCGCAGAAACTCGACAGCCAGTCCACCGCGCTTTACGGCAGCGCCAACCTGTGGGACGACGGCCTCATCGACCCGCGCGATACGCGCACCTTGCTCGGTTACCTGCTGGATATCTGCCACGAAGCCGACATCCGCACGTTGCAACCCAACAGCTTCGGCGTCAGCCGCTTCTGACTGCCACGGATCCCAAGGAGAACAATAAAAATGATCTTCACCCCGGAACACGAAGCACTGCGTCGCACCGTCCGCCAATTCGTCGAACACGAGATCAATCCACACGTCGATGAATGGGAAAAGGCCGGACGCTTTCCGATCCACGAGATTTTCCGCAAGGCCGGCGACCTTGGTCTGCTGGGGATTTCCAAACCGGAAAAATTCGGCGGCATGGGCCTCGACTACAGCTATTCGATTGTCGCCGCCGAAGAGTTCGGCACCATTCATTGCGGCGGCATTCCGATGTCGATCGGCGTGCAGACCGACATGTGCACCCCGGCGCTGGCCCGCTTCGGCTCCGATGAATTGCGCGACGAATTCCTCCGCCCCGCGATTACCGGCGAGCAGGTCGGTTGCATCGGCGTCTCGGAAGTCGGTGCCGGTTCCGATGTCGCGGGTCTAAAGACCAGCGCGCGCAAGGACGGCGACGATTACGTGATCAATGGCAGCAAAATGTGGATCACCAATTCACCGAGTGCCGATTTCATCTGCCTGCTGGCCAACACCTCGGACGACAAGCCGCACATCAACAAGTCGCTGATCATGGTGCCGATGAACAGCCCGGGCATCAGCCTCAGCTCGCACCTGGACAAGCTCGGCATGCGCAGTTCGGAGACCGCCCAGGTGTTTTTCGACAACGTGCGTGTGCCGCAGCGCAACCGCATCGGCCACGAAGGCGCCGGGTTCATGATGCAGATGCTGCAGTTTCAGGAAGAACGTCTGTTCGGCGCGGCCAACATGATCAAGGGTCTGGAATATTGCGTCGACAGCACCATCGAGTACTGCAAGGAGCGCAAGACCTTCGGCAACGCGCTGATCGACAATCAGGTGATCCACTTCCGCCTCGCCGAATTGCAGACCGAAATCGAATGCCTGCGGGCGCTGGTCTATCAGGCCACCGAGCAATATGTGAAGGGTCAGGACGTCACGCGTCTGGCCTCGATGGCCAAGCTCAAGGCCGGGCGCCTCGGTCGTGAAGTCAGCGACAGTTGCCTGCAATATTGGGGCGGCATGGGCTTCATGTGGGACAACCCGGTGGCCCGCGCCTATCGCGATGTGCGGCTGGTGTCGATCGGCGGCGGCGCCGACGAAATCATGCTGGGGATCATCTGCAAACTGATGGGCATTCTGCCAGGGAAAAAGAAATGAGCCCCCTGCCGGAATGCCAGACACTGCTGCTGGAGCTGCATGGCGGCGTGTTGCACATCACCCTCAATCGCCCGGACAGCCGCAATGCGATGAGCCTGCACATGGTCGCCGAACTGCGTGCGGTATTGGCGGCGGTACGCGATGAGCGCAGTGTTCGCGCCCTGGTGCTCAGTGGCGCGGGCGGGCACTTCTGCGCTGGCGGCGACATCAAGGACATGGCCAATGCACGCGCCCGGGGCGCCGATGCCTATCGCGATTTGAACCGCGCTTTCGGTGCGCTGTTGCAAGAGGCACAGCAGGCGCCGCAAGTGCTGATCACGGTATTGCAAGGCGCAGTGCTCGGTGGTGGTTTCGGGCTGGCATGTGTGAGCGATATCGCCATGGCCGATCATCAGGCGCAGTTCGGCCTGCCGGAAACCAGCCTCGGGCTGTTGCCTGCGCAGATCGCGCCGTTCGTGGTGCAACGCATCGGCCTGACCGAAACCCGTCGGCTGGCACTGACAGCCGCGCGTTTCGATGGCCATCAGGCGCGACGCCTGGGGCTGGTGCATTTTGTCGAACAGGATCCGCAGGCATTGGCCGAACGCCTCGACGAAGTACTCGACCATGTTCTGTGCTGCGCACCGGACGCGAATGCGATGACCAAAAAGCTGTTGCTGGCCAGCGCCGGACAGCCATCGAATGAACTGCTGGATGACGCAGCGCAATGGTTCAGTGAAGCGGTGACTGGTGTCGAAGGGATCGAGGGCACGATGGCTTTCGTGCAAAAGCGTAAACCGCGATGGGCCACCTGAAAGCTTCGCGAGCAGGCCCGCTTTCACAGGTTTTGTGAACGATGCAAATTCCTTGTGGGAGCGAGCCTGCTCGCGAAGAGGCCAGCCAACCCACCGCCAAATACTCAGGAAGATCACCATGCCCGCCCTCCACAAAATCCTGATCGCCAACCGCGGTGAAATCGCCTGCCGCATTCAGCGCACCGCCCAGGCCCTCGGCTATCGCACCGTCGCCGTATTCAGCGATGCCGACGCCGATGCCCTGCACGTGCAGATGGCCGATCAAGCGGTGAACATCGGCGCCGCACCGGTACACCAGTCCTACCTGAACATCCCGGCGATCCTCGATGCCGCGCGCCGCAGCGGCGCCGACGCGATCCACCCCGGCTACGGCTTTCTCTCGGAAAACCCAGGATTCGCCCGCGCCTGCGCAGAGGCCGGCCTGACCTTTATCGGCCCCAGCACCGACGCCATCGAGCTGATGGGCAGCAAGCGCCTGTCGAAAATCGCCATGCTCGACGCCGGCGTTCCCTGCATCGCCGGCTATCAAGGCGCCGCGCAGGACGACGCTACCTTGCTGCGCGAAGCCGAACGCATCGGCTACCCGCTGATGATCAAGGCCAGCGCCGGCGGCGGTGGACGCGGCATGCGCCTGGTGCACAGCAGCGATGAGTTGCCGGCGCAATTGCGCACCGCGCGCTCCGAGGCACTGAATGGTTTTGGCAGTGACGAACTGATCCTCGAGCAGGCACTGATCGAACCACGGCACGTCGAGGTGCAACTGTTCGGCGACTGCCAGGGCAATCTGATCTACCTCGGTGAGCGCGATTGCTCGGTGCAGCGTCGCCATCAGAAAGTCATCGAGGAAGCACCCTGCCCGGTGATGACCGGTGAGTTGCGCCAGGCCATGGGCGAAGCAGCGCTCAAGGCTGGTCGGGCGGTGAATTACGTCGGTGCCGGCACCGTCGAGTTTCTGCTCGATGCCCGTGGGCAATTCTACTTTCTGGAAATGAACACCCGTCTGCAGGTCGAGCATCCGGTGACCGAACTGATCACCGGGCAGGATCTGGTCGCCTGGCAATTGGCCGTTGCCGAGGGGCAGCCGCTGCCGTTGACTCAGGATCAGGTCGCGCTGAACGGTCACGCCATGGAAGTGCGTCTGTATGCCGAAGATCCGACGCAGAATTTCCTGCCGCAGACCGGTCGCGTGCAGGCATGGGAACCGGCCTTGAATCCCGGCGCGCGAATCGATCACGGCTTGCGCGAAGGTCAGTTGATCAGCCCGTTCTATGACCCGATGCTCGGCAAGCTGATCGCCCACGGCGCGACCCGCGAAGAGGCACGGCGCAAGCTGTTGCGCGCAGTGCAGGACAGCGTGCTGCTCGGTGTTCAGAGCAATCAGCGTTTGCTGGTCAGCCTGCTGCAACATCCACAGTTCATCAGCGGTGAATGCAGCACCGCATTCATTGCCCAGCATTTCACTGACCACCCGTGCCTGCACACTTACGCCCCCACCGCCGAGGAACTGGCCATCGCCGCTGTGCTGTTTTATCAGTCTGGCGCGCAGGCGCATCGCGCGCCGCTCAAGGGTTGGCGCAACAATGTCGGCGCGCCGCTCGATTACCGCCTCGGGCTGGAACAGCAGGACTGGAGCTTGCAACTGCTTGCGAACGGCGCTGGCCGCTTCACCGTGAACGTGATGCAGCGCGCACTGGCGCTGACCGTCATTGAGTGCAACGAACGCTCGGTGACGCTGGAAGTCGACGGCCTGCGCCAGCGTCATGCGTATCGGATCGCCGGCGAAGAACTCTGGCTGTTCACCCACCCCGGCAACCTGCGCCTGGAGGATCGAACTCATGCGCTGATCAGCAGTCAGAGCAGCGTCAGCTCCGGCACACTGAAAGCGCCGATGGACGGTGCCATCGTCGACGTGCTGGTCAGCGAAGGCAGTCGGGTCAGCAAGGGTCAGTTGCTGGTGGTGCTGGAGGCAATGAAAATGGAGCATCCGCTGAAGGCCGGTATCGACGGCGTGCTCAAGCGGGTGCAGGTCAAGGTCGGCGATCAGGTAAAAAATCGTCAGGTTCTGTTGCAGGTCGAGTGAGTCGCCAGGCGCAAACGCAAGGTTTGACTACGCTCTGATCTATCAGGACGCGTAAATCAGGAAACCTGCGATGCCCCATTGGCTGGTCATTGATCTGGAAGCCACCACAGATGAAGGTGGCTGGCCGGTTACGGAAATGGAAATCATCGAAATCGGCGCGACGCTGGTCGATCGAGCCGGTCGCGAGCAGGATCACTTTCAGCGGTTCGTCAAACCGACCCGGCGGCCGTTATTGACGGCATTTTGTCGTGAACTCACGCACATCACCCAGGCCAATATCGATGCCGCGCAGCCGTTGAACGAGGTCTGGCCAGTCTTTGAGCGCTGGCTCGGGCAACACCAGACGCGCCTCGAGGGCTGGGCCAGTTGGGGAGATTACGACCGCAAGCAGTTACTTCAGGAATGGCAGCGCCTGCAGCTCGACAGCGTGCTGGGCCGAGTGCCGCACATGAATCTCAAACAACGCTTTGCCAAGGCCCGCCGCCTGGAACGACCGTTGGGCCTGAACGGCGCGCTGCAACTGGCCGGCATGCAGTTCAGCGGTCAGCAGCATCGGGCCCTGGAAGATGCGCGCAATACCGCGCGGTTGCTGCCGTTGGTCTTGCCACTCTGAAGTCGGGGCGAGAACTCGTCGGACACGCCCCGGGCAGGTGACGGCGCCGGGAGCGTTGTGCATACTGGCCAGCCTTTTTTAACCCTTTTTTGCCCTTTTCGAGAGGAATCGCCCATGTTCAAAGTCAACGAGTACTTCGACGGCACCGTCAAGTCGATCGCTTTTGGCACCGCTGAAGGTCCGGCGACCATCGGCGTCATGGCCCCGGGCGAATACGAATTCGGCACCGCTCAGCGCGAGATCATGCACGTGGTCTCCGGTGCGCTGACCGTCAAACTGCCGGACAGCAGCGACTGGGAAACCTTCGCCGCCGGCAGCCAGTTCAACGTTCCGGCCAACAGCAAGTTCCAGCTGAAAGTCGCCGTTGATACTGCTTACCTGTGCGAATACCGCGGCTAAGCCCACGGCTTTTCCCGGTAAAAAAATGCCCGTGTCCATGGACACGGGCATTTTTCATTTCCGGCCTCGGTTATTCGAGGATTTCCACCGGCATACCGACTTCCAGCCGACCATTGCTGTCGTTGACCAGATTCTGCCCGAACATCGCGCCATCAGCCTGGGCACGGTACTTCTGCAAGGTCGCCAGCGGTTCGCGATCGGCACTGCGCTCGCCAGTCTGCGGATCAATCGTGGTCAGGATGCAGCGCGAGCAAGGCTTGACCACGCGGAACTCGACATCGCCGATGCGGATGCGCTTCCAGCCATCTTCGGCAAATGCCGTACTGCCTTCGATCACCAGATTCGGCCGAAAGCGCAGCATCTCCAGCGGTCGTCCGACCTTTTGCACCAGATCGTCAAGCGACGCCTGGCCAATCAACAACAGCGGGAAACCGTCGGCGAACGCGACCTGATCGTCGTCGCGGCCATACCCGGCCTGCGTCATACGCGCGCGATCAAGTGGCACCTGCACCAGACGGGTCGGTTTGCCGATGAAATCGCTGACCCAGCGGGCCGCTGCATCACCGGCATCCGGAACGCGCAGGGTGTCGCGCCAGATGGTCACACCGCGCAACTCGGCATCGTCCTGCGGTAACGCAATATCCAGCGCGGCATGGTCGGGCGCACTGAGGGTCAGCCCGCCCTGCGCATTCCACAATGCCGACAGCTGGCTCATTTTCGCCTCGGCCCTTTGGGTCAGGAAGCGGCCGCTGGCCTCGTCCACCAGCATCCAGCGTCGGTCCCCTTCAAGGCCCAGTTTATCCAGGCCAATCGATTGCAGAATCTCGGGCTTGCCGGATTTCAACGGGTAACGATAAAGCGCACTCAGACGCAGCATGTCCAGCTTCCTGATGGGCAAAAAAGCCACCCTATACGAGCTTTATCTGTGAATCAAAGCCTGATGCACGCGCCTGCAAAGATAGTTTGTGGCGAGGGGATTAATCCCCGATGGGGCGCGAAGCAGCCCCACTTGAATCAAGAAAGCGGGACTGCTGTGCAGTCCATCGGGGATAAATCCCCTCGCTACAGGATTTCCTCAGACCGGCACTTCATCCAGCATCAGACGCTGACGCACGACATCGACCAGTTTGTCCGGCTGGAACTTGGAGAGGAAGTTATCGCAGCCGACCTTCTTCACCATCGAATCGTTGAAGCTGCCGGACAGCGAGGTGTGCAGCACCACATACAGACCGCGCAGGCGCGGGTCGTTGCGGATCTCGGTGGTCAGGCGATAGCCGTCCATTTCCGGCATTTCCGCGTCGGTGAACACCATCAGCAGTTTGTCGGTCATGTTCACGCCGGTATCGGCCCAGGCCTTGAGCATGTTCAGCGCCTTCAGGCCATCACTGGCGATGTGCATTTTCACCCCGAGCTGGCCGAGGGTGTCACGCAATTGCGAAAGCGCCACGTTGGAGTCGTCCACCAGCAGTACTTCGCGACCACGGGCACGCTCCAGCACCGGATCGTCGAGTTTGTCGCGCGAAACCTTGGCGTTGTACGGAACGATTTCGGCGAGCACTTTCTCGACGTCGATGATTTCCACCAGTTGATCGTCGACCTTGCTGATCGCGGTCAGGTAATGCTGGCGTCCGGCGCTGGTCGGCGGCGGCAGGATGGCTTCCCAGTTCATATTGACGATGCGATCCACGCCACCGACAAGGAACGCCTGCACCGAACGGTTGTACTCGGTGACGATGATGGTGCTGTTCGGGCCCGGCACCAGCGGGCGCATGCCGATCGCCTGGGACAGGTCGATCACCGGCAGCGTCTGGCCACGCAGGTTGACTACACCGCAGACAAACGGGTGACGTTGCGGCATCAGGGTCAGCTTCGGCAATTGCAGAACTTCCTGAACCTTGAACACGTTGATCGCGAACAATTGGCGTCCGGCCAGTCGAAACATGAGAATTTCCAGGCGATTCTCACCCACCAGTTGCGTGCGTTGGTCTACCGTGTCGAGAATGCCGGCCATCAATGACTCCTGGGCTTGTTCTGATGAATTCACTACTAAGTGGGGTTATCGGCTGTTTATGGCGATTCTTGATCCCCACAAAATCACCATCAAAATGCCACACGCAGGCATTGATGTCACATTAACATCATGGTTTACTGGCCCGGCGTTTTCATCTGCTACATTCTCTTCTGGCGCGACCACAGTTTGCGCCACAGGTTCCCGCGTGTAAGGGAATCCCCTAGTAACAATCAGGCCCAACCTGATGTTCGCAATATCCAATAGCCATTAATGTGACGCCATTCTCATTGCATGAACGGAGTCAGGCTATTGTGTGCGATCGCAGGTCAGTGGAAACCCACCCTCTGGAAAACCTCAGCCAGTGCACTTGCGCGGCGGGGCGCGATCTCCCGACGGTTCATGATCGTCGACACACACGGCATTCCCTCATCAGACATGACGCTGTGGAGATAAGCATGCCAATCGACCGTAAAGACTGGGCACAACGCTTTCCCGAATTTCTCGTCGAAGCGGAAACACTCCTGGCCAAGTCGGAAGAATGCCTGAGCCACCTGCAATTGATCAGCAACGACAAGGATGCGATTGACTGCATGCGCAGCACCCTGCTCAAGCTGGCGAGCCGTGCAGAAGCGTTGGCACTGGAAGCGATTTCCGAGTTTTCCCTGCACATTCACAGCTTGCTCGATCATGCCCCGGACTCTATCGATCTGCACGCTCAGGCACTGAATGCGCTTCAGGACTGTTTCACCCTGATGGCCTGGCAGATTGAACTGGTCGATCACAATACCGGGCAACTGAGCCTGGATAGCAGCGAGCAAACCTCGCTGATCGAAGCCTTCGCGTTCCAGGTCGGTCAACACCAGTTTCAGCCTTCGCTTTCGCCCCGGCCAATCCCGCTCTTGTCTTATTCCGAGCGCCAGGCCTGATTCGCAGCGGTTAATGCGCACATCGCGGCTGTAGAGCCGAATCGCTGAATGTCGCAAATGAATAGTTCATGCCCGCCAGCGACAATTCGAATTAAATAATCACACCTGACACCCGCAGAAATTTTCCGCGCCTCAGGGTTTGCCTGTGTCCGTGTAACGATCAACTTCAAGCGACACGGGATATCTATCCAGCATAATAAGGTGACTTTTTTCCATTATGGAACTCACGTCCAACATGGCGACTTTCCTGACCCTTTGGACATATATGGCAAACGCGACCAACGGTATCTTAAGTGGTATTATGCCGCCCGTTAGTTGCTATCAATTAATGGCAAAGTGATTCAGTGACAGTCCTCCCCAACGAAGTTGGCGGTCAAACATCGTTCACTGAACCTCGTTCAAATCAATAACATAATTGACAGCATTTTCAGACAGAGACCCGCCAGCCAACGGCCGGTCTGCCCGCAGCGAATATCCATTGGCTCCATCCGATATGTACGCCAGCCTCAAGTCAATCACCACATGGCCACCGTCCCGGGAAAATGCACGCCGGTTCACACTCATATTGTGTGTCACTGCCACCGCCGGCTGCCTGCTGACCTACGGTTTGTCTGCACCGCTTTCGCTGGGACTGCTGCTGTTGAACATGGCCGCCACTGCTTGTGTCTGGGTGCAATATCGGCTGTCGCGCAAATCGATCAAGTTCCAGCCCCAGGAACTCGCCGACCGCTTGCTGGAAGTCCAGGAAAACGAACGCCACCGCCTCAGCCGTGAACTGCATGACGACATCGGTCAGTTACTGACAGCAGCCAAACTGCAAAGTGAATGGCTGAAAAGACGTTTGCCAACCGACTTGCAAGAGCAATGCTCGACACTCTGCGACACCCTCGAAGAAACCCTCAACAAGGTGCGCGACGTCTCAGCCATACTCAACCCACGCCAGTTGACCAGCCTCGGACTGGAAGCCAGCCTGCGTGCGCACTTGCTCAAGACTCTGGCCAACACATCGGTGCACTGGAGCCTCGATTGCCAGCAGCGACTCAACGGCATTCCGGAAGAAATGGCGGTCGCCGCCTTTCGCATCACCCAGGAAGCGGTGACCAACATTCTGCGCCACGCGCAGGCCAGCAACCTGTTGATCCGTGTGCAGCGCCTGCCACAAGGGCTGACGTTGTTGATCAGCGACGACGGCCAAGGCTTCGCGCCTGCTGCAGATCCGGGTCGGGAAGGACAGCGTGGAATGGCCGGGATGGCCGAGAGGATCGAACAATTGGGCGGCACGCTGAACGTCATCAGCGAGCCGGGCAAAGGCACTCAAATCGAAGCACTATTCCCCTGGGCGCCCCGTGCACTCGAGCGGGCCAGTACGAATAAGGTTATGCGTTGACTTGTAACTTACTTCTGGTGGATGACCACTCGCTGATCAGAGCCGGCGTGCGCGCTCTGGTGCTCGACATTCCCGGTTACGCCGTCGTTGGCGAAGCCAGCGATGGCTCGCAGTTGCTTGAAATGGTCGAGCAACTGGCCCCCGATATCGTCTTGCTGGATATCTCGATGAAGGAAACCGGTGGCCTTGAAGCCCTGCAACGGCTCAAGCGGGTGCGGCCCCAAAGCAAAGTGTTGATTTTGTCGATGCACACCGATCCGGCGCTGATCATGCAGGCACTGGAATCCGGAGCGCATGGTTATTTGCTCAAGGACACCACGGCCACCGAACTAGAACATGCCCTCGAAGCCCTGCGTAACAACGAACGCTACCTGAGCCCGGCG
>Ga0209563_100538_pt1 | contig 12727 bp, 5 predicted proteins | sample AraplaCvi_mMF_r2_FD_184271 | JGI IMG/M metagenome (GOLD analysis project Ga0209563, IMG submission 184271) | Arabidopsis root microbial communities from North Carolina, USA - plate scrape CL_Cvi_mMF_r2 (SPAdes) (version 2) | ecosystem: Host-associated > Plants > Roots > Endosphere | place: USA... | reverse complement strand
GCGCGTGGGACTCGTCGATCCGGAGGCGGGGCGCGTTCGAGATCTGTACGCCTTGGCGAAGACGACGAAAGGCGTCGACGCGACGATTTTTACCTCCATGGTGGCCTTGATCGAAAGCGGTGATGCAGGTCTCGCGCAATCGGCCGAACTGTCCGAAATCGTGAAGCGAGGAAACGTCGACGGGCTCGCTCTCTCCCAAGTCGCTCTGCATGCGCCGCTGCCCGTGCCGTCGCAAATCCGCGACTGCTCCGTCTTCGAGGAGCACATACGCGATGCGCCTGTCGGAATGTCGCGTCTGAAGACGTCGCTCGGAATCGGCACCGCCGATATTGCGCGCGCCGAGGTGCCTGCGATCTATCGGTCCCAACCCATCTACTATATCTCGAACCGCTTCGGCGTCACCGGACCGGACACGCAGGTCGCGTGGCCGCGATACAGCGCGGTCATGGATTTCGAGCTCGAAGTCGCAGTCGTAATCGGCCGTCGTTGCAAGGATGTCGCGGTAGAGCGTGCCGCCGACCAGATCTTCGGGTTCACGATCCTCAACGACTTTTCGGCGCGGGATCAGCAGGCGAAGGAGATGATGGGAGGCTTGGGGCCCACCAAAGGCAAAAGCTTCGATTGCGGCAACGCGATGGGACCATGGATCGTAACCCGCGACGAAATCGACTTGCCGATCGATCTGGCGGCCGAGGTGCGCGTCAACGGAGAAACCTGGGCCAAGACCCGGACCGTCGGAATGCTCCATGGCATCTCCGAGATGATCTCATTCATCTCGGCGGACGAAACCCTCCACCCGGGCGAAGTGATCGGGACCGGCACGGTGGGAGGATGTTGTGGTCTCGAAATGGGCCAGTTTTTGACAGACGGCGACACCGTCGAACTCATCGTGGAGCGCATAGGCACCTTACGAAACACGGTGAAGCGCCAAGTCTAAGTGCGCCATCATTTACAACAACGATAAACACAAACAGGGGGGAAAATGACCGAGGAGATTGAAAGGACGACGTTGAAGCGCGTCATGTGGCGGTTGATTCCGTTCATGGGCGCTTGCTTCATGATCAATTGGCTCGATCGCACGAATGTTGCGTTCGCGGCCCTGACCATGAACAAGGACCTGGGCTTGACGGCGACGACTTTCGGCGCGGGAGCCGGCATCTTCTTCTGGGGATTCGTCCTTTTCGAGGTCCCCAGCAACCTGGCGCTCGCAAAATTGGGCGGAAGAGTTTGGATCGCCAGGATCATGATTACGTGGGGGCTCTTCGCCGCTGCCATGGCGTTGGTACAGGGAGAGTACTCATTCTACGCCGTGCGCTTCCTGCTCGGCGCCGCAGAAGGCGGCTTCTATCCGGGATCCGTCTATTTCTTCAGTCAGTGGGTGCCGCGAAGCTACCGCGGTCGCGTCTACGGATGGTTCGGGGCGTGCGGCTCCGTCGCTTCGGTGATTTCGGGACCTCTCGCCGGATACATCCTGCAGATGAACGGCGTGCTCGGCATGACCGGGTGGCAATGGCTCTTCATCCTCGAAGGACTGCCTGCCGCGATCCTCGGCATCGCCTGCATCTTCTATCTTCAGGATAGGCCGTCACAGGCGAATTGGCTGACCGACGAGCAAAGGGCCTGGCTGGTCGGTGCGCTGAGCGCGGAAAAGGCCGAAGATGCGGGGCAGCCCCGAGTCACCGTCCTTAAAGCGATGTCAGATCCCCGCGTATTGACGCTCGCGGTGTGTTATTTCTTCTTCGGGTTCGGTCTCTACGGTGTGGGCCTCTGGCTGCCTCTCGTCATCAAGGAGTTCGGATTCACGAACGTGCAAATCGGCTATCTGAGCGCACTGCCGGCGATCTGCGGAATCTGCTGGATGAGCTTCCGGAGCTGGCATTCGGACCGGAAGAACGAACGACGGTGGCATCTGGTCGTGACCGGCTTGATCGGCACGTGCGGACTGATGCTTGTCGCCTGGCAGTCTTGGAACATCTACCTCGTGATGCTCGGTTTCTGCATGACGTCGCTCGGCATCTACGTGACGTTCCCGATCATGCTGACCTGGCCTACCGCGGCGCTTTCGGGGTCGGCCGCCGCCGCGGCCACGGCCGTGATCACGTCGCTTGGAACGTCGAACGGCTACTTCGGTGCCCAGATGATCGGAATCTTCCGCGACATGACGGGAGACTTCCGTCTGGCGATGCTGCTGACGGCCTGCGGCGTCGCGATCGCGCCACTCGTGGTGGCGATCTTCGGCGGATATCTCAACTCGACCAGATATAGCCAATCCAAGAACACGGTGCCGGTGCCTGGCTCGAAGGTAGCCGCTCCCGGTGCGGTGGGGCCCTGATTTCTCCGCCGCAGACCCGGTCCTTCGGGACCGGGTCATGGCACGTCTCCGGTTCTCGATGTTCTTGCGATCGCGGTCGGAGTGACCGAGTGACAGCGCTACAGATATTCGCTCACACCGGTCTCTAATTTGGTAGCGATCTATGCGATCGACCGATGGCCTCGATTTCGTGCCTGGCATTCGGATCATGCACGACTTTCAGAGGGAATTGACCAACCGGCCGCGCGGATTCGATCGCAACGCTTCCACCGGCTTTCGCCACCAGCGCTTTCAGCCTTTCGAACTCACCGCACCAAATTTCTTCCATATCGCGGTCACGGCTGGTGTCGCGAGCCTCTGCCGAGCCACCGATGCCGACAGCCCGAACCTGGAGGAGATCCCCCCCTCCCGAAAGCTCCACGCCATATCCGGGATTGGCCGCTTTGCGCAGAACGACCTGACCCTTGTCAACCCAGGCGGTCGCCATTCCCTCGGACACCTCGTAGCCTAGGCTGGCGAGCCCTTCGAGCACGGCACGCCGGCGCTCCGCCGCGGCCATCGTCTTGAGTTCCTCTTCGATAAGCTTGTCGGCTTTCTTGATGAGCTCCTCAGCGTTGCTCCTCTGCGGCAATCGTAAAGCGGCGACGATCTCAGCCAGAAGCGACGGAGCTTCGGGGGATCTGATGGCCGAAAGTTCCGCAAGTCGCGCGCGCAGCTTGCTATCGAGCCGCAGACTGGCTCTCCCGACTTTCACCGCGTTCGCAAGATCCAACAGCAAGCTGTCCGCCACCAGCGGTCGTCGGGTAGGAAGCTCAGTTTCCAGGGCCGCGACGCGAGCCGCAAATGCACCGGAATCGATTCCGAGGCCGCGCAACTCTCCAAGAAAGGTATCGACTCGAGCCAGGCATGGATCGTCCGCCTGCTTCGGCTGTCGCGATATCCACTCCTGCAGCGAGTCTCGGCGCTCGCCGGCCCCGAGCTTGGCTGCGAGCTCGCGTTGCCGGTCGGTCGCTGATCCATGTGTTTCGGGCGATGGAAACAGCAACAGCGCTTTGGCCATGGCCGCTTCCAGGCGATCGGAGGATGCCGACGAACCTCCAAGCTCTGCGCGTAAGTCAGCTGGAATCGCGATTTTCAGAGCCTGCAGCCTTTGAAGCAGCGCCTCGGCCGCAAACTTAGATCGCCTTAGATCGCGATTCGCACGTGCCGCCGCCTCGGTCGCCTGTTGAATCCGTCTTTCGGAATCTGCCTGAAGAAAGGCGATCTCGGAGGCGACCTGCTTCTGCAATTCGATGAAACGGTCCGCGGCGAGCAGACGACGAAGCTCTTCGCGGCGGGCGGCGACCTTCTCGATGTCATTTTGCACGATCGTCCCATTTCGAGTTCCCGCGAGCGTCCAACTATCTACCGCGGCATCGAGCCGAGCCAGATCGCGACGACAGATCGCGACGATTTCGGCGCGAGTGACGATCCTGAATGCTTTGGGTCCGCTCATTGCAATCCTCCCTCACGAAGAGCGCTTTCTATTGCATTCTTGAGCCGCAGACGTTCGGCGTCCCCGGCATGGGTCCAAGCATAAGAAGAAACCCTGTGGACATAGGGGATGGCGCGGCTCAGCACCTTCGGGCGCCAAATCTCACGGGCGCGAGCTTTTTCCAATAATCGATGCCTTGGCGCATCGCACTCAATGCCGATCGCATAAAAACCCGTCCGAGGATCGGTCACCGCGAAATCGAGGCCGAATGCTCCGCCGTCGCGAGCCTTCGTGTGCTCCCAGCCATTCGCATTCAGAAAGGCGTCGACCGACTTAGTAAAGCCGTCGTCTCCCTGATGATCCGCTTCGTGGAGGGGCCGTTGCTCCGTGACCATGCGGTCCAAAAGTGTTCTGCCCGAGTCTCCGAGGCCCTCCGACACCGTTCTCGCATACTCGAGGTAACCCTGCAGGTAGTCGCGAGGCACTCTTGGACCGCTCCGCCTCGTCAACAAATCCGATATCTCGGATATCGGCATCGAGGTGACAATGACGACCTTCTCTCTTGCGCGCGTCACCGCGACGTTCAGGCGGCGTTCTCCGCCGGCATGACCGAGCGCACCGAAGCTCTTGCGGAAAGCCCCGTGCTCGTTGCGGCCGAACGTGGTCGAAAAGACGATGATGTCCCGTTCGTCGCCTTGTACGTTTTCGACGTTCTTCACGAAAAAGCCCATATCCTCGCCTTGCTCGGTTCGCTCGCGCTCGCGCATCAAAGCTTCCCGGAAAGCCGCGTCGCCTTCCGCCTGGTCCTCCAGGGCATCTTCTATGGCGTCGGCCTGCTTACGATTGAACGTGACGACCCCGACCGAAGGCGGCGATGGATCTTCCCAAAGTTCGGCAAGGTACTGTACGACGTCGGTCGCCTCCTTTTGGTTGGTCTGGCTCTTGTACATGCCGTCCGAACGGATCACCTCGATCGGCTTGATTTTGCGGATGGTTTCTTCGGGGTGACGGACGGGAACGCTGAGCGAGTTGGCGTAGAACGACGCGTTCGAGAAGCCGATCAGCTCGCGGTACTTCGAGCGATAGTGCACCTGTAGGGTGCACGTCCGGAGCACTGTGCGGGCCAGTTGGAGTAGATCGGGACAATCCTTGATTTCCCGCCGATTCCAGGTCTCGGCGAAGGCGTCGCGTTCTTCGTCGGTCGCTTCCTCTTCTGGCTCTTCGCCATCGAAAATGGCCGCTTCGTCGTTCTCGACCCTGCTCGCAAAAAAAGACGTCGGCGGCATCTGCTTCTCGTCGCCGCTAACGACGACGAGCCGGCTTCGAAACAGCGAAGGCAACGCATACTCGACGGGCATCTGCGAAGCCTCGTCGAAGATGACGGTATCGAAGAGCCCGGCTTTGGGCTGTAGAACGCGACTTGCGACGTCAGGCGTCATGAGCCAGACGGGACGGAGTGCGAAGAGCCCGAGCGGAGCCGCACGGTCGATGAATTCCCGCAGACGCAGCGCTCTTGGACCGGTGAGCCTGGTTATCTGATCCCAATCGCCGGTTGCCCGCACCTTGCTTCGGTTGATTCCTTGAACGAGAAGGTCTCTATTGTAGTTCCGGATCTGAGCATCCGCTTCGGCGAGCGACTTCACCTTCGCCTCGACTTCCTCGCCGCCGAACAAGACGTCCGGATTGACGCCCTCCATTGAAGCCTTCCATTCCAAACGCGCCTCGCGTCCGATGGTGGCACGGACGCAGGCGTCGAGCTCGTCGGAGGGAAGTTCCGACAATTCGGCTTCCATCGACCTGAGTACGGCGAAGATTGCGCGTTCCTTGGCGGTCAGGCGCGTGGAGCGAAGACGGAACTGCTGGTAGTTGGCGAGCATCGGCAATGCCTGGACGATTTGGGAAACGGCTCCCGCATTGGAGCGTCCGTTCTCGACCGCGGAGTATCTCGATCCAAGCCACAATTCGTCGAAGTAAGCCTTGAGCCGGTCCAGCGCGACGCGGCTCTGTTCTCGTGCTTCGTGTCTTACCAGGGCTTGGTCGCCACGTTCGAAGAACAGACTCAATTCCTCGGTGTCTCCGGTGGCGATGGCCGTATCGAGCTCGGATCTGCTGGGGCATCGATCGACGATCGAATTATGCCCGCTTAGGCCATCGAGAAACGAACGCAAGCTTTTGGCGAAATCGGCGAGCTTGCCGGGCGAGAGATCCAGGTTGGGGACTTTGCCGAAAAGGTCGTTAAAGTGTTGGTGCAGCTCTCGCCTGGGTTCACGCAACACCAGTTCGAGCATGGCCGCATGATATAGGGAGCCGATGGCATCCGCGCTTTGTGGAAGCTGCATGGAGGACAGCGTCTGGAGTGCTCGGCGCCTCCGGAGCCAATACAGAGGGTTTATCAACCGTAGACCGCCCGTCGGCGGGCGAGCGCGGTCGGCGAGTTCCGCGACGGATCTCAGCTGCTGCTCGCTCAAGGCGGTGAGTTTGGACGAGAAGTTCGGCTTATAGGACGGACCATCGAGCGAAGAGAGTTGTTCGTCGATCTGCCTCAAGTCGTCCAGCATGCGGTCGGCTCGCGAAACTCCTCCACCATCGTTTCGGAACAGCGGACGCAACCGGGCGAGATTCGTCCAAACCGTCTCGCTTATGGAACGCAAGTCGCCCGCTTCGGCGAGCCAGGACCGGAAGGCCGTAGGATCTTCCAGTTTCAGGCAGTCGGCCGTCTCCGCATCGGTCTGCTCGCGTATGGCTTCGGTCTCGACCAACGCTTGAAGATGCTGGGTGACCGCGGCGGTCGTCCCACGATCGGGGTTGAACGGCTTGAGGGAGGAAAGGGGATTGCCCTCGAATTGCGCCGGCAGCCAAAACTTGGCGAGCGGTCCGCAATTCTCTTCGATCGTCGCGACATCGGAGGGATGTAGACCGGACAGAAGTGGCCGAAGCTCGGGAGCATCGACGGGCTTTGGCAGACCTTCTTCGATTTCCAACAGTTCGCCCAGAAGCGTCCGGTACGACAGTCCAGTCCGGTCGTCCTCCGAATGCAGTGCGGTCAGGCGACGGTCGAGCTCCGCCTCAAGCGTCTCGATGCGCGCCGCTAATCGTTCACGGCTGAGTTTCCACGCTGGTGTCCCCCCGGGCGGTAGGCCGTGTAGCGCCTGCACCTGCGAGCGGACAGCATTGATGATCGATCCGCGATCGCGATGTTCGTCCGTGATCATGACGAAGCGATCGCCGAGCCGTTCCTTCTCGAGCCGCTTTCGCACGACCTCGAGTGCAGCTTGCTTCTGGCACACGACGAGAAGCGACTTTCCGGTGCCGATGGCGTCCGCCACCATGTTGACGATCGTCTGGCTTTTGCCTGTCCCGGGCGGGCCTGCGATGACCAGGCCGGGAGCCTGGCGCGCATCCAGGACGGCCGCCTCTTGCGAAGGATCGCTATCGGCGGTGAAATAACGATCGACTTCCGCGACTTTGGGCGATGAGGCCGGCGCCGCATCTTGTTCGTTCAATCTCAGCGCGGCCTCGAGAGCCGTCGCAGTCGGAGGCACCCCGCGGAGCGTCTCGAGGTCTTTCATCACGGCTTGGCCCATAAACTCAAGATGGAAGAGCACGGCCGCGGGTACGAGTTGGCGTTCTTGCGAACCGATCTTGACGTCCTTGCCCGGAAGTCGGGTCAGCTCATTTCCGGCCGGCCGGGCGAGCCGGCTGAAGGTATCCATGGCGGCTTGAACGGACAGGCTCGCGTGGGTGAGCAGCTCGTTCGCCGCCTCCTGCCATCGTTTCGCTTCCTGAACGCCGACCATTCCTTCGAGGGCAGGATTGAGGACGACGTGTTCAATCTCCGTGTCGGGATTCTTTTCTCTTCCGTATCCAAGCGTGATGTGACCGCGATTGCCGACCTCCGGATTGACGCGAACCGGCCATAACAGCACGGGCGCGATCCTCGGCTTCGCATTGGGGCGGCTGTCGCGCATGATCAGGAAGGGAAAGCCCATGTATAGGCCGTCGATCCCGGTATCGCGCTTGTAGAGCAGTGCTCGGGAATGAAGCGATCGCAATCTCCGTTCGATGCCCTCTTCGGAGCCGAAGGCGGCAGGGTCGATGTTCACGACGCGGTTCGTACGACCGAGGAGTTGGTCGAGAATATCGTTCGCGGGTGCTCTGGCGGTACCGAGCTCGGTGAGGTCGACTCTGGCGGCCGACTTGCCAATCAGCATCCGCGTCAGCGGACCTCGTATCACGCCTCCCGAAATTCGCTTGGCGAAGAAATCCAGAATCCTAGAGACATATCCTTGCTTTGGCAGCGGCTTCCAGGATTCCGCGGGCACGGAGAGAAGGGCGAGCGCGCGCCCTAGGCGCATGCGCCTATCCAGACGAAACTGATCCGCCCATTCGTCGGCTTCCTTCAGACCGCATCTTGCGAAGTTATGAATGCGCTCGTCGATCGCCTGATAGATCTCGCGACGTGGTCGCGTGAGGAGATCGGTAGCTCTCTCGACCGAAAAATGGCCGAGTCCGGCCGCCGTCGCCTCCTTCTTCGCTTCCTCGATGACCTCGGCAACGGACCTGAACTGGTTCGATGTCGCGCTGAGCAGGATGAGCAGGTCCTCTTCGGCCGAAAGACGACGTTCGGTGAGCGCGGCCACGCCGGCGTGGTCGGTGTCGGGGAAAAGCTTCCGCCGCTCCTCCCATAAGGCGGCCACGCGGGCCATCGACGTCGACAGAAGGTGCACGCGCAGAGCGTCCTCGTCGACCGAGATCTCCAGCTGGTCAAGACGTTTCCGAACGGTGTCCGACCTCACTTTCAGACGCCACAACCCATCTTCCGGGTCGATCTTGCGAAGTAGATCGGGGGCGGGCCCAGTGATCAGGCTGTAACCGTCGGACGGATGATCGAGCAGCCAACCCGGCGTGACGATATTGCCCCTGACGATCAAGGGCATCGAGGGATTGAGTGTCTTGAGAGAGATGGAGAGCTTCAAGTCGTCCTGAAGGTTCTCTATCCTCAGGATCTGGCGAAGGCCCGCGGATACCTCGGCCTCGAAGCCGGCCTCTGAAGCCCAGCTTGCGACGGCGCCTCTGAGCACAAGAGCCTTGGCTTCATCCCAACTCGCTGCTTCGGCGGCGGCCAATGCAAACATGTTTGCGGAGCGATACGGCCTCGCCCCAAGCGTGATCGACGCGCCGCCCTCGGCCTCGCCGACGCTTTCGGCCGCCGGCGCGGAAACTGTCTCGCCCCGCAACCAAGCCTGCACTTCCCTCCATTGCCACCGCTGACGCCTGTCGCGAGCCAAGAGTCCGCGGAACAACGTATTCGTCCGAACGTCCAGCCCGGTTGGCAGGTGCACGCCGTTCGTGAGGACGTGGATCAGAAAAGCCTGTTCGTTGATGCCCTCGAAACACGCTCCTTGGGTGATCTTTTCCAGCAAGATCATTCCAATGCTCCACCAGTCGGAAGCGGCGGCAACGCCGCCCGCGATCGCCTCGGGAGCCATGTAACGAGTGGTTTCGAGGGGAGAGGCGATGTCCAAGTCGAATTCAGAAAGCCTCGCGGATCCGAAGCCCCCGATCACGAGGTCGAGTGGCTCTCTTGTCCGCACGAAGATGACCGAGGGACGCAAGTCTCTATGGCGCAATCCCGCCTCGGCGAGCGCGTGGATCGCCCGCGCGAGCTCGTCCACCAACTTGTCGATTGCCGCCTGGTCGTTCGGATCGACGATGTAATCCTCCAGCGTACCGCCGCCGAACTCCTCCGCGACATCGTAAGCACGATCCTGCCAACGCCCGGTGGCGAACAACTCGGGGACATGATCCCGAGGAAGCTTCGCGAGCAAATCATAGATCGCCTGATCCGGCTCCGAGCCGGTTGCGTAGAGCGTAAGTATGCCGCGCTGCCCATCGGACTCGCGCGCGACGACGAAGCGCTCGCGCACGACACTCGATGAGGCGATCCGGTCCTCGAGACGCCATCCGTCAACGATCGTTTCGGCCTCGGCCTCTTGCGGCTGCTCCGGTCCCGTTTCAGGGGCGTCAGGTGAGGGCGGGGCAACCGGTTCGACCATTGCCTCGCCGCAAACGCCGCAGACGAAGTCGCCGGGAGAACCTTGATGACCGTTCCGGCACGCCGGAACGCCGGGCGGCGGGATCTGGGAGCGTTTCGGTCTGGTGGCTCCGGGCGCAGTGATGTCGACCGCCGACAGGTCCCAGCCGCAGGTATGGCCGTCGAGCGTGCCTTCGCAGAAGATCTCGGTAACCGGTCGCTCGGTGTTACAGTTCAGGCAAAGTCTAATCATCAGCCTTGTTCTAACGAGGTTGGAAACGTGCATCTTCGGAAATGCGAAGCGTCGATCCGTCGCTTTCGAGAATGGTCCGCAAGCGTCGGAAATCACCGCGAGCCGGGATACCCGCAAGCCAAACGTCTCCGTTTTCGTCGAACATGACGTCGAAGATGCGGTCGCGCTCGCCGGCGGGCCGGTCGAAGCTCTTGAAGCGTGCTTGGCCCAGGGCCGTGATCAGGTGGAGCTCCTGATTGTCGCTGCCACGAAGCGCCAGAGTTTGCGCCTCATCGACCAGGAAGGGCCCGGTGACGATCGCATCGATGTGCGGCGGTGAGGGAGCGAGTTTTTCGGAGATCGTGGTCCAAGAATAGCCGGTGAAAACGAGTACGTCCAATTCCGTTCGCGCCTTAAGCCGTGCAACAAGCTCGAACAGCGCGTTCTGCTGATCGAATGGCTCTCCACCCGAGATCGTTATTCCGTCTGCTCTCGCGAGCCAGGGCGAAATGGTGTCCAGAACCTGATCTATCTCGGTCGTCCCGCGTCCCCGAACCCATGTGTCCATGGAAATGCATCCAGGGCAACGGATCGAACAGCCTTGAAACCAAATCCCGATTCTACGCCCTGGTCCCAACGTGGTGACCGGGAAATGGATGCGCGATAGGTCGACCGCGGTCATGTGGACTGCTCGCTGATGAAGTCGATTGTGGTCGATGCGCCTGGGCGAACCCCCTCGATCCTGTATTTGCGTCCCGAAGCCGCCTTACTGTCGAACAGACCGCGCGAGAGTGGGTTGATCAGATGGGCTTCCACCTGATTGCGGATGCCACGTCCGCCGTTCGACAGATCGGCAAGGCAAAGTCCGCGAAGGGCGTCGCGAGCGGCTCCCGTCAACGTAACGTCGTAACCGAGCGAGTTGATGTCCCCAAGCAGATTGTCGACCATCTGATCGAATATCTCGTTCGCGACATCTGGGCGGATGAAGTCGAATACGATGACGTTCTCGCCGATCCTATTCAGTATCTCCGGGCGATTGAGGACCTGTTTGAAGTGCTTGTCTATCTCGCCGCGGACCTTCCTCCGTACCTCTTCGAAGGTCTCCTCAGGAGTGACGTTGGCGATTCTCTCGCCGGATGGTCCCGGCACATAGATACCCAAATTCGAGGTGAAGACGATGAAGGCTTCGGAGAAATAGACACGATCGCCTCGACCCGAGGTGAGGACGCCGTCATCCAGTATCTGGAGAAACTTATCGAGAATCCTCGGATGAGCCTTCTCGATTTCGTCGAACAGAACGACGCTGAACGGCTTTTCGCGGATCGCGTTCGTGAGTTCGCCTCCGACATCGTATCCGATATAACCTGGCGGCGCGCCGATGAGGCGTTGATCCGAATGTTCGGCGCTGAATTCCGACATGTCGAACCGGATGTACGCGCTCTCGTCGCCGAAAAGCAGGCTAGTGATCGTCTTCGCCAATTCCGTCTTGCCGACCCCGGTCGGTCCCGCCAGAAAGACCACGCCTCGCGGCCTGCCTCCTCTAGGAGACTGGCCGATGCCGGTCACCGCACGCTTGACGATGTCCAGCATGTGCGTCACCGCATGAGCCTGCCCCTTGACGCGACGTCTTACGAATTGTTCTCCGGAGCTGATCTTGTCGCGGCTGATCTTACGCCAAGGATCCTCGGTCACGCCGACTTTGAACCTTCGTACGGCATCCCCGATTCGATCGAACTGCACTCCTTCGCTGCGGGCGAGCTGCGCGACGGCGCTCAGATCCAGCAGCAGAAGGCCCTCCGTCTCATCGACAAAACCCTGGATCGACTTGTCGAGTTCCGGCTGTTCTGCATTCTGCGCGCCCGGCAGGCCACGGACGAGAGACCGGATCATGCTTCTCCTGGCCGAATGATCCGGCCGACCGATGGGAATGTGACGGATCTTGGGATTGCCGATCAGGAACCAGTCGGGCAGGTCTCCCTCCTTGTCGACGATCCAGATGACCGTGTTGAAGAAAGGAAGACGCTTCTCGCCGGCCGGCCTCGCCCGGGCTGCGTGAGAGAGGATGAGCGCCCGGGAGAAAAGCTGATGTTCGGGAGGTGATAGAGCTTCGCTTCGCGCGACCAACCTCGAGGCGAAGTCAACGATGAGGACGGCTGGCGTCCCATCGGCTCCGACATGTCTTTCGAGGGTAGCCGACAGGGAGTCGATCCCTCCCGGCGCTGTGCCGTTGGTCTGTGTCAGGCCCAATTGAGACAGATAGCTTCCGTCGTTCGGCTCGATGCCTCGAAATCCGCTGAGAAGGTCGAAGCATGCGATGCGCGCATAGCCCGACACCTTCAGGACGTCCGGTAGGACTCTAGACAGCGGTGCGGCAGTCACCTCGCCCGGTACGACCTCGTGCATCTGAAGGTCCCGAGTATTGCCGGAGAGGACAAATTGGCTGCGAAGCGGCAAAAAGCGCAGCAGATCGCGGAGCCATCTGGCTTTTTCGGCCCGACTATCCTGCACCGTAACGCTCCCCCCTTGCACTCGCCACGCGCGACTATAATCTATCTCACTCGCCTATTTCGAGAACAATTCCCGAGGGTCCATAGGGAATTAGGATGAGCCGGCCGCAGGAAGGGAAAGTGCGGTGCCAGCTCAATTTCCGCAAGCGGGATCCGGTTTGAAAGTCCG
>Ga0209563_100537_pt1 | contig 12769 bp, 13 predicted proteins | sample AraplaCvi_mMF_r2_FD_184271 | JGI IMG/M metagenome (GOLD analysis project Ga0209563, IMG submission 184271) | Arabidopsis root microbial communities from North Carolina, USA - plate scrape CL_Cvi_mMF_r2 (SPAdes) (version 2) | ecosystem: Host-associated > Plants > Roots > Endosphere | place: USA... | reverse complement strand
ATGCCCTGCGGCACCACCACCAGGGCCATCGCCTTCGTGTAGGACAGGCCCAGCGCGCGGCAGGCCTCCAGCTGGCCCCGGTCCACGCTCTGGATGCCGGCGCGGAAGATCTCGCCGATGTACGCGGCCGCGATCAGGGACAGGGCGAGGATGCCCAACGGGTACGGGGACGGCCCGAAGATCGACTGCGAGAACCGGGCGAAGCCCTGCCCGATCAGCAGGATGGTCAGGATCGCCGGCAGCCCACGGAACACGTCCGTGTAGATGCGGGCGGGGATGCGCAGCCAGCGGGAGGAGGAGATCCCCATGACGGCGACCACCATGCCGAGCACGACGCCGATGACGGTCGCCGCGATCGAGATGATCAGCGTGTTGACGAGTCCGACGCCCAGCAGCTGCGGGAAGACCTGCAGCATCGACGGGATGTCGAAGAAGGTGTGCGTGATGGTGGTGAGCCAGTCCATGGGGATCTCCCTGCCGGTGTCCTACTTGGCCGGGGTCGGCGTCGAGGACTGCTCCGCCGCGGGCAGGTACTGCTTCGGCATCGGCGAGCCCGGGAACCACTTCTGGTAGAGCTTCTTCCAGGTGCCGTCCTCCATCGCCTCGTGCAGGCCCTTGTTCAGGGCGCTCTTGAGCGCGTTGTTGCCCTTCGCGATCGCGAACCCGGCCGGAGCGTCGAACGACGGGATGTCCTCCGCGTCCTTCAGCGCCGGGTACTGCGCGACGTAGCTCTTCGCCGCTTCGTAGTCGAGGAAGTGCGCATCCACCGAACCGCTGTTGAGGGCGGAGACGGCCGCGTTATTGTCCGGGAAGCGGACGAGGTTCGCCTTCGGGAAGTTCTTCACCGCGTAGGCCTCCTGGAGGGTGCCCTGCACGACGCCGAGGCGCTTGCCGTCGAGGCCCTTCGCGTCGTCGATGCCGCTCGCCTTGGTGGTGAGGACGGTGAGGTAGCCGGCGAGGTAGCCGTCGGAGAAGTCCACGGTCTTCTTGCGCTCGGCCGTGATGCCGATGGCCGCGACACCCACGTCGAACTGGTGGTTCGCGACGGCGGCGAGGAGGCCGGAGAAGTCCTGGCCCGTGAAGACCGGCTTGCCGATCCCCGCGCGCTTGGCGACGTCGGTGAAGAGCTCGACGTCGAAGCCGGTGAACGTGCCGTTGGCGTCGGTGAAGGTGTAGGGCTTCGAGTCGCCCAGGCTGGCGACGCGGACGGTGCCCGCTTCGATCAGTCCGTACGGGTTGTCCTTGGTAGCGGAGCCGGATGCGCCGCCCGCGCTGCAGGCGGCGAGGACCAGTGCGGCGGAGGCCGCGGCGGCCAGCAGCGCTGCCGGCCGGAGGATGGTGCGTCGTTTCACTGCGGTGTCCAATCGTGAGGGGGGATGGTTCGGCGAGAAACAGGACGTGCGATCCTCGTCGATCTCTTGGTTGCTGAGACCGGTCTCTGGCGATTACGCTGAGACCGGTCTCAGTTGGTTTTCTGGGACGCTACAACACGTTTCCCGGGTTCGTCAACACGGGATGTGCGAAACAGGAAGGGTCCGCCGATGTCCCCACGCCCTGCACTGCGGCGCGCCGTCACCGTGGCCGACATCGCCCGCGCGGCGAAAGTGTCGAAGGCGACCGCCGCCCGCGCGCTCGGCGACTACGGGCAGGTGAGCGACGCCGTCCGCTCGCGTGTGCTGGCCGCCGCGGAGGAGCTCAACTACCGCCCGAACGCGCTGGCCCGCTCGATGAACACGGGCCGGTCCAACACGATCGGCGTCGTCGTCGGCGACATCGAGAACCCCTTCTTCGCACACGCGATGCGCGGCATCTCCGACGTGGCGAACGCCGCAGGTTACGACGTCATCCTGACCAACTCCGACGAGGTGGTGGAGGCGGAGGAGGCCGCCGTCGACGTGCTCCTCGACAAGCAGGTGGACGCGCTCATCGTGGCCCCCGCCTCATCCGAACGCGTCGCCCACCTGGCCGCGGTGGAGGCCGCGGGGCGCCCGCTGGTGCTCATCGACCGGCGGGCCGACGGCCGGCACTACGACACCGTCACCGTCGACAACCGGACCGCGGCCGCCCGCGCCACCGCGGAGCTGCTCTCGGAAGGGCACCGCCGGATCGCGTTCATCTCCACGCACGACCACCCCGCGCCGGCATACGAGCCCGGCGTCGCCATCACCATGTCCAGCGTGGCCGACCGCGTCGACGGCGTGATGGAGGCGCTGACCGATGCCGGCATCCCCTCGCCGGAGCGCGACATCCGCCTCGACGCACGACGCCGCGGCGTGGAGGTCGTCGCGCGCGAGCTCCTGGAGCGCGCTGACCCGGTGACCGCGATCATCGCCTCGGACAGCCTCATCGCGATGACCGTGTTCCAGACGATCCGGACGCTGGGCCTCAGCATCCCGGACGACGTCTCCCTCATCGCCTTCGACAACCCGGAGTGGACGGGCATCACCACTCCGCCGCTCACCGTCGTCGAGCAGCCCATCTACGAGGTGGGGGCTGCGGCTGCGCGCCTGGCGCTGCAACGCATCCACGGCGAGCGCGTCGACGAGGAGTCCGTCGTCTTCGACGCCGCGCTGCTGCTCCGCGCCTCCGTCGGCCCCGCGCCCGCGACGGCTCGCCGCTCCTGACCGCGCCCATTCGTCACGAACGGGCGCGATTCGTCACGAATCGCGCCCGTTCGTGACGAGTCGCGCCGGTCAGCGGCCCGTCTCGCGCGCGGACTGCGCGGCGCGCAGGTCGCTCAGGGCACGGTCGGTCTCGCGGGTGACGGAGCCGCCGCGCGCGAGGATCGCCGCGGGCAGCCAGTCGCTGAGGACGAAGCGGCGCCGGGCGACCGGCCGGCCGCCGTCGGTGCGGGCCGGGCGGGCCACCCAGCCGTGGTCGATTCCCTGGGTCCATGTCGTGTTCGCCATGACCTTTACGTTACGGACGTAAATATTCGGTCACGAGATGGCTTCAGGTCTACCTTCGTAAAAATTCGGCCAGTACACTGGCGGGCATGATCCGATCCGTCGCGGTCCCCCTGATCGACGACTTCGCCATGTTCGAGTTCGGCGTCGTCTGCGAGGTCTTCGGGCTCGACCGCAGTTACGCGGGACTCGAGCCGTTCGACTTCCGGGTGTGCGCGATCGACCCGGAGACGCCCATCGCGAGCCCCACCGGCGTCACCCTCACCGCCCCCTACGGCCTGGAGGCCATGGAGGACGCCGACCTCATCGCCGTGCCCGCTGCGACGATCCGCGACGAGTACCCGCCGGAGTTTCTGGATGCGCTCCGCCGCGCCTACGACCGCGGCGCCATCCTGCTCAGCGTCTGCTCTGGCGCCTTCGCCCTCGGCGAGGCCGGCCTCCTCGACGACCGCGACTGCACGACCCACTGGCGGTACGCCGAGGCGCTGCAGCGCCGCTTCCCGCGCGCCCGCGTCGACCCGGACGTCCTCTTCGTCGACGACGGACGCATCATCACCAGCGCCGGCACCTCCGCCGGCATCGACGCCGCCCTGCACCTGGTCCGCCGGGAGCTCGGCAGCGCCGTCGCCAACACGATCGCGCGCAACATGGTGGTCCCGCCGCAGCGCGACGGCGGTCAGCGCCAGTACATCGACAAGCCGGTCAGCGACTGCGAGGACGACACGTTCAGCGAGCTGCTCGACCTCCTCGCCGACCGCCTCGACGAGCCGCACACGGTGGGCAGCCTCGCGGAGCGCGTCCACATGTCGACGCGCAGCTTCTCACGCCGCTTCGTCGCCGAGACGGGCGTGCCGCCGATGCAGTGGCTGACCACGCAGCGCGTCCTGCACGCTCGGCTGCTCCTCGAGACGACCGACCTGCCGGTGGATGAGGTGGCCCGGCAGTGCGGGTTCGGCAGCGCAACGCTGCTGCGCCACCACTTCGACGCGGAGGTGGGCGTACCGCCGACCCGCTACCGCGCCGCCTTCGCGCGCGCCTGACCGCCGCGCTCCGCCGGGTGCGTCCACGGGGAGCGAGGATGCCGCGGCGGCACGAGGTCGTCGCCGCGATAGTGGCGCAGCAGCCTCCGGTTGCGTGCCGTCACCTGCCAGCACACCCCGACCGTGACCAGTCCGCAGACGATGACGCCCCAGGCGCGCGGGTTCTCCCCCTGCGTCGGGATGGCGATGGCCAGGGCGACGGTCGACACGAGCGCGAGGGCGGTCAGCACGCCGCCGATGCACGCTCTGCGCCACGCCTTCGCGCGGTCCGCCCGGTCTCCCATGCACCGGAAGCTACTCCCCGGGAGCGGTGAACAACAGACGAAATCTGCGTGAACGGACCCCGAATCCGCCGAGCACGGCGAAGCCCCCGCCCGGACTACCGGACGGGGGCTCCAGAATCCCGCGGGTCAGTGCTTGAAGGCGTCCTTGATCTTCTCGCCGGCCTGCTTGACGTCGGCCTTGACCTGGTCGCCCTTGCCTTCGGCTTCGAGGCGCTCGTCACCCGTCGCCTTGCCGGTGGCCTCCTTGGCGTTGCCGCCGAGCTTCTCGCCCGCGTTCTCGATCTTGTCGTCGAGTCCCATTGACGTCCCCTTTCGTGGTCCGGTTGCCTTCGACGCTCCCACCACCCCCGCGAACCGTCTACCCCGTACGATCCCGCCGAGATGTCAACCCCGATCCCTAGCCCGGCTAGTAATGCGTAGACCACGCGATTTCAAGGCCTACTCGCGCCCCATCCGCTCCCGGACAATGAGACGGTGAGCACCTACCGACTGCAGATCTCCCCCGACTTCACCCTGCGCGATGCCACCCAGGTGCTCGACCACATCCAGCGCCTCGGCGCCGACTGGGTCTACCTGTCTCCGCTGCTGGAGGCCGAGCCGGGCTCGATGCACGGGTACGACGTGGTCGACCACAGCCGCGTCGACGCCTCCCGCGGCGGCCCGGAGGCGCTCCGCGAGTTCTCCGACGCCGCGCACGCCCGCGGCCTCAAGGTGCTGGTGGACATCGTCCCCAACCACATGGGCGTCGCGACCCCCGCCGTCAACGCCTGGTGGTGGGATGTGCTCGAACACGGCCAGGAGTCGCGCTTCGCCCCCTCCTTCGACATCGACTGGGAGTTCGGTCATGGCCGGCTGCGCCTCCCGGTGCTCGGCGACGGCCCGGACGAGGAGGACGCCCTCCGCGTCGAGGACGGCGAGCTGCGCTACTACGACCACCGGTTCCCGATCGCCCCCGGCACCGAGGGCGGTTCGCCGAAGGAGGTGCACGCGCGCCAGCACTACGAGCTGATGTCGTGGCGCCGCGCCGACGCGGAGATGAACTACCGCCGCTTCTTCGCCGTCACCACGCTCGCGGGACTGCGGGTCGAAGACCAGCAGGTGTTCGACGACACCCACCGCGAGATCGGCCGCTGGCTGAGCGAGGGCCTCGTCGACGGGCTGCGGGTCGACCACCCGGACGGCCTCCGCGACCCCGCGCAGTACCTCGAACGGCTGCGCGCCCTCGCCGGCGACGCCCCGATCTGGGTGGAGAAGATCATCGAGGGCGATGAGCGGATGCCCGACTGGCCCGTCCAGGGCACCACCGGCTACGACGCGCTCGCCGTGCTGGACCGGGTGTTCGTCGACCCCGCCGGCGACGGGCCGCTGACCGCCCTCGCCGGGGAACTCGACGACCGTGAGGAGAACCAGGACTGGGCCGAGCTGGTGCACCGCCGCAAGCGCGCGGTCGCCGACGGCATCCTGCGCTCGGAGGTGCTGCGCGTCGTCCGCGAGCTGGGCGAGGGCACCGACGAGGTCACCGCCGACGCGGTCGCCGAGCTGGCGGCCTGGATCCCGGTGTACCGCAGCTACCTGCCGTTCGGCGCCGAGTATCTGGAGGAGGCGCGCCTGGCCGCCGCCGAGTCCCGCCCGGACCTCGTCCCCGTCATCGCGCGCATCACCGACCGGCTGGGCGAGCGCTTCGAGCAGACCACGGGCGCCATCATGGCGAAGGGCGTCGAGGACAACGCCTTCTACCGGTTCACCCGCCTGGTCTCGCTGACCGAGGTCGGCGGCGACCCCGACGAGTTCGCCGTGTCGCCGGAGGAGTTCCACCGCAGGCAGACCGACCGGCAGCGGCGCCTGCCGGAGTCGATGACCGCGCTGTCGACCCACGACACCAAGCGCGGCGAGGACACGCGGGCGCGCATCCACGTGCTCGCCGAGCTGCCCGGACGCTGGGAGCGGTTCCTGCGCACGGTGCGCGAGCGCGTCGGCTTCGGCGACGGCTCGCTGGAGAACCTGCTCTGGCAGTCGATCGTGGGAGCGTGGCCCGCCTCCCGGGAGCGGCTGCAGGAGTACGCGATCAAGGCGGCCAGGGAGGCCGGAGCGTCGACCTCCTGGACCGACCCGGACGAGGTGTTCGAGGCCCGCATGGCGGCCGCCGTCGACGCCGCCTTCGACGACGAGCGGGTGCGCGCCGAGGTGGAGGCGATCTCCGCCGTGATCGCAGCACCGGGCGCCAGCAACGGCCTCGGTGTGAAGCTGCTGCAGCTCGCGGCCCCCGGCATCCCGGACGTGTACCAGGGGTCCGAACGCTGGGAGCGGTCGCTCGTCGACCCGGACAACCGGAGGCCGGTCGAGTTCGACGTCTCCGCGGGCCTGCTCGCGCACATCGACGAGGGATGGCTGCCCGAGGTCGACTCGTCGGGCGCGGCCAAGCTGCTGGTCACCGCGAAGACGCTCCGCCTGCGCCGCGACCGGCCCGACCTGTTCACCGGCTACCGCCCGGTCTACGCCGAGGGTACGCGCGCGGGGCACCTGGTCGGGTTCGACCGCGGCGGCGCGATCGCGCTCGCCACCCGGCTGCCCGTCGGGCTGTCGGCCACCGGCGGCTGGGGCGACACCACGGTCGACCTCGGGGAGGAGACCGTGCGCGACGAGCTGACCGGCCGCGAGTTCCGCGGGCGCACGCCGCTGGACGCCGTCTTCGAACGCTATCCCGTCGCCCTCCTGGCGGTGGTCCGATGAGCGGGCGCGACGAGCGGTTCGCCGTCTGGGCGCCCTCCGCGTCCACCGTGGATGTGGTGCTCGCCGATGTCGGCACCTTCCCGCTGACCCCGGTGCCCGCCACCGCGGAGGCGCCGACCGGCGGCTGGTGGCAGCTTGCCGAGATTCCCGCGCTGCCGGACTCCCCCGTCGACTACGGGTTCGTCGTCGACGGCGACGGGCCCGTCCCCGACCCGCGCTCCCTCCGTCAGCCGAACGGCGTGCACGAGCTGAGCCGGGAGTTCGACCCGCGCGACCACACCTGGTCCGACGGGCGCTGGGAGGGCCGCGACCTCACCGGTTCGCTGATCTACGAGCTCCACATCGGCACGTTCACGCCCGACGGCACCCTCGATTCGGCCATCGACCGGCTCGACCACCTGGTCGCGCTGGGGGTGGACGCCGTCGAGGTGCTGCCGGTCAACGCGTTCAACGGCACGCACAACTGGGGCTATGACGGCGTGCTCTGGTACGCGGTGCACGAGCAGTACGGCGGACCTGCGGCGTACCAGCGGTTCGTGGAGGCGTGCCACGAGCGCGGGCTCGCGGTGATCCAGGATGTCGTCTACAACCACCTGGGACCGAGCGGCAACTACCTGCCGAATTTCGGGCCGTACCTCGGCCAGGGCGCCAGCACCTGGGGTGTGAACGTCAACCTCGACGGCCCGCTCTCCGACGAGGTGCGGCGCTACATCCTCGACAACGCGGAGTACTGGCTGCGCGAGCTGCACGTCGACGGCCTGCGGCTGGACGCGGTGCACGCCCTGCAGGACCACGGCGCGACCCACCTGCTGGAGGAGCTCGCGGCCCTGGCCGACGAGCTGTCCGGCGAGACCGGTCGCCCGCGCACGCTGATCGCCGAGAGCGACCTGAACGACCCGAAGCTCATCCGCCGGCGCTCCCACCACGGCTACGGACTGCACGCGCAGTGGGACGACGACGTGCACCACAGCATCCACGCCAACCTCACGGGCGAGGACACCGGCTACTACGCCGACTTCGCCGAGCCGGCCGCGCTGGTGAAGGTGTTCGAGCGCGGGTTCTTCCACGACGGCACCTGGTCGAGCTTCCGCGAGCGCCACCACGGGCGACCGCTGGATGCGGACATCCCGTTCACCCGGCTGGTCGTCTTCAGCCAGGACCACGACCAGATCGGCAACCGCGCCGAGGGCGACCGCCTGACCGCGACGCTCGACCCCGGCCGCCTCGCGGTCGCGGCGGCCCTCACCCTGCTCGGCCCGTTCACGCCGATGCTGTTCATGGGCGAGGAGTGGGCGGCATCCACACCGTGGCAGTTCTTCACCTCGCACCCCGAGCCGGAGCTGGGGAAGGCGACCGCGGAGGGCCGCATCGAGGAGTTCGCCAAGATGGGCTGGGACCCGGCGGTCGTGCCCGACCCGCAGGACCCGGAGACGTTCCGCCGCTCGAAGCTCGACTGGTCGGAGCTCGACCGGCCCGAGGGCGCGCGGATGCTCGACTGGTACCGCACCCTGACCGCACTGCGGCGGACCATCCCCGGCGAGACCCCGGCGAGCGACGTCGACTACCGCGAGGGCGTGTTCCGCTTCCGCCGCGGGGACGTGCTGGTGGAGGTCAGCCTGTCGGGCACGGGCCTGGGGCAGCCGCCCGCGGACGCGGTCGCGGCGTTCGGGGAGGCGGTGCGGGTCACGCGAGGATAGCGGCCATCGTATATACTTGTAATACTTCTGTATATAGAATAGGTGGATGACGATGACCGCGCCTGCACGCAGCAAGAAGCTCATCGCGTTCCGCGATGACCAGGTCGAGGCGATCACGGCGATCGCCGCCGATACCCATGGCACATTCACCAGCACCGTCCTTGATGCCGTCGATGCATACATCGCCGCACACGACCACACCACTCAGCAGATCGTCGATCGCATCGTCAGCGAAAACGCCGGCCTGCTCGACCGCCTGCGCGACGCGTGAGCGTCAGATACGTCACCCTCGAGGAGTCACTCCTCGCGGTAAGGGCAGTGCACGGCGGCGATCCGCTCACCTATGTCCGCGACGTGGTGCTGCTGCAATCGGCCCTCGAAAGACCTGCCGCGACACTGTTCGGCCGGGACGCATATCCCGATGTCTACGCGAAAGGCGCCGCACTCCTCCACTCGATGGTGCGCAACCACGCTCTGCTCGACGGAAACAAGCGCACGGGCTGGATCGTCTGCGTCATGTTCTTCACACTCAACGGATACGAAGAACGCTACGACGAAGACGCCATGTTCGACTTCATCGTGGCCGTCGCGGCAGGAGAGCCGGCCGAGATCGGGGCGATCGCGAAGCAACTCTCGGGATGGTTCTCCCCGCGCGTCTGACAGGCCACGCCCATCAGCGGCGCGCGTCGGCTCAGCGCACCCGGCTCACGACGCGAGCCGTGCGCTCACCAGCCGGTTGAGGCTGACATGCTCCTCCGCGGTCTGGATGGCGAGGCTGCGGTGCAGCTCCGGCGGGATGCACACCTTGAACTCGCCGCTGTAGCGCCGCTCGGAGAAAGGCTCGGGGACAGGCTCGCCGGCGCGCTCCATCTCTTCGATCACGTCCTCCACCAGGTCGACCACGCCCTGCAGTGCGTCCGCCTGCGTCGGGGCGACCCAGGAGAGGGAGGGGAACTCCACGACCTGACCCACGAACTCGCCGCCCTACATCGGCCGTCCTGCGCCGCGCATCTAACGACCCACGCCCTCCCTGTCAATGCCTGGAGGCCCGCCCCCTCCCACAGGTATCGTGGCGGTCTATCGCCGATCGGAGACACCGTGTCCCAGCCCTGTCCCCTGCTCCACCGCAGCCTCACCCACGCGGGAGCGCAGCGATGACCGACTCGACGCCCTACCCGCTCGGGCTCACCCTGAAGGAGGGCGGCGCGAACGTCGCCGTCTACAGCGAGCACGCCGACCGCGTCATCGTGTCGACCTTCGACCACCGCGGGCGGGAGACGCAGACCGCGCTCCCCGAGCGCACCGGGCACGTGTTCCACGGGTTCGTGCCGGGCCTCGTTCCCGGCACCCGCTACGGCCTCCGCGTCGACGGGCCGTGGGATCCGGCCAACGGCCTCCGCTTCTCGCCCGCCAAGGTGCTGCTGCCCCCGCAGGCCCGGGCTGTCACCGGCTCCTGGGACAACACGCAGGCCGTGTTCGGGCACCAGCTCGGGCGGCCCAAGCGGCGCAGCGACACCAACGGCGCCCGGCACGTCGCGCTCGGGGTCGTCATCGACCGGCAGGAGTTCGACTGGGGCGACCACGAGCGCCCGCGCACGCCGCTCAGCGAGACGATCATCTACGAGATGCACGTGAAGGGCTTCACCAAGCTCATGGAGTGGGTGCCGGAGGAGTTCCGCGGCACCTACGCCGGCCTGGCGCACCCCGCGGCCGTCGAGTACCTCAAGAACCTGGGCGTGACCGCGGTCGAGCTGCTGCCCATCCACCAGTTCGTCCAGGATGCGCACCTGCTCGAGAAGGGCCTCCGCAACTACTGGGGCTACAACTCCATCGGGTTCTTCGCCCCGCACAACGAGTACGCGGCGACCGGCGACACCGGCCACCAGGTGGACGAGTTCAAGGGCATGGTGAAGGCGCTCCACGCGGCCGGCATCGAGGTCATCCTCGACGTGGTCTACAACCACACCGCCGAGGGCAACGACCTGGGACCGACGTACAGCTTCAAGGGAATCGACAACCCGTCGTACTACCGGCTCGTGGAGGGCGACGGCGCCCACTACTTCGACACCACCGGCACCGGCAACAGCTGGAACGTCAGCCACCCGGCCGCCCTTCAGGTGATCATGGACTCGCTGCGGTACTGGGTCGAGGACTTCCACATCGACGGCTTCCGCTTCGACCTGGCGACGACGCTGACCCGGCAGGGCGGCGACGCCAGCCTCCACAGCGCGTTCCTGACGCTCATCCAGCAGGACCCGACGCTCGCCCAGGTGAAGATGATCGCCGAGCCGTGGGATGTCGCGGGCTACCAGCTGGGCGGGTTCCCGGCCGACTGGTCGGAGTGGAACGGCAAGTTCCGCGACGACGTGCGCGACTTCTGGCGCGGCGAGCCCGGAGTGCTCTCGACGCTGTCGCAGCGCGTCCTGGGCAGCCCCGACATCTACGAGGAGTCGCGGCGCGCTCCCCTGTCGAGCGTCAACTTCGTCACCGCGCACGACGGTTTCACCCTGGCCGACCTCACCAGCTACAACGAGAAGCACAACGAGGCCAACGGCGAGGACAACCGCGACGGCGAATCCGACAACCGCTCCAGCAACTACGGCGTGGAGGGCCCGACCGACGACGAGGGCATCAACGCCTTCCGCACCCGGCAGCGGAAGAACTTCCTCGCCACCCTGCTGCTCTCGGCCGGCGTCCCGATGATCCTCGGCGGCGACGAGATCGGCCGGACACAGCGGGGCAACAACAACGCGTACTGCCAGGACAACGAGATCTCCTGGTTCGACTGGCAGAACGCGGACTGGGAGCTGCACGAGTTCACCTCGAAGCTCATCCGCCTGCGCCGCAGCGAGCCCTCCCTCCGCCCGGAGTGGTACCGGCACGCGCCCGACGTGGGCGGCCCCGACGTCGTGTGCATCGTGCGCGCGGACGGCGAGCCGTTCGCCGACGAGGACTGGTCCGACCCGGAGGCGCGCTCCATCGCGTTCGAGCTGCGCCACGAGGGCGCCGACTCGTTCCTGCTGATGCTCAACGGGGCCGGGAACGGCGTCGAGTTCGTCCTGCCCGACGCGATCGGCGCCGCCTGGGAGCTGGAGCTCTCCAGCGACCCGGAGCTGGCCCTCGGCGACGGCGAGCGCGTCATCCTCGGGGAGTCGTCGTTCGCCCTGCTCCGCTCGCGGAGGGGGTGATGCCGGAGTCGACCATCCCCGCGCTGCTCGGACGGTACCGCCCGCAGCACGTGATCGGCCGCGGCGGCGAGGCGAGCATCTTCCGCGCGACCGACGAGCTGCTCGGCCGGGAGGTGGCGATCAAGCTGTACCGGTCTGGCGGCGAGGAGGAGATGGCGCAGTACCGCACCGAGCAGGCCGCGCTCGCCCGGCTCAGCCACCACGGCATCGTGTCGCTCATCGACGCCGGGATCGACTACACGTCGCCGAAGGACCCGCGCCCGTTCCTCATCATGGAGCTGGTCTCCGGCACCGACCTGGCGGCGACGCTGGAGCAGCGGGAGCTGGGTCTGGAGGAGATCGCCGAGATCGCCTACGACATCTCCGAAGCGCTGGAGTACGTGCACGCGAACGGCGTCATCCACCGCGACATCAAGCCGTCCAACATCATGCTGGTGTCGTACGGCACGACCACCTTCCGGGCACGGGCGCGCCTCACCGACTTCGGCATCGCGAGCGGCATCCGCGGGGTGCCGTCGCAGCCCGACGAGGGCAAGACGACGGGGACGGCCGCGTACCTCTCCCCGGAGCAGGCCATGCGCCGTCCGGCGACCGCTGCGAGCGACATCTACTCGCTGGGCCTCGTGCTGCTCGAGTGCTTCACGCGGTCGGTGACCTACCCGGGCGGGGCGGTCGAGTCGGCGATGGCCCGCCTCGAGCACGAGCCGCCCGTTCCCGGCGACCTCCCCGACGACTGGACGCGCATCCTCCACGCCATGACGGCGAGCGACCCCGGGGCGCGGCCGACGGCGGAGCAGCTGACCCCGCTGTTCCGGGAGGCCGTCATCTCGGCGGCAGGCCTGCGGCAGAAGGTGTGACGACGAGCACGAACGCGACCGCGGGCGAGACGCCGGGCATCGAGGACCATGCGGCCCTCGGCGACGG
>Ga0209563_100532_pt1 | contig 12875 bp, 12 predicted proteins | sample AraplaCvi_mMF_r2_FD_184271 | JGI IMG/M metagenome (GOLD analysis project Ga0209563, IMG submission 184271) | Arabidopsis root microbial communities from North Carolina, USA - plate scrape CL_Cvi_mMF_r2 (SPAdes) (version 2) | ecosystem: Host-associated > Plants > Roots > Endosphere | place: USA... | reverse complement strand
CGTTCCAGGCGCCCGTCGTCGACGGCGACATCGGCCAGTACCAGACGGCGTTCCAGTGGCAGAACTACACCGACTCGATCGCCGAGTACTGGCCGCAGATCCTGCGCTCCTTCGGCTACGCGCTCATCGCGACCGCGGCGGCCCTGGTGATCAGCTATCCGCTGGCGTACTTCATCGGCGTGAAGATGCGCGGCCGGCCGCTCGCGCAGAACCTGCTCATGACGCTGGTCATCGCGCCGTTCTTCATCAGCTTCCTGCTGCGGACGCTGGCGTGGAAGGCGATCCTCAGCGACGACGGCTGGGTGGCCAGCTCGCTCAAGGCCATCTCGGTGCTGCCGCCGGATGCGCACATCACCGGGACGCCGTTCTCCGTGATCTTCGGTCTCACGTACAACTTCATCCCGTTCATGTGCCTCCCGCTCTACTCCACGCTGGAGCGGCTGGACACGCGACTGCTGGAGGCGGGACAGGACCTGTACGCGAGCCCGTGGACGACGTTCCGCAAGGTGACCATCCCGCTGTCGATGCCGGGCATCGTCTCGGGGACGCTGCTGACGTTCATCCCGGCGGCCGGCGACTACATCAACGCGTCGCAGGACTTCCTCGGCGCTGCCGACACCTCGATGATGGGCAACGTCATCGAGAGCAACTTCCTGGTGCTGCAGAACTACCCGACGGCGGCGGCCATGTCCGTCATCCTGATGGCGGTCATCCTCGTCATCGTCGGGGTGTACGTGCGGCGGAGCGGGACGGAGGAGCTGCTGTGACCGCCATGCTGACCGAGCCGGGCGCGGTGCCCGGGGCCGCGCCCGTTCCGCCCGGGCGACCGGCGCCGCGGCGGCGCTTCAAGGGGCTGGGGCTCGGGGTCTACGCGTTCCTCGCGCTCGCGTTCCTGCTCATCCCGATCGTCTACACGTTCGTGTTCTCGTTCAACGACGCGATCAAGAACAACATCGCCTGGCGCGGCTTCACGCTGAACAACTGGACGAACGTGTGCGACGCGGCCGGGATCTGCGACGCCTTCATGGCGAGCATCATCATCGGCATCGTCTCGACGGTGATCGCGACGATCCTCGGAACGATGATCGCGATCGCCCTGATGCGCTACCGGTTCCGGCTGCGGTCGCAGACCAGCCTCCTGCTGTTCCTGCCGATGGCCAGCCCGGAGGTCGTGCTCGGCGCCGGCCTCGCCGCCCAGTTCCTCAGCCTCGGCGTGAACAAGGGGTTCGGGACGATCATCATCGCCCACGTGATGTTCTGCATCAGCTTCGTGGTCGTGACGGTGAAGGCGCGCGTCGCGTCGCTCGACCCGGCGCTGGAGGAGGCGGGCCGCGACCTGTACGGGTCGCCGAACGCGGTGTTCTGGCGGATCACGTTCCCGCTGCTGCTGCCGGGCATCCTGTCGGCGGCGCTGCTGTCGTTCTCGCTCAGCTTCGACGACTTCATCATCACGAACTTCAACGCCGGAGCCGTGACGACGTTCCCGATGTACATCTACATCGCGGCCAGCCGCGGCATCCCGGCGCAGGCGAACGTGATCGCGAGCGCGGTGTTCATCCTGACCATCCTCGTGGTGCTGATCTCGCAGCTGACCGCCGCGGCCCGCGCCAAGCGCCTCGCCCGCCAGTAACAAGCCATCAGCTCCTGAGTTCTTCGACCTCGACGCGGCGTGTCGGGCGAAAAACTCAGGAGCTGATGGCGGGGGGATGCGAGGGGAGCGGGTCAGGCGTAGGAGGCCCGGATGGCGCCGACGGGGGCGCCGCGGCCGAGGACGGCCAGGTCGAGGTCGGGAGCCACGCGGTCGACCTCGTCGTGCGTCAGCGCGCCGGCGTCGGCGAGCAGGCGCAGCGCCACGATCGACGCGGCGCGGAGGCTGCCGTCGAGCACCTTCAGCGTGACGGTCGTCCCGTCGGGCGCCGCCATGACCATGACGCCCTCGGCGCCGCCCTTGGCGAACACGCCGAGCTCGTCGATCACGACCGTGTTCGCGCGGCCCGGCCCGTCGATGGCCCAGCCGTCGGCCAGCACCGCGTTCTTCAGCAGTGCCGCGTTGCGGAACAGGGCGAACGGCGAACCGTCCGACGCCGTGGCGATCCGCTGGATGCCGCGGGCCAGCGCGATCAGCGACATCGCGTGGACGGGCGCACCGCATCCATCGACGCCGGTCGCCACGACCTTCTCGCCGGTCAGCCGCTCGATCGTGTCGCGGATGTGCTGCTGCACCGGGTGCGACGGGTCGAGGTAGCTCTCGGTCGGCCAGCCGTTGACGCGGCAGGCGAGCAGCATCGCGGCGTGCTTGCCTGAGCAGTTCATGAACACGGGATGCTTGTGGTCGCCGGCGCGGACCAGCTCGTCGCGCGCCGCCGTGTCGAGCGGCCAGTCGGCCGGGCAGCGGAGGGCGTCCTCCGTCAGCTGCGCCTGGGCCAGGATCTTGCGCACGACCGACAGGTGCGCCGGGGTTCCCGCGTGGCTGGCGGTGGCCAGGACGGCGCTCGCACCCTCCAGCGGAACACCGGCTCCCATCACCGCCACGGCCTGGAACGGCTTCATGCTGGAGCGCGGGAAGACCGGCCGCTCCGGCGCGCCGAGGCTGCGGACGACCGCACCGTCGGGCCCGAGCACCACCGCGGAGCCGGCGTGCCGCGACTCCACGAACCCGCTGCGCTCGACGACCGCGAGCTCGACCGACTCGTCGACGGAGAAGACCTCGGCCGTCACGGCGTTCTCGGCGCTCACAGGGCGGCGATGGCGTCGTCGATCACCGACACAGCGTCGGCGATGAGGGCGTCGGACACCGCGAGACTCGGCAAGAAGCGCAGCACATTGCCCCACGTCCCCGCGTTGAGGAACAGGATGCCCTGCTGGGCGGCCGCCGCGACGATCGCGTTCACGGCCTCCGGGTTGGGCTCCTTCGTGGTCTGGGCGGTGCCCGGCTTGACCAGCTCGACGGCGATCATCGCGCCGACTCCGCGGACGTCGCCGATGATGTCGTGCTTCTCCTGCAGCTTCTCCAGCGCGGGCTTGAGCGCCTTCTCGATGCGCTGCCCCTCGGCGAGCAGGTCGTTGCGCTCGATGGTCTCGAACACCGCGATCGCGGCGGCCGCGGCGACGGGGTTGCCGCCGAAGGTGCCGCCGAGTCCGCCGGGCTGGGCCGCATCCATGATCTCGGCACGTCCGGTGACCGCGGCGAGCGGCAGGCCGCCCGCGATGCCCTTGGCGCTGAGCACCAGGTCGGGGACGACCCCGAAGTGCTCGCTGGCGTAGAACGCGCCGGTGCGCGCCATGCCGCTCTGGATCTCGTCGGCGATGAACACGACGCCGTTGGCCGTGCACCACTCCTGCAGGGCCGCGAGGTAGCCCTCGGCGGGGACGATGAAGCCGCCCTCGCCCTGGATCGGCTCGGCGACGAGGCAGGCCAGGTCGGACGCGCCGACGACCTTCTCGAGGTACGCGATGGTCCGGGCCGCGGCCTCCGCGCCGGTGAGCCCGTCGCGGTAGGGGTAGGAGTTGGGGGCGTGGTAGACGTCGCCGGCGAACGGTCCGAAGCCGGTGGCGTACGGCATGGCCTTGTAGTTCATGGCCATCGTGAGGTTCGTTCGGCCGTGGTAGGCGTGGTCGAGAACGGCGACGGCGCGGCGGCCGGTGAACTTGCGGGCGATCTTGACGCCGTTCTCCACCGCCTCCGCCCCGGAGTTGACGAGCACGGTCTTCTTGGCGTGGTCGCCGGGCGTGTGCTCGGCGAGCAGCTCGGCGACGCGGACGTACTCCTCGTACGGCGTGATGGTGAACAGCGTGTGGATGACGTCCTGCAGCTGGCCGGCGGCGGCCTCCACGACCGCGGTCTCCGTGTGCCCGACCGTGGTCACTCCGATGCCCGCACCGAAGTCGACGAACTGGTTGCCGTCCACATCCACCAGGATCGCGCCGTTCGCCCTGGCGATGTAGACCGGCAGCGCCGAGGACACGCCGGTCGGGACGACCGCGAGGCGTCGCTCGTGCAGCTCCTGCGACTTCGGGCCGGGGATGGCGGTGACGATGCGGCGTTCTTGTGGAACGGAGAAGACGGGCGCGGGGGTGCTCACGGTGTCAGTCATGGTGATCCGAGTCTAACCGCGGTGCGAGAATCGGAGCATGAAGCTCGAGCACGGGTATGCGATCGACCTGCAGTGGACCGGCAACCGCGGGGAGGGGACGAGCGGGTACAAGACGTACGGCAGGGACCATGTCGTGAGCGCCGAGGGGAAGCATCCCATCGAGGGGTCGGCGGACCGCGTGTTCTTCGGCGACCGCGACCGGTGGAACCCGGAGGAGTTGCTGCTGGCCGCGCTCGCGCAGTGCCACATGCTGAGCTACCTGGCGGAGGCCGCGCGTGCGGGGCTCGTCGTGGTCGGCTACACGGATGCCGCGACCGGGACCATGGAGCAGACCGGCAACGGGGGCGGCCACTTCACCGAGGCGATCCTGCGCCCGCGCGTCACCATCGCCGACCCCGCGCAGCAGGAGCTCGCGCTCGCGCTGCACGCGCCCGCCGCCGAGAAGTGCTTCATCGCCGCGAGCGTCAACTTCCCCGTGCGCCACGCCCCCGAAACGCTCACCCTCGCCTGACCCCCATCCCGTCCCCAGCCATTGCCTCCTGAGTTTTTCGAGTCTTCGCCGGCGTGTCGGTCGAAGAAGTCAGGAGGCGATGGCTGCGGGGGTCAGCGGGGACGGGGCGTCAGGGCGCGGGCGGGGGCGGGGAGCTGCTGCGGGTCGGCGGCGGCCCAGCGTTGGATGGCGGCGCGCCAGCGCTCGTCGCGCGTCAGCGGCGGAGGCTGCTCGGTGCCCGAGTCGCGCTGCGCCCGGAGCAGGGCGGCCTCACGCTCGCGCTCGGCGAGCTCTGCGGTGGAGAGGGACCAGAAGAACAGCGGATGCATGATAACCACCTATCTGCTTTGACTGGTTAGAGGCTATCGTAACCCGCTATGGAGTTACAATGGTTATATGCGTACGAATGCGCCCGAACTCGGGGCCGACCTGCTGGTCGATTTCCTCAACACCCTCGACGTCGAGGACGGTACCGACCAGCTCTCCGACGACGCCGGTCTGCGCCGCTGGGCCGCCGGCCACGGCCTCCGTCCGGGCGAGCGCGCCGAGGCACAGAGGGTGCGCGACGCCCTCCGCGAGATCGTCGACGGATCGGCCGCCGAGCTTCCCGACCTCGCGCTCCCCGTGGTGCCGGGCGCGGGCGGCGTGCAGCTCGCGGCGCGCACGGCGGCGGAGGCGGCCGTCGCGAGCGCGGTGGTGCTCGACATCCAGGGCAAGCTCGGCCGTGTGCGGCTCTGCGGGGGAGAGGACTGCCGCTGGGCGTTCTTCGACGCGTCACGCAACGGCTCCCGCCAGTGGTGCAGCATGGGCGTCTGCGGCAACCGCCAGAAGGCGCGCACCTACCGCGCCAAGTCACACACCTGACCCACGCGATTCCTGCCGAATGTGCGGTATCGCACGGCGATTGTGCACATTCGGCACGAATCTGCGGGAGGGTCAGAGGCGCTCGGGGCGGAGGGCGCGCTTGACGCGCTCCACGGTGTTCGCCGGGGGCGCCTCGTTGTAGACGCCGGCGAGCTCCTGGCCGGTGAGGCCGTGGATGGCCGACATGATCGCGTCCGTCGCCTGGCGCCGGGCGCGCCCCGACTCGGCCGGTCCGTAGTGGGACAGGTCGAGCGGCTCGCCGAACACGACGGTGATCCGGTGCGGCTTGGGGAACTTCGCGCCGACCGGCTGCATCCGGTCGGTGCCGATGAGGCCCACCGGGACGACGACGGCGCCCGTCGTCAGCGCCAGCCAGCCGATGCCGGTCCGCCCCTTGTACAGCCGGCCGTCGAGCGAGCGCGTGCCCTCGGGGTAGAGGGCGAAGGCCGCGCCGGTGTCGATGATGCGGCGGGACTGGTCGAGCGCCTCCTGGGCGGCCGCTCCGGCCCCGCGCTTCACGCCGACGGCGCCGATCGCCGTGAAGAAGGCGCGGGAGACGCGGCCCTTCAGCCCGGTGCCCTCGAAGTAGCTCGATTTGGCGAGGAACTGCACCCGGCGCGGGGCGGTCATCGGGATGACGACGGAGTCGATGAACGACAGGTGGTTGCTGGCCAGGATGACCTTGCCCTGCTTCGGGACGTTGCGCTTGCCGATCACGCGCGGCCGGTAGACGAGCTTCAGCAGCGGCGCCATGAGGATGCGGCCCGCGAAGTACAGCGGGCCGGGACGTTGCACAGCGGCGACGTCATCGTCGTGCTGGTCGATGCTCACCCTCCGACAGTAGGCGAGCGCGTATGCCGGATGCGGCATGGAACCGCGGGCGGCGACGGTCAGGGCCGCAGCGGGGTCCCCGTCCGGCACCCGAAGCCGTCGCGGTACACCAGGCAGCCGTCGACGAATCCCGGGTAGCGCACGGCGAGCGGCGAGCCGAACCAGGCCGAGTAGAGGCGGGAGAAGTTGAGATTGCCGTACGCCGAGCAGTCGCCGCCCGGCCCGGCCGGGTGCTTCAGCGTGTCGTCGTTGGGCTGGTACGGCGTGTAGTTGTAGAGGTTCGCCGTGGCCTGGTTGAGGATCGTCACCTCGCTCGACCCGCAGGTGGCCTTCGGGTGGTACTGGATGCTGTTGCCGCCGACCTTGTAGCGCCAGTCGCCGGGGTGCACGGTGTACTCGCGGAACTGCCACGCCGCCCGATACACCTGGTTGAAGAAGCCGAAGTAGCGCGCGTCGCAGTCCGCCGTGTCCGGGCAGGCGTACCCGGTCGCGCGCTGGTATCCGTCGGTGCTGGGCGCCGTGAGCAGCGACTGCTCCTTCTGCAGCAGCACGAGAAGGACGCGCGGGCTGACCGTGCACGCGGCGGCCACGCGGGCGATGATGCTGCTCGCCGCCTCCTTCTTGCGCGCCGGGATGGCCATGCAGCGTTCGGCGGAGGCCGGCTGCGCGGGCGTGTTCATCCGGAAGTCGGCGAGGCAGGGCACGCCGTCCTTCGGGTGGCAGGTGCGGTCCTCCAGGAACTCCTGGATCTGTCCGGCGGTCATCGCGTCGGGGTTGAAGAAGCTGTCGTCGCTGATGATGTAGCCCGGGTAGAACGGCGTCGCAGGCTCGGCGACGGCCGCCGCCGGGACGAGTGCGAGAGCTGCTGTGGCAGCGGATGCCGCGGCGATCAGGCGCAGTCGCAGGCGGGGGAGCCGCATCGGTTCACATCCTCCGGGGGCGGGGAACAGTCGGGTTCGACGCTAGCCTCCCGACCTGCAGAACGCCCTGTGCGTTGACCGCAAGGGAGCGCACAGGACCGTATGAGGCCGCAGCGTCAGGCCAGCCGCCCCAGCGCCTCCTCGATCACGGTGGCGGCGTCGTCGATCAGCTCCTCGCTGATGACGACCGACGGCAGCAGGCGCAGCACGCTGTCCCAGCTGCCCGCGTCGAGCGGGATGACGCCGTTGCGCGTGGCGTGCGTGAGCACCGCCTTCAGCGCCTCCGGGTTGGGGGTCGTCGTGCCGGGCTGCACCAGCTCGACGCCGAACATCGCGCCCCTGCCGCGCACCTCGCCGACGACCGGGAACCGCTCGGCCCAGTCGCCGATCCGCGCCCATAGCGCCTTCTCGACCCGCCGGGCCTCGCCGAGGAGGTCTTCGTCCTCGAACGCCTGGAAGACGGCGAGGGCGGCGGCGGTGGACACCGGGTTTCCGCCGAACGTGCCGCCGATGCCGCCCGGCTGGACGGCATCCATGATCTCCGCACGGCCGGTGACCGCCGCGAGCGGGAAGCCGCCGGCGATGCCCTTCGCGCTCGTCACGAGGTCGGGCACGACGCCGTGGTGTTCGATCGAGTACCACGTGCCGGTGCGGCCGATGCCGGCCTGGATCTCGTCCGCGACGAACACGATCCCGTTCTCGGCGCAGAACTCCGCGAGGCGCGCGAAGTAGCCGGGCGCCGGGATGATGATGCCGCCGTCGCCCTGGATGGGCTCCACGAACAGCGCCGCGAGCTCGGTCGCGCCGATGTGGGTGCGGATGTAGTCGATGGTGCGCTCCGCGGCCTCCTCGCCCGTCATCCCCTCAGGGTCGCGGAACGGGTAGCTGATGGGGAGGCTGTAGATCTCGCCGGGGAACGGCCCCATCCCGGCGCGCTCCGGCCAGGGGCGGTACGTCATGGCCATAGTGAGGTTGGTGCGGCCGTGGAAGGCGTGGTCGAGCGTGGCGATGGCGCGACGACCGGTGTACTTGCGGGCGATCTTGACCGCATTCTCGACCGCTTCCGCGCCCGAGTTCACCAGGATGCTGTGCTTTTCGAAGTCGCCGGGGGTGATCTCGGCGAGCTTCTCGGCGACGGCGACGTAGTTCTCGTACGGCGTCACGGTGAACAGCGTGTGGGTGAGCTTCGACGCCTGCTCTGCCGCGGCGGCGGCGACGGCCGGGTGCGCGTGCCCGATCGTGGTGACCCCGATGCCGCAGCCCAGGTCGATCAGCCGATTGCCGTCGACGTCGACCAGGATCGCGCCGGACCCCGACTCCATGTAGATGTTCGCGAGGGTGCCCGCACCGCGGCTGACCGCAGCGACGCGGCGCTGCTGCAGCTCCACCGACCGCGGGCCGGGCAGCTCCGTGACGAGGTGACGGGACTGGGGTACGGAGAATTCGCGGGTCATGTCCTCCATCGTAGGCGGCGCATCCAGCGGACCCATTCCCCGCTGTCAGGTTCGGCGGAGGCGGATAGGGCAGGATGATCGATCGTGCGTACTTCTCTCAAGGCCTTGACCGCGACCGCTACCGCGGCCCTCCTCGTCTCCGGGCTCGCCGCGTGCAGCTCGGGTGAGCCGTCGTCCACCGCCACTCCGGCCGGCGCCGCGTGCCAGAACGTGAAGTCCGGCGACACCTCGAAGTCGGTGAAGGTGGCCGGCGAATACGGCAAGGCCCCGAAGGTGACCTTCGACTCGCCGCTGAAGGCGACCGACGTGCAGCGCACCGTGATCGTCACCGGCAAGGGCGCTGTCGCCAAGGGCGGCTCGAACGTCGACATCGCCCTGGCCGCCTACAACGGCACCACGGGCAAGGAGATCACCGCGCAGGGCTTCGACGGTTCGGAGCCCGCGATGGTCAAGGTCGACGACAACGCGTTCGTCCCTGGCCTCGTGCGCGCGGTGGAGTGCCTGCACGTCGGCTCCCGGGTTGTGCTGACCGCGCCGGTGAAGGAGGCCTTCGGCAGCCAGGACATCTCTCAGCTGAAGCTCACCGAGAAGGACAGCGTCGTGTTCGTGGCCGACCTCGTCGACCTGCCGGTGACGCGCGCCGAGGGCAAGCCGGTGACTCCGCCCGCGGGCTTCCCCACGGTGAAGCTGGACGCGTCGACCGGCGAGCCGACCATCACGATCCCGAAGGCGGACCCGCCGACGGAGACCAAGATCGGCGTGCTCAAGCAGGGTGACGGGGAGACCGTCCAGCCGGGCGACACGGTGACCGTGCAGTACAAGGGCGTGCTGTGGAAGGACGGCAAGATGTTCGACTCCAGCTGGAGCCGCGGCACGCCCACCTCGTTCCCGACGACGGGCGTGGTGAAGGGCTTCAAGCAGGCGCTCGAGGGCCAGAAGGTGGGTTCGCAGGTCATCGCCATCGTTCCGCCCGCGGACGGGTACGGCTCGGCCGGCAAGGGCGAGATCACCGGGACCGACACCATGGTGTTCGTGGTCGACATCCTGAAGACCTCGCGCTGAGCCGGGACGGCTGAGCGCGGTCCGGCGGCCGTCGCCCCTGCGTACGATGGCTTCGTGCGCAGAGTCATCATCCTCGGGTCCACCGGTTCGATCGGGACGCAGGCGCTCGACGTCGTCGCGGCCAATCCGGACCTGTTCCGCGTCGTCGGTCTGAGCGCCGGCCGCAACGCCGGGGAGCTGGCGGCGCAGGCCGAGCGGTTCGGCGTCGTCGACACGGCGCTCGGCGCGGACGACTCCGAGCTGCTGGTGCGCTCGGTCGAGGCGGACGTGGTGCTGAACGGGATCACCGGCTCCGTCGGGCTGGGCCCGACGCTCGCCGCTCTCGACGCGGGCGCGATGCTCGCCCTGGCCAACAAGGAGTCGCTCATCGTCGGCGGCGGCCTGGTGAAACAGGCCGCGGCGCCCGGCCAGATCGTGCCGGTCGACTCGGAGCACTCCGCGATCGCGCAGGCGCTGCGGTCGGGCACCCCCGAGGAGGTGCGCCGGCTGGTTCTCACCGCGTCCGGCGGACCGTTCCGCGGGCGCTCGCGCGATTCGCTCCGGGGCGTGACGCCGCAGGAGGCGCTGGCGCACCCCACCTGGGACATGGGTCTGGTCGTCACCACCAACTCCTCGACCCTGGTCAACAAGGGCCTCGAGGTGATCGAGGCACATCTGCTGTTCGACGTGCCGTACGACCGTATCGACGTCACGGTGCATCCGCAGTCTGTCGTCCACTCGATGGTGGAGTTCGTCGACGGGTCCACTATCGCGCAGGCCTCCCCGCCCGACATGCGCCTGCCCATCTCGCTCGGCCTCGGCTGGCCGGACCGCGTCGCCGGTGTGGGGACGCCGCTCGACTGGACGACCGCCCACACCTGGACGTTCGAGCCGCTCGACGAGGAGGCGTTCCCGTCCGTGCGCCTGGCGAAGAAGGTCGGGATGGCCGCAGGGACGTTCCCGGCCGTGTTCAACGCGGCAAATGAGCAGGCGGTGGCCGCGTTCCACGCGGGCGCCATCGGGTACCTCGACATCCTCGACACCGTGGAGCGCGTGGTCGACGCGCACGTGCCGTCCGGCCCGTTGACGCGCGAGTCCCTGGCGGAGGCGGAGCGCTGGGCGCGCCGGAAGGCGGATGCGCTGATCGCCGAGAGATAGTCTCGGTATACGCGCATTCAGGTGCGTCGGTACATCGGAATACAGGGGGGACCATGCGCCGGTGGGGAGCGCTCGTCGTCGGGATCGCCGTGGCCGCGGGCATCGTGGGGTGCGTCGGTGCACCAGGGTCGGGGTCCGGGAGCACCGCCCGCACGTCCGCGACCGCCTCGGCGGAGACCGCGCGCCCGTCGGCCACGCCGGGCGCCCGGGTGACCGGCATCGAGATCCTCGGCGACCATGTCCGCTTCCTGGCCGGGGACCGGGAGCTCCGGGCTCTTGCGTACGACGCGCCGATCGCCACGGCCCTCGCCGCCTTCACCGGGGCCCTCGGACCGCAGACCTCGACGAAGGAGTTGCCCGCCACGAACCACACGGCGCCGACGACCGAGCACGGGTTCGGCGCGGTGCGCATCCTCGAGCCGCACGACGGCGGCACGGTCGAGCACGACCCGGTGATCCACCCCGTGTGGTCGATCTCCGCGCGGGCCGCGCAGGTGGGCGACGTCGCCATCGGCACCGTCGGCGGGCTGCGGGTCGGTTCGAGCGTGGAGGATGTCGCCGGCTGGGATCAGCCGGGCCGGCTCGGCACCCTCACCCTGTCGGACCACGTCGTGGCCGAGCTGCTCGTAGCACCGGCTCCCGGCTACCCGCTCGTCCCCGACGGTGAGCGCGGCGCCTACGGGACGCTGGCGATCGCCGAGGTGTACCCCGGGCCGATCACGGTGCTGACGGCGCCCTCGCAGCACGGCGGAGCTTGACAGCCGGCCCATAGCGGCCACCCATGCGCTTCGCGGCCCCTTCCAAGCAGGTCGCCGCTACCCTGAAGCCGTGGAATCCGTGCTCCTCTTCATCCTCGGCGTCGTCATCATCCTGATCGGCGTCGGCCTGTCGATCGCGCTGCACGAAATCGGCCACCTGGTGCCGGCCAAGCTGTTCGGCGTCAAGGTGACGCAGTACATGATCGGGTTCGGCAAGACGCTGTTCTCGTTCCGCCGCGGCGAGACCGAGTACGGCGTGAAGGCCATCCCGCTCGGCGGGTACATCTCCATGATCGGGATGTTCCCCCCGGGCAAGGCGGGCGGCGGCGCACGGAACGCCACGACCGGCTTCATGCAGCAGCTCGCTCAGGATGCGCGCACGGCGAGCGCGGAGACCGTCGCCGTCGGCGAGGAGGAGCGCACCTTCTACCGCCTCCCGGTCTGGAAGCGCATCGTCATCATGTTCGGCGGGCCGTTCATGAACCTCGTGATCGCCGTCGTGCTGTTCGGCGTGCTGCTCATGGGGTTCGGCGCGCCGCAGAGCTCGACGACGGTCGCGACGGTCAGCCAGTGCGTGCTCCCCGCGGGAAGCACCAGCCAGACCTGCCCGAGCGACGCGGCGCAGGGCCCGGCCGCGGCGGCGGGGCTGAAGCCCGGCGACACGATCGTCAGCATCGACGGCCAGAAGATCAGCAGCTGGGATCAGTCCACCGCGATCATCCGGAAGTCGGCGGGAACACCACTGACGATGGTGCTGAGCCGCGGCGGCGAGGAGCGCACGGTCCGGGTCACCCCGGTGGTGAACAAGGTCGCGAAGACGGACGCGAACGGCGTCGTCGCGAAGAACGCCGACGGCGGGATCGAGACGCTGACGGTCGGCTTCGTCGGCATCGGACCGGTCACCACCCTCGTGCCGCAGCCGGCGACGGCGGTGCTGCCCGCGGTCGGCGCGCAGACGGGCGCGGTGTTCAACGTCTTCCTGCACCTGCCGCAGCGCATGGTCGACATCTGGAACGCGGCGTTCGGCTCGGCCGAGCGCGACCCGAACGGGCCGGTCGGCGTGGTCGGGATCGGTCGCGCGGCGGGGGAGCTGACGGCGCTCGACGGCGTCCCGGTGGTCGACAAGGCCTACACCATGATCGGCCTGCTGGCCTCGCTGAACATCGCGCTGTTCGTCTTCAACCTCATCCCGTTGCTGCCGCTGGACGGCGGCCACATCGCGGGCGCCCTCTGGGAGGGCCTCCGGCGCACGGTCGCGAAGATCT
>Ga0209563_100530_pt1 | contig 12894 bp, 9 predicted proteins | sample AraplaCvi_mMF_r2_FD_184271 | JGI IMG/M metagenome (GOLD analysis project Ga0209563, IMG submission 184271) | Arabidopsis root microbial communities from North Carolina, USA - plate scrape CL_Cvi_mMF_r2 (SPAdes) (version 2) | ecosystem: Host-associated > Plants > Roots > Endosphere | place: USA... | reverse complement strand
CGATCCGCTCATCCAGATCTGGGGACATGCCGTTCTCTCCTCGCAATCTTTCAAGCGGGCATTCTAGTCGCGTCGCGGCGAGCCTGCTTGCAGAACGCGGGTTGGAATAGCCGCGTCGACGGTTGTGGACGGGTCCGTGCGCAAGCCGTCGGCGACGCGGCCCACGCTCGCCACGTACAATCCTCCGACTGTCACGCAGGGAACGGAAACAGAATGACCGAACAGAATGGCGATCTCGTGCTCGTGACCGGCGCATCCGGCTTTGTCGGCTCGTCGGTGGCGCGCATCGCGCAACAGAAGGGCTTCAAGGTGCGTGTACTGGTGCGGGCCACCAGCCCGCGTCAGAACCTCGAGTCCCTCGACGCGGAAATCGTCGTCGGCGATATGCGCGACGAAGCGTCCATGCGCAACGCGCTGCGCGGCGTGCGCTATCTGCTGCACGTCGCCGCCGATTACCGGCTGTGGGCGCCGGACCCGAGCGAAATCGAACGCTCGAATCTGGAGGGCACGGAGGCGACCATGCGCGCGGCGCTGAAAGAAGGCGTCGAGCGCATCGTGTACACGAGCAGCGTGGCCACGCTGAAGGTGACGAGCGCCGGCAATTCAGCCGACGAAACATCGCCGCTCAAAGCAGATCAGGCCATTGGCGTCTACAAGCGCAGCAAGGTGCTGGCCGAACGCGCAGTGGAACGCATGATCGCCGAAGACGGCCTGCCGGCGGTGATCGTCAACCCGTCCACACCTATCGGCCCGCGCGACGTCAAGCCGACGCCGACCGGGCGCATCATCGTGGAAGCGGCGCTCGGCAAGATTCCCGCTTTCGTCGACACAGGGCTGAACCTCGTGCACGTGGACGACGTCGCAGCCGGGCACTTTCTGGCGCTGGAGCGCGGCAAGATCGGCGAACGTTACATTCTCGGCGGCGAAAATCTGCCGCTTCAACAGATGCTCGCGGACATCGCGGCACTCACCGGCCGCAAGGCCCCCACCATCAGCTTGCCGCGCTGGCCGCTTTACCCGCTCGCGATGGGTGCGGAAGCGGTCGCGAAGTTCACGAAGCGCGAACCGTTCGTCACCGTTGATGGATTGAAGATGTCGAAGAACAAGATGTACTTCAGTTCGGCCAAGGCGGAACGCGAACTGGGCTACCGGGCGCGTCCGTACCGTGAGGGCCTGAGCGATGCGCTCGACTGGTTCCGGCATGCGGGCTATCTCAAGCCGTAGCGAGAGCATTTTGTTACAACGTCGCTGTATTTGCGGAAGGTAAAGCCTACGCGCAGCAGTTAAAATCGCGGGTCTTACCAGAGAAATCTCGCATGAACCTTCACGAACAGCTCGGCGCGCTCGAAGTGGGCGTCGATCAGCTCATTCAGGCTGTCGTGGCCCCGCAGGCCCAAAGCATCCCCGAGACACGCAACCAGGCTGACGCGCAGCACGCGCCGGCTGAACATGCCGTGCCGGACGTCGAATCGGAAACGGTCGAAGTTCAAGCCCAAGCCGAGGCCGACGCCGCGGTCAGCGAAGCCGGCGCGCAAACCGCTGCGCCCCCGGCTCCGCCCACGCTGGAAATCAACCGTCCGGCGCAGAACGAAATCACCATGACCATCGGCGGCCAGACCGTCGCATTGCGCGCGGAGCAGATCGGCCAGCTCATCGAGGAACTGTCGAACGCGCGCGCCTCGATGACACCCGAACCTCCTCCGGGCATCCCGCCGGGCTGGCGTTTCGTGTCGACGAAAAATCCGGTCATGGCCGTGCAGAAGCAGTCGAACGGCGACCGTTTGCTGGTAATGCGCCATACCGGTCACGGCTGGGTGCCGTTCACGTTCTCACCGGACATGGTGATTCAACTCTACATGCTGCTGACAAAGGGCTAAAAGAAAAGCGGCGCAATGCGCCGCTTTTTTGTTACTGCCTCGAGTCAACGTTACTGCATGGGCGCCTGAACCCGCGCCTTCCACTGCCCGCCCTTGCCACGCCAGTAGCGCACCGCCGATGCAAACGTCGCCCCCACGTAAAACAGCGCGATGAGCGGCAGAAACGGCGCCCATAGCGGCGAGCGGCGGTAATAGCTCAGCATGGGCGCATACGCGCAGCTCATGGCCGCCCACGCGAGCCAGGCGGGCCAGCCCGTTGGTCCGAGCACGATGGCGGCGACCGGCGGCATCAGATAGATGATCGTCATGCCGGCAAGCGTGCCCGCCAGCAGCAGCGGCGAATAATGCAACTGCGTGAACGCGGTGCGCGCAATCATGTTCCAGATGTCGCGCCAGCTATCGTAAGGACGCAACGACACGCTTCGCGCAGCCACGTCGAGCCGGATCGGGTGACGCCCGGTGCCGCGATGCTTGATGCGCGCCGCGAGGCTGCAATCGTCGATCAGCTCGGCCCGGATCGATTCAATGCCACCGGCTTCCTCCAGGGCGCTACGACGCACGAGCATGCAGCCGCCCGCCGCAGCCGCCGTGCGATTGCGCGGATTGTTGACCCATGCGAACGGATACAGCTTCGCGAAGAAGAAAACGAAGGCCGGAATAAGCGCTTTCTCCCAGAACGAGTCGCAGCGCAGCCGCACCATCAGCGAGACGAGATCGCGCTTCTCAACGTCGGCACGGACGACAAGTTGCGTGACGGCCTCCGCGGGATGACCGATATCGGCGTCGGTCAGCAACAAAAAGTCGGCCGGCAAGCCGAGCGTGCGTACCGCCTCGATGCCTTGCGACTGCGCCCACACCTTGCCGGACCACCCCGGCGGCAGCGGCTTCGCGCTCAGCACGGTCAAACGGTCCGGGCATTGCAGCTGCAGTGCGGCTGCGCGGGCAGCGTCGGCGGTGCCGTCGGTGCTGTGGTCGTCGACCACGATCACGTGAAATTCGCCGGGATAGTCCTGCTGAAGCAGCGTCGTAACGGCCTGTGCAATGACATCGACTTCATTGCGTGCCGGCACCACGGCGGCCACGCCGGGCCATGCGCTACGCGCTTCGGGCGCAAGCGGCGCGGCGGGACGCGCGCGCCAGAAGCCGCCACGGGCGAACAGCAGCACGATCCAGATCAGCAAGGACAAACAGGAAAGGAAAAACAGAATCACCGCCATCAACCCCATTAAGCGTTACCCTCGAATTTGCAGCAAGCGTCGACCATTTTGTATTGCGAGGCGCGAGCGCTTCACAGGACGACGTAGTTTAAGGGTTCCGCCAGAGCGGTGCAGCGTGCAATTTTTGCCGCATGGGTTTTGGCAAAGCTAAGGCATGTGCCGCGTGCGCCCAACACTGTAGCGGCCCCGGCAAAGCAAAGCTGGCGTGATAGCGTTAGAATGCGCGTTTGGTTTTGCTGTACCGGCACGTCGCCGGGGCTCAAGACGTCAACTAATTAGATGGTCGCGGCGATAAAGTCAGAATTTCCGACTTGCTCGAAACCCGCGTCAGTCGGAGTCCGCCAACTTATGCGAGTCATCCTTGCCCAACCCCGCGGCTTTTGTGCGGGCGTTGTTCGTGCGATCGAGATCGTCGATCGGGCGCTGCAGCAGCACGGCGCGCCTGTCTACGTACGCCACGAAATTGTCCACAATCGTCACGTGGTCGATAATCTGCGCCAGAAAGGCGCGCGTTTCGTCGAAGAACTCGATGAAGTGCCGCAAGGCGCCGTGGCGATCTTCAGCGCGCACGGCGTCGCTCAAACGGTTGAGCGCGACGCGGAAGCCCGCGGTCTCGACGTGCTCGACGCAACGTGCCCGCTCGTCACCAAGGTGCACGTGCAGGGGCGTCAATATGTGAGCGCGGGGCGCACGCTGATCCTGATCGGCCACGCCGGGCATCCGGAAGTGGAAGGCACGATCGGCCAGATCCCGGGCAAGGTGCTGCTGGTGCAGAGCGAAGCCGAAGTCGAGCATCTGCAGTTGCCGATCGACACGCCGCTCGCGTACGTCACGCAGACCACGCTGTCGGTAGACGACACCCGTGGCATTATCGACGCCTTGCAGCGCCGCTTCACCGACATCGTCGGCCCCGACACGCGCGACATCTGCTATGCGACGCAAAATCGCCAGGCAGCGGTGCGCGAGTTGAGCAAGCAGGTGGACGTGCTGCTGGTGGTGGGCGCAACAAACAGTTCGAACTCGAACCGGCTGCGGGAAATCGGCAGCGAAAGCGGCGTGGCGAGCTATCTCGTCGCCGACGGTTCAGAAGTGAAGCCGGAATGGTTTGCGAATGCGCAGACCATCGGCATCACGGCCGGCGCTTCGGCGCCGGAAGAAATGGTCAGAAACGTAATCGATGCGCTAAGCGCAATGGGGCCCGTCGATGTCACGACGATGGCGGGCCGTGAAGAGAAGGTTGAATTCAAGTTGCCATCGAAGCTGATGCAACCACTCGCCGCACGCGAAGTTTAAGGAGGACGTCTTGTCTATTCCGCTGCTACAGAAAGTCCGGGTCGGCGCATACATCATGCGTCAGCACCTCTCCGGCAACAAACGCTACCCGCTCGCCCTGATGCTGGAGCCGCTGTTCCGCTGCAATCTCGCCTGCAATGGCTGCGGCAAGATCGACTATCCGGACCCCATCCTGAATCAGCGTCTGTCGCTGGAAGAATGCCTTGGCGCCGTCGACGAATGCGGCGCCCCGGTGGTATCGATTGCAGGCGGCGAACCGCTCCTGCACAAGGAAATGCCGCAGATCGTGAAGGGCATCATCGCGCGTAAGAAGTTCGTGTACCTGTGTACGAACGCGCTGTTGATGGAAAAGAAGATGGACGACTACGAGCCGAACCCGTACTTCGTCTGGTCGGTTCACCTGGATGGCGATCAGCAGATGCACGACCATTCGGTGTCGCAAGACGGCGTGTACGACAAGGCAGTCGCCGCCATCAAGGAAGCGAAGCGCCGCGGTTTCCGCGTGAACATCAACTGCACGCTGTTTAACGACGCGGTGCCGGAGCGCGTTGCCGCTTTCTTCGACACGGTCGGGCCGATGGGCGTTGACGGCATCACCGTTTCGCCGGGTTATGCCTATGAGCGTGCGCCGGACCAGCAGCACTTCCTGAATCGCGACAAGACCAAACATCTGTTCCGCGAAATCTTCAAGCGCGGTAACAATGGCAAGAACTGGTCGTTCAGCCAGTCGGCCATGTTCCTCGACTTCCTCGCCGGCAATCAGACCTACGAATGCACGCCTTGGGGCAACCCGGCGCGTACGGTGTTCGGCTGGCAGAAGCCGTGCTATCTGGTCGGCGAAGGTTACGTGAAGACCTTCAAGGAATTGATGGAGACCACGGACTGGGACAAGTACGGCACCGGCAACTACGAAAAGTGCGCCGACTGTATGGTCCACTGCGGCTTTGAGGCCACGGCCGTGATGGATACGGTTGCGCATCCGCTGAAGGCATTGAAGGTCAGCCTGCGCGGCCCGAAGACTTCGGGTGCTTTTACCAAAGACATCCCGCTGGACAAGCAGCGCCCGGCTGAATACGTGTTCTCGCGCCACGTCGAGATCAAGCTTGAAGAGATCAAGGTGGCCGGCAAGGGCAGCAAGGTGCAGACGGCTACGGCCGCGCACTGAGCGTCGAATCAGGGCGGCCCTGCGCCGCTCTGAATCGCGCCGCATAACCCGCGTAAAAAAGCGCGGTGGCTTTTAAGGCCACCGCGCTTTTTCTTTGCCGGGTCTGCTTCGACCTCGCAGGCAATCGGCTTGCCGATCCAGCTTACCCGCCGCTGCGTGCGTTATGCGCGGTGAGGAACTTGATCAGGCCGTCGACTCCGCCCTTGGAAAGCTGATCGGCGAACTGTGTCTGGTACACCTGAATCAGCCATGCGCCCATCATATTGATGTCGTAGATCTTCCAGCCCGACGGGCCCTTGGTGAGCCGGTAGTCGATTGCGTCGTCGCCGCCATTGCTGATCACGTGCGACTGCACCACGACGTCTTTCGCGGCGCCCGGTGCATTGGCCGGCGCAAACTTGAATTTGACGTCCTGGTCGCGCAACTGCGAAAGCGACGCAGCGTAGGTGTGCACGAGAAGCAGCGTGAACTGCTCATAGAGCTGCTTCTGCTGCTCGGGCGTGGCGGTGCTCCATGCCTTGCCGACCGCGATGCGCGTAGTGCGCTGGAAGTCGGTGGCCGGCACGAAGCGCGTCTCGACCAGTTGCGTGATCTTGGCCATATCGCCGCCGCGCGCTTGCGGATCGGCCTTCATCGCGGAGACCGTACCTTCGACGGCACTTTTTACCACCGCGTCGGGCGCGCTTTGCGCATAGGCAGCCGTTGAGACTACGGCTGCGGCCAGAAAAGCAGACAGATAACGTTTCATACGCTGGACAAGACCCGAAAGAGTGTGCGCCGCCGACCAGCAGGATCGGGGCGAAAGCTTGATAGACCAGTATAACGACATTGCGTTCCCGCCCTTTCATGTTGCGCCGGGAGCCGGTTTTGCTACGCGCATTGCTGCCGAATACGATCCGGATTGCTCTGGCTCTGTATACTTGTGCACTTTCGTCAAAATGCTACCCGTGATAAGGCCAAGTTCGCCTACATGCTGAAGTCATCTATTGTTCGCCTCGTCGCCTATTCGGTGCGCCATCCGTTGCGGATCATCGCACTGTCGATCGTGCTCGCCGTGTTGAGCGGGATCTATGTCGCGCATCACTTCAAGATCAACACCGACATCAGCCGCCTGATCGAAACCGACAAGGAATGGTCCACGCTCGAGCACGCGATGGACCAGGCCTTCCCTGATCGCGGCGAAACGGTGCTGGTCGTCGTGGAGGCGCGCGCGCCCGAGTTTGCCGACGCCGCAGCGAATGCGCTGACGGCGGCGCTCAAAGCCGAGCCGAAGGAATTCGTCGCGGTCTCGCAGCCCGCCGGCGGGCCGTTCTTCGAACATAACGGTCTGCTTTTCCCATCGACCGAAGAGGTCATGTCGACCACGTCGCAACTCGTGCAGTCGCGTCCGCTCGTGAACACGCTTGCGCACGACCCCAGCCTCACGGGACTTGCAGGCACGCTCACCACGAGCCTGCTGCTGCCGCTGCAGATCGGTCAGGTGAAGCTCTCCGACATGAGCCGCCTGCTGTCGCAAAGCGCCAACACACTGGACCTCGTACTGGCCGGCAAGCCGGCCGCTTTCTCGTGGCGCGCGTTCGTCGACAAAAGCGCGGCGACCAATCCGGCGCGTGCGTTCGTGGTCGTGCAGCCGGTCGTGAACTACGATGCACTCGAGCCGGGCGCAACCGCGTCGCAGGCCATTCGCGATACGGCGGCCTCGCTGCATCTGGACGCGCGTTATGGCGCCACCGTCCGTCTGACCGGCGAACAACCGCTCGCGGACGAAGAGTTCGCGTCAGTCAAAGACGGCGCGGTGCTCAACGGCATCGGCACGTTCGTCGTGGTGTTGATCATTCTGTGGCTCGCGTTGCGCTCTGGACGCATGATCGCCGCAGTCTTCATCACGCTGTTCGTTGGACTCGCAATCACCGCCGCGCTCGGCCTCATGATGGTCGGCGCGCTGAACATGATCTCGGTTGCGTTCATGGTGCTGTTCGTCGGGCTGGGCGTCGATTTCGGCGTGCAGTTCGGCGTCAAGTATCGCGAGGAACGTAATCGCGACGACCGTCTCTCCGCCGCGCTCGCTCATACCGCGCACAGTATCGGTGTGCCGCTTACGCTCGCCGCGGTTGCGGTCGCGTTGAGCTTCTTCTCGTTCCTGCCGACCGCGTACCGCGGCGTGTCCGAGTTGGGTGAGATCGCCGGCGTTGGCATGTTCGTCGCGTATCTGACCAACATGACACTGCTGCCCGCGTTGCTGAAGATCTTCAACCCGCCGGGCGAAGCCGCGTCGCCGGGCTTCAAGCAGCTGGCACCCGTCGACGACTTTCTCGCCCATCATCGCAAGCCCGTGTTGATCGGCACGCTGATCGTCGTGATCGGCGCAACGCCGTTGCTCACGCGTTTGCACTTCGACTTCAATCCGCTGCATCTGAAAGATCCGCATACCGAGTCGATGGCCACGCTGCTGTCGCTGAAGGATTCGCCCGAGGCCGCGGTGAACAACGTGCATGTGCTCGCGCCCTCGCTTGCCGACGCCGATCGCATGGCCGAGCGGTTGCGCGCGTTGCCCGAAGTGGGCCGCGTCACCACGCTGGACACCTTCGTTCCCGCGCAGCAGCAACAAAAGATGATGCTGATCGCAAGCGCCGCGCAGCAATTGCTGCCCGCGCTGCAACAGCAACCGGCGCCACAGGCCACGGACGCCGTGCGCGTCGCCGCGCTCAAGCGCGCGTCGAATCAACTTTCTCTCGCCGCCGAAGATCATCCGGGGCCAGGCGCCGCCGAAGCGCAACATCTGTCGGTCACGCTGCAAAAGCTGGCCGCGGCCGACTCCGCCACGCGCGACCGCGCGGAACACGCGATGTCGGAGCCTTTGCGCATCGCGCTCAAGCAGTTGGAGAACCTGCTGCAGCCGACCGAGATCACGCGGGACAATCTGCCGAAGGAAATTTCGAAGGGCTGGGTGTCGAAGGACGGCCGCGCCCTCGTCGACATCGCGCCGAAGGTGAAGCCGGGCGCCGATCCGAACGACGACGCCACGCTCGCCCGCTTCGCCCATGCTGTCAAAAAGGCCGAGCCCGGCGCGATTGGCGGCCCGATCTCGATCCTTCATTCCGCCGATACGATCATCAAGGCGTTCTTGCAGGCCGCGTGCTGGGCGCTGCTGTCCATCGCGATCCTGCTGTGGGTCGCGCTGCGGCGCGTTGGCGACATGCTGCGCACGCTGGTTCCGCTGCTTGTGTCGGCGCTCGTCACGCTCGAGTTGTGCGTGGTGTTCGGCATGCCGCTGAACTTCGCGAATATCATTGCGTTGCCGCTGATGCTCGGCGTCGGCGTGGCGTTCAAGATTTACTTCGTGATGGCGTGGCGCAACGGGCAGACCGGCCTGTTGCAGTCGAGCCTGACGCACGCGGTGCTGTTCAGCGCGGCGACGACGGCGACGGCGTTCGGCAGCCTCTGGCTATCGCACCATCCGGGGACGTCCAGCATGGGCCGCTTGCTGGCGCTGTCGCTGTTTTGCACGCTCATCGGTGCAGTGGTTTTCCAACCCGTGCTGATGGGCAAGCCGCGCCCACGTCGCGCGAAGCACAAAGGAATATAAGCATGAAACTGCGTACCACCGTGCTGGCGCTTGCTGCCACCGGCCTCATAACCGGCTGCGCAACCGGTCCCGACCGCAAGCCCGGCGACCCGTTCGAGCCGATGAACCGGGCGGTGTTCAATTTCAACGACGGCCTCGACCGCTATGTCGCGGTGCCGGTCGCGAAGGGCTATCAGAAGGTGACGCCGCAGCCGTTGCGCACGGCCGTCAGCAACTTCTTTTCGAACCTGGGTGACTTGACCAACGCCGCGAATGCGCTGCTGCAGTTGAAGATCACCGACGCGACCGAGGACCTCGTCCGTTTCGCGTTCAACTCCACGTTCGGTCTCGGCGGCCTGCTCGATTGGGCGACGCCGGCCGGGCTGCCCAAGCATCATCAGGATTTCGGCCTGACGCTCGGACACTGGGGCATCCCATCGGGACCTTATCTGGTCTTGCCGCTTTTCGGGCCGAGTACCGTGCGAGACAGCATGGGGCTGGTGGTGGACGTGAAGTTCAATCCTTTGAACTACATGGAGCCGGCGGTGCGCAATCCGCTGTACGTGCTGCAGTTCGTGAGCGTTCGCTCCGACCTGCTGGGCGCGACGGATCTTCTGCAGCAAGCGGCGCTGGATAAATACTCGTTCGTGCGGGACGCCTATACGCAGCAACGGCGGGCGCGTCTGCGCGGCACCGGCGACAATGCCGCGCCGCTGCCGGAATATGAGGATCAGGACGACTCGGGCGCTGCGACGACTCCAGCGAAGGGCGCCGCTGCTGGCGCGCCGGCTACGCTTCCGAACTACGCAGACCCGGGCGATACGGCGGACACGCCGGACGCGGCGTCTGGTGCCGCTACGGGCGCACCGGCGGGCGTGCCGAATTACACGGATCCGGGCGAGTCGCCCGCGCCGGCAAGCGGCGCGGCGGGCTCGGTACCAGCGAGTGAAACGACGGGGGCTAAGTCGGGGACAACCGCGACGCCGGCGACAGCGCCAGGTGCGGCTTCAGGGCCCAGTACGGGCACGGCTGTCCCGACCACGTCTGCACCTGCTGGTAATCAGCAACCGGCTTCAGCGCCGGCTGCACAATAGGATCGGCGTACGCCCGCCCAAGGCGTGCGTCGACGCTGCTGAACCGCTAGGCCAACTTCAGCAAGGCCTCAGCCGCACCCAGCGCTTGGCGGGCCTGCACCAGCGAAACGCGCGCCGCACGCGCGTCGATCGCCACCTGAATGAGCGCGCCGATCTGTGACGGTTGCCGAATCAGCTCACGCAGGATCGGCGCAAGCGCAGTGCTTCCGTCATCGCGCAACCCCGCGGTCGCTGCCGACGGCAACGTACGCCACGCAGGATCCACAATCGCACGGCACACGGCGAACGGCAACCCGCGGGCGGCGGCCATTGCGCCAGCCAGATGCGATTCCATATCCACAGCCAATGCACCCGTCGAGCGATGCAACGCACGTTTGTCGTCGGCGGACATGAGCGGCGCCGCTACCGCGGCCATTGAACCGCGCCGCAAGCGTGACGCGAGCGGTCCGGTCGCCAGCGCGGCGGCAAGCCTGTTCGTCCAGGCCGGATCGGTAGGAATGCGGCCAAACGGACCTTCGACAGCGTCGGCGACAATGAGCGCGCCCGGCTGCAAATCCGGCGCCAGGCCGCCCGCCGTACCGAAGCTGACGATTCCAGAGCAACCGCGGGCCACGGCAGCGTTCAGCGCGCGCTCTAGCAGATCGGCGCGCGCCGCATAGACCACCTCGACGCCTTGGCCCCGCGCGATTCGCGCTTCGAACGCCATGCCCGTTACGACGATGACCGGCAAGCTGTTGCCGTCGGCATCGGCGGACGGCGCTGTTGGGCGAAGCATCCGTTACATCCCGACGGCAACGCGCGTGAGCCCGTTGCGCTTCAGATGACGGAAACGCGCCAGCGCCCAGAGCGGGAAGAACTTGCGATAGCCGTGATAACGCAGATAAAACACGCGCGGGAAACCGGTGGCGGTGAAACGCGTTTCGTCCCACAAGCCGTGCTCGCGTTGTTCACGCTGCAAATAGTCGATGCCGCGCGCAACCGCCTCGTGATTCACTTCGCCCGCCGCCATCAGGCCCATCAACGCCCATGCCGTTTGCGAAGCCGTGCTCGGCGCCCGTTCGTAACCGTGGTAGTCGAGCTTGTAGCTCTCGCCGGCTTCGCCCCAACCGCCGTCGTCGTTCTGGATCGACAGCAGCCACTGTGCGGCGCGTTTGATGCGCGGGTCATCGTGCGAAATGCCGGCTGCGTTCAGCGAACACAGCGCGGTCCACGTACCGTAGATGTAGTTCAAACCCCAACGGCCGTACCAGCTGCCGTCGGGTTCCTGTTCCTTCAGCATGTAGTCGAGCGCACGCTGCGCCGGTTCGCTGTTTTGCGGCAACTCGCCGAGTTGCGCGAGCATCGACAGGCAGCGACCCGACACGTCTGCCGTCGGCGGATCGAGCAGCGCGCCGTGATCGGAGAACGGAATGTTGTTCAGGTAATACTGCGTGTTCTCGGGCTCGAACGCGCCCCAGCCGCCGTCGCTACTCTGCATGCCGACGACCCATTCCCGCGCGCGCGCAATCGCCTCGCTATCGACACTCGACTGCGTCAGCGCGGCCGAGCGATGCATTGCCATCGCGACCACCGCTGTATCGTCGACGTCCGGGTAATACGCGTTGTTGTACTGGAAGGCCCAGCCGCCCGGCCGCACGTTCGGCCGGCGCGAGATCCAGTCGCCGCGCACGTCGAGAATCTGCAGCGGACGCAGCCATGCAAGGCCGCGTTCTGCTGCCTGCTCCGCACGCGCTTCGCCCGTTTCGAGCAACGCGTGCGCGGCAAGCGACGTGTCCCACACCGGCGACAAACAGGGCTGACAATATGCTTCGTCATCCTTGATAACGAGCAGCTTTTCGATCGACTGACGCGCAATTGCGCGGTTCGGATGGTCGGCGGGATAACCGAGCACGTCGTACATCATCACCGAATTGGCCATGGCCGGGAAAATCGCGCCCAGGCCGTCTTCCCCGTTCAGCCGCTGATCGACAAAGGCCACTGCCTCGCGGACCGCTCGCTCGCGCGTCGCTTTCGGAAACAGACCGTCGACCGCGCGCAGCACCGTATCCACGACCCGGAAAAAGCGGAACCAGCCGACATGTTGATGCGGCGCCCGCTGCGGCATGCCGGTGTTCACGGGCGCGCCGCGGAACAATTCGTCGATGCGCACGCGGCGCGGGTTGCGCGCGAGCGGCCGCTTCGCATTTAGCACGAGCAGCGGCACGATTACGGTCCGGGCCCAGTACGACACCTTCGACAGATGGAACGGAAACCACATGGGCAGCAGCGTGATTTCCACGGGCATCATCGGCACCGCGCGCCACGACACCACGCCGAACAAGGCCAGCAGGATCCGCGTGAAGACGTTCACCGCCTCCGCGCCGCCGTGCGCGAGAATTGCCTCGCGCGCGCGGACCATGTGCTCCGCGTCGACCGGGTCGCCGATCATCTTCAGCGCGAAGTACGCCTTCACGCTCGCGCTGACGTCGAGCGCGCCGTCGGTGAAGAGCGGCCAGCCGCCGTCGGCCAGCTGGATGCGGCGCAAATAGCGCGCGATTTTCTGCTCCAGCTCCACGTTCGGCGTTTCGCCAAGGTAATGGACTAGCAGCACATATTCGGCGGGAATCGTCGCATCCGCTTCGAGTTCGTAGACCCAGTGGCCGTCGGGCTTTTGCGCGGCGAGGATCGCCTCGGTTGCGCGCGT
>Ga0209563_100529_pt1 | contig 12905 bp, 10 predicted proteins | sample AraplaCvi_mMF_r2_FD_184271 | JGI IMG/M metagenome (GOLD analysis project Ga0209563, IMG submission 184271) | Arabidopsis root microbial communities from North Carolina, USA - plate scrape CL_Cvi_mMF_r2 (SPAdes) (version 2) | ecosystem: Host-associated > Plants > Roots > Endosphere | place: USA... | reverse complement strand
GGGGTGAGCGGTCCGCGGCGGACGCCCGCGCGCGCCCAGGCCGCGGCGGCGGAGACGGCGGCGCCGACGACCGCGGTCGCGGCGGCGCGCGGCAGCAGGGCGTCGGCGGGCGCCCCGGCTCGCCGGGCGATGAACGCCTCCAGCCGCCGCACCAGCGCCAGGAAGCGCGGCAGCGCGGAGGCTTGCAGCTCGGCGTCCGTGCCCATCAGCTCCACCTGGGTCACCGCGAGCGGGAGCCGGTCGGGGCCGAAGGTGTCGGCGAGCCGGGTGAGCGCGTCGAGCACCGCATCCATCGGCGCGGCGTCCGCCGGCACGTCGGCGAGGGTGTCGTCGAAGGCGGCGAGCGCCTCGTCCACCTCCAGCCAGAGGAGGTCGCTCTTGGCCGCGAAGTAGTTGAAGAAGGTGGCCCGGCTGACCCCGGCGCGGCGCGCGATGTCGTCGACGGTGGTGCCGGCGTAGGTCTGCTCCAGGAACAGCTCGGCGGCGGCCTCCGCGATCATCGCGCGGGACGAGGAGCGGGGCCGGCCGGCTCCGGCGGGGCGGGCGGAATGCGCGAGCGCCATCGTGCGTTCCCCTTCCGTGCCATTATTGGACCCGGTCCAGATTCTACCGTTCAGAAGGACACCCGTGACTACCACCACTGCTCCCGTCCGCAGCGAGACCGACCGTCCCGGCATCACGCCGGGCACCGCCCGCCGCGTCACCATCGCGTCGTTCGTCGGCACCGCGCTCGAGTCGTACGACTTCTACCTCTACGCGTACTTCGCCGCGTTCTTCGTCGGACCGCTGTTCTTCGCGCCGCTGGGCGCGTTCGGCGGGGCGCTGGCCGGGTTCCTCGCCATCGCCGCCGGCTTCGTCATCCGCCCGATCGGCGCCATCGTCTTCGGCAACCTGGGCGACCGGATCGGGCGCCGCCCCACCCTGCTGATCACCATCCTGATCATGGGCCTCAGCACCGGGCTCGTCGGCCTCCTGCCCACGTACGCGGCGGCGGGATGGTTCGGCGCGATCGCGATCGTCCTGCTGCGCCTGCTCCAGGGCTTCTCGGTCGGCGGCGAGTGGGGCGGAGCGATCCTGCTCGCCACCGAGTACGCCAACCCGAAGAAGCGCGGGTTCTACGCGGCCCTCCCCCAGCTGGGGTCGCCGGTCGGGTCCATCCTCAGCGCGGTCGTGTTCATCGTCCTCACGCTGACCATGTCGACCGCGGACATCGCGGCCTGGGGATGGCGCATCCCGTTCCTGACGGCGTTCCCGCTCCTGCTCGTCTCGCTCTACCTGCGCTGGTCGATCGACGAGACCCCCGTGTTCCGCAAGCTGCTGGAGACGGGCAAGCGGGATGCGTTCCCCGTCCTGGATGTGTTCCGCAAGGCCCCGACGGGCTTCGTCATCGGGATCGGCGCGGCCATCCTCGGCATCGGCTCCTACTCGCTGATGAACACCTACATGGTCGACTACGGCACGCAGGTGCTGGGCTTCCAGTACCAGGACCTGCTGGTCGCGACGACCATCGGCGGCCTGCTGCAGCTGGTCACCATCCCGCTGTTCGGCGCCTGGGCGGCCCGCATCGGCTCGGCGAAGGTCGTCGCGTACGGCGCGATCGGGACCCTGATCGTCGCGTTCCCGATGTACTTCCTGCTCCAGTACGCCAACTTCGGCATCCTCGTCGCGAGCATGATCATCGGCGGCATCCTGCCCACGCTCTCCTGGGCGGCGCTCGGCGGGCTGATGTCCGACCTGTTCCCGAGCGAGGTCCGCTACAGCGGACTCTCGGTCGCGTACAGCATCGCGGCGCTGCTGACCTCGTTCGTCCCGGCGCTGACGCTCATCTTCGGGCAGGCCACCGGCAACGCCTGGTGGCACCCGGGCATCGTGCTCGTCGTCATGTCCGCGATCACCCTCGTCGCATCCCTGTTCGCGGCCAGGAGGGCGCCCATCGTCGACGAGGTCTGAGCGGCGCCGGAGCGCGTTCGGCGCGATTTCTGTACGCTGGAGGGGATCCCACACTCAGGCACCCCGAGGACACGGTGCCGCATATATCGAATCGGAGGACCCCCATGAGCACGCCGAACGTGCCCGACAAGCCCGCTCTCGAGGGGCTGGAGGCCAAATGGGGTGACCGCTGGCAGAGCGAGGGCACCTTCCGATTCGACCGGGAGGGCGCGCTCGCCGCCTCCCGCGACGGGGTCTACTCCATCGACACCCCGCCGCCGACGGCCTCCGGCTCTCTGCACATCGGCCACGCGTTCAGCTACACGCACACCGACGTGATCGCCCGGTTCCACCGCATGCTCGGGCAGAAGGTGTTCTACCCGATGGGCTGGGACGACAACGGCCTCCCCACCGAGCGCCGCGTCCAGAACTACTACGGCGTGCGCTGCGACCCGTCGCTCCCCTACGACCCGGACTTCACCCCTCCGTTCGAGGGCGGCGACAACAAGAGCACAAAGGCCGCCGACCAGAAGCCGATCTCGCGCCGCAACTTCATCGAGCTGTGCGAGCGGCTGACGGTCGAGGATGAGAAGCAGTTCGAGGCGCTGTGGCGCACGCTCGGCCTCTCCGTGGACTGGTCGCAGACCTACCGCACCATCGGGCACGACTCGCTGCGCACCTCCCAGCTGGCGTTCCTGCGCAACATCGCGCGCGGCGAGGCGTACCAGGCCCTCGCCCCGACGCTGTGGGACATCACGTTCCGCACCGCGGTGGCGCAGGCCGAGCTGGAGGACCGCGAGCAGCCCTCCGCCTACCACCGGGTCGCGTTCCACGGCGCCGACGGTCCCGTGTTCATCGAGACCACCCGTCCCGAGCTGCTGCCGGCCTGCGTGGCCCTGGTCGCCCACCCGGACGACGAGCGCTACCAGCCGCTGTTCGGCACGACCGTGCGCACCCCGCTCTTCGACGTCGAGGTGCCGGTGCTCGCCCACCACCTGGCGCAGCCGGACAAGGGATCGGGCATCGCCATGATCTGCACCTTCGGCGACATCACCGACGTCACCTGGTGGCGCGAGCTCGACCTGCCGAACCGCGCGATCATCGGCTTCGACGGCCGCATCCTGACCGAGCCGCCCGCGGCCATCACCTCGGAGGCCGGCCGCGAGGCGTACGCGCAGCTCGCCGGCAAGACGGTCTTCTCGGCGAAGCAGACCGTGGTGGAGCTGCTGCGCGCCTCGGGCGAGCTGGAGGGCGAGCCCAAGGCCATCCAGCACCCGGTGAAGTTCTTCGAGAAGGGCGACCGCCCGCTCGAGATCGTCTCCACCCGCCAGTGGTACGTGAAGAACGGCGCGCGCGACGAGGAGCTGCGGCAGCGGCTCATCGAGCTCGGCCGTGAGATCGACTGGCACCCCGACTTCATGCGCGTCCGCTACGAGAACTGGGTCAACGGCCTCACCGGCGACTGGCTCATCTCGCGGCAGCGGTTCTTCGGCGTGCCGATCCCCGTCTGGTACCCGCTCGACGGCGACGGCAACCCCGTCTTCGACCAGCCGATCCTCCCGACGGAGGACCTCCTCCCGGTCGACCCGTCGTCCGACACGGCTCCCGGGTACGAGGAGGCGCAGCGCGGCCAGGCCGGCGGCTTCGTCGGCGAGCACGACGTCATGGACACGTGGATGACGTCCTCGCTCACCCCGCAGCTGGCCGGCGGCTGGATGCGCGACGACGAGCTCTTCGACGCCGTCTTCCCGTTCGACCTGCGCCCGCAGGGCCAGGACATCATCCGCACCTGGCTCTTCTCGACCCTGCTGCGCGCGAAGCTCGAGGCGGATGTGGCGCCGTGGACGAACGCGGCCCTGTCCGGCTTCATCGTCGACCCCGACCGCAAGAAGATGTCGAAGTCGAAGGGCAACGTGGTGACGCCCGCCGACATCCTGGAGCGGCACGGCTCCGACGCGGTGCGCTACTGGGCCGCCTCCAGCCGCCTGGGCACCGACGCCGCGTTCGACCCGCAGAACCCGACGCAGATCAAGATCGGCCGCCGGCTCGCGATCAAGCTGCTCAACGCGGCCAAGTTCATCCTCGGCTTCGACGCTCCCGCGTCGCTCGACCTCGGCCAGGTGACGAGCCCGCTCGACCGCAGCATGCTCCAGAACCTCGCGACCGTCGTCGCCGACGCGACCACCGCGCTGGAGGGCTACGACCACGCCCGCGCGCTGGAGACCGCCGAGACGTTCTTCTGGACGTTCTGCGACGACTACCTGGAGCTGGTGAAGGAGCGCGCCTACGGCGAGGCGACCGAGGGCCAGGTCTCGGCCGTGGTCGCCCTGCGCGTCGCCCTCTCGGCCTTCCTGCGCCTGTTCGCGCCGGTGCTGCCGTTCGCCTCCGAGGAGGCGTGGAGCTGGTTCGAGGAGGGCTCTGTGCACACGGCCGCCTGGCCGACGACCGCGGAGGTCGCGCCCGAGGGCGATGCCGAGCGCGACGTGCTCGCCATCGTGGGCCGGGCGCTCACCGGCGTCCGCGGCGCCAAGACCGCGGCAAAGGCGTCGCAGCGCACCCCCGTCGAGTACGCGGTGATCGCGGGCCCGGAGCACGAGATCGCGGCCGTCCGGGCGGCGGCGGACGACCTGCGATCGGTGGGCAGAATCGCGGACCTGCGCTTCGCCTCCGCCGACGAGCTGTCGGTGACCGATATTCTGCTCGCCACGGGTCCGAGCGAGGAGGAACGATGACGGCGACCGTTCGCCGGGTGCGGGACAACGAGTTCTTCACCTGGCTCGACCTCTACGCGGGGTACGGCGAGTTCTACGAGAAGCCGGTGACGGACGAGAAGGCGCTGCTGGTGTGGAGCTGGATCTCCGATCCGGAGAACGACCTCCAGGCCTACTTCGCCGTCGACGAGGAGGACACCCCCGTCGGGCTGGCGCACGTGCGCGAGTTCGCGCGTCCCCTCGACGGCAGCACCGGCCTCTACCTCGACGACCTGTTCGTGACGCCCGACGCCCGGGGCGCCGGCGCCGGCACCGCGCTGCTGGAGGCGCTGCGCGAGCACGCCAAGGAGCGCGGCCTGTCGGTCGTGCGCTGGATCACGGCGAAGGACAACCAGGCCGCGCGCAAGCTGTACGACCGTGTGGCCGAGGAGACCAGCTGGGTCACCTACGATCTCGTCCCCTGAACGGGACCGCGATATGGTCGGAACACGCACCGGGCTACGCCCCAGCGCACAGCGAACGGAGGAATCCATGTCGATCGAGGTTCGACCGGTCAGGGACGGCGACTTCTTCGCCTGGCTCGATGTGTACGCCAAGTACGCGGAGTTCTACGACACCCAGCTGACCGACCAGAAGGCGCTCGTCCTCTGGTCGTGGCTGACCGACGCCGACCACGAGGAGGACGGCTACGTCGCCGTCGACGGCGAGCGGATCGTCGGCCTCGCGCACGTCCGCGAGTTCGCCCGGCCGCTGGAGGGCGACCGCGGGCTGTTCCTCGACGACCTGTTCGTGGTCGAGGAGGAGCGCGGCAAGGGCGTCGGCTCCGCGCTCATCCAGCAGGCCCGCTCCCTCGCCGAGGAGCGCGGGCTGGGCGTCGTGCAGTGGATCACCGCGCAGGACAACGCGAACGCGCAGAAGCTGTACGACGCCGTCGCCAACCGCACTTCGTGGGTCACCTACGAGATCGACCTCGCCGCCGCCCGCGTCGAGGCGGGGCGCGACTGATGCAGCTGGGCACGCGCTGGGCCGTCGGCGACGAGCCGCCCGCCCAGCTCCCGGAGGTGGTGTCGTACGCGGTGCGCACGGTCGAGGAGGAGCTCGTCGCGACCGACGTGGAGACCACCGGCTGGCGCTGGACGCTGACCTGGCTGGAGGGGAAGCCGGTCGTCACGCTCGACGACGGCACCGAGATCCACTACAACCAGGCCGAGGACTCGGCCACGATCACGCAGCCGGTCGAGGTCGAGGCCTCCGACTACGACGTCGACGAGGCGTAGCCTCCGCCCGACACGCCGCGCATTCGCCAGGCGAACACCCGGCGATGGGACGCAACACGCCGTTCCGGCCGACGGAAAGCGGCGTGTTGCGACCCACAGGCCGGTCAGCGCGGCAGCTGCGGCAGCGTGCGCGCGGCGGCCTCGCGGCTGCCCTCGATGCGGGCGACGCGTGCGGCGTGGTGCGGTTCGCGCGCGAGCGGGCGGGCGCCCCAGGCGGTGAGGGCGCGACCGGCGCGGAGCGCCAGGCGGTGGCTGAGCGGGCGGTAGGCGGAGACGAGGACGGCGGTCATGACGGTTGTCCTTCCGGAACGGGTTCGAGGGCCGGCTCCTGCACGGACGCCGACAGGATGAGACGCGACGCGACGAGCGTCAGCACGACGACCACCCCGCCGCCGATCACGAACGGCAGCCGGAGGTCGATGCGGGCGACGAAGCCGCCCAGGACGGTGGCGATCGGGGTCAGCCCCCAGCCGATGGTGCGCACGATGCCCAGCGCGCGGCCGAGCATGGCGCCCGGGATGATGGCCTGACGCAGCGCGCCCCACGGCACGTTCCACACGGCCACCCCGAAGGCGCCGACCGCGTAGGAGCCGATGGCCACGAGCACGTTCCCCGTGAGCCCGACGCCCAGGATGCCGACCCCGCTGACGAGGATCGCCCAGAACATCACGCGCCCCCGGCCGAAGCGCTCGACGAAGCGGCTCGACGCCAGGGCGCCCACGAGCGCACCCACGCCGACGGCCGCCGTGACGACACCGACCAGCGCGGCCGGCACGCCGAAGGTCTGCAGCAGGAGCAGCACCACGCTGCCCTGCGCGAACGCCAGCGCCGACACCGTGACCGACGTGAGCACGATCATCCACCGCAGGAACCGCTGGTCCCACAGGAACCGGACCACCGCTCCCAGCGGGGGCCGCGCCTCCGCTGCCGCTCCACCCGCACGGTAGGCGTGCGCGGCGGCGGCGGGGATGGTGAGGGCGAGCAGCCCGGCGATCAGGAACCCGCCGCCGGTCAGCCAGACCGGCAGAACGATCGCCGCCGCGAACAGGAAGCCCGCAATCGGCGTGGCGATGAAGTTCTGGATGGTGATCTCGGCCGACTGCATCCGCCCGTTCGCGCGGTCCAGCTGCTCGCGGGTGACCAGCGCCGGGACGACGGTGGTGGTCGCGTTGTCGAAGACGGTCTCCCCCAGCCCGAACGCGAGCACGCAGGCGTAGAGCAGCCAGATCGTCAGCGCGTCCGTCGAGATCAGCAGGGCCAGCACCGCAGCGGCGTCGAAGCGCAGCGTGTTCGCGACGGCCATCGCGATGCGGCGGTCGACCCGGTCGAGCAGCATCCCGGCCGGGATGCCGAAGAACAGCCAGGGCAGGAAGGTGACCGCGCTGAGTCCCGCGATGAGAGCCGGGTCGCGGGTCAGCGTCGTCGCGATCAGCGGAACCGCCGTGCGGCCGATGCCGTCGGCGAGGTTGCTCGCGATCGCGGCGGTCCAGAGCCGGCCGAAGCCCGCGCCGAGCGGAGCGCGCGGCGCGGCGGACATCAGCGGTCCTCCTGCTCGACCAGCGGGAAGGCGTTGAACTGCACCTGCACGCGCTTGCGTTCCGGCGCCTGGCCGCCGTCGGCCTCCGCGCCGTCGGCCGCCTCGGCGTCCTGCGCCTTCCACTTCGCCTTCAGGCGGTCCTGGAGTGCGTAGTACTCGTGTCCGAGCTCTTCGAGCTGCTCGCGGGTGAGCTCCAGGTGCGAGGTGGAGAGCGTGCTCGACTCCATCCAGTCGAAGCCGAAGGTGTCGAGTCCGCGCCGGAGGAAGGCGGAGAGCCGCCGCTCGTTGTTCTGCTGCCAGCCGAGGGAGACGAGTTCGTTGGCCTCCCGGCCAGCCGGGGTGCCGAGCGTCTCGGGCGAGCCGATGGTGACGCCGCCGGGCGCCATGCGCCACCAGCGCTCGCGGCCGGAGCCGCGCTCGGTGTCCTCCACGATGATGTCGTGCTTGGCGAGCTGGCGCAGGTGGTAGCTGGTCGCACCGCTCGACTCCCCCAGGCGCTCGGCGAGCATGCTCGCGGTCGCGGGGCCGAAGTCGGACAGCTCGTTCATGATCTCGACCCGGAGCGGGTGCGCGAGTGCGCGGAGCGCCGCCATGCCGAGGGCGTCCTCGTACGAGCGCCTCTCTCCCGCCACCCCGGAGGGCTGGGCCGGCTGCGCGCTCTGCTCGTCGTTCGTCATGACACCGAGAATAGCCATGCAAAGACTTCTTTGCAAGTGATTCTTTGCATTCATTCGTTTGCAAGCAATCCTTTGCAGCATCGGGCCGGCGGTGTCTAGGCTGGAGCAATGGCCGACACCGCGAACCCCTTCCTCACCCCGAGCCCCCTTCCCTACCAGCTGCCGCCGTTCGCGGAGATCCGCGACGAGCACTACCGGCCCGCCTTCGAGCGCGGCATGGAGGAGCAGCTGGCCGAGGTGGAGGCGATCCTCGCCACCGACGGACCGGTCACCTTCGAGAACACGCTGCTGCCGCTGGAGCGCTCCGGCCGGATCCTGCAGCGGGTCGCCGAGGTCTTCTTCAACAAGAGCTCGTCCGACAGCACCGACTTCACCAACGCGCTGGAGGAGGAGATCGCCCCGCTCCTCGCCGCACACCAGGACGCCATCCGGCTGAACCCCGCGCTCTACGCCCGCATCGCCGAACTGTACGCCCGGCGCGACGAGCTGGGCCTCGACCCCGAGTCGCGCTACCTGCTGGAGCGGTACCACACCGAGCTCACGCTCGCCGGCGCCGGCCTCGACGACGCCCAGAAGGAGCGCCTGCGCGAGTACAACCAGCGCCTGTCGACGCTGACCACCCGCTTCGAGAAGAACCTCCTCGCCGACACCAACGAGCTCGCCGTCGTCTTCGACACCGCCGAGGAGCTCGACGGCCTGGGCGAAGGCGAGCTCTCCGCCGCCGCGCAGGCCGCGGCCGACCGTGGTCTCGACGGGAAGTACGTCGTCACCCTCGTGCTGCCGACCGGGCACCCCTGGCTGGCCGATCTCACCGACCGCGGCTCGCGCGAGCGGATCATGGCGGCCTCCCGCGCCCGCGGAACCCACGGCGGCCCCAACGACACGCGCGACCTCGTGCTCGAGATCACCCGCCTGCGCGCCGAGCGGGCGCGCCTGCTCGGCTTCGACACGCACGCCGCTTACGTCACCGCCGACCAGACCGCGCGCACCCCGGAGGCGGTCGCCGACATGCTAGAACGCCTGGCCCCGGCCGCAGCGCGCAACGCGCGCGCCGAGCAGGCCGACCTGCAGCGCCGGATGCCGGAGGGCGAGATCGTGGAGGCGTGGGACTGGGCGCACCTCACGGGAGCCGTGCGCGCCGAGAAGTTCGACGTCGACTTCGCGGCCATGCGCCCCTACTTCGAGGCGGAGCGGGTGCTCCACGACGGCGTGTTCTTCGCCGCGAACCGGCTCTACGGCATCACCTTCGCCGAGCGTCCCGACCTCACCGCCTACCACCCGGACGCCCGCGTCTTCGAGGTCAGGAACGAGGACGGCTGGGAGCTCGGCCTGTACATCCTCGACCTGTACACACGCGACTCCAAGCGCGGCGGCGCGTGGATGAACCCGCTGATCTCGCAGTCGGCGCTGCTCGACACGCCCACGGTCGTCGTCAACAACCTCAACGTGCCGAAGCCGGCCGCGGGCGAGCCCACCCTGCTCACGTACGACGAGACCAACACCCTGTTCCACGAGTTCGGCCATGCCCTCCACGGCCTCTTCGCCCGCGTGACCTACCCGAAGTTCGCGGGGACGAACGTCTTCCGCGACTTCGTCGAGTTCCCCAGCCAGGTGAACGAGATGTGGATGCTGTGGCCCGAGATCCTGGAGAACTACGCCGTCCACCACGTCACCGGCGAGCGGATGCCGCAGGAGCTGGTCGACAGGCTCCACGCCTCGGAGTCGTTCAACGAGGGCTTCGCTACCAGCGAGTACCTCGCCGCAGCCCTGCTCGACCAGGAGTGGCACCGGATCACCGCCGACGACCGCGTGGACGACGTCGCCGCCTTCGAGGCCGCCGCCCTCGCCCGCGTCGGGCTCGACAACCCGGCCGTCCCGCCGCGGTACGCGAGCACCTACTTCGCGCACACCTTCTCGGGCGGCTACGACGCGGGGTACTACTCCTACATCTGGAGCGAGGTGCTCGACGCCGACACGGTCGAGTGGTTCCGCGAGAACGGCGGGCTCACCCGCGAGAACGGCGACCGCTTCCGGTCGCGGCTGCTCGGCGTCGGCGGCTCGAAGGACCCGCTGGAGGCGTACCGCGACTTCCGCGGGCGCGACGCCGAGATCGAGCCGCTGCTGAAGCGCCGCGGGCTCGACGGCTGATCCGGTCCCGGCGACGCGCGGCGGCCTCCGCGAAAGCAGGGTAGCCGCCGCGCCCGGCCCGGCCCTACCCTGAGCGCAACCGCGGGAGGGGGTCCGGATGTCGTCGACCGGTCAGCAGGAGTTGCCCGCGCCAACGGCCCGCAGCCTCGCGCTGCTCAGCATCCCCGCCGTCGTCATCGGCGTCGTCAGCGCCCTGACGCTGTGGGCGGTGGACGAGCTGGCCGGGCTCATCGAGGACGGCGTCTGGACCGCGCTCCCCCAAGCGCTCGGCATCGACCCGTCGTCCGGGTGGTGGATCTTCGCCGTCCTCACCGTCACCGGCTTCGCGGTCGGTCTCACCGTCTGGCTGGTTCCTGGCCACGCCGGGCCGGACTCGGCCACGACGGAGCTGGTCGCTCCCCCGCTGAAGATCGGCGTCGTCCCGTCGCTCGCCCTGGCCGCTGTCCTGGGCCTCGCGGGAGGCGTCAGTCTCGGGCCCGAGAACCCGATCATCGCGATCAACATCAGCATCCTGGTGACCCTCGTCGGCCGGCTGTGGAAGGCGGTGCCCGCGCAGATCGTGATGCTCATGGCGGCCTCCGGCACCATCGGCGCGCTGTTCGGCACGCCTGTCGCTGCCGCGCTGGTGTTCACCGGCATCGTCGCCTCGGTCCGCGGCGGCGGCGCGCTCTGGGACAAGCTGTTCCTGCCGCTCGTCTCGGCCGCGGCCGGGTCTCTCACGATGACGCTGCTCGCGCACCCGCACTTCGCCATCCCGATGCCGGCGTACACGACGATCACCGGCTGGGACCTGCTCGCCGCGCTCATCATCACGTCCGTGTCGACGGCCGTCGGCATCCTCATGGCGGCCCTGTTCCCGCTGGTCCACCGGCTGTTCCACGCGCTGCGGCATCCGCTGTTGATGACCCTGGCCGGCGGCGTCGTCCTGGGCGCGGTGGGCGCGATCGGCGGACCGATCACCCTGTTCAAAGGGCTGACGCAGATGGGTCAGCTGGTCACCGACCGCGACCAGTTCTCGCCCGGCCAGCTGGCGCTCATCACCCTGGTGAAGGTGGTGGCGCTGCTCGTCGCCGCCAGTGCCGGATTCCGGGGTGGCCGCGTGTTCCCCTCCGTCTTCATCGGCGCGGCGATCGGCACGCTCGCGGCCGCGCTCGTGCCCGGCATCCCGCTGCAGGTCGCGGTGGCCTCTGCGGTGCTCGGGATCACGCTCGCCGTGACCCGTGACGGGTGGATCGCCATCTTCGTCGGAGTGGCCGTCACCGCGAACCTGCTGGTGCTGCCCATCCTGTGCCTGGCCGTGCTGCCCACCTGGCTGATGGTGACCCGTTCGCCGGAGATGCTGATCTCGCCGGCGCCGGAGGTTACGCCGACTTCTCCTCGCGCCGCGGGCGGTGCGGCACGATAGTCGGCGCCGCGTTCTCGAGCACGGCCTCCTTGGTCACGACCACGCGGGCGACCTCGGCGCTGGACGGCACCTCGAACATGATCGGTCCCAGCACCTCCTCCATGATCGCGCGGAGGCCACGGGCACCGGTCTTGCGGAGCACCGCCAGGTCGGCGATGGCTTCGAGCGCGGCGTGGTCGAACTCCAGCTGAACGCCGTCGAGCTCGAACATGCGCTGATACTGGCGCACCAGCGCGTTCTTCGGCTCGGTCAGGATCTGCATGAGCGCGTCCTGGTCGAGCGGCGTGACCGTCGTGACGACGGGCAGGCGGCCGATGAACTCGGGGATGAGACCGAACTTGTGCAGGTCTTCCGGCAGGACCTCGCTGAAGAGGTTGATGTCGTCGCCCTTGGAGTGCAGCGGTGCGCCGAAACCGATGCCCTTCTTGCCCGCACGGGAGGAGATGATCTCCTCCAGGCCGGCGAAAGCACCCGCGACGATGAACAGCACGTTGGTCGTGTCGATCTGGATGAACTCCTGGTGCGGGTGCTTCCGGCCGCCCTGCGGCGGCACGGAGGCGACCGTGCCCTCCAGGATCTTGAGCAGCGCCTGCTGCACACCCTCGCCCGACACGTCGCGCGTGATCGACGGGTTCTCCGCCTTGCGGGCGATCTTGTCGACCTCGTCGATGTAGATGATGCCCGTCTCGGCCCGCTTGACGTCGTAGTCGGCGGCCTGGATGAGCTTCAGCAGGATGTTCTCGACGTCTTCACCGACGTAGCCCGCCTCGGTCAGCGCGGTGGCGTCGGCCACGGCGAACGGGACGTTGAGCCGGCGGGCCAGCGTCTGCGCGAGATAGGTCTTGCCGCAGCCGGTCGGCCCGATGAGCAGGATGTTCGACTTCGCGATCTCGACGTCGTCGATCGTCTCGGCCGAGGTGATCGACTGCTTGGCGCGGACGCGCTTGTAGTGGTTGTACACGGCGACCGCCAGGGAGCGCTTGGCCTGCTCCTGGCCGATGACGTACTCCTCCAGGAACCCGAAGATCTCCTTGGGCTTCGGCAGGTCGAACTCGCTCGTCGCCTCCTCGCCCGCCTCGGCGAGCCGCTCCTCGATGATCTCGTTGCAGAGCTCGACGCACTCGTCGCAGATGTACACGCCAGGACCGGCGATGAGCTGCTGGACCTGCTTCTGGCTCTTGCCACAGAAGGAACACTTGAGCAGATCGGCGCTCTCCCCGA
>Ga0209563_100526_pt1 | contig 12952 bp, 7 predicted proteins | sample AraplaCvi_mMF_r2_FD_184271 | JGI IMG/M metagenome (GOLD analysis project Ga0209563, IMG submission 184271) | Arabidopsis root microbial communities from North Carolina, USA - plate scrape CL_Cvi_mMF_r2 (SPAdes) (version 2) | ecosystem: Host-associated > Plants > Roots > Endosphere | place: USA... | reverse complement strand
CTGATATCTTCTTGAACATCGGGCCGGGCAATCTGGCTGGGGCAGAAGCGGCCTAAGCTATCGATAAGCCTAACCGAGCGGTCCGGGCTCGAGCCTGGGCCGGGACCCAATCGGCTCTGATTTATGGCAAACTCGGCTCTCCGGGGCGCCCCGGGATGCACCCAACGAGACCGAGCGCGGGCGCAGCCTTCACAACGGATAGCTATCAGCCGGGCCGAGAGTAAGCCGCGTCGGCATGGTTCCAGTTGCACACGGCAGGCGCAAATTGATCACATCACCACCTCTATTGAAGCAAATAGTCGTCCCGCAACCTGATTATCGCAGAGACACCTCCACGTTTGCCGCGCGCGCGAATGTTGGGTGACGTCTGACTACCTTTCGTAACGTGTCCCCTGTCTTATTCTCAGAAAGAGAACCGTCTATGGCAATTCAGGCTCCGACCATTGAACAATTCTCTGCGGATAGCGGTACGCTCGGCGACGGCGTTACCGACTCCAATGTCGTTACGTTGTGGGGCAAGGCTGCGGCAAATTCGACCGTAACGATATACGACGGTACGACACGGTTGGGAACGGTTACCACCAACAGTTCAGGTTCATGGGCATTTACGACTCCCAAGCTCGCCGACAGTACTCACAGCCTGGCGGCTACGGCGACTGATGCATCGGGCACCAGCGCGGCATCAGCTGCCATGTCGATCAAAGTCGTTCCGAGCGTGACCAAATTCGTTTCCGGTACGGACAATTGGAGCAATCCATCCATCATAGACGGCCAGGGTTGGTACAGCGAAAATGCCGGTCAATCGTGGAGCCTGACGACACCGGACTCTCATACGGTTCGGATGGAGTTGCGCGCCGGCGACTATTGGGCTGATGGAGGCGACAGCTCTCGCTCGGAGATCCTGGCTGCCAATTCGGTGGCCAACGGCGACGTTTTCAATGCGACCTACCAGATGACAATCGAACCCGGCACGTCGAACGTGAATTCGGGCCTGTCCTGGCTATCACTCACCCAGATGTACGGGGCAAATGGAGCAACATTCTCCATTCAGCTCAAGGGCGAGCAGATGGCCGTCGTTGTCAATCTGAACGAGGCGACCGAAAAGCAAGTCTACATCGACCCTAATTCCATTCAGCGAGGCCATGCCTACAGCATTCAGATTCAGGCGCGCTTTGCCTCGGACTCGACCGGCTATCTCGAGATGTGGCGGGATGGTGTCCAGATCGTCAATTACCACGGGGTGTTGGGAGACCCCGGAGCAAACTACAACCTGAAGCTCGGCATCTATCGGGGAGAGCCGACTGCTGCCAATTACACGATGGCCGCCGACTACAGCAATATCGTCACTTCGACCGATCCCAACTTCCCGACCCCGCCATTCGGCGGAGCGGGTACCGGTCAGACGCCGACGCCTCCGACGGCACCTACGATCAGTTCGTTCTCGAACGACAGCAATATCGTCGGTGACGGGATCACGAACGACAATACCCTGGCGCTGAGCGGGACTGCCTCCGCAGGCAACTCCGTCAAAATTTACGACGGAACAACTTTGCTCGGGTCTGCAACAGCAAACAGCAGCGGAAACTGGACTTACACAACCAGCACGCTCGCAAACGGCAAGCACAGCTTCTCGGCATCCGCCACCTCCTCGAGCGGCACCAGCGCGTTGTCCAAAACGCTTGCCGTCACTGTCGATACCGTCGCCCCGGCGGCTCCAGCGATCGTTTCATCCTCTCCCAAGGCTGGCCAGAGTTCGGTTTTGACACTGACAGGCAATGCAGAGGCAAACAGCAAGGTGAACGTCTATGATGGAAAGACCCTGTTGGGATCAGCCACTGCGAACGGAAGTGGGGCGTGGACTCTCACCACAGCAGCTCTGTCGACCGGCGCTCATCAGTTCACGGCAACGGCCTCGGACGCGGCCGGCAACAACAGCGTGACTTCGTCTTCCTTCAACGCCACCATCAAGGCGCCCACCAGCACGCCAACGGTCACGTCGGTCACGGCGTCCGGCGCCGGAATTCTGGCCGGGACTGGCAATCTTGGGGCCGGAAAAACGGTTACTTTGGCGGTCAAATTGAGCGAGGCTGTGACGGTCACGGGCGGCACGCCAACGCTGAAGCTCAACGATGGCGGTACTGCGACCTACACCGGCGGATCCGGCACCAACGTATTATCGTTCACCTACAAAACCGCAGCCGGTCAAAACACCTCTGACCTGACCGTGACGGGAGTCAATCTGGGCACGGCCACCGTGAAGGGCAGCGCCGGCGGTATTGCCAATCTTACGAGTGCAGTCTCAAATCCCGCCGGCACGCTGAGGATCGATACGACGAGACCAATGGTGACGTCTGTTGCGGCGTCGGGTTCAGGAATATCGGCGGGCTCGGGAGTCGTGGGAGTTGGCAAGGTTGTCAACCTAACGCTCAAATTGAGCGAAGCAGTCACCGTCACAGGGGGCACGCCCACGCTCAAGCTCAACGATGGTGGTACGGCGACTTATGCATCGGGTTCGGGCAGCGACACGCTGACCTTCAGATACACGGTCGCAGCCGGTCAGAACACAGCAGATCTTGCAGTGACTGCGGTCAATTCCGGCACTGCAACGGTGAAAGACGGCGCAGGCAATATCGCCAATCTTGCGGCAGCGATCTCCAATCCCGCGGGCGTGCTGCAGGTCAACACGACCGCCACGGCGACAAACTCGCCGACTCCGTCGACCGGGAGCGGCGGGAACCCCGACAGCACGCCTCATCACTGGCAGCACCACTTTGCTGCCTTCAGCGGTGCCACCCGCACAACCGTTGCGTCCACCGATACGGCAGGCCAAGCCGCCAAAGTGCAGGATACATCCGCAGGTGATACATCGCACATGATGGGGCCCTCGCTGGATCATCGCCTGGCGCTGTTCGCGCAGCACATTGCGTCGGCCTTTCCGTCTTCGCCGTTCGCTGAAGCGAATACCTCGGCGGTCAGTCAAGGAGCATGGAAGGGTTCAGAGCTCCCGCACTTGGCTCAGCCCGTCGCAAACCAGCAGCACGGCCCCATTGCGGGCCCACTCTGAGCCGCTCGGTCAACCATCTTTCTCTCCAAAAATGCTGCGGCCAGACGCCGACAAGAGCGTGCTGAGGCCGCAGCGACCGCCTTCCAACGGAGCGAACTCCACCTTTCCGGCGGCTCCGTTCCCCGCAGCCCGTGTTTGAACTGGCGCAATGCCGGTCCTTGTCACGCCAGACGCCGGGGAGGCCGAATCCGTATGTGATGCGAGGTGAGATGCGGCGTACGGCTCGACATCGCCTCGCGATACAATTCCGCATAGCGGTCGGCAACGATGGTTGCGGTGAAACGAGATCGTATTCGAGCCAGGGCTCCCTCACGGGATTGCGCGAGAAAGCTCGGGTCGGCAACGAATCGTTCTATAGCGTGTATGAGGTTCGCCTCGTCTTTTGGTTCAACGATGACGCCTGTCACACCGTCATCGATGATATCCGGAATACCGGACCACCTTGTGCCAATCGCTGGGAGGCCGAGCGCCATACCTTCGAGAAGACAAACGGGATACATTTCGCCGGGCTCGTAAGTCGGTAGGACGATCACCTGGGCGCTCCGCATTAGTGCGGGGACCTCTCGGTGATCGACCTTACCCTTGGATTCCACGATACGCCGCAAATCCAGCCGGTCGATTTCCCTTTCGATCTGCCCGCGCATCGGTCCGTCTCCGATGAACAGGGCCCGAAGTTCGGGATAGCGCGCGGAGAGCTTGGAGAGCGCACCTAATAATTCTAGATGGCCCTTGCCGAAGACCATGCGCGCGACCATGACTAGCGTGAATGCGCCGCCGTTCGCGTGAGGACTAGACTGTGTGAATAACTCCTCGTCAACGCAGAATGGAATGACCCTGGACCGGTCAGAAGACACACCTTCCGACATCAGTTCAGCAAGGGCAGCCTTGTAAGGCATGACGATCGTTGACGAGATACGCTTCTCTATCCAGAAGGTGATTTCGGCGAGCAGATCACGTTGCGGCGCGAACCAGCTCAGCGTGCCGTGGTGCGTGACGATGACATGGGCGCCCGCCATGGCCGCGGCAATAAAGCCGTCGAGGCAGGAGATGCCAACAGCCTGGATGTGCAAGACGTCATTCTTCTTGAGCAATCGATAGATTGCCGCGATTCGTTGAACGCGTAGCACCGCCGTGCCGAGCTTCCCTGGCAGGAGCTGTGCAATGGAATTTCGATTGGGCAGGTCATGCACGGCTATGCCGCGCCCGCCAGCAATCTCCCGGACTTCCTGCCGATTGTGCAGGTCCATTAAGATCGTCGGAGCAAGGCCGCGACGCCTTTGCGCGGCAGTGAGTTGCAGGATGAAGGTCTCGACGCCGGTCATTCCGAAATTGGTGCCCATATAGTGCAGAACTCGCACTTTTTGGCGAGGCTCCGGCTGCGCGAAAGGCCTCACCTGCCGTGCAGGCATCCCGACCGAGGCTAGGGCCTGACCATTCAGCGCGGCGAGGATTGCCTGGGCTTGCGATCTTGCGAAATCAGTTTCGAAATAAGCCAGCAGATCCGCCAAATCCGCGGACAAATCGAACGCCAAAAGGGCAGGAATAATACAGGCCGCCAATACGGCTAATCGCATGATTTAAATCGTGACGCTGGAGACAATTAATGTTTACGCGCCGAAATATAAATCATCGGGCGTGTCAGGGACTGCGGCGTTGTGGCGCAAACGGCGGATCACATTGTCGCATGCAACCGGCTGTTCAGCGAATTTGCCATCACGCCAGCTGACGTGGTCAAGCAGCCGATTGACATGTTCCGACGGAGCAGAGCGCCGTTGGGGAACTTGTCGCGGCAGGCATCGGCTGATTCAATCTTCATTTTGTTCGATATTTAAATATCGACTACGGTATTAACCTTTTTTCCCGACACCCCTATTCATGTCCAATGAATTTCAGTAGTATATTTTAATCAGATTGCCGGTTTAGCTCAGGGTTAGAGCGCCGCCATCGTATGGCGGAGGTCGGGAGTTCAAGTCTCTTCAACCGGCACCAACTGTCTCGACGTGTTATTCGCCAGAGATCCAGCATCCCTAAAGGAATCTCGTAGTCCGTCTCGACGTCATTGACATTGGCATTTTCGGCTGAAGCGCAACGAGGGTGGCAACAAAGGGGCGGGACCGGCCTTCACATCGCATCAACGCCATCAACATCGTTTCGTTCTACCTGCAACGCGCGAGCATTGCTCCCAATAGCCTGTACGATTGATCCGCGCGGCATTTGCATAATGAAATAGAGCCCGACTGCAGTTGTTGCAGGTGGCCACAGTTGCGTCAATCAAAGGGCGCTGGGCTACGCGCTGTGGAAGTCTCACTGAGCTTCATTGCCAGCAGGGCGGATCTCTTCCCACTACCGGATCTTCCGTGTGCTGATTTGGCTAGTCAACGAAGCCCCATCTTAGTGGTAATATTGCATGAGCGGAGCAGCCGATTTCGGACTTGCCTCTGGTAAGAAGCAAAGGGAGCACCTCGAAACCTTACGGCAGCAAACCAGACTGGGAGCTCGGTCGTTTTGCCGCCACGCTACTCATTTGTCGCCCTGGTCGGGGTATCGGACTCGCGCGACACGACCTGGACTTCGACCTCATCTTCACGGCCGCGCCTGCGCTGCAAAAGCCGAAGCTCGAGATCAGCCACCAATTTTCGCAAATGTTTCACTTCAGAATATCGACGAGCCAGATCCCCAGGCATGAATTCCAACTGCTCAATGATCTTTTCGTTTTCAAAACAGGAAGTCAGGGCGCATGGACCGGCAGCCGCATCGATCCGACCCGGACATGCGCTACAATTAATCAAATATCAAAACTAAGACAAACTAGTTCGCCATATTATCAGATATAATATGTTAAATAACTCGTTCGTGAAATTCAAGGTGAGAAGTGTTCCCGACGTGCGATTTGATCCAGCACCGGCCAGCAATTGCCGATACTTGCCGTCCACACCCCAAAAGTTCATATCGTTCGGATTTCCGCGCCACGTCCGATCTGTGCGCTTGAACTTTTTCTCATCCGCCGACGAACAACCACTGCATCAAACGCACCGCGCTCCAGACCAGCGCGCTCATCCAGCCAGCCATGGATATCGAACACAGAACGATCCAAGCAATCTTCACGGCGGATGCGCGTTTGCGGCGTCCGTATTCCTGTGCGACTTGGGACATACTCTTACGCTGCTTCTGAGAGCCCTAACAATTGGTCGTCGTCCGCAGGGTGCCGGTTCAACGGAACATATGCAGCTTGTCGCCAATAAGCATCGGAAGCGGGACCGAATGCAAACCGTCTTCCGTATCCTTAAAGCGCCGGCCACTACTTTAGACCAAGGCCGCCCCCGTCAAAGAATCGGAGTTCCTAGGCCGACGCTCCGGTTGCACGAGTCTGTTGTTTCATTGATGTATGGGCCGCACCAGGCCTTCGCTTTTGTTGTTCTATTGTGAGCAAGATGTTTCCGGAACTAAATCAATCGTTGAGCCGGCCGCGTTCGACGGCCGCGGACATTCTGGAAATCAACGGAGGGACGGGCCCCGGCTTTGACGCGCTTCGATTCCTGTTGTCGGTGTGGGTCTTTACGGTACACGCGATGTTCATTTGCGATGGAGCCGACGCTGCCGAAGCATTTGTTGCTAACCCGCTTCACAGCCTTCTCGTCAAGCCCGCTCTACCAATGTTCTTTATTGTCAGCGGCTATCTGGTCGCCGGAAGTGCCATCCGCACGAAGAGCGTATCGACCTTTCTCATGTTCCGCGTGCTGAGAATAATGCCTGCGCTAACTATCGAAGTTGCGCTCAGCGCATTGGTCCTCGGACCATGGCTCACGGAAAAGACATTTCCCGAGTACTTCTCTGATCCATTGTTTGCGAAATACTTCCTGAACATTGTCGGCAACGTTCAGTTTTTTCTCCCAGGATTGTTTCTGCACAATCCCGTACCTGGCGCGGTGAATCTCAATCTATGGACGCTTAAGCCGGAATTTTTCTGCTATCTCTTTATTTCGACCATGATCGCGATGAAGTTCATTTTCAGCAGGAAGATATACACTCTCATTGCATTCCTGACGATGGTCTTGAGCGCGGTGTACGTGATCCGGGGCGGGCAACTCTATAACTTTGTCGGCGTGGCCGACTGGAAGATACTCATTCTGTCATTCGTCATTGGCGGCTGCGCGTTCCACTGGAACGACGGTCTCGTCATGTCTGGCCCCGGTGCCCTGCTAGCGGTGCTTATCGCGGCCGGCGCCACGATGTATTCGCCCCTTATTATCCTTCACCTTCTGGCGTTGACATATATCGTCATCTACATTGGCACACGCAAAATGCGCCTTCCGGGTATTCTGCGGGATAGGGACTGTTCATACGGTATCTACTTGTTTGGCTTCCCGATCCAGCAGACGATGGTGTATCTCCTACCTTCCGACTATCGGAGCGGCCTAGTCATTCTGCTGGTGGGCTTGCCGCTAACACTTGCATTTGCGATGCTTTCCTGGACTTTCGTCGAGGAGCCTGTCTCCAGGCTGAAGGCTCGTATCAAGCGTGGAATTCAGGTCGATACCAGATGGCGTCTCAAGCTCCGACCCAACTGAGCAAAAAATTCGCTATTTGATCGTGGGACCCGCCAAGCTTTGTGATCCTCGCTTCAGGCCGCCCGTCGGGCTAGTTAAGCGTTTGCACCCTGCTGCGGCACAGGGGCCTGTAGCCGGTGTGGGGGATAAATTTCACACTCCCTCTAAGTTCGTCGCAATCGGCACAGTTCAGCTTGTCCAAATCGCCGGCTGCGATGCGCTCTGCCGAGGCAGCGGTGAACCGAGTCCTTGTCGAGACGTCACTATGCGATCACGGCTGCAGCAGCACGGATGCCGAAACAACAGGGATACACCGTCAGGTCGACGCAATCGCTTCGGAACCTGCACTCGTCAACACCGGCTTTCCATCTGCTATCTCGACGAAATTTAGGTCGACAAGCGTCTGAAGCGTCAATGGGTCGATCGGTAGCCATCTCAAGCGATTTGCTCTGATATCTCTCAACGCCCAACGCAAATCAATCGCCCGGTCCCGATCAACACGATCTGTCCAGATATCAGGTTCAACGATGGCTTTGAGCAAAGGGGACGCCGGGCTAACTACAGGGGCTTTTACGGGCCCCGGCTCGCCATCGGCGCTGGCATGTTCGGCGGCGTCGATCCTCTCTCCATTGGAGGTCACACCGGGGGAAGGCATTGGTTCTCGAGGGACTTCTTGATTGCCCACCACCGCCCGTTGATGCTCCTGGATATTCCCTTCGAAAGCTACCAGCGCAGTCGCGTCGCATGCATGTGGGTCTAGCGCCTCCGGGAGCGGCGTCAATTTTTCATCTGTAGCATCCCATCCAATCAAAGGCCGATCACAAGAGGAATCGCCACCCTGAATTAAATGCTGAATATCCAGAGGTTCGAACCCAGCAGCATCGTCCGCGGCAGACGAGATCGAAACGTCTAGATCTGCAGTCGAGGCAGATTCTATCCAAGTGGTGTTACTTCCTTGGCTGCGTTCTGGGATTTCGATCGGAGGGTCCAGCATGGTTTGCGCCCCGCCATCCGGGCGGTCTGGGTCTGCCGTGTCCAACTCATGCAAATAATCTTCCGATATCCGGTCCTTTTCGATGGCCGATGCTTCTTCGACGTACAGTTTGGTATCGGTGAGAGACGACGGTTGCCCGACTTCCTTTGCTGGTGGGCTCGCTTCGGATTGTCGGTCTAGCGTCGCCGCTTCAACTTCGAGAGCCGGCTTGCTGGCTATCTCATTTTTTTGAAGTTGTGGCCGTTCGATAGGCGTCGGCGCTCCTTCAGCAAGCGTCGCTAGGAGTGACGGGCCACTTACCGCACTCTCCTGCTGAGGATGCCCTTCCGTGATCTCGAGCATTGGCGAAACAGAGGCGCCGGTCGATGCGGAGAACTCGTCAAAGAACCGACCAACCTCATCATCATCCTCATGCTGCTCGACTTCTCCGGGCAGCCCTCCCTCAAACAGTTCGGCCGTGGAATGCACCGCGGCATCCAAGTCGGCACGAGTGAACATGGCTGAGGGGCGATCGTTATGATCCTGCATTGAATCAACGCTCAGCGTCGCCGGGGCGGTTCTGAACACCGAAGCTATCTCAATCTTGAGGACGCTGACGGTCGTCGCACTGAGCGGCTGCGGATCGTGATCTGTATCTTGCAGCGCCGGCCTGGCCACCGACTCCAAGGACGGCTCAACTGGCGGTTGGGCAGGAATGAAGGAAACAGAATTGGCCGACTCGTCGCCCGCTGGCGCAGGAATCGAAATTCCATCGCCGGTTTCTTCCGGAGCGAGACTATCTTCGGTCGTGACCGGGATCAGTTGGTAATCATCCCAAGCCAGATCCGATAGCTCATCAACACGTGCTGGCTCACTCGTCGGTTTAAACGGGCCGTCCAGCAAGCGTCTGAATTCCTCGACGTTCCAGTCGACCGGATCTATCTCCGCCATCTCCAACCTTCTGTCGGAATATTTGGACCGATTTCGACCATCCAGACGACCGAGAAAGGCCGCCAAAAAAGACTGCATCAAGTTCACTCGAATATCCGCTCAGAAATCGACATGCTCAAAGGAACAAGGCATTGAAATAATTATCAAAAATTGGGTCGTGCACATGCAGCCAACTTAGGATCCGAAAATTGCCGCAATTATATGTTTTCGGACACAATTAAACAAATATAAACATTTAAAGCGTCCGGAAAAGTATCATTTCGGCTGATTGGCTTTCCCTGGCAGGTCACCTAGTTTCTGGCTTTCCTCTACAGGTGGGCCACCTGCCTGCTCCATGGGCGCCTCGACGCGGCCGGGGGACGAAGCACATTTTGGGAAAGCGCATGGACGTTCTCTTCAACGTCGTCGGGATCTTGACTGCGACGATGGTAGTGACCGTTGCCCACTTTCCGTTGGAGACTACGCGAAGCCTGCTAAGCCTTGGCTCAGCCCCCGTGGTTAGATACATCCACCGTCAGAAAGCCCTGACGGTCGCATCGGAGCACGCGCGTATGCGTGCACTACTCGGCCAGTTCATTGACGAAGGACGGCTTATGCTGGCGCGACTACGCGATCCAGCAAGGGACACCGAATCGTCGCGTTTGCACGCCCATGGGTGGACGACCCAGGTCGAAGAGTTTCTTCGGAATGACCTCGGCAGTTCATATGTCGCTCGACTCCACTCCACATCATTCGTTGACGATGGTGAGATCGAAGGCATTCCGCTGGAGCGGCTGCAGGACTGGAGGAATCTTTGCGGCCGCGTCAGCTATCTGGAGTTGCTTCGCGCCGAGATTTAGCGTCGCTGGCGAAAGCCAATTGAGCAACCGAATAATAGATAACCGCGAAGCGGGAACCTGTTCACCTTAACTACTGGTTGGACGACATCGATCACACAACCAAAATCTCAGGTTCGGGAGGCGTGCCCTTTTTGACGTCGCCCGCGGGATGCTCGCTTGCCTGCGGCAGCTTGGGCGATCGCAAACTCCTCAATGCGTCGGCCTGTCTTCAAAGCCGCAACCAACCATCGCGGTTGCTTTCCGCGCCCGGACCAAGTCTCCGTCGGGCTGTTGGGATTACGATATTTCGGCAGGACTTCCGGATACTTACGACGGCGACGCACGGCACCTGACGAATTCTGCAGCTCGGTGTCCCGTTCCTCGCCCTCGCGGTGGAGTTGCGAAAGACGCTTCTCCAACTCCCGCTTCTCCGTCGTCAGACGCGCCGACAGGATACGACCAATTTGTTCGTGCAACCGCCACAATTCATCGACGGACATGTTATCGAAGTCTAATTTGTGGGTCATCAAGTGGTCTCGATCTCGGAATCGCCCGCAGCATGCAGATTGGACGACCTCTCTTGCCGTATTTCAAGCAATCCCGCAAGGTCGGGAACTCGGGCGGCCACCAAGCACCCAGCCTTGGCAGGCGCATCTAGCGGACTTCCTGAATGTCAGACTGCAAGCGATGAAGGGCTGCATAGCGGCCTCCGCGCTTGATCAATTCGTCATGCGTACCATCCTCGACCAATCGTCCGCGATCAATGGTTAATATTCGATTTGCACGCCGAACTGTTGAAAGACGATGAGCGATAACGAATACCGTCCTACCCTGTGCGATGCGCCGCATGTTGTCCTGGATGATGCGCTCGCTTTCATAATCGAGCGCACTTGTCGCTTCGTCGAAAATAAGAATGCGCGGATTCGTCACAAGTGCGCGGGCTATCGCTATCCGTTGGCGCTGTCCGCCTGACAGACTTGTGCCGCGCTCCCCGACAACCGTGTCATAGCCTTCTTGAAGCTCCAGGATGAACTCGTGAGCACCTGCGAGTTTTGCTGCCTCGACGACCCGTTCAATCGGCATGCTCGGATCCGATAGAGCGATGTTGTCGCGAATAGATTGGTTGAAGAGAACGCTTTCTTGCAACACGGACCCCACCTGTCGACGTAGCCAGGAGGTATCAACCATGGATATATCGACGCCATCGATAAGTATGCGGCCGCTCTCAGGAATGAACAGCCTCTGGATCAATTTCGCGACTGTGCTCTTCCCTGAACCGGAAGGTCCGATTATTCCGATCACCTGGCCGGCAGAAACGCCAAAGCTGACGGTATGAAGTACTTCAGGGCCATCGGGACGGTATCGAAAAACAACGCGATCGAAAGTAACGTCGCCTCTAATGGACGGCAACGCGGCACGGGCAGGATTAAACCGGGGTTCGGGAGGCGTGTTGAGAATGTCGCCAAGGCGATCCACAGAGATCTGCGCTTGATGAAAATCCTGCCAAATCTGCACGAGACGCAGCACCGGCTGGCTTACCCGTCCCGCCAGGATGTTGAATGCGACGAGTTCACCCACTGTCAGGTCACCAGAAATAACGAGGCGTGCCCCGAAATACAGGATACCGGCGGTTACGAGCTTGTTGACGAATTGAACGCTATTGCTTGCATAGTTGCCTAGCCTAAGAACCCTGAAGCTTGCAGCTACATATCCAGCCAGCTGCTCTTCCCAGCGCCTCTGCATCTGTGGCTCGATAGCCATTGCCTTCAAAGTATCGACGCCGTTGACGCATTCCACCAAGAACGCCTGATTTTCCGCACCGCGTTTAAATTTTTCGTCAAGCAATCGACGAAATGGCGGCGTCGCCCCGGCGGAGATGCCGATATAGAACGGGAATCCGAGCAAGACGATGCCGGTCAATAGCGGGGAGTAGAAAAGCATCACGCCGAGAAACACGAACGTAAACAGGAGATCAATAACCAGCGTCAGCGCAGAACTTGTTAGGAAGTTCCGAATGTTCTCAAGCTCACGAACGCGAGCAACAGAATCGCCGACACGCCTAGCCTGAAAATACGCTGTTGGAAGCGCAAGCAGATGTTGAAACAGCCGCGCGCCGAGCTCGACATCAATACGGTTGGTCGCGTGGGAAAAAAGATAAGTACGCAAAATACCGAGAATGGTCTCGAATAGACCTATTCCGATAAGGCCGATTGCGAGCACGTCCAGCGTGCTGAGGCTTCGTTGCACCAGCACCTTGTCAATAACGGCCTGAAAGAACAGCGGTGATGCCAAGCCCAGAAGCTGCAAGAAAAAGGATCCAACCAGCACCTCCACCAATTGAGCTCGGTATTTGTGGATGGCGCCGAGAAACCAGGTCAAATCGAAACGGCGCGTGAGCTCCGTCAAGCTGGCGCGCTTGGTCATCAAAACAAGCCGCCCGTCCCAGATTGCTTCCAGATCCGCTCTGGTCAGTAATTCCGGGCGCGGCGTCCTTGTCGACTGAGCGACGACCTTGTCATCCCCCACCTTTCCGAGAAGAATGAATCCGCCGTCCTTGAGCGCAGCGATGGCAGGCAAGGGTGTATTGAGGAGCCGCCCC
>Ga0209563_100524_pt1 | contig 12967 bp, 8 predicted proteins | sample AraplaCvi_mMF_r2_FD_184271 | JGI IMG/M metagenome (GOLD analysis project Ga0209563, IMG submission 184271) | Arabidopsis root microbial communities from North Carolina, USA - plate scrape CL_Cvi_mMF_r2 (SPAdes) (version 2) | ecosystem: Host-associated > Plants > Roots > Endosphere | place: USA... | reverse complement strand
GAGGGCTTCGACCCGGAGACCAACGAGTGGAAGGAAGGCTTCGAGGCGCAGCGCGACGAGTGGGAGCAGCAGTACGCTGCGGCCCAGGCGCGCTGGGAGGCGCACAAGCGCCAGGTCGCCAAGGGCATCGAGGAGGCTGCTGCCGACAGCGGCACCTCGTCGTACTCCTCCGACTCGGGCTCGGGTGGAACCCTCGCCGACGACGAGTCGCTCGCGGCTCTGCGCGAGAAGCTCAGCTCCAACAACTGAGCATCCCTGTCAGAAGCGGCCGGTCCTTCGGGGCCGGCCGCTTCGTCGTTCCCGCCCGATCGATGGGGCGTAACACGCCGTTCCGCCCGCCCCGCAACGGCGTGTTGCGTCCCATAGATGGGCGGCCGCGGAGCCGCGGCTAGGCTGGGCGGGTGCAGCTGATCGGACTCACGGGCGGGATCGCCTCGGGCAAATCGACCATCGCCTCCCGGCTCGCCGAGCACGGCGCCGTCGTCGTCGACGCGGACCGCATCGCACGGGAGGTCGTCGAGCCCGGCACGCCGGCCCTCGCCGCGATCGCGGAGCGTTTCGGCCCCGGCGTCATCGCGGCCGACGGGAGCCTCGACCGGCCCGCACTCGGCGCGATCGTCTTCGGCGACCCGGACGCGCTGCAGGCCTTGAACGGGATCACGCACCCCGCCGTGCTCGCGGCGTCGACGGAACGCTTCCGCGCCGCCGCGGAGGCCGACCCGGAGGCGATCGTCGTCTACGACGTGCCGCTCCTGGTGGAGTCCGCCAACGCGTACCCGTTCGACCGCGTCGTGGTCGCGCACGCCGACGAAGAGACCCGCATCCGTCGCCTCGTGGAGCTCCGCGGGATGGACGCCGCCGAGGCCGAGCGCCGCATCCGCTCGCAGGCGTCCGACCAGGAGCGGCTGGCAGTCGCCGACGTCGTCATCGACACCGGCGGAACCCTGCAGCACACGCGCGAGCAGGTGGATGCCCTCTGGCGGGAGCTGCGCGCCGGAGCCTGAGCTCGACCGTCGTTCGGTAGGAGCGAAGGGAGGCGGCGTCGCCTGAACGGGCGCGATGTGCGCGAATCGGAGGAGTCCGCGCCGGGAAAGCAGGCAGAACTCCTCCGTCGACAGCCCCACCCAGCCGTTCCGTTCCGCTGTGAGCGAGAGCCGGCCGCAGTGTCGGTGGTCGTTCCTAGACTGGAGTCATGCTCCCCACCCGTGTCGTCCGTCCGTTCGAGGTCGTCAGCCAGTACAGCCCGAGCGGCGACCAGCCGCAGGCGATCGCCGAGCTCGCCGGGCGTATCAACGCCGGTGAGACCGACGTCGTACTGCTCGGCGCGACCGGTACGGGCAAGTCGGCGACGACGGCGTGGCTGATCGAGCAGGTGCAGCGGCCGACGCTGGTGCTCGCGCACAACAAGACGTTGGCCGCGCAGCTGGCCAACGAGTTCCGCGAGCTGCTCCCCAACAACGCCGTCGAGTACTTCGTCTCGTACTACGACTACTACCAGCCCGAGGCGTACGTCCCGCAGACCGACACCTTCATCGAGAAGGACTCGTCGATCAACGCCGAGGTGGAGCGGCTGCGCCACTCGACCACCAACTCCCTGCTGAGCCGGCGCGACGTGGTCGTGGTCTCTACGGTCTCCTGCATCTACGGCCTCGGTGCGGCCGAGGAGTACCTGGAGGCGATGGTCGCCCTCCAGGTGGGCCAGAACGTCGGGCGCGACGCGCTCATCCGCCGGTTCGTCGGCATGCAGTACGAGCGCAACGACGTCGACTTCTCGCGCGGCAAGTTCCGCGTGCGCGGCGACACCATCGAGATCATCCCGATGTACGAGGAGCACGCGGTCCGCATCGAGCTGTTCGGCGACGAGATCGAGGCGCTCTACTCGCTCCACCCGTTGACCGGCGAGGTGATCAACAAGATGGATGCCGTGTCGGTGTTCCCGGCCACGCACTACGCCGCCAGCCCGGCGACGATGCAGCGCGCCATCGGCACCATCCAGGAGGAGCTGGGGGAGCGGCTGCAGGAGCTGGAGCGCGAGGGCAAGCTCCTGGAGGCGCAGCGGCTGCGCATGCGCACCCAGTTCGACCTGGAGATGATGGAGCAGATCGGCTTCTGCTCGGGCATCGAGAACTACTCGCGGCACATCGACGGCCGGCAGCCCGGCGAGGCCCCGCACTGCTTGCTCGACTACTTCCCGGACGACTTCCTGGTGGTCATCGACGAGTCGCACGTCACGGTGCCGCAGATCGGCGCCATGTACGAGGGTGACGCGTCGCGCAAGCGCACGCTCGTGGAGCACGGCTTCCGCCTGCCGAGCGCGCTCGACAACCGGCCGCTGAAGTGGAACGAGTTCAAGGACCGCGTGGGCCAGACCGTGTACCTCTCGGCGACGCCGGGCAAGTACGAGCTGGGCATCGCCGACGGCGTGGTGGAGCAGATCATCCGCCCGACGGGTCTGGTCGACCCTGAGATCGTGGTGAAGCCCACCAAGGGCCAGATCGACGACCTGCTCGAAGAGATCCGCCTGCGGGTCGAGCGCGACGAGCGCGTGCTCGTCACGACCCTGACGAAGAAGATGGCGGAGGAGCTGACCGACTTCCTCGCCGAGGCCGGGGTCAAGGTGCGCTACCTGCACTCCGACGTCGACACCCTCCGTCGCGTGGAGCTGCTGACCGAGCTGCGCGCGGGTGTGTACGACGTCCTCGTCGGCATCAACCTGCTCCGCGAGGGCCTCGACCTGCCGGAGGTGTCGCTCGTCGCGATCCTCGACGCCGACAAGGAGGGCTTCCTGCGCTCGTCGACATCGCTCATCCAGACCATCGGGCGTGCCGCGCGTAACGTCTCGGGCGCCGTCCACATGTATGCGGACGTGCTCACCGACTCGATGAAGAACGCGATCGAGGAGACCGAGCGCCGCCGCGAGAAGCAGATCGAGTACAACCGCGTCAACGGCATCGACCCGCAGCCGCTCCGCAAGCGCATCGCCGACATCACCGACGTGCTGGCCCGCGAGGAGGCCGACACGGCGCGGATGCTCGCCGGACGCGAGCAGAAGCGCAAGAGCCCGACGCCGAACCTCCGCAACGGCGGCATCGCCGCGCAGGGTGCGGCCGAGCTGGAGTCGCTGATCGCCGACCTCAACCAGCAAATGCTGGCGGCGGCGGGCGAGCTCAAGTTCGAGCTCGCGGCGCGCCTGCGCGACGAGCTCTCCGACCTGAAGCGCGACCTCCGCCAGATGGAGAAGGCCGGCCACCTGGGCTGACACGCGACACGCGACCCGCCGGGCGCGCGGGCGCGTTACGGTGGCAGGGTGGGAGCGAGGACGACGGGGCGACGGCGGTGGACGCTGGCGGCCTGCGCGGTCGCCGTCGGTCTCGCTGTGGTGGCGATCGCGTTCCAGGGAGTTCCCGAGTTCAGCGGCCCGCGGATGTTCCTGCCACCGGGTCCGATCCGCACCGCCACCCCGCAGCAGGCGGTCACCGGCACACCGGAGCCGCAACGGCAGGCCCAGGGGATCCGCATCGACCTCTCGTGGGTGCTCGTCGTTCTCATCGTCCTCGCGGTGATCGTCGCGCTGGCCGTGCTGTGGCGGCTACGTCGGCGCCCGCAGCCGCGGCCCGGCCTGCCCGAGCTGGCCGGCCTGTCGGACAGCGAGGTCGCCGACGCTCCCGGCGAGCCGGAGCGCGACCCCGAACCGGAGCAGGTGCTCCGCGGACTCGACCGTGCGGCCGCCGAGCTCGCCCACCCCCGGGAGCCGCGGGATGCGGTCGAGCGCGCCTGGCTGGGCTTGGAGGAGGGCGCCGCCGACTCGGGCGTGCGCCGTCTCCCCGCCGAGACGCCGGCGGAGTTCGCCGCGCGCGTCGTCGCCCGCGTCGACGCCGACCGGGACGCCGCCGCGCGCCTGCTGTCCCTGTACCTCCGCGCCCGCTTCGGGAACGCACCCGTCACCGCGGAGGATGTCGCCGGCGCCCGGTCCGCGGTCGAGGCGCTGCGCGCCTCCTGGAGCACCGCCGGCGCGGACCGCCGGGGGAGCGCACGATGAGCGGCGCACCGATCGGCCAGCGGCCCGCGCGGCGCATCCCGCCCCGGCTGCTGCGGCGGGTCATCCTGAGCGCCCTGCTCGGCGCCGCGCTCGGGACAGCGGCGTGGTTCCTGGGGATGGATGCGGCACATGCCGCGGGCCTGGCGGCCGCCGCTTTCGCGTTCGCCGCCTGCCTCTCCGCTCTCGGCGACGCGGCGAACGTCGTGTGGTCGCTGCCCGCGCGCGAACCGCGGCCCGGCGCCCGGCGGGACGTCGCCCAGCTGGGATGGGCGCTCGGTTCCCGCGGCGGCCGCGCGTCCCCGGAGGGGGTGCGCCGCCTCCGCTCCGTCGCCGAGCACGCGCTCGCCCTGCACGGGCTCGACGTGGAGGACCGCGCGGCCGACGCCGAGCTGGACCGTCTGCTCGGGCGGGAGGTCGTGGCGATGCTGCGCCGCGGCTCGTCCGCGGAGCCCCGCGCCGCTCTGGTCGGCACCGCGCTGGACCGCCTGGAGGCGCTGGAGCGTGCCGCGTCGGGCCGGGGCCAGGAGTCCGCCGAACGGCCGTCGGAGGGCCTCGGCGACCGGCCGACCGGCGCGCTCACCGACCGCGTCACCTCGCCGCCCGTCGCCGCACGCACACCGCCCACCACACCGCCGACCACCCCACCGCCGACCACCCCACCCGAGGAGGCCTCCCGTGCCCGCTGACCCGAGCATCCCGACCGCGGGCGCCCCCGCACCCGCACCGCTGCCCGTCCCCGAGGTGGCGCGTCTCGGCGCGGCCGTCCTCGACCGGGTCGGCACCGTGGTGGTGGGCATGCGCGAGCCGCTCCGCATCGCCTTCGCGACCATCCTGGCGGGCGGGCACGTGCTGTTCGAGGACGTCCCTGGTCTCGGCAAGACGCTGGCGGCGCGCAGCATCGCCTCCGCCGTCGGCCTCGACTTCCGGCGGCTTCAGTGCACGCCCGACCTGCTGCCGTCCGACATCACCGGCTCGTTCGTGTACCTGCCGGGGAGCGCGGAGTTCGAGTTCCGGCCGGGACCGGTGTTCACCGGGCTGTTCCTCGCCGACGAGATCAACCGCACGTCGCCGAAGACGCAGTCCGCGCTGCTGGAGGCGATGGCGGAGGGGCAGGTGTCGGTGGAGGGGCGCAGCTTCCCGTTGCCGTCGCCGTTCCACGTGGTGGCGACGGCCAACCCGATCGAGTCGGAGGGAACCTACGCCCTGCCTGAGGCGCAGCTCGACCGGTTCATGGTGCGGCTGAGTGTCGGCTACCCGGACGAGGCGGGCGAGTCGCGCGTGCTGCTCGCGCGCATCGGGCGCCGGCACGAGGTGGCGACCGTCGAGCCGGTCATCGACGCCGCGACCCTGGCGGCGATGCAGGCGGGGGTGGAGGCGGTGGATGTGGACCCGGACATCGCGTCGTACTGCGTCCGCCTGGCCGCGGCGACCCGGCGTCACCGATCGGTGGAGGTCGGCGCGTCTCCGCGCGGATCGCAGGGCCTCCTGCTGGTGGCCCGCGCGCTGGCGGTGCTCGACGGACGCGACTTCGTCATCCCCGACGACGTGAAGTCCGTCGCGGTGCCCGTCCTGGCGCACCGGCTGACGCTCACCGTGCAGGCCTGGACCAGCGGCGTCAGCGCGTCGCAGGTGGTGACCGAGGTGGTCGGTTCGGTGGCCGGCCCGCCCGCGGTGGGCAGCGGCCGGCGCGAGGCGGCGACCACGGCATGACCGACGACGCGCGCCGATCGGGGGATCCCGCCGGGTGGATGCCGAGCCCGTCGGTGGCCGGCGCCGTCGTCGTCGGCGTGGTCGGCCTGGTGGCGGCGTTCGTCATGTCGCGGGTGGAGCCCGCGCTGGTGGCCGCGCCGCTCCTCCTCGCGGCGGCCCTTGCCTGGGACCGCCGCCCGCGGCGGACGGGCGACGGCAGCGACGCGACTGCCGTGGCGGCGGACGGCGTGGGTGGGGCCGCCGCAATCACCGTGGCCGCCGACGGCGTGGATGCCGCCGACGCGACCGCCGTGGCGGCGGACGCCGTGGCTGGCGCCGACGCGCCACGAGCGGCGCCGTCCGTCGTCCCGGGTGCCGACGGAGTGGCCGGTGCCGCCGCGACCACAGTGGTGGCCGACGGCGTGGCTGCCGCCGCAGCGACACCCGTGGCGCCGTCCGTCGTCCCGGGCGCCGACTCGACCCTCACCTCCACCTCCATCGCCCCCGCCGCCGACGCGCACACGCCCGACGGCCGTCCCACGGCCGGCTTCCGGCTCGCGGCGATGACCGCCCAGCGTGCCGACGCCGTCCAGCTCCGCCTCGCGCTCGGCGGCGGCGCGCCGGTCGACGCGTTCCTCACCCCGGCCGCCGCACGCGCGGTCAGCGGCGAGGTCCCGCTCGTGCACTCCGGCCTCCAGCGCGTCGCCGCGGCGCAGGCGCGCGCGGTCGGTGCGGATGCCTCCTGGGTCGCCGAGCCGGGGGAGGAGGCCGTGCTCGACCGGGTGGTACGGCCCGGCCGGGTGCCGCTCCGCTCGCTCCCGCTGCCCGCGCGACTGCTGGGGCTGACCGGGCCGCACGTCTCGGCCCGGCCCGGCGACGGGGGCGAGTTCCGCGATGTCGACCTGTTCCATCCCGGCGACCGCCTGCGGCGCATCGACTGGCGCGCGACGGCCCGGGCCGCACGGGCGGGCGAGCTGTTCGTGCGGCGGACGACGGCGACCTCGGATGCGGCGGTGCACCTGGTCGTCGACGCCCGCGACGACCTGAGCGCCGTCGTGGCCGACTGGTCGCGGTCGTATCCGCGCCCGGCGGTGTCGTCGCTGGACCTGGCACGCGAGGGCGCCGCGTCGCTCGCCGCCGCATACCTGGCCGCGGGCGACCGGGTCGGGTTCGACGACCTGGGCGGTGCCCAGCGGGTGCTCCCGCCGCGCGCCGGCGGACGTCACCGGGAGCGCGTGCTGCGGGCGATCGAGCTGACCACGGCGACGGGCACGCCGTATCAGCGAGTGCGTTCGCCGCGGCTGTCCTCCGGCGCGCTGGTGTACGTGCTCTCGACGTTCCTCGACGACCAACCGGGCACGCTGGCCCTGACGTGGCGCGCGGCCGGGCACCGGGTGATCGCGGTCGACGTGCTGCCCGCCCGGGATGAGCGCGACCTGTCCGCGCGCGAGCGGCTGGCCCTGCGCACGCTCGAGCTGGAGCGGCGGGTGCGGCTCGGCCGGCTCCAGGCGGGCGGCGTCGAGCTCCTCTCGTGGGCGGATGCGGGTGCCAGGGACGCGGCCGTCCTGGCGCTGGCCTCAGGGCGGAGGAGGCAGCGGTGAGCGCCCGGGAGACGGACGCCGCTGGTGCTGGCCGCTGGACGCGGCGGAGAGCGGTGACTGTGCCCGCTGCAGGGGAGCAGGTGCAGCCTCCGCGGCTCGGCGTCCGCACGGTGCCCGGGTGGACGCTGCGCGCCGCCTTCGCCGCCGTGGCCCTTCCCCTGCTGCTGGCCGGCGTGCCGTCGGGTCCGTGGACCGCGATCGCCGCGCTGCTGATCGCCGTCGCGGTGTGGCGGCCGCGCTGGCTGACCGCGTGGGTGCTGATCGGCGTGCTGGTGCTTTCGTCTCTGGTGGAGCCGGGCACGCTCTCCGTGCGGATGCTCGCGCTGGTGGCCGGCGCGCACCTGCTGCACCTCCTCGGCGCGTGGATGCTGGTCGTCCCGGCCGCCGCGCGGGTTCAGCCCGCGGTGCTGCTGCCGTCGTTGCGGCGGTTCGTGCTCGTGCAGGTGCCGGTCCAGGCCCTCGCGGCCATCCTGCTGCAGCCGGGCGGGCGGGCGCCGATCCCCGTCCTCGCTGGGCTCTCCGGTGTCGCTCTGCTGGCCGTCGTCGGGATGCTGCTGCCCCCGCTGCTGCGCCGCCCGCCGCGCTGACCCGGCGCGAAGGGCGCATCCGCCGGTTCCAATGTCGGTGGTCGCGCATAGACTCGCGCGTGCGTGGGATGCCCGTGCCCGGCAGGGTAGAATCGAACACACGTTCGAGGGGCTCGGGCGCGTGCGCGGTGGGCGAACAGCCGCGGATTCCCAGCACGGATGGCGGAGAATAGAGCGAGTGAGCAGCGGGCGAGTGAACAGCGAAACCGGGAACATCGGCACCGGAACCCACGGATCGGGTACCCACGGCACCCATGCATCGGGGAGCCACGGCGGCAGCATCGCCCGGGTGACCGGGTCGCACCTCAGCGTGCGGGGTGCGCGCGTGCACAATCTGCACAACGTCGACCTCGAGATCCCGCGCGACTCGATGGTCGTCTTCACCGGCCTGTCCGGATCGGGCAAGTCGTCGCTCGCGTTCGACACCATCTTCGCCGAGGGCCAGCGCCGCTACGTCGAATCGCTGTCGGCGTACGCGCGCCAGTTCCTCGGCCAGGTCGACCGGCCCGATGTCGACTTCATCGAGGGCCTCAGCCCCGCCGTGTCGATCGACCAGAAGTCGACCAACCGCAACCCGCGCTCGACCGTCGGCACGATCACCGAGATCTACGACTACATGCGTCTGCTCTGGGCGCGCATCGGCGTCCCGCACTGCCCGGTCTGCGGTGAGCGCATCCAGCGTCAGACGGTGCAGCAGATCGCCGACCAGCTGATGGAGCTGGAGGCCGGCACCCGCTACATGGTCGTCAGCCCGGTGGTCTCGCAGAAGAAGGGCGAGTTCGTCGACCTGTTCAAGGAGCTCGCGGCGAGCGGCTACTCGCGCGCGCTGGTCGACGGCGAGCAGGTGCAGCTGTCCGACCCGCCGACGCTGAAGAAGCAGTACAAGCACGACATCTCGGTCGTCGTCGACCGTCTGGTCGCCGGCCCCGACATCCTGGGCCGCCTGACCGACTCGCTGGAGACCGCACTGCGGCTCACCGACGGGCTCGTGCAGGTCAACTACGTCGACCGCGAGGGGCCGGCCGCGTGGCAGAACTTCAGCGAGAAGCTGTCCTGCCCCAACGGCCACCCCATCCAGCTCACCGAGATCGAGCCCCGCACGTTCTCGTTCAACGCGCCGTTCGGCGCCTGCCCCGAGTGCTCCGGCCTCGGCACGCGCATGTCGGTGGATGAGGAGCTGCTGCTCGGCGACGACCAGCTGAGCATCGCCGAGGGCGTGATCGTGCCGTGGACCACCCAGGGCAAGGGCCTGTTCAACTACTACGAGAAGCTGCTCGACGGCCTCGCGCGCGACCTCAAGTTCTCGCTCAAGACCCCGTGGGCCAAGCTCCCGAAGAACGTGAAGGACGCCGTGCTGCACGGCGACAACTTCGAGGTCAAGGTCAAGTGGAAGAACCGCTACGGCCGCGAGATGTCCTACACCTCCGGGTTCGAGGGAGTGGTGCCGTACATCGAGCGCCAGTACCTGCAGGCCGAGACCGACACGCAGCGCGCCCGCTGGGCCGAGTACCTGCGCGAGGTGCCGTGCCCGGTCTGCGGCGGCAAGAGGCTGAAGCCCGAGGTGCTCTCGGTGCTCGTGCACGGCAAGAGCATCGCCGACGCGTCGCTGCTCAGCTTGAGCGATGCCCGTGGCTTCATGGAGAAGCTGCACCTCACCGAGCGTGAGCAGAAGATCGGCGCGCAGGTGCTGCGCGAGATCAAGATCCGCCTCGACTTCCTCATCCAGGTGGGCCTCAGCTACCTCGACCTGGCCCGCGCGGCCGGCACGCTCTCCGGCGGCGAGGCGCAGCGCATCCGTCTGGCGACGCAGATCGGCTCCGGCCTGACCGGCGTGCTGTACGTGCTCGACGAGCCGAGCATCGGCCTGCATCAGCGCGACAACCGCCGCCTGATCGACACGCTCGTCGCCCTGCGCGACCTCGGTAACACGCTGATCGTCGTCGAGCACGACGAGGACACCATCCGCACTGCCGACTGGATCGTCGACATCGGCCCGGGCGCCGGCGTCAACGGCGGCCACGTCGTGCACTCGGGCTCCTACGACGAGCTGCTCAAGAACACCGACTCGCTCACCGGCGACTACCTCGCCGGCCGGCGTGAGATCGCCATCCCGGCGAAGCGCCGCAAGGTCGACAAGAAGCGCATGATCCGGGTCGTGGATGCGGAGGCCAACAACCTCAAGAAGGTGACCGTCGACTTCCCGCTCGGCACCTTCGTGGCCGTCACCGGCGTCTCCGGTTCGGGCAAGTCGTCGCTGGTCAACGACATCCTGTACCGCGTGCTCGCCAACAAGCTCAACGGCGCCCGCAAGGTGCCCGGCAAGCACCGCACGGTCACGGGGCTGGAGAACCTCGACAAGGTCGTGCACGTCGACCAGGCGCCGATCGGCCGCACCCCGCGGTCCAACCCGGCGACCTACACCGGCGTGTTCGACCGCATCCGCACGCTGTTCGCCGAGACGCCAGAGGCGAAGGCCCGCGGCTACCTTCCCGGCCGGTTCAGCTTCAACGTCAAGGGCGGGCGCTGCGAGGCCTGCTCGGGCGACGGCACGATCAAGATCGAGATGAACTTCCTGCCCGACGTCTACGTCGCGTGCGAGGTGTGCGGGGGAGCGCGGTACAACCGCGACACCCTCTCGGTGCACTACAAGGGCAAGAACATCGCCGAGGTTCTCGACATGCCGATCAGCGAGGCGGCGGAGTTCTTCAAGCCGATCTCGGCCATCCACCGCTATCTCCAGACGCTGGTGGATGTGGGCCTCGGCTACGTGCGGCTCGGCCAGTCGGCGACGACGCTCTCCGGTGGCGAGGCGCAGCGCGTCAAGCTCGCCACCGAGCTGCAGCGCCGCTCCAACGGCCGCAGCGTGTACGTGCTCGACGAGCCGACCACCGGTCTGCACTTCGAGGACGTGCGCAAGCTGCTCCTGGTGCTGAACGGCCTGCTCGACAAGGGCAACACCGTGATCGTCATCGAGCACAACCTCGACGTCATCAAGTCGGCCGACTGGATCATCGACATGGGTCCGGAGGGCGGCGCGGGCGGCGGCGAGGTCATCGCCACCGGCACGCCGGAGCGGGTCGCCGAGACCCCGGGCAGCCACACGGGCTTCTTCCTGAAGGAGATCCTGCAGGGGGAGTCCGCGCGGGGCGCGGCGTAGGGGATGGCCGACACCGTCAGCTACCGGCCGAAGGCCGGCGAGATCCCCACGCAGCCGGGCGTGTACCGGTTCCGCGACCGGAACAGGCGCGTGCTGTACGTCGGAAAGGCCAAGAACCTCCGCTCGCGGCTGAGCAACTACTTCCAGCCGCTGCGCAGCCTGCATGAGCGCACTCGGCGGATGGTGACGACGGCCTCCAGCGTCGAGTGGACGGTGGTGGGCACCGAGTACGAGGCGCTGCAGCTCGAGTACACGTGGATCAAGGAGTTCAACCCGCCGTTCAACGTCAAGTTCCGCGACGACAAGACGTACCCGTACCTCGCGGTCACCCTCGGCGACCGCATCCCGCGGGTGATGATCACGCGCAACCGCAACATCAAGGACGCGCGCTACTTCGGCCCGTACACGAAGGTCTGGGCGATCCGCGAGACCGTCGACCTGATGCTGAAGGCGTTCCCGATGCGGTCGTGCTCCGACGGCGTCTACCGGCGGGCGGAGCTGACGGGACGGCCGTGCCTGCTCGGCGACATCGGCAAGTGCGCGGCGCCGTGCGTCGGCCGCATCACCCCGGAGGACCACAAGTCGCTGGCGATCGACTTCGCCTCGTTCATGGCCGGCAACGACAGCGGCTACCTGCGCGACCTGACCGAGAAGATGAAGCAGGCCGCGAGCACGATGGACTACGAGGCGGCGGCGCGTCACCGCGACGCCATCCAGGCCCTGGAGGGTGTGCTCGGCAAGAGCGCCGTCGTGCTGCCCGAGACGATCGACGCCGACGTGTTCGGCATCGCCCACGACGAGCTGGCCGCCGCGGTGCAGCAGTTCATCGTCCGCGGCGGCCGCGTGCGCGGTGTGCGCAGCTGGGTGGTCGACAAGGAGCTCGACATGGACCTCGGCGAGCTGGTCGAGACGGTCGTGCAGAACGCCTACGACGGTCCGGACGCGCCGCCGCGTGAGATCCTCGTGCCCGAGCTGCCGGACGACACCGCCGAGCTGGAGCTGTGGCTGACGCAGCGCCGCCGTGAGACGCCCGACCCGTCCGCCCCGCGAGGGCGGCTGACCGGCCGCGTGGAGCTGCGCACCGCCCAGCGGGGCGACAAGGCGGCCCTGGCGCAGACGGTGGAGATGAACGCGAAGAACGCGCTCATCCTCTACAAGACCCGCCGCAGCTCCGACTTCGTCGCGCGCTCCAAGGCGCTCAACGATATCCAGGACGCCCTGGGGATGGCCGATGCGCCGCTGCGGATGGAGTGCTACGACGTCTCGCACCTGAGCGGCACGAACATCGTCGCGTCGATGGTGGTCTTCGAGGACGGCCTGCCGCGCAAGGACCAGTACCGGCGGTTCAGCATCCCGGAGTCGACCGACGACACCGAGTCGATCTACCAGGTGATCTCGCGCCGCCTGGCGTACCTGAAGGACGCACCGGCGGCCGGTGCCGTCGGGGACACGAACACCGACGAGACGGCCCTCGACGAGGATGCCGCGCTCGACGCCGAGGGCGCCGCCGGCGCCGACGAGGTGGTGGAGGCCGCCGCAGAGCGCCGGCGCCGCAAGTTCTCGTACCCGCCGAACCTGCTCATCGTCGACGGCGGCCAGCCGCAGGTCGCGGCGGCGAAGCGCGCGCTCGACGAGTCCGGCGTGACCGGAATCCAGCTCGCCGGCATCGCGAAGCGGCTGGAGGAGATCTGGCTGCCGGACTCCGACTTCCCGGTGATCCTGCCGCGGAACAGCGACGCGCTCTTCCTCATCCAGCGGCTCCGGGATGAGGCGCACCGGTTCGCGATCACCTACCAGCGTGCCCGCCGCAAGCGCGACATCGGCACCGTGCTCGGCGAGATCCCGGGCCTCGGGCCGTCGCGGGTGAAGGAGCTGCTGAAGCACTTCGGTTCGG
>Ga0209563_100523_pt1 | contig 13015 bp, 12 predicted proteins | sample AraplaCvi_mMF_r2_FD_184271 | JGI IMG/M metagenome (GOLD analysis project Ga0209563, IMG submission 184271) | Arabidopsis root microbial communities from North Carolina, USA - plate scrape CL_Cvi_mMF_r2 (SPAdes) (version 2) | ecosystem: Host-associated > Plants > Roots > Endosphere | place: USA... | reverse complement strand
CGCTCACTGGAAGCACTGGCGCAGGCGGATAAAGTGCAAGGGTTCGGCGTGGGTCGTGCGCGGCGCTGGACCACGCCGCCGTTGCCGGGTTTCGCGACGATCTTGTTACTCCCGGTGTCGTTGGGCAATGGCTAGGCTGGACACTCCTACCAACGAGGAAGGCAGCATGAAACAGGCAAACGCAGAAATCCTTCGTGAGTACGGCCCGTTCGACGGCGTCGAACGTGTCCACGGCGTAACCTTCGACGGCCAGCACGTGTGGTTCGCCAGTGACGGCCAGCTCAATGCGCTGGACCCGGCCAGCGGCAAAACCGTGCGCACGCTCAAGGTCGGTGCCGACGCTGGCACCGCGTTCGACGGCCAGTACTTGTTCCAGATTGCCGACAGCCGCATCCAGAAAATCGACCCGACCACCGGCCGTGTGCTGAACACCGTGCCGGCGCCCGGCGGCGGCAACGATTCGGGGATGGCCTGGGCCGAAGGCTCGCTGTGGATCGGCCAGTATCGCGAGCGCAAGATCTATCAGGTCGATCCGGAGACCGGCGCGGTCTTGCGCACGCTGGCGTCAGACCGCTTTGTCACCGGGGTCACCTGGGTCGACGGCGCGTTATGGCATGGCACCTGGGAAGGCGATGAAAGTGAACTGCGCCGGGTCGACCCGCAAGATGGCGAGGTCCTGGAGCGTTTGAAGATGCCTGCGGGGACAGGCGTTTCCGGGCTGGAAGCGGATGACGGCGAGCGCTTTTACTGCGGTGGCGGGGGGAGTGGGCGGCTGCGGGCGGTGCGGCGGCCCAAGTGATGGAGGGTGCCTGTTCTGGCCCTTCGCGAGCAGGCTCGCTCCCACATGGGTTCAGCCTCAACCGGGCAAAATGTGAGAGCGAGCCTGCTCGCGAAGGGGCTAGTAGCTTCACTGAAAATCTCTCAGTGAATCAAGGCGCACCAAACACCATCGTCCAGTAAACCCCTTCATCACTGCGCGCCTCACTGGCAAAACCCGCGCCGACCTGGGTGAACATCGGGTTCATCAGGTTGGCACAATGCCCGGGACTGGCCAGCCATCCGGCCATCGCCTTGCCCGGTGAACTCTGGCCGGCGGCGATGTTTTCGCCGATCTGCCGCCCCCGATAACCTGCCGCCCGGGCGCGATCGGCCGGCATGTCGCCGTCTGGATCACGGTGGGCGAAGTAGTTGCCGTAGGCCATGGCCTTGCTATGCCCTTGCGCGGCGGCTCCCAGCGCCGGGTTCCAGCTGAGCGGGCGAGCGGCGGCGAAGCGCTGGCGTCCGCACATCCGTGGGCGTGCACGGGCGGCGTTGACCTCGGCGAGCAACGCTTTGCCGACGCTGCGGTTGTCGCCGACGCGACTGTCGAGCACCGGCTGAGCCAGCACCACTTGCCATTCACCGCGGGCGCGGCTGACGCCGATGTCGGCGTACTGGGCGTCGAGCAGGGCGGTGCAGTGGCTGTCTTGCAGCTGTTCGAAGGCTTCCTCGGCATCCCCGGCACCGACGATGCGGATGCTGCGCACCGCCACCGCCGAATATCCCGAAGACTTCAATCTTTCGCGCAAGCCACCGCCGTAGCCATAGCCGATCGGCAACGCCAGATTCGACTTCAGCGACAGTGGCGCCAGGCGCTGGGCAGGGCGACGTTCGCAGCGTTGCGGATGGGCGCGATAATCGTTGATGGCGGCCACCAGTTGCCGCTCTTCGCTGGCGTGGGCGGTCTCGGTGAACAGTGGGGCAAGGATCAGCAGGCACAGCGAAACGAAGCGTGATGAGCGAACGACATGGCGCATGGGACGGCAGACTCAGGGGAAAGGACAGTGCTGAAGTGGGCAGCCGCGGAATGCGGCGCCACTAGGACTGGGCTTTTTGCACTTGGTTCATGCTGGCAAACTGGCTTTTTTGCTGGGTGTGAAGGGGGGGGATCCTGGATTTTGTGTTGTCCGCACTGGCGCAATAATCGGCTATCAGCGATCAAGCACTGCCTGCATCCACTGCAGATACTGCGCCCGCTCGGAAATCGAGTTGTGCCCCGAATCCGGCACGACCCTGAGCGTCGCCACGCCTTCAGGGAAACTCTGCAGCAACCGCTGCGTGCTGTCCCGTGGAATCACTTCATCATCGCTGGCTGCCAGCAGCAGGGTCGGCACTTGAATGTGCGCGGCATAGCGGCCCGACTCGAAGCGATCCTTCAGCAGCCATTTCACCGGAAACCACGGGTATTGGCGCACGGCGATTTCTTCGAGGCTGTTGTACGGCGTCACCAGAATCAATGTCTGCGCCGGGCGCTGACTCGCCAGCCGCACCGCCACTCCGGAACCCAGGCTGCGCCCGACCACGGCAATCTGCGGATGGCTGGCGTAGACCCGGTCAAACAGCGCCAGCGCATCTTCGGCAATCGCTTCCTCCGAGGGGGAACCGCCGCTGCCGCCAAAGCCCCGGTAGTTCAGCAGATACACCGCGTAATCGGGAAACGCTGCGCTGAATGAAGGCAGGTTACGCGACACGTCCTCGGCATTCCCGCCGAAGTAGATCAGCGCGTTCGGACCCGCCTGTTCGCGAACGGTTATCCAGACATCGGCATCCGGCATCGCCAGTTTCAGCCGTGAATCTGCCGTGGTCACGGCACTGCCAGGCTGGGGGAAATAGATCAGCGAACGCTGAAACACGAACAAGGCCCCGCACAGCAAAACGTAGAGGGCGATGAGCAAAGCGACGACTGACATCAGAATTCTGGACATTCGGCTAACTTTAACGGGACGCGGGTGTTCGCTGTCGCAGTGTAGTCCAGCGCAGTGGAGGGCCAGCCGTCGCACACAACGTGCAACAGATTCACGCAGCAGGGGAACCAGCATGAGCCACACTGAGGGTTGCTCACGTCGCCGATTGCTCACGCTGGCTGCCGGGGTTTCGGCGGTCCTGACCTTTGACCGGGCGTTGGCCACTGCCATTACGCCGACTGCCACTTCGCCGAACCAGGCAGGAGACCAGACCATGCAGACCCGCGCCATCCCTTCCAGCGCCGAACGACTGCCCGTGGTGGGCCTAGGCACTTATCGTAGCTTCGACGTTGCGCCCGGCGAGACCGCCTATAAACAACTGCCGGCAGTGCTCGACGAGCTGTTCAGAAAGGGTGGCACGCTGATCGACAGCTCACCGATGTATGGCCGCGCCGAGCAGACCACTGGCGAACTGCTGGCGATCCATGAACCGCGTTCGCCGGCCTTTCTCGCCACCAAGGTCTGGACGCGCGGGCGCAAGGAAGGTATCGCGCAGATGGAGCAATCCTTCCGTCTGCTGCGCACCGAACGCATCGACCTGATGCAGATCCACAACCTGCTGGACTGGCAAACTCATCTGCCGACTCTGCGCGAGTGGAAAACCGAGGGGCGTATCCGCTACATCGGCATCACCCATTACACGCCCTCGGCTTACGACGAAGTCGAAGCAGTACTCAAGGCTGAGTCACTCGATTTTCTGCAAATCAATTACGCCCTCGATGACCGTGGCGTGGAAAAACGCATTCTGCCGTTGTGCCGCGAGCGCGGGGTCGCGGTGATCTGCAACCGTCCGTTTGGCGGTGGCGGGTTGCTCGAGCGGCTCAAGGGCAGGCCGCTGCCGGCGTGGGTGTCGGACGTGCAGGTCAACAGTTGGCCGCAACTGGCGCTGAAGTTTTTGCTGTCGCACCCGGCGGTGACCTGCGTGATTCCCGGCACCGGCAATCCGCGCTACATGACCGACAACGCCGGCGCCGGGTTCGGGCCGATGCTCACCGATGCGCAGCGGCATCAGTTGATTGCACTGCTGGGATAGCTGCTTGCCCGCGATACCGCAGCGCCTCGACCAGCAACGCAAACGCCGGCGCCGCCTGCCGTCGACTCGGGTAATACAGGTGATAACCGGCAAACGTCGGACACCAGTCGGCCAGCACTTGCAGCAGACGCCCGTCGGCCAGATAGGGCGCGACGATGTTTTCCGGAATGTAGCTCAGGCCAAAACCGTCGAGTGCAGCGTCGAGCAGCGGATACACGCCATTGAGGGTGACTTGCCCGGAAACCCGCACCTTGAGGCTTTCGCCGTCCTTCTCGAACTCCCAGGTGTACAGCCCGCCGTTGGTGGGCAGGCGCAGGTTGTTACAGGCATGGGCGGTCAGGTCTCGCGGTGTTTGTGGCTGTTCACGCTTGGCGAAGTAAGCAGGCGCGCCGACCACCGCCATGCGCATGTCCGGGCCGATGCGGGTGGCAATCATGCCTTGCGCGACATCTTCGCCCAGCCGCACGCCGGCGTCGAAGCCTTGCCCGGCGATGTCAACGAAACCGTAGTCGCAGATCACCTCGACGGCGATGTCCGGGTATTGGGGCAGGAATTCCTTGAGCACCGGACGCAACAGCCAATTCAGCGAATGGTCGGTGGCACTGATGCGGATCCGGCCTGCGGGCGTCTCGCGCAGGTTGCTCAGGGCCGCCAGTTCCTGCTCGATCTCTTCGAAGCGCGGGCCGATGGTCTGCAGCAGATGTTCGCCAGCCTCGGTGGGCGAGACGCTGCGGGTGGTGCGCGTCAGCAAACGCAGGCCAAGGCGCGCTTCGAGGGCGCGAATGGTATGGCTGAGCGCCGATTGTGAAACGCCCAGTCTGGCCGCGGCTTTGGTGAAACTGCGCTCGCGGGCCACAGCGAGGAAGGCGAGCAGGTCACTGGCGTTTTCACGAAGCATTGATGAGTGTCCTGCATAAGTTTTTTCGAATTCTAGTCGATTATCTGAAGAGTACGGCTCGCTAAAGTGACGCAAGTTCCCTGTAGGAGCTGCCGCAGGCTGCGATCTTTTGATGTTGTTTTTGAAAATCAAAGATCAAAAGATCGCAGCCGGCAGCAGCTCCTACAGGGAGGTCTCTTTCAGATTTGGAGTCTTGTGATGAATGCACATATCTCAGGCGTTACCGTCACCCCCAACGGCTCGCAACCGTCGGCCAAAGGCCCGACGGACTGGTTCACTGGCACCGTGCGCGTGGACGCACCGTTCAAGGGCAGCGATGCGGCGCGCGTCAGCGGCGCCACGGTGACTTTCGAGCCGGGCGCACGCACCGCGTGGCATACCCATCCGTTGGGTCAGACGCTGATCGTCACCGCCGGTTCAGGTTTTGTGCAGGAGTGGGGGCAACCGGTTCGCGAGATCCGCCCCGGTGATACCGTGTGGATCGCGCCGCAGGTGAAGCACTGGCATGGCGCCGCGCCGACCACGGCGATGACGCACATTGCGATTGCCGAGGTGCTGGACGGTGCTGTGGTGGAGTGGATGGAACAGGTGAGTGCTGAGCAGTATTTGCGATCCGAGTGACGCGGCTCCCTCACCCCAGCCCTCTCCCGGAGGGAGAGGGGGCCGATTGGGGGATGTCTGTGAGCACTACGCTGAGTCCATAATCGACACGACCTCTCATTTCGGCGCATCCCATAAGACAACTCGGTCAGTCCCCTCTCCCTTTGGGAGAGGGTTAGGGTGAGGGGCTTTTCCAGGTTGCTCAGGTCATCTCCGGCAACGAATCGAGGATCTTGTCGAGGGTGATCGGGTACTCACGCACCCGCGCCCCGGTGGCGTTGTAGATCGCATTGGCCACCGCCGCACTCACGCCGCAAATCCCCAGTTCACCTACACCCTTGGCTTTCATCGGCGATGAAATCGGATCGGTTTCGTCGAGGAAAATCACTTCCTGATGCGGGATGTCAGCATGCACCGGCACCTCGTATCCTGCCAGGTCGTGATTGACGAAAAAGCCCAGCCGTTTGTCCACCGCCAGCTCTTCCATCAGTGCCGCGCCGACGCCCATGGTCATCGCCCCGATCACTTGGCTGCGCGCGGCTTTCGGGTTGAGAATCCGTCCCGCCGCGCACACCGCAAGCATGCGCCGCACGCGGACTTCGCCGGTCGCTGCATCCACCGCAACCTCCACGAAATGCGCGCCGAAAGTCGACTGCTGATACTGCTTGGCGAGGTCGGCGAATTCGATGCTGTCCTCGGCCTCGACCTCGCCATCTTTTGCGGCATCGCGCAGCGGCAGGGTCTTGCCGCCGGCGCGGACCTGACCGTCGGCGAACTCGACGTCGCTGCCGCTCATGCCCAGTTTGCCGGCGACCGCTTCGCGCAGTTTCATGCACGCGGCGTAGACCCCGGCCGTCGAGCAGTTACCGCCGAACTGGCCGCCGGAGCCGGACGACACCGGGAAATTCGAATCGCCCAGGTGCACCGTCACATCCACCAGAGGCACGCCCATCATCTCGGCCGCGGTCTGGGCGATGATGGTGTAGCTGCCGGTACCGATGTCGGTCATGTCGGTTTCCACCGTGACCTTGCCGTCGCGCTCCAGCCGTACCCGGGCGCCAGATTTCAGCAGCAGGTTGTTGCGAAACGCGGCGGCGACGCCCATGCCGATCAGCCAGCGACCCTCACGCCGGCTACCGGGTGTGGCGTTGCGTTGGTTCCAGCCGAATTTCTCGGCGCCTGTCTGCAGGCATTCGATCAGGCGCCGCTGGGAGAACGGGCGCTCGGTTTTTACCGGATCGACCTGGGTGTCATTGAGGATGCGGAACTGCACCGGGTCGAGCTTGAGCTGCTCGGCCATTTCGTCCATGGCGATTTCCAGCGCCATCAGCCCCGGTGCTTCACCCGGCGCGCGCATGGAATTGCCCTCGGGCAGATCCAGCGGCGCCCGGCGCATGGTCACCCGGCGGTTTTCCCCGGCATAAAGCAACTGGCTCGGTTGCGCGGCGACCTCGACTTTGCCGTCCTTGAGGTTGCCCGACCAGCCTTCGTGGGCGATGGCGCTGAGCTTGCCGTCCGCCGTGGCGCCCATCCGAATGCGCTGGATCGTGGCCGGGCGGTGGGTGGTGTTGTTGGCCATTTGCGGGCGGGCGAGGGCGACTTTCACCGGGCGATTGGCCAGGCGCGCACCGAGGGCGGCGAGGATCGCGTCGGCACGAATGAACAGTTTGCCGCCGAAGCCGCCACCAATGTACGGCGAGATCAGGCGCACGTTTTCCTTGGGCAGGCCAAGGGTCGTGGCGACGTCACCGACGCTCCAGGCAATCATCTGATTGGAGGTCCACAAGGTCAGATGATCACCCTTCCAGGCGGCCAGCGTCGCGTGCGGCTCCATCATCGCGTGGGACTGATCGGGAGTGGTGTAGGTCTGGTCGAACTGCACCGGCGCAGCGGCGAAGGCCGAGTCGAAATCGCCGTGGGTCACGTCGGGCAACTCGTCGTCTTCGACACCCTGGTCGCGCACGTTGGCCAGTTCAAACTCGCCTTTGGCCGTGACGTAATCGACCTTGACCAATTGTGCTGCGGCGCGGGCCTGTTCGAAGGTCTCGGCGACCACCAGCGCCACGGCCTGGTGATAGTGCTGCACCTCGGGTCCGGCCAGCAGCGGCGCCGAGTTGTATTGGCCTTTGCCAAGCTTGCCGGCATTGGCGGCGGTGACGATGGCCAGCACGCCCGGTGCGGCTTCGGCCGCGTCGAGATCAATGTGGCTGATGCGGCCCTTGGCGATGGCCGAGCCGACCATGAAACCGTAAGCCTGATTCGCCACGGCCTGATGCTGCTCGTAAGCGTACGGCGCCTGGCCGCTGGTTTTCAGCGGGCCTTCGATGCGGTCGGTGGGCTTGCCGACGACTTTCAGTTGGTCAATCGGGTTGGTGGTGGCGGGCGTGTCGAACTTCATGCTTCATCCCTCGCTTGCGCCAACACCGAGCCGAGCGTGCGCTCGACCAGGGTCAGTTTGAATTGGTTGTCGTGGGTTGGCGTGGCACCGTCGAGCAAGCGTTCGCTGACGGCTTTTGCGCCTTTGGGCAGCAACGCGTCGGCGGCTTCCACCCGCCACGGTTTCGGCGCAATACCGCCGACCGCCACACGGCCGCTGCCGTCCTTTTGCAGGATCAGACCGACCGACACCAGCGCGAAAGCGTACGACGAGCGATCGCGCACCTTGTGATAAATGTGCGTGCCGCCAACCGGGGCGGGCAGGGTTACCGAAGTGATGAACTCGCCGGGCGTGAGGCTGGTTTCTATGTTCGGCGTATTGCCTGGCAGTTGATGGAAATCGGCGATGGCGATGCTGCGTGTGCTGCCGTCCGGCTTCACCGTTTCAACCTGCGCGTCGAGGGCGCGCATGGCAATTGCCATGTCGCTGGGGTGAGTGGCTATGCACGCGTCGCTGACGCCGATCAGTCCCAGTTGCCGACTGACCCCGCCAATCGCCGCGCAGCCGCTGCCGGGCTGGCGTTTGTTGCAGGCCTGATTGACATCATAAAAGTACGGGCAGCGCGTGCGTTGCAGCAGGTTGCCGGCAGTACTCGCCATGTTGCGCAACTGACCGGAAGCGCCGGCGAGCAAGGCGCGGGAGAGCAGCGCGTAATCCTTGCGCACGCGGTTGTCGGCGGCCAGATCGGTGTTGCGCACCAGCGCGCCGATGCGCAATCCGCCTTCAGGTGTGGCTTCGATCTGATCGAGGCCCAAGTGGTTGACGTCGATCAGGTGCAGCGGGGTTTCGATGTCGAGTTTCATCAGGTCCAGCAGGTTGGTGCCACCGGCGATGAACTTCGCGCCTTCAATCTGCGCCGCCAGCGTTGCGGCTGCGGCGGGGGAGTCGGCGCGGCTGTAATTGAACGCTCTCATGCTGGCACCTGCGCAACTTCAGTGATGGCTTCGATGATGTTCGAGTAGGCGCCGCAGCGGCAGATGTTGCCGCTCATGCGCTCCTGGAATTCGCTGGCGATCAGTTGTGGCGCCTCGGTCAGGCTGGGGCTGACGTGGCTGGGGATGCCCTCGCGAATTTCCTTGAGCACCGCCACCGCCGAACAGATCTGCCCCGGCGTGCAATAGCCGCACTGGTAGCCGTCGTGCTTGATGAACGCGGCCTGCATCGGGTGCAGGTTGTCGGGCATGCCGAGACCTTCGATGGTGGTGATCTCGCTGCCTTCATGCATCACCGCAAGCGTCAGGCAGGAGTTGATTCGGCGGCCGTCGGCGATGACGGTGCAGGCGCCGCACTGGCCGTGGTCGCAGCCTTTCTTGCTGCCGGTCAGGTGCAGGTGTTCGCGCAGAGCATCAAGCAGGGTGGTGCGGTTGTCGACCTCAAGGGCTTGGGGTGTACCGTTGACGTTGATGGTCAGTTTGGCCATGGCGGGTTGCTCCAGACTGGCCGCGTAGGCCTTGAGGCTGATGAAAGGGGGCATTGCAAACGCGGTGGCGGTCACCGCGCCGAGGATCAGGAATCTTCGTCGGGAAATCGTCATGCTTCGATTCCTCTCTGGCTTAATCAGGACGGCAGGGATTGAAGGGCCCACTCGGGCACGCCGGCATGTTTGCCGGTCTCGTTCTTGGAATGACCTGTGCGGAGGGGAAAAGGTTTTTGCGGATTTGCGCTATAGAGTTATGCGCTTGGCTCATCAATTGACTGGGCGATGCCCAACCTTGTGGGAGCTGGCTTGCCAGCGATGGGGTCGTGTCAGGTAGCCTGTTGCTTAAATGACACACCGCCATTGCGGGCAAGCCCACAGCTATTGTGTTCAATGCCCGCCAACCACCATGTGCGTGAACGGCGCCACATACGCCTGCAACGTCACCAGCCCGCCGACCAGCACCGCCAGCACAATCGAGTGGAAGAACACGTAGCGCAGAATCTCGCCCTCATGCCCATACCAGCGGGTCGCGGTGGAGGCGACCACGATCGACTGCGCATCGACCATCTTGCCCATCACCCCGCCGGAACTGTTGGCCGCCGCCATCAGCACCGGGCTGATGCCCAGCTGTTCCGAGGTCACCCGTTGCAGTCCGCCGAACAGTACGTTCGAGGCCGTATCCGAACCGGTCAACGCGACGCCGAGCCAGCCGAGCAGGGTGCCGAACATCGGATAGAACACTCCGGTGGCGGCAAACGCCAGACCCATGGTGGCGTCCAGTCCGGAATAACGCGTGAGAAATCCCAGCGCCAGCATCGCCGCAATGGTGATCAGCGAAAACCGCACCACCCACAAGGTGCGCAGGTACTGCTTGATCAGTTGCGGGATCGAATAGCCCATCAGCAGGCCGCCGACAATCGCTGCCAGCAGAATGCCGCTGCCGGTGGCAGTGAACCAGGTGAACTTGTAGATCGCTTCCTCGGCTTTCGGCGCCGGCACCACCGGCGGGACTTTCTGCACTTGCAGGTGCAGGGTGGTGAAGGTCAGCGCCGGGGAGAAAATCGGGTTGGCCTCGTTCATCGGTTTGCCTTGTGGATCAAGTTTCACCGCGTGCGTTACCGGGTCCAGCGCCGGGCGCACATCGAAGATGTTCTTGAAGCCTTGGGTGCCCCAGGCAAACACGAACACGGTGAGGATGATCCACGGCATCCACGCGCGCATCACGGCGGGGCGTGCCTGATCACTGAAGGCGGCGCTGGCGGTGACTTTTTCTTCCTCGACCCGGGAGTTGTCGACTCGCCCCGACAGGGCAGCCGAGGTGTACACCGTCGCCGGTTTCCAGACTCGCAGAAACAGGGTCAGGCAGGCAATGGAAATCAGTGCGGCGATCACGTCCACCAGCATCGGCCCGTGGAAGTTCGAGACGAGGAATTGCGGCACCGCGAAGCTGACCCCGGCCACCAGAATCGCCGGCCAGATCTCCAGCATCTTGCGCCACCCGGCAAACGCCCAGATCAGCCAGAACGGCACCAGCACCGAGAAAAACGGCAGCTGCCGACCGACCATCATCGACAGCTCCATCTCATCCAGCCCGGTGACCTTGGCCAAGGTGATGATCGGCGTACCGAGTGCGCCGAACGCCACTGGTGCGGTGTTGGCAATCAATGCCAGACCCGACGCCGCCAGCGGCGAAAAACCGAGGCCGATCAGAATCGCCCCGGTCACCGCGACCGGCGTACCGAACCCTGCCGCGCCTTCGAAAAATGCACCGAAGCAGAACGCGATCAGCAGCAGCTGCAAACGCCGGTCATCGGTGATGCGTGCGAGGGAATCCTGCAGCACTTTGAACGAGCCGTTCTCGGTGGTCAGGCGGTGCAGAAAAATGATGTTGAGCACGATCCAGCCGATCGGCAGTAAACCATTGGCCGCGCCGAACAACGCCGCCGAACCGGCCATGCTCGCCGGCATGCCGAAGGCGAAGATCGAAATCAATAATGCCGAAGCCAGGGCGAGCAGGGCGGCGAGGTGCGCCTTGACGTGAAAGAACGCCAGCGCCGCGAGCATCACCACCACCGGCACCGCGGCCATGAGCGTGGAGATCAGCGGGTTGCCGAACGGGTCGTAGATTTGCTGCCAGACCATGATCCACCTCTGCTTGTTGTTATCGAGGCGCAGATCCATTGCGTGGGAGTCGGTAAGCAGCAGTATAGGTGGCATTTCGCCGCCGCCCGGATGCAGCAAATGGGCCGATCAATGGTCGTGCCCGGGCAGTGAATCAAAGTCCTTTTGTCCGGTCGTATCAGCGGCTGCGCGCACTGCGTCCTGTGAAGGCGTGGGCAGTGACAGCCGTTCCGTCGTCAAGACCTTGGTTTTAGGGAAGTGTTGAATGAAGCGCGCTACAACGATGCTACTGACCGTGACCGCCGCCGTATTGCTGGCTGGCTGTGTGGCGGACTTTGATGATGATCACCGCCACGGGCGGCATTACGACCGCGATCATGGCCGTTACTATGACCATGACCGACGCTGGGATGACCGCGACGATGGTCGTCGTGACGGGCGTCGTTACTATCGTGATCGCGACGATGACTGAGTAGAAATCAAAAGGGCGTTCCCGCAACGGGAACGCCCTCGGCGATTAAAAATGAGCGCTCGCCCGGACGCTGGAATGCGCAGGCGCGGTGGCCTCGAGATCCAGCAAATGGGTGGCGAGTATGTCGCTCAGAAAGCGGAACTGATCGTTGATGCCGACCACTTCATTGCTGAAGTGATTGCTCGCAGCGGGCATCAGCACATCGTCGAAATCTTCGTTGAACAGCAACGCTTGCGTCTTGCGCGAGACGACCTGCTGGTCGTAATAGTTGCTGCCGAACGCCGGGAAGCTCACGGAGAGGGTGATGGTGCGAATCATGATGGGTACTCCTCGTTGCGTCTCGGATGAGTGAATCGTGCCTTCGCCGGGCGGCGGGCGGAAGGCAAACGTGGCGATGGTGAATATCGACGGCGTTGATGGTTGATAGGTGTGGTGGATTGACTGGCCTCATCGCTGGCAAGCCAGCTCCCACAGGTTTTCGGCTGTTCATTGGATTGATGGCCACTGAAGTTTTCCATGGAGCTTACAAGCCAGCTCCCACAGATTTTTCGGGTGCTCAATGGATTGATGTTCACAGAAGGGCTCTGTGGGAGCTGGCTTGCCAGCGATGGCGTCGGTACAGCCAACATCCTCGGAAACTGACACACCTATACTCAATGCTGTCTCCCTCCATTCAAGGACCTCACCACCGTGAACCTGCGTGCGCTGGTCGTCGCCGCACTGTGTCTGTTGGCTGGTTGCGCCTCCTCGGCCAAGGCCCCGGTGGCGCCGTCGGCCGTGGTGGTGTCGCCCGCCACCTGGCAGCAGATCGACCGCGACATCGTCAGCGCCTCGCAGCAATCCACCGAGCAAGTCAAGGTATTTGCCCGGGGTTCGATGGAACATTGGCGCACTCGCGTCTATCAGCAAACTGAAGAAAATTTCATTCCGTGGTTCAGCAGCTACTGGACCCAGGAATGGCTGTCGATGAAAGTCAGTTGGTACACCATCAGTGCCGGCGGCGAGCAGGATGCGTCGGCCAAGCGTCTGGCGAGCTATCTGCTTGAGCAATATCAGGAAAGAGTCCTGGCACCGGTGGCGGTGGAGATCGATCCGGACGCGATCCTCGGTCAGACCACGGCGTTCTACGCGCAACTGATGGCCCAGCAGATGCCGCTCATCGCCCAGCGCTATGGCGTGCCGGTGGCCCAACTCAACGGGCGTCTGCAGAAGGTCCCGGCCATCGCCCTCGGGCCGCCGCCGGCGCGGGAT
>Ga0209563_100519_pt1 | contig 13078 bp, 14 predicted proteins | sample AraplaCvi_mMF_r2_FD_184271 | JGI IMG/M metagenome (GOLD analysis project Ga0209563, IMG submission 184271) | Arabidopsis root microbial communities from North Carolina, USA - plate scrape CL_Cvi_mMF_r2 (SPAdes) (version 2) | ecosystem: Host-associated > Plants > Roots > Endosphere | place: USA... | reverse complement strand
AACGCCTCGCCGAAGTCGCCGCCACACTCAACGCCCGACCCCGACCCACCCTCGACTACAACACCCCCGCCCAAGCCCTCGCCCAACTCCTCACCGCCGCCTGATGCATCCACCATTTGACTTTGAGTCACGAATAGCGCTCATTCGGCACGAATCGGCGAGGGTCACGACTGCTGCGCGAGCATCCGCGCCCGCTGGGCCACGAGCTCGTCGTAGGTACCGTTCTTCTCCGCCCAGCGGTGCATCTGCACGCCCTGGACGAGGATCTGCGTCGGCGTCGGCTGCCCGGCCAACAGCTCCATGACCTCGGTGGCGAAGTCGTCGAGGTCGAGCGCGTGCGGGTTCACCTTCTCCTGGCCGGCGGTGGCGACAGCCGGCGGCACCAGCTCGACCACGTCGATCCCGCTCGCCGCCAGCTGGACGCGCAGCGCCTCGGTGTAGGCGTGCACCCCCGCCTTGGAGGCCGCGTAGCTCGCCATCGGAGGGAACGGCAGGTAGGCGATCCCGGAGGTCACGGTCACCACGGTCCCGCCGCCGCGGGCGATGAGGTGCGGCGTGAAGGCGTCGAGCACGCGGATGGTGCCGAGCAGGTTCGTCTCCACCGTGAGCGCGGTCGCGGCGAAGTGCTCGGGGTCGCGGAGGTCCTCCATCAGCATGACGCCGGACATGGTGACCACCGTGTCCAGCCCGGGGAAGCCCGCGAGCACCTGATCGCGCGCCGCGGCGACCGACGCGGGGTCGGTCACGTCGATGCGGACGGTCCCGAACCCCTCCTCGCCGAGCGCCGCCAGGGCGTCGCCGTCGCGGCCGCCGACCACGACCGTGCTGCCCGCGGCCCGGAACCGCCTGGCGAGTTCCCGGCCGATGCCGGAGGTGCCGCCCGCGATGAAGACGGTGCGTGCGCTGATGTCCATGGGGAGTGCCTTTCTCGTTGTCTCCCGGCCTGCTGCCGGGCTCGCATCGAGCCTCCCGCGGGCCGCCGCGGCGCGGCAGAGCCCCGGTGCTCCGGGGTCCTGCCAGGGCACCCCCAGCCGCGGCGGTTCGGGGTTAGCGTGGCTGCATGACCGACGAGGACCGCACCAACCGCCTCGGCGCGTACCTGCGCGCCCGCCGCGACCTGGTCACCCCCGCGCAGGCCGGGCTTCCCGCCGGCGACAACCGCCGGGTCCCCGGGCTGCGGCGGGAGGAGGTGGCCATGCTCGCCGGGATCAGCGCCGACTACTACCTGCGCCTGGAGCGCGGGCGGGACGCCCACCCCTCGGTGCAGGTGCTCGAATCGCTGGCCCGCGTGCTGCAGCTCGACGACATCGAGCGCGCCTACCTGATGGGGCTTGGCTCCGACCGCCCGCGTCCCGCGCGCAAGCGCAGCCCGGAGCGGGTCCCCGAGCGGCTCCACCAGCTCCTCGCGACCATCGGCGTCCCGGCGTTCGTGGAGGGCCGCTCGTTCGACGTCCTCGCCTCCAACGACCTCGCCGTCGCGCTCTCGCCCCGGCTGCGTCCCGGCTACAACCGCCTCCGCTCGCTGCTGCTCGACCCCGAGGAGCAGGCGTTCCAGCGCGACTGGTCGGCCGCGACCGCCGGCATGGTCGCAGCGCTGCGCACGAATATCGGCGACGACGTCGACGACGCCCGCTTCGTGGAGCTGGTCGGCGAGCTCGCCATCTCCAGCGAGCGCTTCCGTGCGCTGTGGGCGCGCCACGACGTGCGCAACCTGGAGGGCGGCACGGCCCTGATCGAGCACCCCGCCGTCGGCGAGCTGCGGCTGCACCGCGACAAGCTGCCCGTCGACGGCCTCATCCTCGTCGTCTACTACCCGGATGCGGGCAGCGAGAGCGACGAGAAGCTGCGGCTGCTCGCCGGCCTGGCCCCCCGCGAACGCGCGGCGGTCAGTTGAAGATCGACCACTCCGCCCGATCGAGGAGCATGGGGAGGCCCTGCGCGATGACCTGCCAGCTGTCGTGGTCGCGTCCCGCGTACTCCACCACGATGGTCGTGTACCTCCAGTCGCCGGCGACCCGGTTCCAGCGGACGAGTGAGATCATCTGCCCGTTGCGCAGATACGGGACAGGCGCCGACTCGTCGGCGTGCGGTTCGTGCTCTACAGCTGCATGGATGGCCACGACGTTCCCTCCCTGATCGCCGGCACCCCAGCCCCGCGCCTTCGCGGACAGTGCCGAGTGCGGACAGTTTCTCTCGGGAGATCTCGCTTGGCTAGTCCTCAGCTTGCTGAACTTTTCAACGCGGCGAGCTGCGCGCGGGCGGCGCCGACGAGCTCGGCGTTGGTGTGTGCGTGACCGGTCAGACCCCATCCGCCGTCGACTGCTTCGGTGAGGAGCACCCAGGTGCGGGCGGCGAGGGTGTCGTCTCCCGCCGCGGCCGCGACGAGCTCCGTGAACCGCGCGACGACCGCCAGCTGCTTGTCTCGGTCGAGCGCACCGGCGTTGGTCAGCACTTGGACGCGGACGTACGACGACTCCCCGTCCACGTTGGAGATGCTCCCGGCCGGGAGCTCATGGATGAAGGCCGCGGTGTTGGAGCGGAAGAGCGGGATGTCGGGTACCTGCTCGATCCGCATGAGCGTTTCGGCCAGGCGCTGGGCGAGGCCGGCTCCATCGGCGAAGGTCCCCGCCGTCGCGTACACATCGATCATCGGCATGGCGTCATCTCCTGAGAACGTGGTGCGCCCAGTGTTCTGTATGACGACCGTCATAGTCAAGAGCCGACCTATAATCGGCAGTGACCGAGGAGGTGCGATGGACCAGGGCCCGAAGCGCCGAATGGTGGAGGGCGCAGCGCGCCTGCTGGCCGAACGCGGGCTGCAGGAGACCACCTTCTCGGAGGTGCTGGCGCTGACGGGCGCCCCGCGCGGGTCGATCTACTACCACTTCCCCGATGGCAAAGGACAGCTGGTCGCGCAGGCGGTCGCCTTCGCCGGGGAGGGGGTGCTCGAACGGCTGGAGTCCCTGCGCGGCCGCCCGGCCGAGGAGGTGGCCTCCGCGTTCTTCGGGATGTGGCGGCAGCTCCTCATCCACGGCGACTTCCGGATCGGGTGTTCGGCGGCCGCGGTCACCGTCGCCACGGATGCGCCCGACCTGCTTGCTGCCGCGGCCGACGTCTTCCGGGCGTGGACGGCGCAGCTCGCCGGCCTGCTCGTGGCCGGCGGCGTGACAGAGGGTTCCGGCCCGGCCACCGCGACGCTGCTCCTCTCGGGGGCGGAGGGTGCCGTCCTCCTCTCCCGCGCGCAGGGCGAGATCGAGCCGTTCGATCAGACGGCGGACGCTCTGGTGGCGCACGTCCGGGGCCTCGTCGCCCGGCAGTGACCCGTCGGGCTCAGGTGCCCTGCAGCTCGGAGGCCGTCGTGCCGGACCCGATCCGGTCGACCTGCGCCCGCAGGCGCTCGATCAGCTTTCCGACGTGCGGGAGCTCGGTCGCGGACTCGTCCAGGACCTCCCGCAGAACTCCGGCGATCGCCGCCTTGTCGGCCACGCCGAGCTGCGTCAGGATGAGCTCCACCGCGTCGAGCCGGCCCCACAGCAGGTCGTTCTCCCGCCACTCGCGGCTGAAGAACCCGCCGAAGTTGAAGAACCTGGTGCCTTCGAGCTTCTTCGGGTTGTCCGGGTCGTCGAGCAGGTGCGCGCGCTGCGGGCTGAAGACGTCGAGCGCGATCCGGGACAGCTGCGGCAGGTTGGTCAGCGCGACGACGGGGTAGACGGCGGCGTCCCAGATCGGGAACCACAGGAAGTCGCTGACGACGCCGCTCAGCAGGCCGGGGTCGTACTGCGCGCGGCCGGAATTGTACTCGGCGACGAGCCGGGCCACCCCGTCGTACTGCGCCAGCGCATCCCGGTAGGCCCGGATCAGGTCGGCGATGGCCGCTGCGTTGTCCGTGCCGAACTTCTCGGGCGCGCTTGCGGCCTCCCAGGTCAGCTTCTTCCCGAAGACATCGCGGCCGGCCAGCGCCTGCTCCGCGGCCTGCGTGCGCGCGGCGAGGAGCCCGCTGAGCACGCGCCAGAGCGTGCCCTTCATGGCGTCGATCTGCGCGGTGTCGGGCCCTGTGCCGTACTTCTTGTTGAGGCCGGAGATGAGGAAGCGCAGCCGCCGCTCCTGGTACGGGAGGTCGGCCTCCTTGAGCAGCGTCAAGGGCTCGGGAGGGTTCGCCACCTGCCAGAGAGTGGCTCCCGTCCAGTCCGGCACGTTGCCCGTCCACTGGTCGACGACGACGCGGATGCACTCCGCCTGCTGCGAGTCGGGCGGATAGCCGAGGACCCGGGCGAGATCGCTCGCCATCATGTCGGCGATCGCGTTCACCTTGAGGCGGTCGTAGGCCGTCGTCGACCACGTCTCCCGGTCGGATGTCGTCGGATACGCCGCGTGGAACCCTTGCGCCCACTGCTGCGCCTGCACCCAGATCGAGGTGCTCTGGTTCGGCGTGAAGCCGGCGAGGTAGTTCTGCGCCGCCGGTGCGAGCGCCGCGGTCAGGCTGTCGACCCGGTTGAGCACGTCCGTCATGGCCTGGATGCGGAGCAGGTCGCCGACCAGCGACTGGGAGGAGCGCACGTGCAGCGCCTTGAGGATCCCTCCCGCGTAGCTCAGGGGCGAGGTCGGGTAGGGCGGCTGCTCCCAGGCCTTCGGGTCCGGGTTCAGGTGCACGATGCGCCGGTCGACTTCGGTCTGCGCGCTCTTGGACGAGATGGCGGCGATCATCAGATCGAACGGGGAGTTGTCAAGCAGCCCGCCGTCCGAAAAAGACACCGCCTCCGGCGCATGCCCGTTGAGGATGTAGTCGTTCAGCTGTTCGCGGGTGAACCGCGAGATCAGCGCGTTCTTGGCGCTCACGGCGTCGGCGAACTGGTCCAGCCGGGAGGGCGGGAACGCGCCGGGGAAGCTCGATGTCGACCGGGCGGCGAACGCGAGACCGGCGTTGTCGCCCGGCCCGAACCGGCCGCCGCTCGCCGAGCTGAAGTGGAACACCATCCGGTTCTGCCGGTCCGCGTCGCCGGAGCCGCCCTTCGAGGGGATGGCCCGGTCGTACCCCCGCAGGTCCGTCGTCGTGACGAACAGGTCGAGTTGGTGACCGTCCGGAAGGAGGGAGTCCTTCACCAGAGGGAGGGCGGTGGTGTCGTCCATCGCCTTCAGCGCCTCCGCCAGCCAGGTCGACATCAGCGCCCCATTGAAGGGAGCCCAGGGCGCCGCCTTCGCGCCCAGGTTCGCCCGGATGGCCCTCCCGGCCCCGGCGAGGCGGCGGCGGCTCAGCTGGAGGACGTCGCCGCGCTCCATCCACATCGTCGTCAACGGCTTCACCGAGGTGTTCGTGCTGAGCGCCTTCGCCAGGAACACCCCGTTGATCCCGCCCGCGGACGTGCCCGCGACGACGTCGACAACGAGGGCCTTGGGGCGCGCCGGCGCGGCCTTATCGTCCGATCCGGACGATCCGTCGCCGCGGAGCACGCGCACGTACGCCTGCTGCAGCGGCGTCAGCCGACCAAGCGCCGCATCCCTCTCGCCGGCCGGCAGATCGTCGATCTCGCCGATCGCCCGGGAGGCCACCACCGCGTTCTCGAGCTCGCGCGTGATCCCGTGCTCGTAGATGGCGAGGGACACCCCGCCGTCGCACACCAGCGCGATGCGCACCTCGCCGCGGCCCCCGGTCGCGGGCGCCGCGACCGGCGCGGTCAGTGCGGACGGCCTCGGAAGCCGCGTCAGAAGTCCCATGCCCGTCCCTCCCCGTCGGAGCTGTGCCGGGACCCGGCTTACTCCGGGGGAGAACGTCGCGGCAACCGGTTAGTGGGGATTCCTCAGATATCGTGGGCGGCGCCGCCTAGGCCGGTACGGCGACGCCCCGCTCCGGAAGCCGCTCGTCCGCCCCGCGGACGACGAAGGCGACCCCGATGAGGGCCACGACGATGGCGACGATCTCGATCGTGCCGCCGAGAGCGGCGAGCGGGCGCGGAGTGCCGTGCCCGACGGCGAAGGTGGAGAAGTCCCAGAAGCCGTGCAGGACCATCGCCCAGATCAGGCTGCCGGTGACACGGCATAGCACGTAGAAGATCGTCCCCGCGCCCGTGGCGAGGGCGACCTGCAGCAGGGTCGGCCCGAGCGGCTGGCCGCTGAGCGCGTTGATGAGGTGCATCAGACCGAACAGGATCGACGTGATCAGCCACACCCAGACCTCGCGGAGGCGGCTGCGCAGCCCGACCAGGAGGAGGCCGCGGGTCGTCAGCTCCTCGGTGAAGCCGACCAGCAGGAGCACGACCGAGGCGGCGAAGAAGCCGCCGTCGTACGAGCCCCAGTCGGTGGAGGCCAGGTTGACGAGCAGCGCCACCGCCATGATCGCGGGCGCGACGATCGGCCAGCGGTGCGCCGCCCGGTGCCGGTCGAAGAGGGTCGGCCGCCACCAGCCGAGCGCTGTGGTCGTGATCGCAAGCAGGACGGCGGCGACGATGAGCGAGAGGCCGGCACCGAGGAAGAGCTTCTGGCCGCTCTCCCCGAGCTCGGTGTAGGGGACCCGGGTGAACTGCTGCACCGCGAACACCACGACGACGTAGCCGAGGTAGATCGCGAGGCCGATCCACACTCGGGGCTGCACGCGCGCGCGGGTCTCGGTGGCGGTCATCGTCATCCCTCTCGTCGTGAACTCCAGCCCCGGGCGGTCGGCGTCGAGGTCAATCTAGCCCACCCCGATGTCGGCGATGATGGACGGGTGAACCGCACCGACCGGCTCTACGCCCTCGTGGAGGAGCTGCGCGCCGCCGCGCCGCGGACGCGGAGCGCGCGCTGGCTCTCCGACCGTTTCGGCGTCTCCGTCCGCACTGTCGAGCGCGACCTGGCGGCGCTGCAGGAGGCGGGCGCGCCGATCTGGGCGGAGAGCGGGCGCACCGGCGGGTACACGATCGACGCGGCGGCCACCCTCCCGCCCGCGAGCTTCACCTCCGACGAGGCGCTGGCCCTGCTGATCGGGCTCGGCAGGCTCCGGGGCGGTCCGTTCGACCTCGCGGCGGCGACCGCGATGCGGAAGCTCCTCGCCGTCATGCCCGACCAGGATGCGCGCCGGGCGGTCCTCACCGCGTCCCGCATCCACGTGCTCGAACCCGAGGAGACGCCGCACGTCCTCCCGGAGCTGGCCGCCTCACTCCGGTCGGATCGCGTGATCCGCCTCGCGTACCGCAACCGCGCCGGAGAGCTGACGCACCGGGAGGTCGAACCGCTCGGCTCGATCGTGAAGGGCGACATCTGGTACCTGATCGGCTGGTGCCGCCTCCGCGACGGGGTGCGCGCCTTCCGCGGCGACCGGATGGTCTCGATCGAGCTGACCGACGAGCGTCCGGAGCGGCGCGTCCTGCGCCGGGAGGACCTCGGCATCCCGTACGGGACGCTGCGCCCGGTCGTCGACGAGTCCTGATCCGCGGAAACACCGACAGGACGCTGTCGCCACCCCCGGTGAGGCTGGGGGCACGCCGACATCCGCGGCGTGCCCCCAGGAGTCAGGAGTCCCCCATGTCGTTCGCATCCATCCGCATCGTCACCGACGACATCGACCGTCTCGTCGCCTTCTACGAGCGCGTCACCGGGCAGGCGGCCGAGCGGCCCGCGCCGGTGTTCGCCCAGTTCGCCGGCGGCGGGGCCACCCTCGCGATCGCGAGCGCGGCGACGGTGTCGATGCTGGGCGATGTCGTCGCGCCCGCCGCGAACCGCTCGGTCATCGTCGAGTTCGAGGTGGCCGATGTCGACGCCGAGTTCGGCCGGCTGGCCCCGGCGGACGGGGAGGTCGTCCTGCCGCCGACCACGATGCCGTGGGGCAACCGGTCCGCGCTCGTGCGCGACCCGGACGGCAACGTGGTCAACCTGTTCAGCCGGGGTCAGACGGAGGCGTGAGAGCGGCGGCACCGCTCCTCGAGGGGGCTCACGGCTGGATGTTCTCGAGGTCGGCCAGCAGGCTCGGGCGGGTGGGTTCCCATCCGAGTTCCGCGCGCGTGCGTGCGCTCGACGCGGGCTGGTCGACGGCGAAGATCGGGCCGAGGGGTCCGAACGCCTCCGCCGGCCGCTCCTCGACCGGGAGGCCCAGCCGTCGCCCGATCACGGCGACGATGTCCTTGACCGCGTCGCCCTCGTCCGCGACCGCCTGCCACGCCGTCCCCGCCGGTGCCTTCTCGAGGGCGAGGCGGAACAGGGCGGCCGCGTCGAGCGCGTGCACCGCGGGCCAGCGCTGTGCGCCGTCGGCGGGGTAGGCGGCCGTCCCGGACTGCCGGGCCAGCCGGGTGAGGAGGCCGGCGAAACCGCCGTCTCCGTTGTTGTGCACCGTGCGCGGCAGCCGCACCGCCGACGTGCGGACCCCGCGATCGGCGAGCCGGAGGATCCGCTCGACCGTCACGCTGCGTCCGCCGACCGGGCCCTCGGTCGGCAGCGGGTCGTCCTCGGTCGACGGCCGCCCGGCCGCGACGGGGGTGCCCGACACGGTGACCAGGGGCTTGCCCGAGCCGATCAGGGCGTCGCCCATGGCGTCGAGCGCCGCGGTCTCGTCTGCGATGTTCTGGGCGAGAGCCTCGGGCGAGCTGAAGTCGTTTCCGAAGGCGAGGTGGATCACCCCGTCGGCTCGCTCGCTCTCGGCGCGCAGGACGTCGAGGTCGGTGAGGCCGCCGCGGACGACCTGCGCCCCGGCCGCCTCGGCTTTCGCCGCCGATGCGTCCGAGCGGGCGAGCGCGGTGACGGTGTGCCCGGCGGAGAGCAGCTCGGCGGTGACGGCCGAGCCGATGAGCCCGGTGGCTCCGGTGATGAATACACGCATGAGGGGTGATCTCCAGTCAGTGATGGGACTCTGTGTCTCATCACCGTACACCTGATCGGACTCGGAGTCCTATCAGGTACGATGTGACCATGCCCAGATGGAAGCAGGATGCGGCGCAGCGGCTGGCGGTCGCCGCGCTCGACCTGTTCTCCGAGCAGGGCTTCGACGACACGACGGTCGCCCAGATCGCGGAGCGCGCGGGCGTCGCCCGCAGCACCTTCTTCCGCCACTTCACCGACAAGCGGGAGATCCTGGCGGCCGGCCAGGAACTCCTCAGCCGACTGCTGGCGGAGGGCATCGCTGACGCTCCCGAGGATGCGAGCCCGCTCGACGCCGTCGCCCTCGGCCTCGACCGGGCCTCGGGCGCCATGACGGAGTTCAACCGACAGCTGGGACCGCGGCTGCACGCCGCGATGGCGGCCAGCGAGGAGCTCCGCACCCGGAGCGCGATGAAGAGCGCCGGGATGGCGGCCGCCATGGTGGCCGCCCTGCGCGAGCGCGGCGTCCCCGAGGCGGCGGCGCGCGTGTCCGCCGAGCTCGGCGTGCTGGCGTTCGGCGCGGGCTACGACCGCTGGGCGGACCCGGCGCGCGAGGGCGACCCCGGCGAGCTCGTCACGTTCACCCGGGCGGCGTTCGCGGAGCTGCGGGAGGCTGCCGCCAGCCTGCGCTGAGCTTCCGTCCCCCACTGATGGGGCCTCGCGCTATCCCGGCTCCTCGACGATGGGCGGCAGTCGCCGAGCTCCCTGCCCCTCCTGCCCGAGGACGTCTCCGGGGTTCATGACGAGGCACACGCTGAGGGAGACGCATCCGCAGCCGATGCACTGGCTCATCTCGCTCTGCAGTCGCTCCAGCTCGCGCTGGCGCGCACTGAGCTTGGCGCGCCAGTGCTCGTTCAAGCGGTTCCAGTCCCGGAGCGAGGGCATGCGGTCGCGCGGTAAAGACTGGAACTGGTCCGCTACCTCGCTGAGGGGGATGCCCAGTCGTTTGGCGACTTGGATGATCGCGATCCTGCGCTCCATGTGTCGTGGATAGAGGCGTGTGCCACCTGGAGTCCGTTGGGTGTGGATCAGCCCTTTTCGTTCGTAGAAGTGCAGCGCCGAGGCCGGGACTCCGGTGCGCCGCACGACCTCTCCGATGGTCAGAAGGTCGGTCGGCTTCGGCCGTTTGATCTCAACCATAGTTGAGATTTTACGCTGAACGGCATGACTACTCAGACATCATCGGCTGCCTCCTGGCCGGCGCTGCTGCGCGGCGGGAACGGGCGCATCGCCATCGTCCTCAGTGGCGGCGTCGCCCTCTACGCGATCACGACCTACATCACCGGTGCGGTGCTGCCGGCGATGACGGAACAGTTGCACGGTGACCGCCTGTATGCATGGGTGAACACGGCGTTTCTCGCCGCGTCCATCGTCGGCTCCGCGGGCGCGAGCGCGTTGACCGTGCGGCTCGGCCTCCGTAATGCCTACCTGCTCGGTTTCCTCGCGTTCGCGGCCGGGTCCGCCCTCATCGCGGCGGCACCGGCGATGGAACTCGTGGTGGCCGGCCGCGCGGTCGAGGGCGTGGGCGGGGGACTTCTCTCGGCCCTGGCGTATGTCGCCGTGAGCGCCACGCTTCCCGAGGCGCTCTGGGGGAGGGCCACCGGGCTGGTCACCGTCATGTGGGCGGTCGGCGGGATCGCCGGGCCGGCCGTGGGCGGCGTCTTCGGTACGGCCGACGCATGGCGCCTGCCTTTCGCGTTGCTGGCCGTGTGTGCGGGTGCGTTCGCCCTCCTGGCTCAGGCGTCGTTGAAGGCGACGGGCGGCCGCAATGGGGCCGGCGGAGCGTCGGGCGGCGCTGTCGCGATCCCATCACTGCTCATCGTCCTGCTGGCGGTGTCCGGGTTCAGCATCGCCGTGCTGTTCGAGGGGATGGTGCGGCTCTGCTGGTTCGCGGGGAGCATTCTCGTGCTCGGGATGTTCGTGGTCGTGGATGCCCGTTCCCGGGCGAAGCTGCTGCCGCGGGCGACGTATGCGCGCGGATCCGGTCTCCGCTGGATCTACCTCTTGGTCGCCGTGCTGGCCGGATCGGTGATGGTCGAGGCGTTCATCCCGTTGTTCGGTCAGAGGCTCGGCGGCCTGTCGCCTCTCGCGGCGGGCTACCTCGGCGCCGTCCCCTCCGTCGGCTGGACGATCGCCCAGTTCTTCAGTGCCTCCGTCACCGGCGATCGGACCCGGCGCGTCTTGCGCACGGTGGGCCCGCTGATCACGCTCGCTGGTCTGCTCTTCGTGGCAGTGACCGGGGTCATGAATGGTCCATGGATGCTGTGGTGGCTCCCCTCGCTGGCGGCGATCGGCGCCGGTGTGGGGCTGGCGTTTCCCCACCTGGCCGTGGCCGCGATGTCGACGGGCGGTGACGGCGGAGCGTCGGCGCAGGCCTCCGCGGGTATCAGCGTCGTTCAGTTGCTCAGCAACACCGTGTTCACGTCGTTCTGCGGTCTGCTGCTCACGACCCGCATCGTCGGTATCACCGATGCGCAGGTCATGGCGGCGGGTCTCGCGCTCGTGGTCGCCGTCGGCGTCGGCGTAGCGTTCACCGGGTTGCGCCGCGCGGAACAGCGTGGATCGCATGATGGCGGTCGCAATGCGGTTCACGTGAGATCGGTACTTGTGGAGCCGTCGTCGAGACGAAAGGCTGGCCGCGACGGCGGTCGGCGGTCGGCCTCCGGTTGGAGGGTCTGACATGACGGACGAGCACGCATCCCCGCTGCTGCGGCAGATCAACGACGGCAACTGGCTCGCACCGGAGGAGGCGGAGTCGCTGCGGGCGGAGCTGTTCTATCAGCGTGCGATCCACGCGTACTTCACCATGCAGCCGGCGTTGAACGTGATCGGGATGCGCGATGGCTCCGAGGCGGTGTTCGGGCGCGGCTACAACGTCCTACCGATCTGGAAGGACCGGATGGACAGCCGCACCTGGGTGCCGACACCCAACGCAGACGTCATCTACTCGATGAGCTACCTCGACTTGAAGGAGACCGGCCCGCTGGTGGTGAACGCGCCCGGCAACGTGATCGGCATGTTCACCGACTTCTTCCAGCGCACGATCACCGATGTCGGTGCGATCGGTCCCGACCGGGCGCGCGGGGGCCTCTACCTGTTGCTGCCTCCGGACTACGCCGGACATGTGCCGTCGGGCTACTTCGTGTTCCGGTCCTCGACGTACAACATGTTCCTGTTCTTCCGCACGATCATGGGGCAGGGCGAGGGACAGCCGGATCCTGCGGCCGGGGTCGCCGTCGCCGAGCAGACCCGGGTCTTCCCGCTCTGGACGGAGGAGAAAGACGTCCGGCCGATGCGCTTCCCGAACGCCTCCGGAACCCGGTTGGACATGATGTACCCGACCGACGAGACGTACTGGTCGAAGCTGAAGGCGTTCGTCGACTACGAACCGGTCACCGCCATCGACCCGGAGCTGCGAGGGGTCCTCGCCTCCATCGGCATCGTCAAGGGCGCACCGTTCGAGCCCGTCGACTGGCAGCGCGAGCAACTGCGGAGGGCGGTGGAGACGGCGCCACGGATGATCCTTGCGCTCGCGCAGCTCGGCCGCGACGACCAGCGCAACCGCTACTACGACGACCGCCAGTGGGAGCAGGCCTGGGCGGGAGGCACCGCCGAGTGGATGCAGGAGAGCTACCGCGACATCAACACCCGGGCGCGGTTCTTCCAGTACGCGTACTCCTCAGCCCCGGCCATGAACATCCACTCCACCGGGGCCGGCTCGAAGTACCCCTTCACCTACCGGGACGCGGACGGCGCGTTCCTCAACGGGTCGTCGACCTACCGGCTGCACCTGCCGGCGGACATCCCGGCGGCCCTTTTCTGGGCGGCGACGGCGTACAACGTGATCGACGGAACGATGCCGGAGACCGAACAGCTGCTCCCGTCCACGAACGGGTACTACGACATCCCGAAGAACGACGACGGCTCGATCGACCTCTACTTCGGCCCGCCACAGCCCGACGGCGTAGCGGATGCCGCGTTCGTCCAGACCGTCCCCGGCCGGGACTTCCTCGTCGCCTTCCGGCTCTACGGCACCGAGCACGCCTTCTACGACCAGACCTGGCGACCGGACGACCTCGTCAAGATGACCTGACGGTCGCAACTGCAGAAGGGTTCGACGCGTTCGTCGAGAAGTCACACCTGGAGCGAGTGACGGGAATCGAACCCGCGCTATCAGCTTGGGAAGCTGAGGTTCTACCATTGAACTACACTCGCGCGGCCCGGAATCCCAGTAAAACACTGGGAAGTAAGGCTGCCG
>Ga0209563_100509_pt1 | contig 13189 bp, 11 predicted proteins | sample AraplaCvi_mMF_r2_FD_184271 | JGI IMG/M metagenome (GOLD analysis project Ga0209563, IMG submission 184271) | Arabidopsis root microbial communities from North Carolina, USA - plate scrape CL_Cvi_mMF_r2 (SPAdes) (version 2) | ecosystem: Host-associated > Plants > Roots > Endosphere | place: USA... | reverse complement strand
CGCGGTACGATGCAAAACACTGGACGACCGACCCTTCAGGAACAGGCACGGACAGTTCGCCGACCTGCAGAAATTCATCCTCGTCTCTCCACTGCATTGCGTCACCGCCGACCGAACTGCGAGCTACCGCTCGGCCCGTCCGGTCCTGCACTCGGTACCCAAGTCGAGCGTGTGCGATATCAATACTACGCGCCGCCCGGAGCGCAAGATGCGCGAGGCCGTGACGCACGTGCCGGGTGAGGTCAACACCGACCACGGTATGGGCAGTGATTGCAAGCGAGCACGTGTCCCAGCGCAGGGGCTGTAAGCCAAGTTCAAATGACAGCTCAGAGAGAGAGTCGTAAGGAATGGAGCCGGCGCGTAGGTCGCTTTGAAACTCGGACTGTCGGTTCGCGAAGCGGTGGGAGCCTGCCGACAGCGTCAATCGAACGGGATGGACCTCGGGCGTGTAAAAGTTCGCGGGGAACTGCTCAAGATAAGTGGATGGCGTTTCGGTGGTTTCAGCGAAACGCCCAAAAGCCAGTTTTCCGACCGGTGTGTCCAGTCCGTCACCTAGCAACGCATCCAATAAGCCTCGGACGTCAATGCCCAATTCCGATAGCCGAACGGAACATCCGCATATTGACGGCGTTCGGAGGTCAACTCTTGGTGGAACCTGATTGCCAACGGGCAGGATTACGTGGCCCTGCATGAGTTGTAGTCCGTCAGGGCTGGGCGCAGCTATGAAACTCAGATTCGCATGGGCATAGGCATGTTCATAGTCGTGATACAGGTTAAAGAATTCGTCAAGGTTCTGCCGGTCGTGGTCTGGCATGCGATTCATGAGTGGCCTTTTTTCTACGTCATACCATGCTGCAGATAGCGAGGGAATTCGAGGTTGCGGTTGACGGCCTCGTACGATAGCGAAGTGAGTTAAAGAAGCGGAACGCTTTTCTACGCCGCCGGAAGCTAAACGTGTAGTCTAGCTAGCGGAGACGCCCGTAGGAAATTCGATTAGCCTCTTAAAGCGACTGCAAGCCTGATGCGGCGGCGGCAGGCACTACTACTTCACTTCAGGAGCTCAAATTTAAATCATGCTAGCAACACAGTTCGACGCGAACCGGATTGCTTTCCACCGGAAAATGGCCTCTGCATACCACGGCTTCTTGTCCTACCTTTTCATTCAAAACAACGGCGACGTCGACCTTCAGCGAGGCTTGGCTGAGACCCGGAACAAGTTCTTGTCTTCCTACTACATCGAAAGCCAAAATGCAGCGGTCTCCCCTTGGCTGACCGACGAAGTAATACGCCACTATAGAGGAGCTAGCCGCCGATACCTGCTGGGCGACTACTACAGTGAAGCGGCTCTACGTGTGCTTGGAAGCTTGAGCGGGGTGCGCGACGAACTTCGGTTTGAACATGTTGTGCCAAAAGGCAAGGGAATCAAAGAAGCCTGTGAGGACTCTTTCAGGCGGGGTGCACCGATGACCGCAGAAAACATCGCGAGTCTTTTGGACACTTCTTGGCACATTGCGGTGGTCACAAAAACGGAAGACACGGACCTCCGCACAAGCCGGGCTATGCCGAAGGCCCCGTCGCACGGAGTCTTCGCGCGATACCAAAAAGATGACGGCAACATGATATTCCCCTTGCTGCGCTCGAGGGAGGATGGTGAGCGCTGCAACGAAATACTGCTCGCGTCAATCCTTAAGAGCCTGATGAAGCGTCAAGCCCGCTCTCCCACTGGTTGAGCTTCATCGTCGCAGACTCAATAGCCGCTTGTGAGAAATCAAGCGGGTGCCGAAGCACTACTGCTTCGAACGTTTTGTCGAAAAGTCCAGCATTGCGCATGCGATGAAAACCATCGGTAACCGAACGCCGTTTCACGATTTCCTCGATTGCGTTCAGTTCGCCCCTAGCGGTGATTGACCTTCTCGTATGCCCGGCTCTCAACCGACGACCATGCTCCTGAAACAAGACCTCTTCATAAGCGTAGACGGCCTCCCAGATATCTCGAAGTACGGGAGATGCCGGATTATGGCCATCAGCACGAAGAGCGACTGCCCGACGCCGCGCCGCCAGCGCAAGATGTGGATGTGTCTGGCCGACGTTCTTTGCGAACTGCTCGCATTCCTCGGGCGTCTTCAGGCGGTTCACTCGCACCCAGTCCTCAGGGTTCAACTTATCGATTTCGTTCATTTGTGGCCTCCTTATCGCGTTCCGCCAGCTACCAGTTGATGGTCACAGATACAGCACCCCGTCGCTTCAGTTCCGCGACTATCTCGTCTACCCCCGCACTTCGCAGACTCAGACTGCCCGCATCTTCTCGAACTATCGCGTCGGGTTGTTTGCCTTCCGCCGAGAACAGCGCTTCGTTCAACTTTTCCCAAGTTTTTAAACTTGGAAGAGTCGCATTGCTGTGAGCGGCATCCTCGTATCGAGCCGGCATTACCGGGTGGATGCCAGCCCGACGTGCAAGCTCGCTGAAGCTTAGACCCGCTGAAATACGAGCTTCTCGCAGCGTTTGCCGGAAATTTGGGTCACTTACCCCGGGCAATTTTGATATCGTCATTCTGTTCGCCTCCGTTCAACATGAAACGAACTTTAAACGATTTAGTTTAACTTTTCAAGTCTACCCAAACGGCGGCAGTGAGTGAAAGTGATTGGATTGCTCCGGGCTGCTCGGGGATGGCAGCCACTGGACACTGTTCGAGGTTGATGGGGCTGATTTCAGACTTGCTTGTGTCGTTCGGCCGATGCTCAGCCGCGACGACCATATCTTGGTCGCGGAACACACAAATCGACAGGGAAGGTTCGCTTCGCCTCGCGTATCTAAGGGCGTTATTTCCGTTTGCTTTTTTCGAGTTCCGTATCGTTGCGCGAAACCGTTCGACACTGTCGAACTTACGCATTTTCCGTGTCGACAAGGTTTACGATGCCCTCGAAGAACGGGTCGAAGATATCCTGGAGATGTTTCGGGTGCTCGTCGGACATATACGGTGGTTGCTGCAGAAGTTGTCCTGGCGAGAAGACACGCATCTGCGGCACCCTCTGACGCTCGTAGTAGTCGTCGAAGAAATCCCCGATTGTGCAGCGTCCTGCCCGTACGACCTCGAGCAACTGGTCAAGCTGGTCAATACTGAAGACCAGTGGCCGGTCACGTTCTTCGCCGCTTTCGAACAGGTACTGTGCCGACCCGAGCATCAGGTCGCCATACGTCACGACGACCCGGTGAATTGTTGCTTGCGAAAGCGCCGCATCTGCCCGGACATAATTGGCCACGTTATCAAGCTGGACTTCGGCTTTCACCACCGTCGCCCTGAATTTGGACTGATAGGTCTTCGCGGTCCCAGACGCCGTCACGGTATGAGCAAGTGCCTTGTTCTTGGCTTCAAGCAAGACGACCACACTGCCCTCCAGAATGGCGAAATCGTTGCAGAGGCCGACAACTGCGAACCGTCTCTTGATTTCACCTTCGTTCAAGACGGTGAGCCCGGACCTTCCGAGCGAATCGCCCACGTAATCCTCGAACGCACCTTCGAACGCCTGGCGAACACCAACGTCTTCGACGCGCGCCACGATGTCACTGAACGCAAATTCCAGGTGACGTTGAAGACCGGGTCTGCCCCAGAAGTACCACTCGTTCTGGTACAGGGTGAACGGCGTCCGGTAGAGAAGGTTCGGCTGGAACCACTCGTCTTCCTCAATGGTGCCCATCTCTGCGACGACGCGTTCGCGAGGAAGCATTATTGTGCTCAGAAAGCGGCCGACCGTCTCCTTGCCAAACGCGTTCGCCAACGACTGCATGTACAACGGCGCGAACAGGTCCTCGATGCGCTCCTCCGCTAGGTGCCAGACGAACACCGCAAGTTGCAGGTAGGTCATTGGAGGCAGGCCAAGTGCATTTGATATCGAACGATACAACTTCGATTCCGGGCTTATCCGTCGAATAAGGTCAATCTGCCGGGCGAATGCCCCGGTACCCTTGGACATCTGATGTGGCGCCTGCGCGAGCAGCAACGACCGTATCATCAGGTCGAGTGGATTTCCTGGGCGAGTCCAGGTGACCGCCGTGTTCATCTGCCTCCAGGCGAGGTCCATACATTTGCGGAGGTCTGCCGGCTGCATCGAAGGTCCGCTATACATCGACGGACGGTCTCGAAGTGCCCACAACGCGAGACGCTCAGCCACCCAAGGCATCCGCTTGGCACGAGCGACTTCTGCAGCGCCGCCGGTGTGAGACAGGTATGTCGACAACTGCCTGAGAACAGACCCGTAGGAAAACTTCCGCATCTGATTGCGGACGGGGCGAATCGCGTCAGCGTAGGACATGTCTTGACGTATTGTTCGCGGCTGAGCCGCAGTGTGTTGATACTGCATCTGAGCGTGCATTGCTCACGAGCGGTAGTTTCTTATCAACAAGTTGAGTTAACAACTGTAAACGTAGTAGCAGTTAACAAGCATGGCTCGCAGCTGTGGACAACCACCCATTTCCGCGTCAGCCCAGTGGTTTACGCGCCGCATAAGTGGTCTCAAAATGTTTTGAGAAGTCGCTTGAGCCTTGAACAAGTTTTCCGAAAATTTTTGTTTACGGACGTTATCAAGAAACTGCGTACAGCGAATGCACAGGGAGATACCGATGTTTTCCACAGGCGACTGTGGAGAATACCGGCGGCAATCGGCGCCTCGAGGAAGTCCAAGCCGGTCAATGCCCTGCCGTCGAACCTTGTACGCCAAGGACCCACATGACAAACGAAATCGTCCTCCCAGCGGGCAGCGAATACGTCGCGGTTGCCGATGTTCCTGAGCTCATCGCGCAAGCGCTGCATCCCGAACGTTCGCCGGAGGAGGTGACGTTTTCCTACTTCATCAAGTCCGCCAAAGCGGGTGCAACGGGTGAGGCGGCAAAGTGGAATGGCTGGCCAATCGACGACGATGACCGGCAGGTGCTGGCGCGTCTTTGGGGTGACTTGCCTCCAATGCCGGAAAACGCCACTGTCGCCGAGGTCCAACCGTACCTAGATAGAGCGAATCGAGCCGACCTGGGTTGGTCACTGGACGTCTGCTGGAAAAACGCCCGTTTAAATTCCGACGTGCTCCGCATCGACGCGGAGCGAGAGCATCGCAAAGCCGTGGTCACCGCGATTCGAAATGGCAGCCTGAAGGTCGTGGCGCCCCACACGCGCCTGCCTGCAGACGAACTACAGCCCAACGCCGAAGTATCGGTCGAAGAGCTCAAAGCGTATGTTGCGCAATTTAAGCTCGGCGTTCGTGTTGCTTCCGAGCCGGAAATGCCTTCTGCAAGCATCACTTCAACTCGTGGTCTCAGCATGGTCTATTTTCCTGCGGCGCTGCCGAAGCTGTCACTTTGGGATTTGGCTTGCCTCATCACAGGGCAAAACGCCACGGACGAGAAGCCGACAAACGAGACGCGCCACCAGCTCGCAGCGATAGCCCAAGCCGTGTTTGCCGGCAAACTGTATGTAGAGTTCCACCGAGACGCAGGTTTCGATTTCGTCTCGGGCTTCATGCCGTCAGCGGCAGCCGCACGCGTCGACACGGAATGGCGCTCGCTCGACCGGGTGACCGTACGGCGTGAGGAATGGCAGCGATATGTGGATGCGGATGGTTCCGCGTCAACGCAACCCAACGTCGAGGCCATCCGACGGCAAGAGACCCTATGGGAACGGCGCGAGCCGGCGCATCTGTTCGCAGGCGAGGGTTTCAGCGAAGAGCTGCTCAAGCAGACGACTCTCAGCAAATATCTCGAGTTCGACACGTGGACGCCGGAAACGGCGGCTCTGCTGGTCTCCGGCATCCAGGCGCCTATCCCTTGCGACGCGATACCAGAGAAAGGAGCCATGGGTCTCGACAACTGCTTCCTGTCCAGTAATCTGGACCCCTTCCATCAAGCCCGTCTGGTCCTCGAACTCTGGCGGAGCCGCGAAAGCGCGCCGGCTCGGGTGCGTCCGTTGGACTTCATAGCCTGGTGCAAGACAAAGCGGATTGACACGTCGTGGCTGAGAACCATAGTGCAATCGACGGCGGGACCGCTGCCAGTCGAAGCGAAACCCGCCTTGGCAGCGGGCCAGTTTTCCGCGGAGGACCGACAGCGGTTTCTCAATGCAGAATCCTGGAACGAGCGTGAGCTGCTAGCGCTTTGCCTAGGCGTTCCCAGATACGCCGACCTCGACGAAATCGCACCTGCAGCCGAGCGCGAAGAGGTGCGGTCGCGAATCGCATCTGCAATCAAGAGCGGCGAATTGCCATCAGAGCCGGACCCTGACGCCAGACCCGGGTCAGCGGTCTACGGCGGTCGGTACCAAATCGACCCTGTGCAGGCTGTGCGGTGGGCCATCGGAAAATTCCCGAGACTCCCTGAATGGCTTGCTGTGAGCAAACGCAAGGCAATTGGCGACATGCAGCAAGCCGAAAGGGATGCAGTTGGTCGCTACACCTTGCGGGAGGCAGCGGAGAGGATTGCCGAAACAGGCGAGCGTCTGAAGACGCTGCAGACCAAGTTGTGCGCCGCGGCCGAACGAGGTGATTTGGTCGTTCACGGCCCCGGCGAGCTGGCGCGATATCAGTATCTCGATGGAGCCAAGGCTCGCCCGTACTACGAGGAGGCATATTGGGACGACCTGAACGCATGGCTGGAGAAGTTCGAGCCTCGGATAGTGTTTCGATTCGCTCCTCCCGTGCAGCCGCCCTCCTCCGCGACACTCTCAAACGGTGAAACGTTGAACGTGGCCGAGCCGGTCGCGAAAAGCCGACCACTTGCCCGCCAACGCCACCAGGAGGATGAAATCTTGCGGATTATCCGTGAGCTCGGCTATGACTCCAGGGCTCTCCCCAAGCGAACGCCTGGCCAGCCATGGGTGAAAGGTGCCGTTAGGAAGCAGGTGACCGGGGTCAGCGACAAGGTCTTCAACCTTGCGTGGGAACGCCTGCGCGACCGCGGAGATATCGCAGAGCAGTAGCACTCCCTCAAATTGAGGGAGTGAGGGAGTCTTGCGAGGGAGTCCATCGAGGGAAATTAAATATGCATCGTCAACCAACAGACCGCGCCACGCGGAAAGGACTAAGATGATGCACACGAAACAGCTCGAACTGCTCCCTACGTTACCTATTGACCCTGTCTGGCCGGGCAAACATACTCTGGCGGCAGAGGCATTGGCGCACCTGTTAAATGGCGAACGGCTCACCCAGATTAGCTTCGGGACCAATCGCTGGCGTTTGGCTGCGTATATCCATAGGTTGAGAAGCCTTGGATGGCCGGTGCAGGCTACGCTTGTGAGCTGTCCTGGTCGCCACAGGCTTATTGCTCAGTACTGGCTTTCCGACGAGGTGGTGTCGCGGTCTACTTTCGGAAAAGCCGACCGCGTGCATACGCGATGTACGCCAAGGGTTGCCTCGCCTGGATGTCGGTGAGTCCAATCGACGAGAATGCAGAGAAAATTGCTCCGGCGAATGTAATCGCGCCGCCCGCGAACGCGATTGCGGTATCGGGCGGTGGCGATGTCCACTGGATTCCTGCGCCCACCAGGGGCGCAAGTGTACCGAATGCCAACTTCTTCCAATTGAATCGCATGGCGTCGCAAAGCTCTTCAATCTGGAGTCTACAATCATCGACAAAGTCTCGCGCCGCGTCCTCCCGGTCCTCCGGGTCCTGCAGCAGTGCAATCGCAGCGGACCTCGCCTCTATCTTCGTTCTAAGCGCTGGCAAGAGCGTGCCGTACTTCTCCTTGAATTTAACTAGCTGTTGCAGCGTCACGCGCTCGTCAGGCACAGGAATCAGACACTCGATAATTTGATTCCGAGCTTGCTGGTGGTCAGGTGATTTGCCGCGCTGATTTGTGGTTCCATATCCAAATAAGCGAGCGTACTCCCATCGATTAGTCACAGGGGCAGCATCTACAGTGTCCAGGCCACCCAGGCAAACAGCCAGATAAGCCATAAAAAGATTGGCGATGGGCTCATCTATGCTGTACCACGATGCACCGTTCTGCGCTGCAACGCCGCGCTCAAGCAGTAACTCAGGTATGTGCCCCAGCTTTTCGATGTGAATGTCCGTGCGTCGCCGCGCCGTCGTACTATCTCGCCGCAATTGTTGACGACGAAGTCTAGCGTCTAGGAGTTCCCGGAAGCCCATCTCGAAATGCTCAAGACGATGTAGGTGAGCAGCCGGGGAGACAGAGGTAACTAAACCAGCATCCAAAAGTTGTCGCGTGAAATCGCCGAGTTCCTCCGGCCGATAGACATACTCGAGCGGAACTATCGACGATAGCTTGTCCCAATAGAGCAGTGTCCGAAGCGTCCATGCCGAGTTAGGGATAGAGATATGCGGAAAATAAAGTGCGTTGTTTCGCATCGAATGATTCTTTCAACCCAGTTCTTGAAAGCGCAATTTTCGCGTCGGACGAACGCGCACCTAGTCAATCAATAGTCACCGTTCCCCAATCCCGATAGGCGTTGAGAGGCACCTTGCAACGGCAGTTGTTAGCTACATCACATCATCCGAACACACTTCTGACCATGTCAAATCTTTGCGGAGGATGCCTTTCTCCTGCAGCCTTCGCATGACGGACTCCTCTCGCACCGGCACTCCAAAATGCAACATTAGGGCGGCAGCGTTGATGTCTCGAATATGCTGCAAAATCCCCATGGAACATCGCAAAGCGTGGTCAAAGACAAGCCAAAGGAATTTTTCGTGAGTCGGCCACCGTGTCCACCGGCCGAACGTTGCGGCTTTGTGCTTATTGCTATGTGCCAGCTCCCCGTAGATGATGGTATCGAGTATCTCGCGGTACGAGACGGGTACATCCTGCGCAAGAAACGAAGAGTCGCTGGCCAAGAATGACAAATTCTGCTCCCTGAGGTGTTCAAATCCGTCTCGAAAGAGCCAATGCGTGAACTGATAATTCTCGGCCAACCGTGCGATGCTATACCTATCGTTGTTTTGGGTAAGCATCCGGTAGGTGAGGATGAATGCCTCGATATTGTCCCGGTCGTAATGATGTAAATCGACCTCCCTCACGCTCATCTGCATCTCTAACTCCCAGACCAACTCTCCGTTCTCATCCAAAATCTCCTTAGCGGATAGAATTTTTGCCGGCTGGCGATTCAGACTAAAGGTAACGGCTGGGCTGCTGAAGAAGCGACTATTCTCCAGGCGGAGAACCTTCTTATTAAACCCGAGGAGTTGCTGACGAAATTCTTCGGCATCCGGTAGCGGTGACGTGTTCATCCACTACCCCTCACCTACTTGCGCTCATCGGCGAGTTCGATATCAACGAAGCGAAGTGAGCCCGACTTCGTCCGCACTGCCCGCACGAGCACCTGCCGGTTGACCATTGGTCCGATGACGTCATCAACTTGCTGTGACACGCCTGTCACCTTCTCTTCGCCCCGCTCAGGCACGTGCACCTTCAGCCAATCTTCGTTAAGGTCAACGGCGCGCAGGTTTCCGGAGAGCTCCAAGGCTTGCTCTCCGGCAGCCGGCTTGGGCTGCTCCGCGCGAATGACCTTAGATATTTTGGTGCGCGCAATTGAATTGATTCGGGGAGAGTCCTCGATTCCCGCCGACCTGAATTCAAGACTGTCGAACTCATTGCCGGTGGGGGTTAGATTGCGCACAAGCTTTCGAAAGGTCGTTCGATATGAGTCGTCGGGGACGAGTGCCTTGGTTTCATCTCCAGTCTCGTCAGTGGAGATGGTTTGGACGATGTGTAGAAACTGGCGCGCGACATCCGTCGCGCCAGGATTCTGCTTTTCAAACATCTCGAGCTGCGGGTTCGCCTTTATCGCTACCGAAAACTGAAAACTTCCCGGCGCGTCCTGCAACAGCCAAGGTTGAAAGAGCGAACTCACGTCCTTCGTGGGCGGACCTTTCCGATGAGGTCGAGCCGTTGTCCACTCGATAACCCGGTAAAACATCGCCTGAATGGTTTTTACCCGGTCGACGATAAGGTCGAGTGGCGCCGCGCCGCGGAGGACCTCACCACCTTTTACCGATACGCTAACCGTCCCTGGCAGGAAGGCGACGTCGTATTTTTCCTTCTCCCGTTCGCTGAACGCTGCCTGAATAAGCTCTTCAAGTTGGACACGAGCGAAGCCGGGGAGATTGTTGCCGCCCAAAAGGGCATATGCCAGCTGACAGGCGGATTCGAACTCTCCGGCCTTGTAGAAGAGTGCCGCGGCACTGACCGCCGTAATGCCGCGCGTCTTGGCCTTATCTGCTGGCAAGGATTCGAGTGCCTGACGCTCCAGCCCCGCAGCCGTCGAGAACAAACTTTTAGCAGCCTGTGAATCTCCCGAGCGCAGCGCCTCATGTGCTTGATGGGCAAAAGTCTCGCTCTGTCGGTGGAAGGTAAGCCAAGTCATGCTGCCGGCTCAAGTAGGATGAGTTTGACGCGAAAGCCAATCACAGCCGCGAATGCGGGAAGACTGCTCTTGCCATTCGAAGCCTGTTTCTGTTTCTGCTTCAACCTATATCGAACTTCACGCTCCTCACTGTCGGAGCCGGACACCTCGAGGCGATAACCATCTTCCAAGAAGTTTTCAGGGTCACTTCCGACAGGCATGACGTAGTAATCGGCCCCGGTCTTTGTCTCGCAGCGAGCAACGCCGACCATGTTCTCCAATTGCTCTACGGCCGCAAGTGCGATTGCGTACGCACCATCCCGTTTGGCATCATCGTCGTTCAGGTACGACCGCCTTAACAGGTTATCAGAAGGCGTCCAGCCGAGTTCGACCGGCTGGGCCTCCCCCCGGGATTCGAGCTGGAATTCACTGGGCGGCGCATGGTGCGCGTCCAATCGCACTCTTGCCGCATTCGAGCAAGTATCTAGCTGCGCGCCATCAATCTGGTGTCGCTCGCCAAGACTCTCGAAAACCAGTTTCAGTTTTTGTTCCACGGAGGCCCCATTCCTCTGATTATTCTCAGAAGAATGTAGCGCGGCATCCGTCGTCGGTAAAGGAAAACATCGACTTGGTGCTGGTGATTCCGAGAATCGAACGAAGACTACACCAGCCCCCGGACCTCTGCCTCCACCTTTTACGCCAGTAGCTTTTTTTCCAGTGACTCGTACTCATCTTTGGAAGACAGGACTAGCAGTCTCTCAAGGTCAGATGCTTGACACTTCAGTATTGAGAGCTTCTCTTGGACGGTGCCCGTCGTTAATGCAATGTTTCCCCGAGCCTTTTCGTAGCCAGTCGAAATATCAAGTCGCGTGGCAATCGGAACCACGAGATATCGTCCGTATCGCAGAGCAGCTCTACTCGCGTGCAGACTGCCCCCGCCTCGGTCGGACTGAGTCATGACTACGGCCCTTGATAGGGCTGCCTGTATCCGGTCTCTCTCTACGAAGTGCCCTGAAAACGATGCGGTTCCATATGCATACTCTGAGACCAACAGCCCACCCTTTTCCAGAATCGCATCTGCCAGAGCCGCATTTGACTTAGGATAGACCGTATCGAGGCCGTGCGCCATTGCCGCTACCGTTGAGCCTTTGTGGCGAAGAGTCTCTTCGTGCGCGACTGTATCTAACCCGATAGCGAGACCGCTGACAATCTGCCACCCATTGTTAACAAAGAATTCGGTGATTCGCTGTGCGGTTGCCACGCCGTGTGGTGACGGCTCTCGCGTTCCGACGACTGCGATTGCCTTTTGTGAGAATCTCGCCAAGTCTCCGGCCGCGAAGAGAAGTGCGGGCCTGTCCTCGGTTTGAGCGAGAAGCTTGGGATAAGCGGAGTCCAACGGGCATAGAATTGCATGCCCCCTCTCAGACGCTTGGCGAACGTCCTCCTCGGCCTCCCTGAGTGCCTTTTCATAAACTAGACTCGCAGGCTGAAAGGGAGCAAGTTCAGGGAAAGTTTCGGCCCATTCTTCAAGCTTGACTTGGAAAAACAACGGTTCCTTCGTCAATGCCTGCAATGTCTTCCGGCCAATACCCTTGACTTTGCTCGCTATCAGTACCCGGTTCGTGTAGTCAGATACAGCCACTATTCAATGTTTTCAGTGTTGTTACAGGATGGGGTCTGATTGTAGCCTGTGCATCCCCAGAACCGCGAACCATCTCTTCTGTTCGTCCGGCGCACCATGGGTCTGTCGCATGCCGGGCAAATCTTCTTCTGCATATCCTCGGTGTGTGAGCAAGGGTCCTCCGCAGCGCCGTATCCGGAGCAGCCCCAGAAATGGTCCCCGTTGCTAGCGTTTTTCCTGAGCCGCATTGTCCGCATGCACATTGGACACATTTTATCGTCCTGTTGGACGCTGACGGTCTTTGCGAACGCCAATCCAGTCACGGTGGCTGCTCCGGCTTGCTCCATCAGCCTGACAGCCCTTGCGCTTGTCGAGCCAGTCGTGACCACATCGTCGATGACCAGTACATGCTTACCCGCTATGCGGGCGGCTGCTCCGTCTGACAGATGAAGAGCCCGTACCGCTTCAATTGCCCGTTGGTCGCCCGAAAGGGTCTTTTGCTTCAGCGCGTCAGGTAGATACGATAATAGGGCACCATCAAAACGCGTATTTTCAAATTCCGCTCCGCCACGCTGCTGGACGCGGGCGAGGAAATTCTCCAACCTTGGGTGGCCCCCCATCTTGCCCGGAACGACTGTAATAAGGTCGAAAGGGTGTTCGTTGTGGAAGACATACTCCGGGCCCTTGCGGAGTACGTGCAGGACGACATCTTCCCAATATCCCTGGAGTTCAAACGCGGGGCTACTCTCCTTTAGAACGATATCCTTTGAGAGGGAATGGGATTCGTGCAGGGTCGCCGTGACAACCGATTTCTGGTTGAAGTATCGGCCCAGGCACAGAATCCTCATTTCCTCTACTACCGTCACGATGTTGCCGGACAGGTCCAGAGGAAGGAAGAATGTCGCGTCTCGCGGAAAGATGCTTGACGCGTGCTGTGCAGCACGCTCCCCGAACAATTGAAAGTTCGTCGGGTCGTCAAAATAGTCCATCACGTTTTTCGACGACAACGTAACTGCGGGCGCTGTTGAAACGGTCTCGCGTGAGGCCCAGCTCGGGATAACCGGCGTGACCCCGGCATTGTACGCAGCGACGATGTCGATGTACTCATCACCGACGTAGAGCACATTAGGACCGGGTTTCACCCCGAGCCTTTCCAGCGCCATGAGCAAACCATCCGGAGCAGGTTTGGCCTGCTTGTTCGCTCGCTTCACGTCCGTGTAAGAAACG